>Ga0310826_100135_pt1 | contig 116829 bp, 96 predicted proteins | sample WT_ome_FD_201306 | JGI IMG/M metagenome (GOLD analysis project Ga0310826, IMG submission 201306) | Sorghum-adapted microbial communities enriched on wild type (WT) sorghum from Joint BioEnergy Institute, Emeryville, California, United... ... | reverse complement strand
TCGTAATTTTCGTCCTCGCTGTTTTCTTTCAAATGCAAAATGACTTCCGTCCCGACTTCTTTTTTCTCCCACGGTTCGATCGTGTACCCGTCGGCGCCTTCCGATTCCCATTTGTAGGCTTCTTCGCTTCCCAGGGCCTTGCTGATGACCGTCACCCGGTCGGCCACCATAAAGGCCGAATAAAAGCCGACGCCGAATTGGCCGATAATGTCATGCCCGTCTTTGATTTCGTGTTCCTGTTTGAAGGCCAGGGAACCGCTTTTGGCGATGGTCCCCAGGTTCGATTCCAGTTCTTCCCTGGTCATCCCGATCCCCGTATCGAGGACCGTCAATGTCCGTTTCTGCTTATCCGGGATAATCTTTATGTAATAATCGTCCTTATTAAAGGTCAGGGAGTCATCGGTCAACGCTTTGTAATAAATCTTGTCGATGGCGTCGCTGGCGTTGGAAATGAGTTCCCGCAAAAACACTTCCTTCTTGGAATAGACGGAATGGATCATCATTTCCAACAGCCGCTTCGATTCCGCTTTAAATTCGGTTTTCGCCATGGCCCGCATTCTCCTTTCCGAAAGGATGAACCGATGGTGAAGAAACGGTTAGCACTCTTTTACCCCGAGTGCTAATCGACATTATTTACATATCATATTTCCGTGGCGATGTCAACTTTACCGCAAAACGCCGCCCAATCCGGTGAGGCGAGGCATTCTCCGGGTCCCGATCCGGCCGGTCCGCCGGTTAAATCATCACCCGCACCGGCTGGCCGATCACCATTTCATCTTCCGTTACGAAGGCATCGTAAGCGAGGATTTTGACCCCCTCTTCTGCCGCCTTGGAAAGGGCTTCGGCAAAGGGCGGATCCATCTCCCGGTTTGGCGAAAATGCCCGGCATCCCCCCATTTGCACGAGGAAAAACAGGACGGCGCCGTAGCCCTCCTTTGCCGCCTCCGTCAATTCCAAGATATGTTTCGTTCCCCTTGCCGTCGGCGCGTCGGGGAATAAGGCCACCCCGTCCTTTTCCAAGGTCACGCCCTTGACTTCCATAAACCCTTTTTCCGTCTCCCCTTCGTAATAAAGGTCAAAGCGTGACTTGCCGAAGGCCTTTTCCCTTGCCAGCAGGCGGATCGGGCCGAGTTCGGCGATTCCGCCGCTCATTAGGGCATCGTAAACGACCGCGTTGGGCGCCTGGGAGTCGATATTGACCCAACGGTCTCCCTTCTTCACGGAAACGAGGGAATATTTCGTTTTCCGGCCGGGGTTCGACGAAATTTCCAACCCCACCTCCGCCCCTGCGACCAGCAATTCCTTCAGCCTGCCGGTGTTTTTGACATGGACCCTCTCCGTTTTTTCCCCGGCCTGCACCTCCGCAATGAACCGGTTTAGCCGCCGGACGAAGGTCCCCTTTATCGTTTGCTCATATTTCATGGTCCCGTTCCTTTCTTAAAGGTAGTCCCTTCCCATTATACTACAGGGCGGCGATCTCAAGAATTTCCGGACCAAAAGGATTAACGGGGATTTTATGCGAAAAAAGAAAAAGGAAGTGTTTGGAAACCGCCAGAACCCTTCCCTTTTCCTTTCATTAGTCCAGCAACAGGGTTTCAAAAATTGGGCTCCTTTTCTTTGAGCGTCCGCGCATTTGAATAGGATGGAGGCTGATTGCCCGATAATGTTTTTATTCGCTCTTTTTCCTCGGTCTTGTCCAGATATTCGAAGAAACCGAGGAGATTTCCCCAAGGGTCAGCAAAAGTTCCCCATTTTACAGAAACTTCTTCCCTCGAATAGATTTCGAAGTTCTCGATGTGCAAATCCCGGACAAGCCTTTCTCTTTCAAACGCGATATCGGGTACGCCAAGGCGTAAAGGTCCGCTTCCTTCTGCCGGGTCCCCTTCCGCCACTTGCAGCCAGCAGCCCGGGATAATCTCCCATTCGGCAATCCCCGCATGGGGGATAAAGTCCGGCGGCTTGTTTAATAAAGTCTGGTACCATCGTATTCCTTCATTTATATCTTTCACCCGCACTTGAATGGTCAATTCAAATATCAAATCTTGTCTCCCCCTCCTTTACCGCCTTCCGGTAAACCGTCCTGTTCGTTTTCCGTACGCGCTTCCGATCGAATGGCCCCCAATGCTCAGATCTTCAATCGGAAATAAACGGCTTTCAGCAATTCATTGGATTTCATTTTTCAAGCATATCGCCCCGATGTTTCCGATAAATTCCCAAAATATTCTTCGATTCCTGAACGGTTATTTCTCATACGCTTTCAAACAAATGGAATTTCATCCCGTAAGGATCGTCGATCAGGACGCTTTTTTCGCCGAACGTCTTTGCGATCCGGCAGCCATTTTTTAAGAGCGCTTCTATTGCCCTTTGAAAATCTTCGACCGCCAATTCGAAGCAGACATTTCCATACTCTTTTTCATTGTTTTCGACATAGAAGTTCTGGCCTCCGAAGGAAAACTTCGTTTCGCTTCCGGACGTTTCATCCATAACGGTCATGCCAATCGTGTTTTTATAAAAATGCACGGCTTCTGCGTAATTTCTGACTTGAATCGCAATATTATCCGTCAGATCGAGGTGAGAGGTTTTATTTATTTTTCGTTTTGGATGAAAATGTTGCGAACCGGACGGAAGCAGGTCAAACAGGTGCCATACGACACAATAATCATCCCCGGGCCCGAAAGGGGCGTCGGCGATATGAAAAATATTTCCATCCGCATCTTTTTGAAAGGTGGAGACACCCGGATAATAGGTTCCATCTTTTGCAAAACCGAAATCTTCTTTGAAGGTCGTGCCCCTTGTTGAGATCATGGGAAATTGCCATCTCCGTTCAGCCGCAAAAGCATTTTGCACCTCCGGGGGATCGGGCGTTGCCACCACAAAGGCGCATTTCTCAATGATATGATGATAAACGCCGTTAAATCCGTCCGCCCACATGGTACAATGGGAACAAGATTTGCCCATATTGTGCACGACAATGAGTTCATGATGATTGCCAAACAGATCCGAAAGGGTAACGCGCCGATGATCCGAATTGAAAAATTGATAGTTTTTTACTTTTCTGGCCGGAAAAGATTTTCTTAATGCAGCCAGCCGTTCTTTCTTTTCGGCAATTTCTTTTTCCAAACGTTGGATTTCGGAGAGGATTGCCTCGCGATCCACGGACGGTTCCTCCTTTCTGCTGGTCCGCTTCGAAAATCCTGCTGGATCCGTATCACAGAAAATATGAAAACTATGGAAAAGCAGGACAGGGTATCTCTCGATCCCAACCCGCTTTTTTGACATGACGGAATGGCCGGCAGGACGACAGGCTTGGAAGGATGATACGAATTCACGCCTCTTTCCCGGACATCATCGGATGGCAGAAATTTTGGAATGTCTTTCTTGCAAAACACCCGTCAAGCAATCGGCCGCGGTGCCTGAAGACTTTCCGGACCGGCAAATTCAGACCTGTGCCGCTGCCCACCGCCTACGTATTGTTTTCCTTTACTTTATCAAAAAAATCGGAATCATTTTTCTTCTTGTTTGCCCCCTTTACTTTTTCAAACAACAATCTGGGCAGATTGATCAATATCGGGGGATCATAGGGCAGCGGCTCGCGCAGCTTGATCCTTACGACGGATTGGGACCCCTGTTTCACGGCCACGGGTCGTTCGGCTTTCCCGCGAAGGGCACGGTTTAACAAAAAATAGTCTTTTGGATTCAGGCTCCAGGAGATCGCTGCGGCCAAAGCATAATACGTGCCGTCCGGCACATGATAAAAGGCACATGTCGTTTCACCGGGCTTTAGCGCCGTGCCGGCAACGGGGCGCTCGTCCGGAATCGGCCTCGGAAACAAACCTACAAAAATGATCCCGTTAAACTTTTCCGGCGGTTCAAGATGGCAGACGACGGAAGGAAGGGGTGGTTGAAACGCCCGGTCCGTTTCTTGAAAATCGTAGGCATTCAAAAACCCGTACAAATCTTGGATGCTGTTTTGATATTGTTTCGGCGGCAGACCGACATATTGTTTGAAAAGGGAACTGAAGGTTCCCATGCTCCGATACCCGACGGATAACGACGCCTTCAATATGGATGAGGATGAATCGGCCAAAATTTTTTTGCCCGCTTCAATCCGCAGCGCCGACAAATAATGGCGGGGAGACACGCCGGTGACTTCCTTAAAAATCCGGACAAAATGGTAGGGGCTGTACCCCACATATTTCGATAATTCTTCCGTGGTAATTTCTTCATCCAAATGGTTTTTCATATATTCAATGGCCTTGATAATGATCGCTTTCTTTTCCATCCGGGTCACCTTCCGAAGGAGATTTTTCTTTTTAATTTCTAGGCCATTGACGAAAATCCTTTCATATTCATTGCTTTAGGCATAAATTTTCCGTCTCCTGAGGGGGGCCTGACGCCCGCCGGTCCCCGTCCGGGATTTTTCGCGCCGGCGTATCGCCCCTATTTTTGGCGCGCCGGGCGCTCACAACGCGCAGCGGCCGGTGCGCTCAACGTTTGTGCCCATGCCGGGCGCAGCAAATAAAAAAACCTGCCGGAAAGGCAGGTTTTCAGGTCCTCAATGATTCACGGTTTCTTCATGGCGATTGTAATCGTATTTCGACCGGTCCACGGGCTTGAAGTTTTTCGGCGTGTAGAAGCGGAGCAGGTCGCCATTGACCACCTTGTCGGAAAGGGAAAGTTTCTTTTCGACCAGTTTCAGGTATTCCTTCGCTTCGTCCATCCGATCTTCGGGCAGTTCCAGTCCCGTTTGGGTATCGTAAAATTTTCCGTGGATGTAGCTGATCGTCGGGCTGACAAAATCCCCGTTCCGGAACGGAACGACTTGATCATGGTCTTTCGACAGCAGGTCCGTTCCAAAATGGATGTAATCCTTCGAATCGATGCCGAGAAGGTGCAGGAGGGTCGGCAGCAAGTCGATCTGTCCGCCGTACGTATGGTTGACGCCTCCCTTGACCCCGGGGATGCGGATGATCAGCGGCACCCTTTGCAATTTGGCGTTTTCGAGGGCGTCGATCTCCTTCCCGAGAACCTTTTCCATCGCCTCTTTATGGTTTTCGGAAATGCCGTAGTGATCGCCGTACATGATGATCACCGAACGGTCATAGAGGCCGGATTCCTTCAGATAGTCGAAGAATTCCTTCAAGGCCTCGTCCGCGTATCTTGCCGTTTGGAAATAACGGTCGACGGATTTATCCCCCGTATGGTGCGGCGGGATCGTCGCGTCTTTTTCATCGATCAGGTAAGGATAATGGTTGGAAACGGTAATGAACTTCACATAAAACGGTTCCGGCAGCGACTCGAGATACGGGATCGACTGGGCGAAAAACGGTTTATCCATCAACCCGTATTCCGCGGTGTTTTCGGGATCCATTTGGTAATAATCCGCGTCGAAAAACTTTTCGTAGCCGAAGGATTTATAAATTTCGTCGCGGTTCCAGAAAGTCCCGTTATTGCCGTGGAACACGGCCGTCGTATATCCTCCCAGCTGGCTCAATATCGCCGGGGCGGCATGGTAGGTATTCAACCCTTTCGTCGTAAAGGCCGCCCCTTGCGGCAGGCCGAACAGGGAATTTTCGATCATGAATTCCGCATCCGCGGTTTTCCCTTGCGCGGTTTGATGGTAGAAATTATCGAAGTAGATCGTATTTTTATCCCGGATCAGGGAGTTCAGGAACGGGGTCACTTCTTCCCCGTTCAATCGGTAATTGATCAAAAATTGCTGGATCGATTCCAAATGGAAGTAAATCACGTTCATCCCTTTGGCGACGCCGAAATATTCCGGATTCGGCTTCGCGTAATGGGATCGCGTAAAGTTGAGCACTTCCGTCACGTCGCTGGAATCGGCCAAGGCCTTTTCCGCCGTGGAACGGGTGCTTTGCACCGCGTCATAGAGAACGTAATTGTACATCCCCAAATATTTGACGATGTAGTGCCGGTCAAAGCCCCTCGTCAAAAGCTGCGGCCGGTCGGCTTCCGCGAGACCGATATTGAAACTGATGACGCCCAGGGCAAAGATGAGCAATGCGGCGACTTTCCTGCGGGCGATCCTGGAAGCGTCCAGTTTTTTATAGCGGGAAGCAAAAACGGCGGCAAGCAGGATGAAGTCGCTGAAGAACAAAATGTCCGACGGATACATCAAGGATAGAACGCTGGTGCCCAAGTCCCCGAAATTCTGGGTTTGGAACATCGTCGGAAAGGTAATGAAATCGCTGAAGAAGCGGTAGTAAACCACGTTGGCGTACAAAAGAACGGAAAGGACCAGGTCGATGAAAAGGATCCCGGCGTACTTTTTCCGTCCGCTCAAAAATAAAGCGAATGACAAAAACAATAGGGACGATCCCAGCGGATTCAAAAACAGCAAAAATTTCTGGATGGCTTTTTCCGTCCCCAGCTCAAACTGGGTCAGCTGGATCACGTAGGTTTTTAACCAAAGGAGAACGACGGCCAAAAGGAAAAAACCTGTCGCTGTGGAAAGATTCCGTTTTGCTTTTCCTATCATCAACGATCACTCGCTTTCAATCTAGAAAGGGTCAGCGCTTTTCGGCCGAAGGTTTCGGGAACAAAGGACACCCTTCGTTCCAAAGAAACGATGGACCGAAAAAGAAAAGAACTGATCAGATACTTTACTATACTACTTTTTATATTTTTGTCAAGGGAAAAAATTCTTCAAAAAAATGGGAAAAAGGACTCCTTTTTCCGGCCTTTCCCTTCCGTCATCCCGGATGCCGGCGCGCATTCGCGCAAAAAAAATCCGGGAATTTCCGCTTTCCCGGATTCTTGATTTCTAATTGATTTGCTGAAAAGGCAACGCCTTTTTGGCCGGCAGCATCCCTTCCCCTTCCGGTTTATCCGCTTCTTCTCCCCGATTTTTCATCAGGATGGGATACAGGATGAGCCCGGAAGCGAACAGGCCGATCCCCAGAACGAACGTCAGCCAGTCGCCCGTTCCCGACTTGATCACCCAAAGCGAATACAGGAGGGCGAAAAAGGTGATGATCCCGTCTTTCGTCCGGCTTATCCAGCGGCTTTGATAGGTTTCGCCGGTCACGACCAGCTTCAGCTGGTATAAGACGGTGACGAAATATGGCACCAAATAGGAAAGAGTGGCGACGATTGCGGCGAAATTATAGGCTTGGCCGACGGTTCCCGACACCGTGGAAAACAGAAAGACCTGCGTCAACAAATTGGTCCAAAACATCGAACGGCCCGGGCTTCCCTTGGCGTTCGTCCTTGCGAAAAAGGACGGGAACAAGCCGTTTTTTGCCGCCTGATAAGGCACTTCGGCGCTCACGACAATCCAGCCGATGATGGAGCCGGTTAACGAAATCAAGGCCAAGAGGGCCAAGATCATCCCACCCCCGCCGCCGATCGCCCGGTTCAAAGCGTCGACCAAAGGTTTTTGCGATTCCTGCAGCTGGGCGAGGGGAACGGCTTTCATCGTCAGCAATGTAATAAAAATATAGATGAAGACAGTTATCATCAGCCCGAGAAGGGTCGCCCGTTTCACATCCTTCTGCGATCTGGCCCGATTGGAAAGCATCACCGCCGATTCGATACCGATAAATCCCCAGAGCATCAATACGGCCGCGGCGTTCATCTGTTTCAACAGGGGCACCGTCTCTCCGCCGGGCCGGACGAAAGAAAAATCATCCTTGGCGAAGGCCAGTTCCAAACTTCCCCCGAGCAGCAAAATAAATAATAGAAAGCCGGCCACCTTTGCCGTCGTCGCCAGGACGCTGATTTTTCCGCCGCTGCTGAAGTCCCGGCACAAGATCCAATGGATGGCCCATAAAACCGCCGTGCAGATGGCAAAGGTCAGCGCCCGCCCGGTCTCCAGCTGAAAATTCCCGACCGCAAACAGCACCTCACGGCTTTGCAAGACGGGAAAAAATGTGGAAAGGTATCCGGCGAAGGAAATGATAATGGATGCGTTCGCGCTCCAGTTCGCCGCCCAATATCCCCAGGTCATGCTGTAGCCGGCGACGGTTCCCGCCTTCGGGGAAGAAAAAAGGGCCTGGGCGTAGCTTTGCGGCCCCGCTTTCAGTTCCGGCTTCCTTAATGCCAGGTTCCCGAAAACGAGGGCGATCATGAACACCCCGAATCCCGTCAGCATCCAAGCGAAGGTGGTCCCCATCGGGCTGGCGACATGGGATAAGGAAGCGGGCAGCATAAAAATGCCGCCGCCGATCATGTTCCCGACCACGATGGCCGTCAAAACGGAAAGTCCCCATTTTTTGTTTTCCATCTTCTGTCCTCCCAGCATTCCATCCGTGCTGTCCATGTGAAAAGGTGTTAACGAATCGGTCGTTCCTCCCTTCGCTTTCCCGTTGTTTTACAACCCGTCCCCGATGGATGCAGGATTGAAAATGAATCGGAATGGCGGGGCGTTTCCGGCTCCCCGCCATTCGCCGAACGGTAAAAAACATGTCGAATTTTTGACGTTCGACAGAACGAAATCTCCCATTCCATTTTGACGGAATGCGGGGTTCAGATAAAGGAACAGGATGTGAAAAAAAGATGAACAAATTGTGAAGAACTTTTTGACCGGGCCGCCGGCGATGACCCAGGAAAGGGATAAAGGGAAAGGACAAGCCGGTCTGGCAATTCCGCGATTACCCTTTTTTCGGGACTGGCGGAACCCCCTCCGGAATGGCGCGTGATGCGCAGGGGGATTTATGTGCAAGCAAAAGGGGGCAGGCGGGATATCCGGGGAAAGAAGAAAAGAAGCCGCAGAAATAAGGATGGGTCCCCCTTTTCCGCGGCTGGCCGTTTCCTTCATATGCTTGGTAAACCGGACCATTGCGAAGGGTCTTCAATCGGAAGCTTTGAAATTTTGCCCGGGGTGGAGCAGAAGGGCAAAAAATTGCAAACGGGATTCAATCGAGAAACCTTCCCTATTTCAAAACCAGTTTTTGATCATCCACCCACACTTCAGGATTTAATATCACGCAATCGATATGTACGCCCGCTTCGTTGGTTCCGCCGAAGGGTTTGTTGCTGCCGAAGGCGATATGAACCGTGCCGAAGACCTTTTCATCCTCCAGGACGTTCCCGGACAGCCTCGCCTTTTTGTTGGTGCCGATGCCGAATTCGGCCAGGATCCTGCCTTTGCCGGGTCCCAGCAATTCCATCAATTTTTTCCCCTCCGGACCGCTGGCACCCTCCAATTTCCCATTTTTAATGGAAAGCGTTATGGGACGGCTCAGCACGCCGATCCCGGCAATCGATCCGTCGACGAGGATGGTGCCGTTTGCCGAATCCTCCAACGGGGCGATATAGCTTTCCCCCGAGGGCAGATTTCCCGATTCCCCCCGTTTGCGGAAAATTCCCGTGCTTTTCAAACTCTTTCTTCCTTCGATGGAAAAGGTCAATCGGGTTTGGCCCTTTATGATTTTCACTTCCGAACCTTGATCCAGGATCCTGCAAAAGTGATCGGTCAGCCTTTCGATTTCGGAGCAGTCGGCGGTTATGGCTCCTTCGGAAAACATATCCACGGTGATCCCGGGCATGGTGGCCACCCGTGCTCCGGCCTCGGACGCTTTCTTGCGGGCATTGGTATGGGTCAGCGAATGCTGGGTTATGCAGAGTACCACGTCCGCGCGCTTCATCGCTTCGGCCACCGTTTCAGGAGGCTCTTCCCCAGATCGGGACCTCGGCTCCATGACCATCAGCACCGTTTCATGGCGAAGAGCGGTACCGGCGCGGTAAAATAAATCGGCGATCTCTTTCATCCCGGTGTCGCAGACGATCAGGATATTTTCTCCGTCGGAAAGGTTCATATTCCTCATCAAGATGGTTTTGGCGATTTCCGTTATTTTTTCCATGGCTTCTCCCCCATTGCTAAGCCCTCAGTTTCAATTGATACCGCTGGATGGTATCGGCGACCTTGTCCCTTGTTTCCATCAATAAAGGCAGATAGGCTTCGATTTTTTCCTCCGTCATTCGGTAGACGGGGCCTGAAACGGTGATGGATCCGATCACTTCGTCGTTCGAAAACAAAGGGACGGCGATGGCGATGACTTCTTCCGTATATTCGCCCTGGCTGATCGCCCACCCTTGCTTCCGGATTTTTTTCAATTCCTTCCTTAATTCATCCGGATCCGTCATCGTCCGATCCGTATACTTGGTCAAGCCGTCGGATATGACGGATTCGATGAATTCTTCGGAGGTAAAGGCAAGGATGGACCGGTAAGATGCGCCTACGTATAAAGGGGCGCGGCTTCCGGCGGAAACGGAAAACTTGACTTTGTTTTCGGGTTCAACCACCTCCAGGGTCACCGCCTCTTTATTGTCCAAGACGATTAGAAAAACCGACTCCCCCGTTTGATCCCTCAATTCTTCCAATAACGGGCGGATCAAGTCGCGGGAATGGAGGCTGTCGTACATGATCATCCCCAATTCCCAGACCGCATAGCCGAGAGAATATTTTTTCGTCACCTTGTCCTTTTTGACGAAGCCGTTTTTCTCCAGTGTCTCCAGGATTCGGTAGACATTCGTGTGATTCATGTTCAGTTCGTTGGCTAACTCCCTGCCTCCCCATACCGGCTTTTCCCTGGTAAACATTTTGAGCACTTTAAGCGCCGCATTTAATGTTTTTAACATTTCGTTCCCCTCCCACCCAATTGTGGATTCGCTTAGTCTTAGATGGAAAGCGCTTTCCAAAACTGATTTTTATTAAAAATCAACCATTTCGGCGGCCCGTTCGCTGCGGAAAAAGGCCTGGGGAGCCCCTATACCTCTTCCACCTGCTGGCGGACAAGACGGGTTCGACGGGACGTCCATCCATTCCGCGAATGCGGTGCGGGCATCCGGAATTTGTCCGGCACATTTTTCCAACTTGACGACCATTGTATAAGGAACTAACAAAAATTTCAAGTTCCTTCCCCCCCTTCTCCCAACGGGCTCATTTCCATGCATTTCGAACCCGGCTTTCAATGATTCTCTGAATATTCCTTTATTGTTAAATGAAGTCATTTTCCATCATAGCAAAGAAAAACTTCTTTTCAAGCACTCGTTTTGCCATGCCGGGACAAACCTTTCTCACGCCAGGCTCTTCTCGCTTTCCCGGGATCGCCTTTTGCAAGTTCGGACCAGACAGGCTGCTGAGGGACGCTGCGCCCGAAAATTTCCCGTCCCTCAACAGCGCCATCTGCAACATGAAACGTCTGCTCCTCAGGAATCAGCGGGAAGAAGAAAAGAGAAAGTCAATGGCCGCCAGGGCATATACCTTCGCGCAGCGCAAAACGTCTTCCACGGCCACTTTTTCGTTATAGCCATGGATGCTCGGCAGGTGGGCGGGGCCGTATTGCAGTACGGGGATGCGATGGGCCCTGAAATGGCGGGCATCGCTGCTCGCCCATTGCAAGACCCCGTACGCCTCTTTGCCGGTCACGTAGGAAATGTTGCGAATGACGGCCCGGCAGACCGGATCGTCCGGCGGCGTGAAGTTAGCGTTTCCCCGGAATCCGAAGGTTTCCATCTGATATCGGATGCCCAAACCGTCCAGTTCCCTATGCAAATGTTCGGCAACCTTTTCATGGGTGATTCCGAAGGGCAGCCGGCAGTCCACCTCGACCGTGCAGCTTTCCGGGATCACATTCGATTTTGTTCCTCCGGATATGGTTCCCACATTCACGGTGATTCTTTCCAGCACCTTTTGATAATTTTCATCCAGCTTTTCGACTTCTTTCATATACCGTTTGGTACGCGCAATAATGGGTTTGACCTCGTCGGGGACAGGGATGGGCAGCTCCCAAAGCTCCTGAATCTTCGCAATGGCCTTTATCGCATCCGCGATCGCATTTCTCCCGGCCACCGGGGAGAGGCTTCCGTGCCCGGGCTCCCCGAATACGGTCAATTTGAACCAAAAAGCCCCCTTTTGGCCGATCGTCGGATTCAGGGGGGATGAAGGCTCGGCGATCAAACACCCGTCCCCATGGATGATCCCATTTTCCAACAGGAAAGGCACCCCATATTTTCCGCCGGTTTCTTCATCGGGAACGATGGCCAGGGTGATTTTTCCCGGCAATTCAAGATTCAGTCTTTTCAGGAGGGAAACGGCAAAGATGATTCCGGACAGGCCGCCTTTCATATCGCTCGCCCCCCGTCCGAGGATCCAGCCGTCCTTCACTTCTCCCGAGAAAGGGGGAAAATCCCATTTGGATGGATCCCCGGCGGGGACCACGTCCGTGTGGCCGCAGAGGATCAAATGTTTTCCCTCGTCTCGCCCGTAGCCGGCGACCAGGTTGTACATCCTTTCCTTCGGTTCGTAAAAATCGACTTGAAAGCCGAATTGTTTGAGGTAGCCGGCGATAAAACGGCTGATTTCCGTCGAATCACCCGGCGGGTTTTCGCTCGGGATCCGGATGAGGGAGCTGCATAATTCGACCAGTTCCTGCTTCCGTGAATCGATTTCACGGATGATTCGCCGCTTTAAAACTTCCACATCCTTCATTTTGTCCTCACCTGATTTCCGAGGGTCTGCAAATGGTTCATTTTCCCATAAAGCTGTTCCAACCGGTCAAATTCGGCTTGATCATAAAAGGAACATTTCTTTTCCCCGTACTGTTTGGCCACTTCGATCACGAATCGGACAATCTGCTCGATGTCCGCCGGATGGGTGGCGCCGGTTCCGCAGCCCGCCACCGCCGTTTCCGTCGTTACCGCTACGCCGACGACCGGACTTTTCGTCGCAACGGCGGGCTGGAGGATGCTGTTGATATGGTAAATCCCGTTGCCGTAAGGCGTAATGTCCTGCATGGTGATGGGCAAGGTTACAGGCAGCCGCCCCGTCGTCTGCATGTAGATGTGCAATAAATCATCGCTGACCTTCAAGATATACCCTTCTTTGACCGTCGGCGTAATGGCGAAACCTTTATGGTTCACGATCATGTTCCCCTTGGTCGTGTCGATGGATAAGATCGCTTCCATCTCCTCCGCCACTTCATGCCTGTTCATGGTGGAGATATCTACCGGCGAATCCATGAACGGAACCGGTTTATGAGGCAATGTCGGAGCCGTCGGGCAAACATGGGTCGTCAAAATAATATCCCCTTTTAACCGGTCCCCTTTTTTTGTCATATCCAGCAGTTTTGCGGCTGCGGCGATGCATGCAAGGGCTCCGTCTCCGTCGGATACGAAACCTTTGATTTCCGGACGGGCGCCGATCCCGCCCAACCTGCCGATAATCCCGAGGGTCGGCGCATCCCCTCCCGAAGCTTTCCCGTTTTCCCCGGGTATGGTCACTTTGACGAAGTCGGTGGATCCGGACTTGCCCTCGACTGTTTGGACTGTGATTTCGCCGATTCCGTCAATCCCTTCCAAGTAGCTTTTGACGTCTTCACCGGTTACGAAAAGATCATCCAATAGTTCATAAACTTCCATCACGTATTTTAATGACATAGGACATTCCTCCTTTTCTATTCCGCAAAATGGCAGGCGGCTTTGTGGCCGGCATGGTTTTTTATTTCTTTTAGATGGGGAACGGTTGTTTTGCAAATTTCCTTCGCAAAGGGGCATCTTTGGTGAAAACGGCAGCCCTTCGGCGGATTCACGGGGCTGGGGACATCCCCGCTCAAGATCAACCGTTCCTTTTGGGTGAAGGGCGATTCCTTGGGAACTGCGGAAAGCAGCGCCTTCGTGTAAGGATGCCTAGAGTTGTTGTAAATTTCCTCCCAGCTGCCGATTTCCACGATTTTCCCCAGGTACATCACCGCGATCCGGTCACAGAAATACCGGACCACGTTTAAATCGTGGGAAATAAATACGTAAGTTAAACCGAATGTTGCCTGCAATTCTTTTAATAAATTTAAAACTTGCGCCTGAATGGAGACATCCAGGGCGGAAACCGGTTCATCGCAAATGATCACCTCCGGCTGCAATGCCAACGCTCGGGCGATGTTTATCCGCTGCCGCTGACCCCCGGAAAATTCATGGGGATACCGCCCGGCATGCCACGGGTTCAATCCGACAATTTCCAGCAGTTCACGGACTCTTTTTTTCCGGAATTCTTTATCTCCGGCTTTATGGATGACCAGCGGTTCTTCGATCAGCTGGCCGACTTTTCTCCGGGGGTTTAAGGAAGCGTATGGATTTTGAAAAACCATTTGAACGGATTTCCGGAAGGAGCGGATGGCTTCCTTGTCCATGGCTGCCAACGCTTCCCCTTTGAATTTGATCTCTCCTTCCGTAGGCAGGATCAACCGATTGAGCAGTCGGGCCAGCGTTGATTTCCCGCAGCCCGATTCCCCGACGATTCCCAGCGTTTCGCCGCGCTGCACTTGAAAAGTGACGCCGTCGACCGCTTTGACGCTCTGCCTTGTCCTTTTAAAGGGGAAGGAGCTTTTTACGGGATAATGTTTTTTCAACTCGCGGACTTCGATGATCGTTTCAGCCACGGTATGCCTCCTCCTCTCTTTTCAATCGGCTTTCCCGGGTCTGGAAATGGCAGGCGACGAAATGGTTATCCCCGATTTCCTTCATTTCCGGTTTCCGGGAATAACAGATCGCTTGGGCGAAGGGACAGCGGTCCGCAAAGGGGCATCCTGGCATATTTTTGCTTAAATCTGGCGGGCTGCCCGGTATGGCCGGCAGCTTTTCCGACTTGGCCACAGAGCTGGTGATTTGGGATTTTAACAGCCCCCACGTATAAGGATGGAGGGGCTCGTTGTAGATCGTCCGCACATCGCCGGATTCCACGATTTTCCCGGCGTACATGACGGCGACTTTGTCGCACATTTCCCACACGACTCCCAAATCGTGGGTAATCATGATAATGGACGTTCCGATTTTTTCTTGCAGACTCTTCATTAAATCAAGAATCTGGGCTTGGACGGTCACGTCCAAGGCCGTCGTCGGTTCATCGGCGATCAACAGCTTCGGCCGGCATGCGAGGGCGATGGCGATCATGACCCGCTGCCGCATGCCGCCGGAAAATTCATGGGGATACATACTGATCCGTTTTTCCGCTTCTGGGATCCCCACCAATTTAAGCATTTCCACAGCGATCTTTTTCGCCTCTTTTTTCGTTGTTTTCCGGTGGGCGCGGACCGCTTCCATGATTTGTTCCCCGACGGTGAACACGGGGTTGAGGCTGGCCATCGGGTCCTGGAAAATCATCGAGATTTCGTTTCCCCGGATGTTCCGCATCTCCCTTTCCGGCAAAGACAGCAGGTCTTTCCCCTCGAAAATGATCCTGCCGCCGGTAATTTTGCCGTTTGCGCTCGGAATGAGCCTTAACAGCGCCGTCGCAGTAACGCTCTTCCCCGATCCCGATTCTCCGACGATGCCCAAGGTTTCCTTTTTCTTTAACGAAAAACTCACCCCTTCCACGGCATTTACCACCGCGGAAGAAGAAAAGAACCGGACGTGCAGGTTCTCGACTTTTAACAATTCGTTCGACATCGCGATCCCCCCTGACGTGCGACGCTAGACTTTCATTTTTGGATCGAGCGCATCCCTGAGCCCGTCACCGAATAAATTGATGCCCAAGACGGTGATCAGGATGGCTAATCCGGAAAAGGTGGCCATGTGAGGACTTAATACCAAAAAATCCTTTCCGTCCTTCAAGATGCTGCCCCAGGAAGCCGTTGGAGGCTTCACCCCCAAACCGAGAAAGCTTAAGGCGGCCTCCGAAATGATCGCACCGGCGACGTTCATCGTTCCATAGACGATCAAGGGAGCCAAGCAGTTCGGGAAAACATGCCAGAACAGAATCCGACCGGAGGAAGCGCCAAGGGACCTCGCCACCTCCACGAATTCCTCCTCTTTCACGCTGAGGACCTGGCCGCGGACGATCCGGGCAAAACCGGGAATATTGGCGATTCCGATCGCTAAAATCACGTTGAAAAGTCCCTGCCCGAGGACGGTCATGAGGGCGATCGCCAGCAGGATGAAGGGAAAGGCGAACAAACCGTCCATCGTTCGCATGATCAACGCATCGAGTTTTCCACCGAAAAACCCTGCCGCCAATCCCAGGAGGGTTCCGAAAAAGCCTCCCACCAGGACGGCACCGATGCCGACGATTAAGGAAATCCTCGCCCCGTAAACAAGCCGGCTGAACAAATCCCGGCCATAGTTGTCCGTGCCGAGGATATGTCCATCTGTCCCCGGTTTTAATAGGGTGTGGGCCAGATCCATTTTGTTCGGAGGATGGGTGGCGATCCACGGGGCGAAAACGGCGATGATCACCATGAACAAAATGACCACCAGCCCGGCGGCGGCGAGGCGGTTTCGCAGCAGTTTTTTCAACAGGCCCGCTTCTTTTTTGTCCTCTTTTTCGGGTTTCAAAACTGGAACGGATCCGGCATGCATCTTCAGACCCCCCTCTTTTCCGCTGAATAATTGATTTTCGGATTCACGACTTTATAGAGAATATCCACGAGCAAGTTGACCAGGATGAAGATGACGGCGATGAACAGCACCGTTCCCTGGACGACCACGAAATCCCGTTTTTCAATGGCGTCGACGATGAGCCGTCCCATTCCGGGCCAGCTGTAAATCGTTTCCGTTAGCACCGCTCCGCCCAGCATCATGGAGATCTGCATCCCCAAAACCGTTAATATTGGGGTAAGGGCATTTTTAAAGGCGTGTTTGCAGACGACCAAAAATTCGCTTAAGCCTTTCGCCCTGGCGGTCTTGATATACTCTTGGGAGATGACTTCCAGCATGCTGGAACGGGTAATCCGGGCAAAATTCGCCATCGGGATGGTCGCCAAGGTGATGCTTGGAAGAATCAAATATTTTAGGAATGAAAGCATGCCGTCTTCCGGGGACCCCATTCCCGTTGCGGGCAGCCAGCCCAAATGGACGCTGAAATAAAGGACGAGCATCACGCCCAACCAAAAGATCGGCATCGATACGCCGATAAGGGACACGAGCATGACCGCATAATCGATGAGGGAATTTTGCTTATAAGCGGCTATGATTCCGGCGGGGACCCCGATTAAAATGGCGATCAATAATGCGGAGAAACTTAAAATCAGCGTGTTGGGGAATCTCTCCAAGATCAGCCCGATAACCGGTTCGTTGTATGTCAGGGAAACCCCCAAATCCCCGGTCAGCAGGTCTTTCATATAATGAAAGAATTGCACGTGTAGCGGATCATTCAATCCAAGCTCCTCCCTCAGTTCCTTCACATCCTCAACGCTAGCCTGCGGTCCCAGCATCACGCTGGCGGGGTCTCCGGGAATGATTCTCGTAATGATGAAAGTAATGATCGCGACGGCAAAAAGCGTCGGGACCAGATCAAAGAGCCTTTTCAGGATGTACTTGCCCACTCCTTGTCCCCCCTCTTGATTTCATTATCAGAATCATTGATTCATTATTTGAACTGATTAAAACTTAGTTTAGCATTCCTCCATTTGCTTGTAAATACGAAAAAAAGCGAAATAAAAATTTTTTTAAAAAATATTTACTATTCATTGACGTTGTGGTAATTTATTTAATAAATTCCTGTATATGAAATATTGATTCACAATATGAAACAACTGAAAGGGGGATTTTGATGAGAAAGAAAGGCATCATGCGATGGCTTCTGTTGTTGATTGTTTCGCTCACTTTGATCCTGGCCGGATGTTCCGGAAACAAATCCGGCACGACGGGCGGAGATGAAGGAGGTGAAGCTTCCGGGGGAAAACCGAAAGACGGCGGGGTGTTGTCCATCGGGCTGTCGGCAAACCCAAAAACATTGGATCCCGTCAAATATACCGGGATTTACGAATCCCACATCATGAAGGCCGTCACCGATACCTTGGTCGTATATAACGAAAACTTGACGGACTTCGTCCCCTCCCTCGCAAAAAAATGGGAAATATCCGATGACATGAAAGTATACACCTTTACCTTGCGGGACGACGTCTATTTCCAACCCGGAAAATTCCAGAACGGCAGAAAAATGACGGCTGAAGACGTCAAGTACAGTTTGGAGCGGTCCGCAAAAGAATCGGCCATGAACCGCTTAAAAGGCGTTGAGAAAGTGGAAGTGACCGGCGAATACGAAGTCAAGGTCTATCTGGAAAAACCGAATGCGGCCTTTTTGGCCATGCTGACGGACGCAGGGAACGCCATCGTTCCGAAGGAAGAAGTGGAAGGCTGGGGCGATGAGTTTGGCAGCCATTTGGTCGGGACAGGTCCTTTCCAACTGAAAAGCTGGCAAAAGGATCAGGAGGTACAACTCGTCCGGCATGAGAAGTATTGGGGAGAAAAGCCCCATCTGGACGGGGTAACGTTCAAAATCATACCCGACCCGAACATGATGACCAACGCACTGCGGTCGGGAGACATCGATATTGCGACGGACATCAAAGGACAAAACCGGGAGCTCGTTTCCAAGGATCCCAATCTGAAATTGCTTTCCAAGCCCGCCCTCTCCATCACCTACCTCGACCTCAATAACCAAAAGGGTCCGACGAAGGACAAAAGGGTCCGGGAAGCGATTTACAAAGCGACCAATGTGGAAGAAATCGTGAAAGGCGTCAACCAGTGGGGCGGCGCGGAGGTGTCCTATCTGCCTTTGCCGAAGGGTTCTTGGGGATACAGCAAGGAGTTGGAAAAGCTGGTTCCATCCTATGATCCCGAAGAGGCGAAAAAATTGTTGGAGGAAGCCGGATATCCGAACGGATTCAAGACGGAAATTTACGTAGCGGAATCGCGGGTCCCCTATGCGACCATTTTCCAAAACCAAATGAAGGAAAATTTAAACATCGATGTCGATATTAAAGTAGTCGATTGGGGAACTTACAGCGATACCGTCTCAAAAGGAAACGCGCCGATGAATATCGGCGGATGGACATGGTATCCCGATCCTTACTTCTTCTTGTTCCAATTGTTCCACAGCGACCAAATCGGTTCCCTTGGAAACGGCAAAGGATATTCCAATCCGAAAGTGGACGAGCTTTTGGACCGTGCCGTTTCCGAAACGGTTGACCAAAACGAAAGAGCCAAACTGTATCAGGAAGCCCTTGAGCTCATCGTCAAGGACGTGCCCCGCATCGAGCTGGACAACCAGGAAGTGACAGCGGGCATTAACAAAAAAGTAAAAGGCTTCGACGTATCCCCGGACTTCTCCGTCCAAATTGTCAGCCCGAACGGCGTCAATGTTTGGCTGGAACAATAACCGTGAAAAAACCCTTTAAAACAGCCAGGTTCCATCCCGTTCGTCCGATCGCCCTGTTGCCATCGTGCAACGGGCTCCTTTTCTTTTTTCAATCCTTATCCCAAATCGACCGCAAGAAATGTTGAGGAATTATTTCGGAGGGAAGGTTTCCCATGACAGCGACCGCCATCGTAAACGCCAATGTCTATGACCATGAAACGGGAAAATTTTTCAAAGGCAGCGTGCTGATCGAAAAAGAAAAAATCAAGGCGGTCACCGCTGCCGAAAACGGCTTTGACGGCTGCTCCAAGATCGACGCGGAAGGATGTTTTCTGACTCCCGGTTTCATCGATACCTGCTCCCAAATCGGTTTGAAGGAAACCGGTTTGCGCTGGGAAGGAGACGACAGCTTTGAACCCATGGGCGAAGAAACGCACCGTTTGCAGGTCATCGACGGGATCTATCCTTTCGATCCCTCCTTTCACGAGGCCGTGTCGAACGGCGTTACCGCCGCCCATGTCGTATCCTCCCCCGGATCCGTAACGGGGGCCAGAACGGCGGTGATTCATACTTGGGGGATTACGGTAGATCAAATGGTCCTTCGGAAACATCTGGGCTATTCCTTTTCATTGGGGGATATTCCGAAACGGACCTTTTGGGAGAGGACGAAAACCCCGCTTACGCGGATGGGAATCGCCAGGCAGATCCGGAATGTGCTGAAGAAATTAAAAAAGAATGGTAACCTGGCGGAAACCTCCGTCTTTTTCCGCTGCCACCGGGCCGATGACATCATGACCGCTTTCCGGATCGCCCGGGAATTCGACATCCCATTCCATATCATCCACGGGACGGAATATGCCAAAGTGAAAGACGAACTTCCGGCCGGCGGGATTTCCGTCATCGCCGGACCCTGCTTCCAGCCGATGGACAGGGAAGAATTGCGAAACCTCGATTACACCATGTACAGAACCCTTTTTGATAATAATGTCCCTTTCACCTTTGCCACGGACCATCCGACGGGTTTTGTCAGACATCTCCATCTGGAAGGCGTCCTCGCGCTGAAGGCCGGAGTCCCGGAGAAAACCGTCCTGAACAGCTTGACCTCGGATGCGGCCCGATTATTGAAGATCGACCACCTGACCGGCAAGATCCAAAGGGGTCTGTATGCCGATCTGGTGCTATGGTCGCAACATCCCCTCGATTTAACCGCAAGGGCGGTCAGGACCTTTATCAAGGGAAAACAAGTTTACCATGCGGGGTGAAAAAATGTTGAAAGTGTTTCGGGGCGCAAAGATCTATACGATGGACAAGAAAAACACGGTTTTATTTAATGTGGATCTTTGGGTGAAGGACGGGAAGATCATCGGCTTCGGCACCGAAGCGGACGTTCCCTCCGACGCCGAAGTGGTGAATGCGGAAGGAACGGTCATTACCCCCGGATTGATCGATATTCATACCCATGTGGGCATATGGAGGGAAATCGACGAACAGGTAAACGATGCCAATGAATACGCTTCACCCGTCACCCCTGGGCTTTATGTCATCGACGGTATCGACATCCATCATTTTTCCTTCGAACTGGCCCGCCGGGGCGGGGTGACGACGGTGCAAACCGGTCCCGGAAGCGCAAATCCCATCGGAGGAATTTGGTGCATATTGAAAACCGGGGGAAACTCACTGGATGAAAGGATCGTCAAAGAAAAAAGCGGCTTAAAAGGCGCGCTCGGGGAAAATCCGAAAAATATGTTCGGCCAATGCTACCATAAAACCCCTTATACAAGAATGGCGATCGCTTATTTGATCAGAAAAGGATTTCAGGAGGCATTGGCCTTATCGGAAAGAGAGCGTCGGGAAGCTTTGGAAAACGGAACGGATCTCGCCCCCTATCTTGAGGTGCTGGAAGGAAAGATGCCCCTCCATTTGCATTGCCATCGCGCGGATGATATCGCAACCGCCATTCGGATTGCCAAAGAGTTTCAAGTGGAGTTGTGCCTGGAGCATTGCACCGAAGGGCATTTGATGCTGGAAGAAATCAAGGAAAGCGGTGCGCGCGTGACACTGGGCCCCTTTATGTTTCCGGCAACAAAATACGAAACGAGGAACGCGACGCCCGAATCCCCGAAGCTGTTCCGCGAAGCGGGCATTCCATTTGCCATCATGACGGACCATCCTTTCATCCCGATCCATTTTCTTTCCCTTTGTGCCGCCGAAGCCGTCAAGTATGGGCTGGATGAAACCGCCGCCCTGCGAAGCATCACCTGCGAGGCGGCCAGGATCGCGGGAATCGACGGCCGGGTCGGTTCATTGGAGCCAAGGAAGGATGCGGATCTCGTCATCTGGTCCCGCCACCCCTTTGACAGCCGCGCCGAAGTGCTGGCCACTTATATTAACGGGGAAAGGGTATATTCCGCCCATGGGGGGACGGACCGATGAGGAAGCCGGTCGCTGTGGTCACCATCGGCCAATCGCCGCGGACGGATCTGATCCCCTTTGTTTGTCATTTTTTCCCGGAAGGTACGGAAATCGTGGAAAGGGGCGTCCTCGATGGCCGGACGGAAACGGAAATGGCCTCCCTTGCGCCGGAGCGGGGTCAGACGGCGCTCGTTTCCCGTTTAAGAAACGGAAAAAGCGTCATAATGGCAAAGGAAAAAATTGAACCGGCCATCCAGGCCATCATCGATGAATTAAACCGGGACACTTTTGCCGCCATATTGCTGGCATGTACGGGCAAATTCCGGCCCTTTGCCAGCAAAATTCCCGTCGTCTGCCCGGATTATCTCCTCTGCCAGGCTGTAAAAGGTTTGCTGGAAGGCGGGAAGATCGGCTTAATCGTTCCCCTGAAGGAGCAGGCCGGTTCGGCGGAAGAGAAGTGGAAGGAAGCGGGATTTGCCACAGCGGCCGAAGCCGCCTCGCCCTATGATTTTCAGGAATCCGCCTTGATCGAAGCGGTAAAAAGGCTGGACCAAACGGACGCCAAAGCCATCGTCCTCGATTGCATAGGCTATACGCAGGAAATGAAGGATCTTGCAAAGAAACATACCGCAAAACCCGTCATTTTGCCACGAAGCCTGATCTTCCGCCTGCTGGCGGAACTTTTGTAATTTTGCAGGCAAGGCAGATCCCCGCAGCGGGAAAATACGGACAGGAAAGAACCGCTTTTTCCTGATTTCGGATGAAAGGGGAGGCCATCCGCCTCCCCTGATCCGTTCTGAAAAGCATGCAAATTCCTTTGTAAACGATTTTGAAAGCCAATAAGCTGGATGCTCACCAAAATCCGGGAATATACGCGCGTTTCGGTAATGAAGCATCCCCCCGGTCAGCACACCCGAACCCCGGAAAACCCGAGGCCATTCCTTTTTGGCCATAATCCCTTAAACCGGTGCATCGAGCCCGGCGGAAACACGGGCGGTACTATTCCTTTCGGATCAGTTCCAGTTCAACCGGAATAAACGTGTCCACCTTTTCGCCGTTCAACACTTTAACGGCGGTTTCCACCCCGATTTCTCCCATCTTTTTCGGCTTTTGGGCGATCGTGGCGAACAATTTCCCCTCTTCAACCGCTTTAACGGCGTCATCGGTCGCGTCGAAGCCGACGACAATGACGTCTTTCAATCCCGCGGCTTCAATGGCCTCCAGCGCACCCAAGGCCATTTCGTCATTGTGAGCGAATACCGCTTGGAAATCTTTCGTGCTCTGGATGATGTTTTCCATGACGGACAATCCTTGCGCCCGGTCGAAGTTGGCCGTTTGCCTTGCGACAACTTCAATGCCGGAAGCTTCTTTTATGGCGTCGTTAAAACCTTGCCCCCGTTCGCGGGCCGCCGAAGAACCAGAAATCCCTTCCAATTCGACGACTTTTCCTCTCCCCGCCAATTGCTCGATGATCAATTCCCCGGCCATCTTGCCTCCAGCCACATTGTCGGAGGCGATATGGGCCGCCACTTCTCCGCCTTCCGCGCTCCGGTCGATGGTAATGACCGGGATGCCGGCGTCATTCGCCGCCTCGATGGCGGAGACGACGGCGGACGAATCGGCGGGATTAACCAATACCAGATCCACGCCCTGCTGGATCAGGTCTTCAATGTCGCTGACCTGTTTTGCCGGGTCATCCTGGGCGTCCACCGTCGTCAGATCCACGCCCAATTCCTTCGCTTTCGCTTCCGCCCCCTCCTTCAGCGTGACGAAGAAGGGATTGTTTAATGTGGAGATCGATAGCCCGATTTTCTTTTTCTCCGAATCTTTTCCCCCCTCATTTCCGGAATTTTTTTCCTTCCCTTCGTCCATCGAACAGGCACCCAGCAGCAAAATGGCAATCATGAGGCTGAAAAACTTGAAAAGCAGCCCCTTTTTCATATCCATACCTCCCTCAAAAATTGGTTATTTTAAGCGGATTTTTTGCGGTCCAAAAGAACCGCAAGCAAAATGACTCCGCCTTTTACCACTTGTTGATAAAAGGATGAAACATTCAACAGATTCAGTCCGTTGTTCAATACCCCGATGATCAGCGCCCCGATCAGCGTGCCGACGATCCGTCCCCGGCCGCCGGAAAGGCTTGTTCCCCCGATGACCACCGCGGCGATGGCGTCCAGTTCGTAGGAGATCCCTGCCGTCGGCTGGGCCGAGTTCAATCGGGAGGTGAGGATGATCCCTGCGAAGGCCGACAGGAGGCCCGAGATGGTATATACCCCGATTTTTATCCTGTCCACGTTCAATCCCGACAGCCTGGACGCCTCTTCATTGCCGCCGACGGCATATACCCCGCGGCCGAAGGTGGTTTTTTTCAGTACCAAATAAAGGATAAGGAATATAGCCAGCATGATGTAAACGGGAACGGGAACGCCGAGGAAATATCCCCGTCCGATCATTTTAAATGCGACGGAATCGGAAAATCCCGTAATCGGCCTCCCTTCCGTGTAAACCAGGGTCAGGCCGCGGAAGATCGTCATCGTGGCGAGGGTGGCGATAAACGGAGCCACCTTCCCTTTGGCGATGACGAAACCGTTCGCTGCCCCCATCAGCGCGCCGAGGACCAAACCGGCGCTTACCGCCAGCACGGGATCCATGCCGTCGGTCATGAAGCCGGCGGCCAGCGCGGAACAAAGGGCCAATATGGAGCCGACGGAGAGATCGATGCCGCCGGTCAGGATGACATAGGTCATCCCGAAGGCCAGCAAGGCATTGATGGAGACCTGGCGGAAAACGTTTAAGATGTTGGTGGCAGTCAAAAAGTTCGGGCTGAGGATCGTGAGGACGATAACGATCAACAGCAGGCCGAGCAAGGGCCCCATCTTTTGAAAAAATCCTTTCATGTTCATCATACTTTGCCTCCCGTTGCCGCCGTCATGATTTTCTCCTGGGTCGCCTCTTCCCTCGGGAAAACGGCGGCGATCTTCCCTTCGTGTATCACCATAATCCGGTCGGACATTCCCAAGATTTCCGGCAGTTCCGAAGAAACCATAATGATGGAAACGCCTTTTTCCGTCAATTTGTTCATGATCTCATAGATTTCTTTCTTTGCGCCCACGTCCACTCCCCGCGTAGGCTCATCCAAAATCAGGAGCTTCGGTTCGATCCCGATCCATTTTCCGAGAACAACTTTTTGTTGGTTGCCGCCGCTTAAGGATTTTACATTTTGCTCCCGCCCCGATGTTTTGATCTTTAAGAGGCTGATCAATCGGTCCACAAATTGCAATTCCTTCTTCTTGACGACCAATGATTTCGCCGAGATTTTCTTTAAATTCGGCAGGGTGAGATTTTCCCGCACGGACATATCCAGGACCAGGCCTTGCCCTTTCCGGTCTTCCGTCACGAATCCGATCCCGTTTTTAATAGCGTCGGCGGGGTTCTTGATCTGTACCGGTCTGCCGTCCAAATACACGGTACCCTTCGCCCCTTTAACGGCACCGAACAGGGCTTGCATGATCTCGGTTCTCCCGGAACCCATCAGGCCGGCTACCCCGAGAATTTCGCCCCTTTTGACCGTAAAATGGATCCCCTTGACCCGGCCGGCCGACAGGTTTTCCACCCGCAGGCGGACTTCCCCGGGGACGGCGGTTCGCTTCGGAAACCGCTCGCCCAGTTTTCTTCCTACCATCATGCGGATCACTTCGTCAAAGGATGTTTCCGTCGTTTTCATCGTGCCGATCCATTGGCCGTCCCTCATGACGGTCACCCGGTCGCTGATCCGGAAAATTTCCTCCATCCGGTGGGAAATATAAATGAAGCCAATCCCTTGTTTCTTCAGTTCGAGGATCACGTTGAACAGGGTTTCGATTTCCCTGTCGGTCAATGCGGAAGTCGGTTCGTCCATGATGATGACCTCGCTTTTTCGGGCAATCGCCCGGGCGATTTCCACCATTTGCTGTTCTCCGACCGAACATTCGATCATCGGTTTTTCCGGATCCAGTTCCACCCCTAATGCGTCTAAGGCCCGCTTCGTCTCTTCAATCATTTTTTTCATGTCGATCAGCGGGGTTTTTCCGCGGGTCAGCGGGTTCCCCAGGAAAAAATTTTCCGCAACCGACAAATACGGGATATTGTTCAATTCCTGGTGGATGATCGATAGGCCGGCGCGCTCCGCATCCTTCGGGTTGTTGAAAACGGTTTCTTTTCCTTTGTAAAAAATGCTCCCCCGATCTTTCTTATAAATCCCCGTCAAGATTTTGATCAGCGTCGATTTTCCCGCGCCGTTTTCCCCCATCAGGGCATGAATTTCGCCGGGATACAAATCGAAGGACACCCCTTTTAACACCTGCACGTTGAAAAAGGATTTATGGATATCACGCATTTCAATAACCGGTCTTGCCTCCGCCATTTTCGCTCCCCTCCCGTTTGGAATTCCGCCCTTCGGCCCGTGTCAGGAAAAGATGACGCCGGCCTGCAAGATGATGTTCGCATAAGGGGTGGCCTCTCCGGTGCGGATGACCGCGGCGGCTTCCTTTGACAATCTTTTCAATTCCTCATGTGAAACTGTTTCTATTTTGGGGAATTTTTCCCGGACGATGGAAAACAACTGCGGATTCTTCTCGGCCATCTCCTCGGCCAAGATGACCTTTTCAATCACCATATCCCTTTCGACGGCCTGGAGCACCTCAAGGAAAGAAGGTTTTCCCAATTCCAGGGCCAAGTCGATTTTTTTTACGCCGGCGGGGACGGGAAGCCCGCAATCGGCGATGACGATGGTATTGGTATGGCCTAAATCGGCAAGCACTTTAGCGATTTCACTGTTTAAAATCCCATGTTTTTTCAATGCTCTTATCCTCCCCGCATCTTTTGTGGTTCCGGTTGGCCTGCTCTCATTTTCCGGTTTGCGGACATCACCGTCCGTTCATAAAACTTTCCAGCTGCGCCCTTGTCGGCATTCCCCCTTGAGCGCCTGGCTTGGTTACGGAAAGGCTGGCGGCATGGACCGCATACCGGCAGGCTTCTCCCAAGGAAAGGCCTTCGCTCAGGAAATGGGCCAGCGCCCCGTTGAACGTATCCCCGGCGCCGGTCGTATCCGCCGCATCCACTTGCGGAGCCGGGATTTCGATCTTCCTCCCCTTTTCATGATAGACGGCTCCCTTTTTTCCGAGGGTGATGATGAGCTTTTCCAGGAATTCTTCTTTGAAGGTTGCGCTTTTCATCAGCGCTTCCGCCTCATGTTCATTCGGGGTAAGGTAGGTGATCATCTCCCACCAGCCGTCCGGGATCGGCTGGAACGGAGCGGGATTTAAAATCGTCCGGATCCCGAACCGTTCCGCCCAGTAGAGGACCCGTTCGACGGTGTCAAGCCGGGTCTCCAGCTGCATGAGGATGATGTCGCTTTTTTCCAGTGCGTTTTTCATCCGGTCGATATCTTCCGGAGTCAATTGGAAATTGGCCCCCGGAACGACGATGATGGAATTTTCCCCTTGGGCGAGAACGATGAGGGCGGTGCCGGTGGAAACGTGTGTAACCGGTTTCACACGGTCGACAAGAATGCCTTCCTTTTTCAAATAGGTCAAATATTCATGCCCGAAAGGATCGTCCCCGACGCAGCCGATCATCTGCACGGTTCCGCCCAGCCTGGCGGCGGCGACGGCCTGGTTGGCCCCCTTTCCCCCGAAGCTGGTTCGGAATTCGCCGCCGATGAGCGTTTCTCCGGGTTTCGGAAAACGGTCGACGGTGGAAATCAGATCGATATTCAAACTTCCGACAACGGTGATCATGGTCTACCTCCGCTCTCCTCGCGAATTTGAAATTTTTGCTTACGTCGATTCCCTGACGATCAGCTTCGCTTCAAAAACGTAATGGCTGGTCCGCAATTTTCCGCCGTTGATCAGCTCGAGAAGCAGTTCCCCCGCCTTTTTCCCCAGTTCGCTGATCGGCTGCTCCATGGTCGTCAATTCGGGGGTCACGGCCGTTCCCCATTCGATGCCGTCAAACCCGATGATTTTCAGCCGGCCCGGGATCGGAATGCCCAATTTGGAAGCGGCCTTCATGGCGCCGACCGCCATCACGTCGTTTCCGGCGAAGACCCCGTCGATTTCCGGGTGTTTTTCGAACAATTCCAGCGCATTCTCCATCGCCGTGTTCAGATCGTAGTTTCCGGGAACGATATACGGTTTCAAACCGTTTGCCCGGATTTCGTCCCTGTATCCCCGCAACCTCTCTTCCGCGGTGCGGACCTTCGCCGGGCCCCGGATATGGGCGATGTTTCTGCACCCCCGTTCGAGCAAATGCCGGACGGCCTTGCGTGCGCCGGCGTAGTTGTCGACGGAGACGGACGGTATTTCCTCGCCGATCACCCGGTCCAGGCAAACGACCGGAAGCGGGAGCTCGCTGATGTGCTCCTTTTTCAAAGTGTTCGACACGACCAAAAACCCGTCCACGTATTTGGAGACCATCAAGTCGATGCTCTTCAGCTCGTTTTCAAGGATTTCATCGCTGTTGAACAATAGGATCGTATACCCGGCCCTTTTCATGACCATTTCCACGGAGCGGACCAGTTGGGGAAAAAAGGGGTTCGTAATGTCCGGAATGATAAAACCGACCGATTTGGAAGTTTTTTTGAACAGGCTCCGCGCCACCGCGTTCGGTTTGTAGTCGAGGCTCAAAATGGCCTCTTCGACTTTTTTCCGGGTGTCCTGGTGCACGTATCCCCGGTTGTTCAGCACCCGGGATACGGTGGCGACCGATACGCCCGCCAGCTTTGCCACATCACGGATCGTTGCCATCTTTCCTACCAGCCGTTTCATCAAGATTTGGGATTTTTCCGATAGGTAACCGGTTACACATTTCAAAAAATATATAACTTCTTTTCCACAAAGAAGTTTCAAAGATTCGCGATCTTTTCCTTCATTATAAAATGTAAGTGCTTTCATGTCAACGGAATTTGCGGGAAAATGGAGGGAATTTTTCCGGCCATAAAAAAGAGGGGGCATCATGCCCCCTCCCCCGCAGCCGGTTCAAGCCCGCAGGTTTCCGGCAAAACCGTTCTCCTGCGCTGCGGGCTCGGAATAAGCATCTATTTGCATCCGCTTTTTCCGCAACTTCTATGGCATTATTGCCGGGATGAAGCCGGCCCCGTACTGCTTATTGGATTTCTCCCAAAAGCCGGTAGGCTTCCTCTTTCGATTGGACATTCAACAATCGGGACCGGAAAGTTTCATCCATTAATTTCCGCGACAACATTTGAAGAATTTTTAAGTGGGCGTTTCCGGCGGCCCGTTCGGGAACGGCCAACATGAAAATCAGTTTTGCGTCGCTTCCGTCGATGCTGTTCCAATTCACGCCATCCCGTTTCAGCCCGAAGGCGACCGCGGGGCGTTTTACCCCGGCCGATTTGCCGTGGGGGATGGCGATGGCCATGCCCAAGCCCGTGGAGCCTTCCTTTTCCCGGTTGAAGATCGCCTTTTTAAACTCTTCCTTGGAAGATAAAATTCCTTCCTTGTCCAGCATTTCGACCATTTCGTCGATGATCTCGTCCCGGGTTGAGCCCTTCAAATCCGGTTCGATCAAATTCATATTCGTCAGATCGGCCAGTTTAAAGTTTTCCGGGGTTTCAGCGGAATCCGAAAGTTTTTGGGCTTCATCGGCGACGGATTTCTCCTTTTTTTCCCTTTTTGCAGCCTTTCCGTTCCCGTCCTCCACGTCCTTTTTCAAAAGATTAACCATGAACGCCGTAACGAAGGAACCGATGATGGCCGCCACAAAAAACATGAAAACATTGTCCACCGCGCCGAGGACGGCCACGATGGGACCGCCGTGGGCGACCCGGTCTCCCACGTTCCCGATCATGGCAATCACCGAACCGGCCATGGAGCCGACGATGATGCTCGGAATGACCCGCAGCGGATCCCGCGCTGCAAAGGGGATGGCGCCTTCCGTAATGCCGAACAATCCCATGGTGAAGGCCGCTTTTCCGGCTTCCCTTTCTTCCTGGCTGTATTTTCGTTTGTTGATGAAGGTCGCCAATCCCATGCCGATGGGCGGAATGCAGATGGCGACGGCAATCGGACCCATGATGCTGTAGTTTCCTTCCCCGATCATGGCCGCGCCGAACAGGAAGGCGACTTTATTGAGGGGACCGCCCATATCAAAGGCGATCATCGCGCCAAGGATCATGGCCAAGACGATGGAGCTTCCGCCTTCCATCGTTGCCAGCCAGTCCGTCAGGGATTCAAACAGCTTCGCGACCGGAGCGCCGATGACAAAAATCAGCAAGAGCCCGACGATCAGCGAAGAAATGATCGGGATGAAGATAATCGGCATGACAGGCTGGACGGCCTTCGGCACTTTGATCCGCTTGATCGCAAGGGCCACGTAACCGGCGAGAAATCCGGCGATGATCCCGCCGATGAACCCGGTTCCCGCTTCGCTTCCGTAGAAGCTGCCGTTTGCCGCGATGTAGCCGCCGATCATGCCGGGAACGAGACCCGGACGGTCCGCGATGCTTACGGCGATAAAGCCCGCCAAGATCGGGACCATGAACATAAAGGAAGCGGCACCCAATCTTTCGATGTGTTTCCAGAAGGAATCATCCGGAATGACGATCCCCTTCGGCGTTTGTTCCCCGCCGAGGGACAAGGACAGGGCGATCAGCAGCCCGCCGACGACAATGAAGGGAACCATGTAGGAAACGCCGCTCATCAAATGCCGATACACCGGATTTTCTTTCCGGACGCTTTTTTGGTCCGCATCCGCCGCGGCGGTTTGGGGCCGATAGATGGGGACGTCCTCTTCCAGTACCTGTTTGATCAATTCTTCCGGGCGTTTGATCCCGTCCTGGACGCCCGTGATCAGCACCCGTTTCCCGGCAAAACGTTCCTTCGGGACTTCCTTGTCCGCGGCGATGATGATTCCGTCGGCTTCGGCGATATCCTTTTCCGTCAAGGGGTTTTCAACACCGATGGAACCTTGGGTTTCGACTTTGATGTCTACGCCCAGCGCTTCACCGGCCTTTTGCAGGTTTTCTGCCGCCATATACGTGTGCGCGATGCCGACCGGACACGCCGTAACCGCAAGTATTTTTGCCTTACCCATCGTTTTCTTGTTCCTCCCTGAAGCGTTTTCTCTGATGCATGATTTTCTTTCCTCTTTATCATAATGCCGGTTTGTTCGAAAAATATTTTTAATTTTTACCGGAACTTGCGGTAAGAAACGTTTATTTACGGAAAGGACAGACCGTGTTGCCGCCCCCGGAGAAACATTTATTGACGGAAAAAAGTCCGTATTTCCGTCCCCCTGTTCGGATGTTCCGCGGGAAAAAAGGTTGTTCGGCGGAAAAAACAAGCCGTATTGCCTTCTCCCGTTCGGACATTTGCGGGAAGAAATGTTTATTGGCGGAAAAACAAGTCCTGTTGCCTCCGCCCGTCCGGACATCCCACAAAAAAAACGATGGCGGCAAGGGCGGCGGGCCCGGTACGGATTTCCGTAAAAAGGCCGTTACGCGCCGGCTGAGGAGGAAAAAGCTGCCTTTTGCGGATCCTTGCGTTTGGTTTGTGCGGGGGAAGCGTTCGGCCTAAAAAATAAGGGCGTTCCCGCCCGTCCGGGAACGTCCGGAACATGGAATCGGCCGCAGGATCCCATGGCTTTGACGCCTTTTTCTTTCAGAAGGGATAGCGGCAATGCACTACCGGATGATTGATGATATGTTCAGCACTTTCCTTTCAATAGAAGAAAAAGCACCCGGCAGAAATCGCAGCAGCCAGCGAATCTTTGAAAGAACTTTCCTTTCAATAGAAGAAAAAGCGTCCCCTTATTGCGGCACCGTACCGAGAGGACTTGCAAAGGCTTTTTCTTCCCCCAAGTCCTTCAGCACGCGCATAAGATCTTGATAATTCCTCGCCTCCATGAAGGATTTGACGGCATCCGGGGTTTCGCTGATCAACGCGATTTCCTTCATGACGCCGCGGGCTTCGTCCTTTTCCCGGCTGCCGATGGCGAGCAGGAAGACGAGGGAAACCTTCTCATTTCCCCACTCCATTGGCTCCCGCAATACCGCCAAAGCAACCGCGGAACGCAAAACCATCGAAGGGTCGCCGTGGGGAATCGCGAGGCCTCCGCCTATGGCCGTCGCCGATTTTCGCTCCCTTTGCATGGCGCTGGCGATGAACCCTTTTTCGACATAGCCTTTTCTGTATAGTTCCATGCACAGCATTTCCACCACTTCATAGCGGTGTTCTTTTTGCCCTCCGAAAAAGACGGTATCTTCACGGATGAAATTGGCGAGCACGGGTTTCCCGGCGACAAAGGATTTTCCCTTGTCCCACCCGGCCAGAAGCCGTTTCAGCTTTTCCCCGTCCCTCGTTTCAAACAGGGGCGAAATGACGATGCAGGGAATCTCGGTTTTTTCAACGGGAACGGTGGAAAGGATCAAATCGATGGCATGGTCCTTTAAGAAATCCGGAAGTTCCGCTTTTCCCAAGCAGCCCAAAATCTCGATATCCGGAAACTGACGGGTGATTTTCGTTTCCAAGAGCCGGGACATCCCGATCCCCATGTGGCAGACGATGCATGCTTTTACCTTCTCTCTTTTGTTTTCCAGGCGCTCGGCGGAAGCCTGAAAATGCAAGACGATGTACCCCGCCTCATCCTCCGGCATATTCGCGATTTCGTCGATGCCTTCCATGGCCAGAATGACCATGCTGAACATATAGGGATACATCTTTTTGATATTTTCCAAGAGGGGATTGGTAATCGGCAGCCCGTATTTCATCCGGAACCGGACGGCGTGCATATGGACGGCGAGACCATGAAACAAAGCCTCGTCATCGGAAAAAGGAAGGAAGGTCAACCGGTTCATTTTTTCGATCAGCCGCCGGACGATGCCGGCCGTTTCCTCGTCCCATCGGAATTTGTCCCGGGTCCCCTCGTCCCATTTTTTCCGGCTGCCGACAAGAAGCCAAGTAAAATAGATCTTTTCCTCTTCCGGAAAAGCCAACCGGAGATCGTTCGCAAGCCGCCGGCAAAACCATTCCGAACAATGATATTCCCTTTGCCGGACGGCGGTTTCCCTTTCCTTTTCGGGAACGGCCACAGGCGACTGTTGCCGGATTCTTTTGACCATGATCAAGGCGTGGATCTGCAAACTTTCCAAGGCATCGTCCGTAAAAGAAACGGAGAATCTCCGCTGCATGTCATCCAAGGCGTTTTTTACCGTCGTGACTTCATGGGGCAAAAACAGATCAAGGACATAGCTTTTATGGCAGGCGGCGTCCGGGAACAGTTCATTCAAGTGGGCCAGGGCCATCCTTTTGTCCAGCTCCGACCCTGCGACCCTATTTCCCAGTTTCGGTTTGGAAACGAGCCGCAAACGGAACCGTTCCAACCAGCCGGCGAGAGATTTCATATCTTTGTTTATGATATTTTTCGAAACAAAATACTTGTCCGCAAATCGGGAAAGCGGGATCGGATCCCGGCTGGTCAGCAGCTGGAAAGCGATCTCAAACAGCCGTTCTTCGCCGCTCAGCGAGCGTGTGGAAAAAAGCTCCCGGAAAAGCTCGGCTTTTTCCCCTTCCCCGATCGCCAAAGATATGCCGACCCCGGGTTTGCGGATGAGTTTTGCCCCGCTGGTCCTCCGGAGGAAATTTTCGATCTGGTCCAGATCATTCCTCACGGTTTTTTCCGAACAGCCGAGCCGCTCTGCCAATTCTTCGACGCGAAAAATTTCCTTTTTTCCGGTCAACAATATTTTTAACATTTCCTTCTGCCGCTCGTTCATCCCAGCCACCTGCCTTCCTGATGCGAAAAGATCCGGGCAAGAAGGAAAAAATCACCTCCCAGGATATGATAAAACATTTCCTTCTATCCGTCATGAAAAAGCTCCGGCATTTCATCCGGAATTTAATGGAGAAGAAACCGGCGGCGGATTCGCTCATTGACGCCCGCAACGGTATTTCGGAGGAATTTCAAAAGGTGGCGTCTTGCGACCGGCTGCGAAACCATGCGGAGCAATCAAAGGAAGGACGGGCGGATGTGACCGGTATTTAGGACGGCTTATATGTTGCCGGCAACAGAAACCCGCTGGGATTTTGCCTGAAACCGATTGTAAGGAGGAAACGGGCGAACCCGAACGGTATTGGTTTCCGCCGCCCTGTTTGGATGAAGTCCAAGAAACCGTGTAAAAAGAAGCGGACGGGAAAGGGTCCTATTGCCAAGACCCGTGCCCGCGAAGCGGGACGCAAAAATTTCTCTAAGATTTGGACGTAACCCCTATTCGGAAAGGGGCAGGAAAAAACCGTCCCTTCATGATCCGGGACGGTTCATTCGGTCGAGAAAATGCCGGAGGAAACGTTCGGCGTCCACTTCCGTGCACACATCCACGTTCGGTTCCGGGTGGCCCGGCCGCAAGTCGGCGACGGTCCTTCCCTTCGAGATCTCCCCCTCCGTGTCCACCTGCACGTACAGCCGTTCCGTTTTGACAAAGGACGGATCGATGACCGCGCCGACGGCCAAAGGGTCGTGGAGGGCGCAGCCGCCGATGGACGGATAAAACTTTAAATAAGCGTCCATGTAAAATTCCGTAATATGAGTTAAAAATCTGCCCAATGGCGTTCCGATTTTCCGCCATTCTTCCAAAACGCTCCGCGGAAGAAGGGTTTTCATCGTCACGTCGAGGCCGACCATGGTGACCGGCATCCCGGAACGAAAGACAAATTCGGCGGCCTCCGAATCGGCGTAAATGTTCGCTTCCGCGACCGGCGTGTAATTCCCCGGATGGAAAACGGCGCCGCCCATCAGCGTGACATTTTTCACGAGGTTGACGATGGAGGGATCTTTCATGACGGCCAGGGCGAGATTCGTCAACGGGCCGACGGGGATCAGGGTCACTTCATGGGGATGGGCGCGGACCATCCGGACGATGAAATCGGCCGCATGTTCGTCCGCCGGTTCGGCCTTCGGTTCGGGAAGGGGTGCGCAGGCAAGGCCGTCCGATCCATGGAAAGAGGACGGGCCTTTGTCGTTCCGCCGGAAAACCGGCTCCCGCGCCCCCTTGGCGACGGGGATATCCGTCCGGTTCAAAAGCTCCAACACCTTCAACGTGTTTTTCGTCGTCTGTTCCACGGTATGATTGCCGAAGCAGGTGGTGATCCCGAGCACTTCCAGCTCCGGCGAACGCAGGGCATAGACGAGCGCCAGGGCGTCGTCAATGCCGGTATCCACATCCAGGATGACTTTTTTCATTCGGTTCACCCGCAAATGTTTTTGTTCCGGTTTAAAGGGGTCCCATTGAAGCGGGACGTCCCTGTCCGCATGATACTTTCTGCGCAGGGATCGTTCCGTTTCCTCCCTATTTGGCCAAGGCATCGATGAAACGGTTGAAAAACCTTTCGTAGTCCGCTTTTACGCAAACGAGGACATTCGGTTCGGCGCCCCTTCCGATACGCAAATCCGCGACCGTCGCTCCCAAGGAAAGGGTTCCCTTCGTTTCGATTTGGACTTGCATCGGCACTTTTTCCGCCAGGGAAGGATCCAAGGCGACGGCAACGGCCAAGGGATCGTGGAGGGGGCAGCCCCGTTCTTCCCAGTACCCTGCATAGGCGTCAAAACGGAATTCGAGCAGTTCTTTCACGACCCGGGCAATTTTTTGGCCACCCACATCTTTCCGGCATTTTTCTTCGAGAAGTTTCAGATGCCTTTCCGTAAAAACGGCTTTCATCGTCACATCCAGCCCGACCATCGTCAGCGGAAATCCGGCGGAAAAAACCATATGGGCCGCCTCCGGATCGCCGGCGATATTCCCTTCCGAAACCGGGGTCACATCGCCGGGGACGCGGATCGCGCCGCCCATGATGACCACTTCTTTTACCTTTTCCGGAAGACGGGGATCCTTGGCCAGCGCCAGCGCCAAATTGGTCAGCGGGCCGAGGAAGAGGAGCGTCAATTCCTCCGGATATTCCTCCGCTTTTTGGACGATAAAATCCGCGGCGTGACCCGGCTGGACGGATCGGGCGGATTCCGGAAGCTCCACATTGCCCAGCCCGTTTTCCCCATGGAATCGGACGGACGGGCCTTGCCACGGGCGAAACAGCGGTTGTTCCGCTCCTTGGAAAACGGGAATATCCTCCGGCGCACCGGCCAGCTCCAAGATTTTTAACGTGTTTACCGCCGCCCGTTCCGCGGAAACATTCCCGAAAACCGCCGTGATCCCCAGCAACTCCACATCCTGTTTCAACAAGTAGAGGATGCTTAACGCATTGTCAATCCCCGTATCCACATCCACGATCACTTTCTTTTTCCGCGCCAAATTCCGCACCTGCCAGTCTTTGTTATGAAGGAATGGTTTCTTCCGCTTTGTTTGGGATGGAAAAAGCGGAAACGGTGTCAGATACATATCTGCTGATTCCCATCATTGGAAATAAAAAAAGCATGTGTATTTTACAAAAATGAAGGAGTAAAAAACAATTTGTTGCCAGCAAAAATTAAAAAAGGTTTCTATTTATAAACGTTCATTACCGGTTTTATGTCTGAAAAGGACTGGCGAACGCAATCAAAGAGTTTCGGCCGAACGGTTAAACGATTTCGACATCTTTAATTAGGTAAAAGATTGAAATTAGAGGAACAGATAGACAATGAAATCTTGTTTTCCATCTGTCAAAAGTAAGATACAAACTTAAACCAAAACCTCAACGGCACAGAAAGCGTCCAGGTCACGGAACCCTTTCCTTATGGTTTCAATCCCTTAAAAGGTAAGATACAAACGCTCTGGTTACGGCCAAGCTCTATATCGAAGCGGGACTGTTTCAATCCCTTAAAGGTAAGATACAAACGAATTTTGTCATTTGTATAATCAATTTTATATATGTTGTTTCAATCCCTCAAAGGTAAGATACAAACGTGCCGTTCTTGATGAAAGAATTGGCACAGAAAGGTTTCAATCCCTTAAAGGTAAGATACAAACGGCCGCGACCCAACCGAAAACCGGCGGCAAAGTGGTTGTTTCAATCCCTTAAAGGTAAGATACAAACTTCGCCTCCAACAAATGGGGGTATTCGTAGATGTTTCCGAGTTTCAATCCCTTAAAGGTAAGATACAAACTTCTGCCGGATTGAATTCACGGAGTTTTTCCGTGAGTTGTTTCAATCCCTTAAAGGTAAGATACAAACTTCTGCCGGATTGAATTCACGGAGTTTTTCCGTGAGTTGTTTCAATCCCTTAAAGGTAAGATACAAACCAATGATCCGTGATGAGGATTTGAATCGGTTTCAAAGTTTCAATCCCTTAAAGGTAAGACAAACTACATACACTTTGAGAAAGATGATACAAAAAAATATCGTTTCAATCCCTTAAAGGTAAGATAGAAACGCCGCAAGTTGTTCATCACGTTGTCGGAGTTCTTTGTTTCAATCCCTTAAAGGTAAGATAGAAACACAGGAATGGCCCAATCGGAACCGTGACAGTCAGGTATGTTTCAATCCCTTAAAGGTAAGATAGAAACCCGCCAGTCTGATCCGTCCCTCTTTCAGCCCATCGAGGTTTCAATCCCTTAAAGGTAAGATAGAAACCTCTGACGCCATCGAAATCTAGGTTTTCATAGACATGTTTCAATCCCTTAAAGGTAAGATAGAAACGAGGGGATGAGGATGAAGAAAATCGAATTATCTCAAGGGTTTCAATCCCTTAAAGGTAAGATAGAAACTTGTTCTTATTTTAGTTTAGCATGCTTGGAAAAAATCGTTTCAATCCCTTAAAGGTAAGATAGAAACCCACTCCCTTTTGTCAGCTAATTGTTGACCTGATCGTGTTTCAATCCCTTAAAGGTAAGATAGAAACGTTCAATCCGCAAATGCCGTCTTAACAATTTTTAAGTTTCAATCCCTTAAAGGTAAGATACAAACAAGGAGGGAATCTCCGTGCCGCGTCCCCGAAACGGGTTTCAATCCCTTAAAGGTAAGATACAAACTTAAAAACGGGGATCCGCCGTCTTAGACCTAAGGGAAGTTTCAATCCCTTAAAGGTAAGATACAAACGATGATCCGGCTTGTTTATATAACATGATCATGTTTTGTTTCAATCCCTTAAAGGTAAGATACAAACCCAAGCCGCTGTTTGCGGCCGTTCTCATCGATGACAGTTTCAATCCCTTAAAGGTAAGATACAAACGATCGCTGTACGCATCCCATGCGCTAGCTTTAATTTTGTTTCAATCCCTTAAAGGTAAGATACAAACGTAGATACGTTATCGTATATAATGACATTGAAGATGTTTCAATCCCTTAAAGGTAAGATACAAACAAAATGACGTCGAGGGACTCGGGTTGAAGTGGGAAGGTTTCAATCCCTTAAAGGTAAGATACAAACGGATTTAATCTTCCCCGGGCAGAAGATCCGCATTAAGGTTTCAATCCCTTAAAGGTAAGATACAAACCCCAAAAAACGTTGATAAATCGAGGGTTGGAAAAAAATCCTAGTGTTCTTAATCAGCATTATAATTCATGGGGGATTTTTTATCAATAGCGGGGGAAACGTTGATGCAACAGCATTTCGGGGGATTTTCCGCAGGAAAATCGATTGTCGTCGATCCCCCGGGTTTTGTGCGCTATTGGGGGTCGACGACAAGAGGAAACGGGGGCTCTTCCATTATCAACACCTTTATACCGACGGCAGCGCATCGGGAATCCGGCAAAAGATCCACCGCCAAATCCGCCCCGAGTTCTTACACCAATAATCGGCATCACTTTCCCGCCGGCTTGAACGGTCAATCCAAACACTCTCCGGTCATCAATGATGCCGGATCCCCCACACGGTTTTCCCCGGACGGTCAATCCAAAACTTCCCCGGCCCGATCCACATCTTCATCACGGTACTGAAAAATATCCGCATCCTTGCCCGCTGCAGCGCGAATAAATTTCAAATCTTCTTCGCCGACATGCGGGATGAAAGCGGACGATCCCCAATGTTCCGCTGAAAAATAGATTTCCCCTCCCCTTTTAAAAAAGATGGTGAACCACTTGTATTGATTCTTTTCATTTAAACCCCGGTTCAATAATAAATCTTTCACTTCCCGCGTACATTTCGTGCGGATGATCGTCGGGTTTCCCCCATCGACATCTGCCTGATCCGAAACGGCGGCCAGTTCCCGGATGGCGTCCGTCTCATCTTCCCAGCAATGGACTTCCAAAGATTCGCAGTTTTCCATAAAACGTTCCATGATTTTTCGCAAAGCGCCGTAATTTTCCAAATAAGGGTGAATGCCCTCTCCATCCATTTCATGCGGAAACTGAATGCGCAAATGGATTCCCATAACCCTCCCCCATCAACGGAACCCGGTAAAGAATCCTCCGGCGATTCCAATTTCATTTGATTCACCCGCCGCTTCATGGTTTTCAGGCATCAGCCGGAAGAGGAATCCTTCCGTCTTCGGCTCCCCGATGCTCGGCCGGAAAAACCGGCGGGATGAAGCGTAACGAACGTCCGGTTACCTTTTAAACTTTTCTCTCCCCCACTTCCACGTATCTTCCCTTCCAGAGAACTTTTTTCCGGATATGGGTCTGGTATGCCGAATAAAGCATAACCGTCAGGAAAAACAAAAGCGGGGCGAGATAAAAAACCGGCATCCAAAATCCGTAATTTCCCGCATGCCTGGCCAAATACATGATTTCCAGCACATAAAGAAAATAGCCGGCCAGCAGCGGGACAGACCATTTCGTTTGGATAAAGAACGGAAAAGCGGCGGAAAGAACGAGTCCCGCCAACCACCAAATGATGAATGCCAGCGTCGCCGGGCGGAAGTTCGGGGCGCCGGGTGCGGCGGACTTGGCGAACCCCTCCAGCTCGCTCTTCAATCCCCCGGGATACATGCGGAATCGGACCGTATCTTCCCCGATGTAATTGTACACCGGGATCCCCGCCTCCATAAATTTTCTCCCCAAATTCAAATCTTCGACGACTTCCGATCGGATGCTTGCGTGTCCGCCGATTTTCTCATAATCCGACCGGGATACGAGGATGCAGGATCCGTAGAGCCCTTTTTTCGGATTGTTTCTTTCGAAAGGCGACGTAAAAACGAAGATGGATAGGAGATTGATGATGAGAGCGAGCCGTTCGTACCATTTTTCCGTCCGGTGAAAGGGAACTACGGACAAGGCCCCGCCCGTTTTTTCCCTGCATCTTAACAGCCGCGCCAGCGCCTCGGGAGTCAGGCGGATATCGGCGTCCAGAAAGGCCAGCAGCTCGCCGCGGGATTGCAGGTAGCCGTTCCAGACGGCCCACGTCTTTCCCGTCCAGTTTTCCGGCGGCTCCGTGACGCGGACGATGCGGGCTCCGAACTTTTCGGCGATTTCCGCCGTCCGGTCGGTGGAGCCGTCGTCGGCGACGATGATTTCCATCGGTTTGTAGGTTTGCCTTTGCAAGGACGCGAGCAGGTGCGGAAGGTTTTTCTCCTCGTTTCTCGCCGGGATGATGACGGATACAAGCGGTTGCTTTTCCGGTTTGCCTTCGGTGATCGGCAAAGAATTTTTTCGGAAAAGCATCAATCCCGCCGCACAGCCGGAAAGAAGAAATAAAATGTGCAGCAATTTCATCCCAACTTTCTTAAAAATTTTCGGGAATACGGTGGTGCGATGGAAGTATCGGACTATAAACGATTTGTTAAAACTTTGTAATTCTTTTTCACTTTTTTTCTTAGACTTCTTTCAGGCTTTAAGGAGGTTTTCTTATGAACAATACTTTTTTTCCCGATCATTGTCGCCTTTCTTGCCGCTTTCACGGTTTGGCCAGCCGTGCGGATCAAAAAGAAGAAAAAAAGATTCCTAAAGGGTAAAGCATCGCCTTAATGATGCGTATGACCGTTAAACCCTTCCGGTACAAAAATTTCCAGAAATCGTTCCACATTTACAATTATATCGATGCGTTGGAATTTTTACATCTGCCATACGAAAAACCGTTCCCTTACCGAATGGGAGTCCCTCCGGATGCGGAATTTGCCGGTCTTGCCTCCCCCCTGCCGTTTAAAACGACCGTTTCCGCCGCCGGCTTCAGAACGTTTCATTCAAATATGTTGAACAGAAATATATGGGACTGTGGTGCCGGTTTCCCCGGCCCTCCTGAAATGATCTGCTGTCTGCCGTGTCAAGGATATTTCTTCCATCGTGGCCGGTTGGGCATGTTCCAAGCGTTCTCCCCCTCTATCCTGCAGGAATACCCGCTGAAAACGATGTGGGCCGGATTATGGACAACCGGTTTAAAGTAAGCGGGGACAAGGCACGCCCCATTACATCTATGTGCATTCCATTTATTTCAGATCAACCGAAAGACAATTTTCGTCAAGAAAACCGGAAGGCGGAGGCGGAAAAGAAAAAGCTTGAGTCCTGATTATCAGGACCCAAGCCGATTTTCGCATGTGCCGATCGGCGGCTGCCCGGCTTCGGTTTAAACATCCCGGGCGGTATTATTTTGTATGGTTCAAACTCTTTCATTCGCATCGTCGGTTTCAATATTCCGGATGTTCAACCGTCCGCGGTTTTTACTGTTGATGGATCCGCCTTTTCTGGATGCGGTACACGCTTATGCCCGAGAGCGTCAACAAGATTCCGGCAAAGAGCCAGTTGGAATCGCCGGCGGCCGTATCGGGCAGGCGTTTCCCTCCTTTATCGGCCGGCTCCCCTTGCCGGTCTCCGTCCTTGTCTCCGCCTTCCTGGCCTCCCGGAACCGCCGGGGCGTTTTTGTCCGTTTCTCCGGTTCCTTCGAAAACCGCGTAAGTGCTTAAACGGAGCGTTTCTGCCACGGCGACGCCCGTTTTCGGATCATAGACGGTCTTCAAGTCTTCCCTTTCCGTCCATTTTTTCTTTTCTTCATCATAATAAAGGACTTTTACATTCTTCGGATTTTTTACCTTCGATTGATCCACGGTAAAATACAGTTTGGCCGGACGGTTTTTGTCGAATTTCGCCACTTCTTTTCCGCCCTGCTTGATTTCAAAGGAATAGATGCCGCTCAGCGCTTGGGCTTTCCCATCCAGATCCTTCCTTTTTTTGATCGCCACGGTCGCATCGCCGCCGTCTTCGAAATAAGCCGCGGGCAATTCAATGGCCGCCGCGCCGCTCTTGACATGGACGGCAACGTTCTTTTCTTTTAACGATCGGACTTGCTCCCGGCTGAATTTCAAGAGAGCCGCGCCCCCGATATCTACGGTAATCTTGCCGTTACGTGCGACCCGTTGGACATCTTCGTCCTTGACGGCGGCGACCCCGTCCTTAACGACCGGCTCTGCCGTTACATTCGGTTCTCCCGCCGTCGCAGGAATGAGAATGGGAAAATTGGTTCCCGTCCCATAGATTTGTGTATTAATGACAAAGTTGAACAGGATGGTATTGACGCCGGGGATCCTTTTTAATGTTGCGGTGTTTGTTTTCACGATATCGATATCATAAAAATCTTTTCCGTATTCGATGCCTTGGCCGAGGATCTGATAATTTTTCGGCAAATTCCATCTCCACGTCAATTTGATCGTATCTTCGCTGACCTCCACATCGGCTTCAAGCAGCCGGTCATGAAGGATAATGACGCCTTGATCCTGCAAGGTCCGGATGACGTTCCAGTTTGCCGAACCGTCCCGCAAATCCAGGGGATTTCCTATCAAATCGGCGTATCTTAGGCTCGGCATATCCAATAATGCGCTTACATCCGTGATTTTGTTATATTGCAGAACCAGGGTCCTCAGATCCTGCAGACCCTTCAAAGCGGAGATATCGGTAATTTGATTTTTTGACAAACCTAAAACGGCTAAATCTTTATGATTTGCCAACGGACGGATATCGGCGATTTTCGAATCGGGAATGGACACATCATACAAATTTGAGATTTTTTCGAGCGGGGACAGGTCATCGATATCCGAATTCATGATGTCCAAGGTGCGCAAGTTGACGAAATATTCCAACCCTTTTAAACTCGAAATATGCACATCGCCATCCACGTACAAGTATTCCACTTTCTCCGCGTCGGCAGGTGTAATGGGCCCTTCCTTTTTGCCAAGATTTTTCCGCACGGCTTTTTCCAGGTCGGGATCTTCAAATCTGATCCCCTGTTCGCTTTCCGCCTTGGCCGGGAATGCGGAAAAAGGCAGGAATACAAGGGCAAGTACGATGATGAATGATTTCATTTTTTTACAGATCATCACTATAATCCCTCACTTTCACATTTATGGCAATATAAGGAATTTAATTCCATTATAATAAACGGATTGTTTTTAATCAACGGAATTTTTTGAGTATAAAGGAAATTTTTTGATGAACAGAAAGCCCGGATGGATCTGAATACTTCCAAAGCAGCTCGGTCTAAACTTTGCGCGATCCTTCCGTATTTGACTTTTCATGGGAATCTCTGTGAATATCCCTATTCCTGTGCCGCGCCCCATCCATTTCAAAAGAGGCGGTATGCCGCTTCGCGGATGGGCCCGTTCCGGCAAAGTTCAGAAAAAACTCCGGATAAGAAAGCGCCGTAGCGCCGTCTTCACAAATGCGAACTTTACATCTGTCTACTTCCGGATCGCGAAAAGCTCACAGGGCCGGCTTCAAAAAGCGATTCGCCCATTCCGATTGCTTCCGATTTGCAAAAAGCGTCTTGAGATGGGCTTCATAAGAAAGAATCCGTTCAAACTGTTTAATGCCGGATCAAAAAACCAACCGGAAACGGGCCATCTTGTCGTTTTCGCCGCATGCCTTTCCGGTCATCCCCTTTGATCCTTGCCATGTCCCGTGAACGGACAAAACCGTTGAAAAAATGCATGCGCATTGGGTAAAATATATTGACGGCAAAAATCGAATTCCGATTAGAAATGAGGTTTACCGATGGGAACGTTTGGAGAGAAACCGTCCATCTACGGATTGACGATAGATGAATTGGCCGGATGGCTGACGGAAAGGGGCCAGAAAAAATTCCGCGCCGAACAGATTTGGGACTGGCTGTACCGGAAACGGGCCAGGAGTTTTTCGGAAATGAGCAATGTGAACAAGGAGTGCCTCGCCCTCCTCGAAGAAAATTTTGCGCTCGGAACCATCGATTTGCAATTGAAGCAGGTGGCCAAAGACGGTACGGTGAAATTTCTCTTCCGGCTGCGGGACGGGAATTTGATCGAAACGGTGCTGATGCGCCAGGCTTACGGCCTTTCCGTCTGCGTCACGACCCAGGTCGGCTGCAATATCGGCTGTTCCTTTTGCGCCAGCGGCCTGTTGAGAAAGGTCCGCAATTTGGAAGCCGCGGAAATCGTGGAACAGCTGATGCAAGTCCAATTTTTCCTGGATGAGGCGGGAAAGGGCGAACGGGTCAGTCACGTGGTCGTCATGGGGATCGGCGAACCCTTCGACAATTTTGACAACATGATCCGGTTTGTCAAAGTCATCAACCACCCGAAAGGGCTGGCCATCGGGGCGCGGCATATCACCGTCTCCACGAGCGGCATCGTCCCGAAAATTTACGAATTCGCCGATCTGGATCTTCAGGTGAATCTGGCCATTTCCCTGCACGCGCCGAACAACGAGCTCCGCAGTTCGATCATGAAAATCAACCGGGCTTATCCGATCGAAAAGATCATGGAAGCGATGGATTATTATTTGAAAAAAACGAACCGCCGGGTGACGATCGAGTACATTTTGCTGAAGGATGTCAACGACCATGTGGAAGAAGCCCGGCAGCTGGCGGAACTTCTCAAAGATAAGCGGAAACTGGTGTATGTCAACCTCATCCCCTACAACCCGGTTTTCGAGACCCCCTATCAACGGAGCACGAAGGAAGCCATGCTGGCTTTCTACGATACGTTGAAGAAAAACGGGATCAACTGCGTCATCCGCAAGGAACACGGGACGGACATCGACGCCGCCTGTGGACAGCTGCGGAGCAAACAATTGAAAAAAGCCAATTAACCATGGGAAGCCTTTCGGACCTTCCGGCCCGAAAGGCTTTTTTGCTTTTCATCCGGTTGCTTAAAAGAATTTATATCCTCCGAAAAGGTACGCATGTTCCGCTGAATGGCCCCCTCCTGCCGGCCTCCTTTGTTGAAGAAATGACAAACCGGCGCCGGTTTGGAAGATTCGCGATGCACTTTTCATCAATCCCTTTCCAGGGAATCAACATTATCCCGCAAATATCGAGTCTTTCGGTTTAAATCCAAAACATTTACAATCAAAACATATTTTAAAAAAATTTGACAGTTATTTAATCGATGTCGTATTATGGCTGTGGAGGGCTAAACAATTTCGAAAAAACAAACAACTTGGAACAAATTTCACCGAAAGCCGGCCATTTGTTTTTACTCCGTTTGGCTAATCGTGTTCTTTTTGTTTATTTTTTGATTCAGCAACCTTTCCATTGGCAAAAGAAAAATCAAAAGACCAAACACAGCGAACAAAATCCAAATCCCTTGAAACCCGATTTTGAAACCTTCGATGGTGAATCCTTTGGATGGGATGATGATTTGTTGGAATAAAATGGCGCCAAAAATCCCGCCGAAGTGTCGGGGCATCTAGATGAAAGCGCCGAACCCATATCATTTTCGGATTGCGCGACGAGAAGAAGCGGATATGCAACAATTCCGTTCGCGAATCCGTAGAAAAACTTGAAGCCAACAACGGTAAGCCCGTATAGGCAGGATGTCGCAATAAGAAAAAAGAAACAAAAGTGCTGGAGAGCATACGGACAACGAAGAGTGTTTTGTATCGGACGTGGACGAATAATTCGCCGCGAGCATGTTCCCGACGGAACTTCCTATCAAAACAGCACCGAGACGGAATGAACGACAGATTCCGGAAAACGGAACACGCCGGCGGCGAAAGCGGCGATGTCGTTGGCGTAGCCGCATTTGGCGTCACCGAACAAAAACGAAAGGAATACCAAATTCAAAAACATCCCTTATGTAACAAATGGGGATGGAAAAGTTTCTGTTCCGATTGGCGTAACGTCATCTAAAACGCGAACAAGGAAAGGACGCGCCAACCGAAAAAACGCAAAACGTAGCCACGTCCCGAAATATTCAACGACGGGGGAAAACGATAGCGAGAAAGACACAAAAACAGGTTTTGGAGAAGGAACCGGAAATCCGCGGACCGTATCTTTCAACGACTTTTTCATCATCCAAACCGGTTCGATAGGAAGAAAAAACGGCAAACATCAAAAGCGGAATAACAAAATTGCCCTTCCAGCCGAATAAATAGACGAAGCGGTTTCCAATAAGCGGTCCGGCGAGTGTCCCAGCGGTGTCGGCCGAAAATCGATGGTCGTTCGGTCCTTTCGTTCAAAATTCTTTCCGAGGAAGGTGGGGACTGAAACCGACACGAATCCGCCGATGCCGGATTAACCCTCCCGAACAATAGCATCGCAAAACTGTCCGCGAACATGCATCACATGAATCCGGGCATCCAAAAATATGGCGGACCGGAACCGCTTTTTCAAAGAACCGTTGTTTGCGAAATATCCCGCTGGCGGCCAAGGCGAGCGTTGCCGTCATAAAGACAACGGAAAACCGGCCGATATGGCCGTGGGCGGATAAACGGAGGCGAAAAGGGGAAGCAAGCCCAAAACCACCGTGTATTGGACGCCGGTGTTGAAGCTGAAAAACACCAACGAAAAATCGGCGATTCCCTTTTTTGCGGACCGTTCCATTCTTCGCGGCCTCCTTTCCCGAAAAATAACAGCCCTAAGGCGCAGGCCGCCGGTTTGGAAACGGATGTCAAAACATTTTTCAACTGCACCCGGCGATTCCATGTTTTATCGGAATTTTTCCACAAAAACGGCGTTGTTATCCAAAACTTTTTGGTTTAGGTCGATTTCATTTTTTACACTCAAAATTTAGGCAAATTTTTGATTTGGTGCTATTATCCAAAGAAATAGACGAGAGAATAGCTATCTCCAATTAGGCAGGTGTTTTTTAATGGAAAACGTAATTTTCATTTCATTGTTTACTTTTGTTTTGACTTTCATGTTGGGTTTTGCTTCATCTTATTATGTTTCTTCTCGTGTTGGTTATTTGCTAGATAGGGGGTCATTGATGAAAAGAGATTTGTTTTCTTTTCCTTTAATCATGATAACGCCGATATTGGCTTTTTTCATAATGCTTGCAGGTTGCACCAACGAAGCCGAAAAACCGTCGGATTCGCAACCGAAACAGGTGTCCCAAAATGAAGAAAACAAAGGAAACCAATCCAGCGAGAATAAAGGAACATCAGAAAATTCGAACAATAAGAACCAAACTCCTGCATCTGAAGAGAAAGACGTTTTTGTCTTGAATGTGGACGGGGTTAAAAAAGAAATCAAAACGATGGATATTGCCAGAGAGTTCAAGAGAGGGACGGAAATCGTTTTTAAGGGGCCCTATGATATAGTGGAGAAGACCAGATATGCAGAAAACCCCAATGCAGATATTGATAAACACTTCGGAAGTGGCCTCGGCGATTTTTCGTTGACTATCGAGGAAAATGGTGCCACATATGGAGAATTGATGATTCAAGCATATGCCCAAGGTAATTTGCCTGGTGTTGACGTATATAATCCAAATTTTCAAATGGTGGATATCAGCAATATTCCTGGACTCAGAGATAAATTCGTTTCTCTTATGTACTTTGTGGAAACGAAAGATAATAATGGAAAAGTGCCTGTAGCAAGACATTACGTGTTCCATGCGATGACCATGGAACCGAGAGAAATGCACCTGATACTCCATTTTTCCATTCCGGAAGAGGATTTCACAAAAGAAAAGGAAGCCCTGATTTACGAAATCGCCAAAACCCTGAAAATCAAAAAATGGGGAACTTAGTAATCGGTCAGGTAATCGGAATCCTTGCGGAGCAAACCGCGGGGATTTTTTTTCTTGATTTCTTCCAAAACTCTGTTATTATCGGGCAAATCGGCACTGTTTTCCAATAGAAAGGAGTGTTTGCCCGATGAAAGGAAAGATGGGGATGGCCGCCCTTTTCCTATCGGTTTTCCTAAATTTCGGATTCCAAGGGGACCGCGCGGCCGCGTTTTACATACCGGAACCCATTGACCCCGGCTGGGGAGGGGGAGGCGGAAGCGGTGGCGGCGAGACCGATTACTGCGGAACGGAAATCGACCCGTCCCGGCCCTACGGGAACCCGTATGAAGGTTCGCCCTTCCAGGAAGAAACCACGACCGGCTACAGCATCACATTCACCGGAAGCCAGCCGGTGTATCAAGAAACCCTGTCCAAATCCGATTTCCGGCTGTACAAGCATATCGAAGTGGCCGAAAAAGTCCGTGTTTACCAAAAATATTATTATGAGTCGATTAACGGCGGAACTTGCGACGAAGTAAGCGACGGCATCTATATTAAAACCGTCACCAAAAGCACGGATACGAAAAAAGAACAGCTCTCCAGTTCCAATCTGTCGCTCACCACCCGGGGAAGCAAAGGAAGCGGCACCCTGACCTATGTGGCCGCCTATTCTGTGAACGGCAATGAAGTGGCGCGGAAGGAAGTGGATACCTATTGGGTAAAAAGCGTGGATGTCAAATTAAATACCAGTCTTCGGGATTGGCATATGGAGCCTGGCAGCTACTTCGGCCTATTCACTTGCACCGTCACTTACGGAAATGGGAAGAAATTCCCTTGCGACGAAGATAACAACGATGCAAACGGGGCAAAAACGTTGATTGAAAATAAAAGAACCTCTTCACTGGAAAAAAACATGAGGTCCGTGGCCAGTCAAACCGTCGACAAGAGTCAAATCCTGATAAAAAACCAATATGAGAAAAACAGACCAGGTCCATATGGAAAAAAAGAAAGAATTTATTCTACCGACGAAATTCTTTTCAAAAATAGATTAAAAGGAACGTTAGAATCTTCAACGCCATCCGATGTGAGAGGCGGAACCGGCGTGGTCTACCGATACCCCTTCGGCGACTTGTACGTGGTTGCCTACAAAGATAAACACACCGGAAAAAGCGATTACGATTATGTCAGGGCCTGGCATCTGGCCTTTGTGGACGTGGAAGATGAAACGCGGAGTCCTAACAAAAAAGAAATCTACGACCAACATCATGTTTGGTCGCAAAGCTACGACCGGACGAAACAAGTAATCGGAAATGTCTCCTGTAAAATTTATTACTTCGGACCGGTGGATGCTTGGGATTGTGGACCCACAGTTGAAGTAAACACTGTTGTCAAAATCAATGGAAAAGACTACGCTCACTCCAGCGGGACGTACCGGATGGCCAATATTTATAGTGGATACCATTCCATCGGGAACTATTATGAATTTATTTACTATACTTTTTCTTATAGCGACGGTCAATACAACGCAAAAGACGAAGATTACCGTTTAATTATCTATGCTCAAAAGACAAAAGTCAACAACATGGTCGTTGAAATAAAGGAAAAAAGTAACGGTCCCTCGGAAGCCCAGGTCAAATCCACGAACCCCGTGCAGACCGTCATCGTAAAAGAAACCCACAAAAACGGAAAAGCGACACCGAAGACCTATTCCACCGGCACGCCCGAACCCTTTTATTGGCACGCCTATGCGGAAACCTACGAAAATTTCGTGAAGCCCAGTTGCGAAGTCACCTATGCCCCCAGCAAAGTCAATCCGTCATACATCTACAAAAGGAATTGCTCGAATATGATGTTTTACGAGTTTTCTTCGGTGACGAATAATGACTTGTGTATCATCGACTGGGAAGATATGACCGTTGCCCCTTGCGATGATGCAAACAGGGGGACGAACCCCGGAAGTGACGACAATATGGTCGGCGCCGAATTCACCTACAGCTATGGGCAGCCGGTAAGGGAAGCAAGATACATTTATCTCGACAACGGCGCCATGGCTTATCAAACCATTTTGTTCTTATACCCGACCAAAATCGATATCAAATTCTCGGATGATTACACGTATCAGGATGAACCCTATCCCACGACGACCTGTACGAAATATTATCCCGGCGCGCCAAAATACGGCGTCAACGCCTTTACCCGTTCTTGCTTGGATATGATGTACATCACCAAAGACACCGGTCAAAATAACAAAATGGGCCAACCGAGAAAAATCACGTTCAAATATGTCAACAACAATTACTCGGACCAAGCGACCCTGACACGGGTGTATGCCAACAAATTGACGATTAAAGCCCCGGCAAAAAGCGGAAAATCCGGGTTCAGAGGGTATTTCTATGCCACGCTGACCTGGCAGGACGGCACGACGAAAGACGTTTCCAAGAAACGCAACATGTGGCGTTCCTATGTAACCAATACGGGCGAGACCGTCAACTACATCGGCGAATCGTGGGAAAACGGGTATGTCGATACCAAAGGCGAACGGCATAAACCGAGGGCCATCAACGATTTCTACATCCCCGACCCGATAAGCAAGAATTACACCATTGAAGCGGTTTATCCGAAAACGGTCTACAACAACGGCCTGTATCCTGGCCAAAACTACGTCACCGACGTCTACGCCCCGGCCACCGGAAGAACGACGTTCCGGTTGATTGGTATCATGAGAATCTGACGTACCCGAATACCAGTAAGATCAAAAAAGGCGGGAAAATCCCGCAGTGCCGGCTGCAGCCGATTATGCCACCTTGGCAAAATTCAAAAATGATTCAGCCACCGAAGTGCAATCCCGTCCATCACATAAACGGGAAGGCTTCCGGCGGCAAACCGGTTCAATCCGAATGTTTACATCCATTCTCTTCCTGCTCCGCGGACGCGGGTCTCCGGAAGAAGAACCGTCCGCACAGCTGCAGAACAAAAAAACCCCACGGCAATTCCCTTTCGCCGCAAGGTCTGCATCCGCCTACCGCAACCTTTTCGGTTGCATACGCTTTTGACTAGGGTATTTGTTTATCGGTATTTTCCTAATTCCAGAACGATTTCGGATTCATACCCGCTTGCAACGCCTAACAAACATTCAGCATGCCGGCTTCTCCCGCGGCCGCTTCGGTTACACATCCGCTTTTTTCGGCCTTCAATTCATTAAGCGGCCACATCGGCTTCATCGCCAAACCGGCCCGTCCCTATCCTGCTTGCCGTTTAATTCCCGCAAAAGGCTCCGCTTGAAGGGCAAATAATCGTCCGACAGGAGCCATTCTTCCCTTTTCTCCCTTTCCCGCGGAACGGTGAACACATTCTTCACCTTGGCCGGCTTGCGGCTTAGGACGATGATTTTGTCGGATAAAAGTGCCGCTTCGTCCAAATTATGGGTGATGAAAAGGATCGTGCGCCTGTTTCCGCTCCAAACAGACAACAGCCATTTCTGCATGTCCCGGCGGGTGAAGTCGTCCAAAGCGGAGAAGGGTTCATCCATCAAAATGAGCGGTTTGGGGGTCAACAGGCTCCGGACGAAGGAAACCCGCTGCTTCATCCCCCCGGACAATTCATGGGGATATTTATTTTCATACCCGGAAAGGCCCGCTTTTTCAAGCATGCGCAGGGCCTCCCCTTCATTTCTGTCTCCTGCGATCTCCCCGCCGAGGAACGCATTCGCAAGGACGGTCCGCCAGGGAAACAAAGAAGGGAATTGGGGCATATAACTGACATGTCCCCGCATCCCGGTGATCTCCTTCCCCTCCAGCATCACGGAGCCAGCATCGGGCCGGACGATTCCGCCGATGATGGAAAACAGGGTGCTTTTCCCGCAGCCGGACGGACCGACGATCGAGACGAATTCTCCTTCTTCGACGGAAAAATCGATCCCGCCCAACACGGCCGCTTCCACGTAGGCCTTCGCCAGCCCTTCAACCTTCAAATACGCCATCTCTTCTCACCCGCCTTATCAAGCTTCTTCACGCATCCGGCACCCGGACCGCCGAAAAACCTTGCAAAATTCAAACATGGTTTTGCCGCCGAAGTGCCGGCCTGTCCATCATGCGAAGGGGGATGCTTCCGGCAGCCGCGAGTTCCTGCAAGCCTTCCGGGCGGAAGCGGATTTTTCTCCGGAAGGGATCCGGCCGGAAAACCCAAGCAAGGGTTAAGTTCGAATCATTGTGTGAAATTCGGCTTCCCGTTCGGCGGACTCAGGTCTTGGCAATATCGAACCGTTTCGCGTCCGCTCTTTTGGCACTTCGACAAAAAACGACGGATTGAGAAAGGGGCCTCCCCTCCGGCTGGCGATCGCAGTCCGGGTGCACCGATGACCGGAACGGAAACCCAAACGTCCGCCGGCGGATTTCAGCCCCTCTTCATCGTCTTTCCTTCTCCCTTTCTTCCGGTTTCCATTTCACCGTCTTTTTCTCCAGCCAGCCGATGAGACCGAAATAGACCAGGCTCAAGAAAACGACGAGAAAGATGGACAGGAAGACCCGGTCCGTGCGGAAAGCGGATTGGGCAAGGGTCATGTATACCCCCAATCCCTCCTTCGCCCCGAGCCATTCGGAGACGACCGCCCCCATGACGCTGTAGGAGGCGGAAATTTTCAACCCGGAAAACAGGAAAGGCAAGGCGTGGGGGCATTCCAGTTTCCGGAAGATTTGTCCTTTGCTTGCGCCGGCCATTTCCATGTAGTGCATCAATTCCGGGCTCGTCTGCCGGAACCCGTCCAAGGTGCTGACGGCGACCGGGAAAAAGCAAACGAGGGTAATCACGATGATTTTCGGAAGCACCCCGAAGCCGAACCAGATGACGAGCAGCGGGGCAAGCACGATCAACGGAATATTTTGCGAAATGATCAAAAACGGATAAAGGCTTTTCCGCAGCAACGGGACGAGGTGAAGCGCCGCCGCCGTCCCCGCCCCGGTCAAACAACCGATAAGAAAGCCGAAGAAGGACAAGCGGACCGTGGCCGCCAAATGCCCGGCATACTCCCTCCAGCCGAAGATCCCTTCCCGGAGGATTGCGGACGGTGCCGGAAGAAGCCAGGCGGGCACGGAAAATATCCGCACCGCCCCTTCCCAAAGGAACAGCGACAGAATAAGGACAAGAACGGGAGGCCCGCCCTCCCGGATCCTTTTCCTCAACGGTATTTCGCCGTCAATTCGTCCATTGACGCGCCTCCCGGTTTATAAAAGATCTTCACCTCGGAAAGGACGCTCGGGCATCCCTTTTCGATCATTTTCCGGTGCATCCGGTCAACGATGTCCAACAGTTCCCGCAAATCCCCTTCCATTGTCGTTTCCAGCGGATGGACCTCGTATTTGACCTTCGAATCGGCGATCACTTGAATGGCTTCATCCACCAGCGAATAGGTGTCTTCTTCATTCCGCGTTTTCGGGATGATTTGAATGCTGACAAGCGCATCGGCCATCGTCACTGCCTCCTCTATTAAAATTAAACAAACGGTTCCGCCCGGTGCCGGAGGCCGTCATTTTTCCGGCAAAAACTCGTTGGTAAAGGCCTTTTCGGCGTTGAGGGGTTTTTCCAATAGCCCGTTTTCATACATCCATTCCGCATAGTTTTTCCAGACTTCCAGTTTCTGTTCCCCCCATCGTTCGGCGTCGTCCTGGTATTTTTTGGACAACCATTTTTGGCTTTCCCGGACGAGCTCAGCATCCAGTTCGGGGACCGCCCCGATCAAAACGTCCGCGGCTTCATCGGGGTGATCGATCGCGAAACGGTATCCTTTTGAAACGGCGGCCAAAAATTTCCGGACCGTTTCCGGGTTTTTCTCGATCATCGCCTCACTTGTGACCAGGACCGGCGTATAATAATCCAATTTTTCGCTGTAATCGGTCAAATAGACGATGTGAATCGGCACGTTCCGCAACTTCGCTTCCACGCCCGTCCAACCGTAATAGATCCAAACGAAGTCGATATCCTTTTTTACGGCGGTAAAAAAGTCGGTATCGCCGATGTTGACGAACTTCACCTTGTCCACATCGGCCCCCTCCTGCTTCATGAGCGAAGCCAAAACGGCCCTTTCCACGGGCGATCCCCATCCGCCGTATGTTTTCCCTTCAAAGTTCTTCGGCGAGGTGATCTTTTTTTCCGCTAAGGAAGCAAAACCGGAGGTGTTGTGCTGGATGACGGCGGCGATGGAAACGATCGGGACATCCTGGATCCGGGCCTGGGTGACGGCTTCCTGGTAGCTCACCCCGAAATCCGCCCGGCCGGAGGCGACCAACTGCTCGGCGGGGACTTCCCCGGGCATGAGGATTTCCACATCCAGCCCCTCATCCTTGAAGTATCCCTTTTCCTTTGCCACGTACAGCCCGGTATGGTTGGTGTTCGGCGTCCAGTCCAAAGCGACGGTAATCTTTTCCGCGGGTTTCGTTTTCCCGTCCTCTTTGCCCGCATCCCCTCCCTTGCCGGAGCAGGAGGCAAATACAAGCGTCGCCAGGCTTAGTAGAAACAGTATCCTCCATTTTCCCATGAAAAAATCCCTCCTTGTCGTTTGCCGTTTGCGGAGGGAGGTATCCCGGCGGTTTCCCGGGCAGGAAAGGAAAGCGGCGTCTAAACAAAAATCCCGGGAAACACCCCGGGGAACATACTTATCCGCTGCAAAATTGAAATTGCAGGCCAGTATGTTCCCTACGCTGGTATGAACCAGATCAGGTTCGAAGGGTCTGTATCTCACGGATACACTCTCAACCGGCAACACCGGTTCCCCCACAAACTGGCATCCTTATTGGATTGTCCTGTCATCTTTTACTATGGCATAAAAACGCAAGGAGGGCAAGACTTTTCGATTGGAACTTTCCTTATAAATATTCCGCATAAAGCCGGGTATAATCTTTCCCATATGAAGACTTCACTGCCGATTAATGTTTTGGTTAATTTTCATAAAGTGCCTGTTCTTATTTTTATTAAAATATTTGTGATTTACAAAGCATATCTCGAGTAATATTTTGATATCGGGCATTTGGTTCTCTCCCGGAAACTAGCAGTCTCCTTTTTCTCTTGACAAGGATCCTTTGATGGCGGGTTGTTTTTAGAAAAACGTGGGATATTGCTCGCATAGATTTTTCTATCGTCATTAAGTCTTGTTCGAAGGAACCATGTAAGCATGCCTCATCCTTAATTTATCATTTATACACAATCAAAAGTTGATCAGATGGGATATTAATAATCTCCATTAATTGTTCAGCCATGTATTTTGGGGAATAAATAAATCCCGTCTCGACCCAATGGACAATCATACCGACAATGGCATAGGCAAAAAAGACCGCATTGATATCATGATTAATTTTCCGATTGGTTACGTGCAGTTCCTTTAAAAAAATTTTTTTAATTTCCTGAATAAGTTTGCTTTGAAATAAAAAGAAAATATCCGACTTGACAATCATTTCGAAAAATTCTTTATGTTTGTAAACATTTTGAAATAATTCTACTTTTTGCGGTGAAATATCGCTTTTTCGAAATGTTCTCATATGTAAATAGGGGTTTTTAAATGAGATAACGAGTTCGCGTACAATGTCCTCCATTAAGTCATCAAGCAAGTCTTTTTTGTTTTTATAGTGATTATAAAATGTACTGCGATTCACATTCGCTTTTTTCACAATGTCGTTAACAGTAATTTTCGTATAGGGCATATAATCCATCAGTTGTATCAAAGACATTTTCAATTTTTTTCTCGTTTGTAAGATCCGGTTATCTGTAAGTGTTTCACTAATTAACATCTTCTTTCCTCCTGTCTAAAATCTGAATTTTGTTCAACATTCTTTGCAATTCCGTATAACAGGCATGTTATTTACCTTGTACAGCATGTTTACATTAATTATAATTATAAAAGAAAAAACAAACAATTTTAAATTATGTAAAAGTAACCGCATTCAAACAGAAAGGGGTAGCTTGTATGAAAAATCTTTTAAACTATGAAGGAAAAAAAGTGGTTGTAACCGGAGCAGCGTCCGGAATGGGTGAAGCGACCGCAAAAATTTTACTGGAACAAGGGGCTGAAGTTTATGCTCTGGACATTAAAGAGCCAAAACTGCCTGTAAAAAAATGGATCAACGTAAACCTTGGCGATCAAACATCCATTGATGAAGCGGTCAATCAATTGCCTGAAGTCATCCATAGCATTTTCAGTTGCGCGGGAGTGGCCGGAACTATTTACGGCGGCGGAAAGTTTAGCCCGGTTGATGTGGTAACCATCAATTTCATCGGACCGCGCCATTTAATCGAATCTTTGATTCCCCGGATGCCAGAAGGAAGCACAATTGCCATTGTAGCTTCTTTGGCAGGAATGGGATGGCCGCAAAAGAAAGACGTACTTTTGCCATTCATTAAGACAGAAACTTTTGCGGATGCGAAAAAATGGCTGGAAGAAAACATCCATGATCCTAAAGTAATGGATCAGGGAGAAACTAAGAATGGTTCATACGCATTGTCAAAGGAAGCCATCATATTATGGGTGAAATACCGCGCATACAGCTTGGCGGAAAAGAAAATCAAATTGAACAGTGTTTCACCGTCGACTACGCAAACACCAATGCTGCAAGATTTTAATAAGATTGCCCAAACCGATGTGACAAGCAGCTTTATTTCACCGGTCGGCCGTCCGGCTGTGGCTGAAGATCAGGCGAACGCATTGGTACTCTTAAATAGCGATTTAAATACGTATATTAGCGGTCAAGATTTGCAAGTGGATTATGCCGTTACTTCAAAATTGTTATTTGGCTTATCGTAACCCGCTTCAGCAAAATGCCTTCCGCATGCGGAGATTGACTGAAAGGCTAAACCCGCTCCTGCAGAACATTTTCTGCATGTGGAGACGGCATCTAATGGTAAAAAATTTTTGGCGAGAATCATGACGAAAAACGATGGGAAATAACCATATGAAGGTTAGGATCATGACTGCCGCTACCTCTTTTACAGGTTTCCAAGAAGCAAAAAATTAGTGCAAGACTATTATCCATTTATATATTTATGGGTTTGGTGGAGGAGTGTGGACCGGTGACCTTGCACGCGGATTGCGTGTCGCCCGTGCCGTGTGTACGGGTACCATTACAATTAATGAAGCCGCAAGCCATATGGCAGGAGCCGCATTCGGGGGATATAAGAAATCCAGGATCGGACGGGAACATATAAAACAACCCCTGACCATTACAGCGAAATGAAAACGATAAACTATTGTTTTTAATGTTGAACCTTTCAAGTGACGGAAAACACTTGAATAAAGGGCTGCGGGGGAAATCGTTATTTTGATTTCTAATCGAAATCCCCAAAATGGATGATCTGTTGGGAAAAAAGTCAGAAAGAACAAGTTTGATATGATCTAAAATCGGACAAAACGATTAGCCTTTAGGGAATTTTCCTGTTACTAAACATCCGCACCAAATAGAATCCCTTCGGCATCGGCCATAAAATGGGCCGGCCTTTTCTTTTTCTCTTTGTCGTCAGTACATTTTACCAAGTGGGCCCGCACCATTATCCCTCCCCCCTTCAGCCGCGCACTTTATCTCACCGGAGCAAGGGGCAGAATGGCTTTTCCGTCCTCGGGCTGGCATGCTCCAACGGGGCTATTCCTGAACGGAAAAAGAAAAATCCCCGCGATGGGGGAAAACGGACCGGATCCGGTTCAGTCGAAAAGCCCTTTCAATTCGTTTACGGCAAGCACCGCGAAAAGCAAAAGGTTCAACAGGAGGAACAGGTTCGAAAGCCAATGGTTCCGGACTTTCGCATCGGGCACCAGAGCTTTTCTGTTCAACAAATACAGCAAGGTGAACGCCAAAAACGGCATGAACAACGAACCCAAGGCCCCGTAAACCAGGATCAGGCCGACCGGTTTTCCGAAGAAGTGCAGGAGCATCGGCGGAAAGGTGAGCCAAAACACGTAAAACTTATAGGCCTTCGTCCCGCTCAAATGCCGCTTTTCGATGCCGGTGTTCCGCACCGTGTGGACAAAATCGGCGAACAGGTACGAGACGCCGTTCAAGACGCCGAGCAGGGACGTGAACGATGCGGCCCAAAACCCGATCAAAAACACCCAGCGGAAGGCAGGCGACAATTCATTTCCCAAAATCGCCGCGAAATCGACGAGCCCTTTTTCGCCTTCGATGGTCGCATCCGTCCCGTAAAGCAATGCGGCACCCAAAATCAAGAGGGAAACCGTAAAGAGGGCGGTGACCAAATAGGCGATCCCCGAATCGTATCGAACGGCGCGGACGAACCCTAGCCCCTGCCACTTCTTTTCCTGGAGCCAGTAACCGTAGGAGGCCAGCGTGATCGATCCGCCGACCCCGCCGATCAAACCGAGGGCGTATAACAGCGAACCTTCAGGCAAGGATGGCGCCGCCGTATGGATCACGCCGCCGAGCTCGGGAAGGACGATGACGGCCGACCCGACAACTGTGACGAACATCACCCCGACGAGCACGTTCATCACGTTTTCAAAGGCGCGAAATTTCCCCTGCCAAACGAGTGCGAAGCCGGCCAGGGAATTGATAACCGCCCAGCCCCAGAGGGGAAGCTGCGGAAACATGGCCGTCATCGCCAAGGCGCATGAAGAGGCGACGGCCGCCCCATAAACGAAGCCCCAAATCACGATGTAAATCCCGAAATAACCGGTCGCCCATTTCCCCATCCGCTTCCAGCCGTCCAGAATCGTCGTGCCGGTCGCCAGATGCCAGCGCCCGACCCCTTCATTGAGCACAAACTTCAAGACGGCGCCGACGAGGATGGCCCAGACGAACACAAGGCCGTAATTGGTTCCGGCAACCAGGGCCGCAACCAGATCGCCGGCCCCGACCCCCGTTGCGGCGACGAGCAGTCCGGGCCCGATTATGGCCCGTTTTTTCGGGATTTCCGGATTTGTGGAAGTTTGCGGCGTGTGGTTCAAACCTTCCATTCTCCCAACCCCTTCCGTCCGTAGTTGATGCAGGAATCCCCTTGATTTCCCCCATCCGGACAGCCTCATTGAACCGGCGGTTCCCGTTCCTTCGCCTCCCATCCTTTCCGGTTTTCACTTGCCGGCCAATCCGGGCAGCGCTTTCAATCCTGCGGACGGTTCATCGGTTTTAATGTCATTTTATTATACTCAAGCGAAAATATCCATCCGGTGGCCGGAAAATCGAATCTGGAGTGGACAGTGGACAACCGGACCTGCCGCGGGAAGACGGATCGGAAAGCAGGACGCTCCTGTCATCCGACGGCTTGGCCCATCCTTCCGGATGATGCGCCCGCAGCCTCTCTCCTCTTTGGCCCTCCCTTGTCCGCCACACCAAAATCCCGCTGATGAAAGGAACGTCAACCCCTTTTCCCATTACTCACCGGCGCAGGCCCCGGCCATCCCCCGACCGTTCCTCGCCCGTCTTTTGCCGCCGTACATTCGTTTCCAACAAATATTCGCGCTACGGTGCCTTCCGGCAAATGAATCCCATCTTCTCCCGCCGGCAAACCCTAACCGCCCAATTTTTTCAGGACCGCCCTTTCCACGAGCCGCCAGGGAAGCAGCGCTTTCCACCGGTACAGGGAGCGCGCCCCCTTCCCCACCGGATAGCGCAAGCCGGGTTTTTCTTCATCGCAAATTTTTCCGATCAGCCGGGCGACTTCCGTCGGGTCGGATCCGGTTTTTCCCGCCTTCATCGCCATTTTGATCAGCCTTTGCTGGAACTTCGGCCGGTTTTCGGGGGAAAAATTTTTCAGCCCTTTCTCCCAAATGTCCGTGGCATAGGCGGCGGGTTCGACCAGGGATACCCAGATGTTTTCCGGCGCCAGCTCCAGCCGGAGGCTTTCGCTGAAGCCTTCCAGCGCATGTTTCGACGCCGTATAGGGACCCAGACCGGGGAATCCGAAAAAGCCGCTGACGCTTGAAATATTGATGATCTTTCCTCCCCCGTTTTTCCGGATGAGCGGCAGAAAGGCCCTGGTCACCCGGACCGGACCGAAAAAGTTGGTCTGGAACTGCTTCTCCCATTCGGAAACTTCAATCTCGGAGAAAAAGCCCCCCGTGGCATAGCCGGCGTTATTGATCAAAACGTCCAGCTTCCCGTAAGCATCTTCCAGTTTTTTTCTGGCCCCGTCGATTTCTTCTTCCTTTGTCACATCCATCCGCCAGACCTCGATCCGGCCGGCCGCGGATTTCTCGGCCAATTCCAGCAGGCGATGCCGCTTTTCCGGATCCCGCATGGTGGCGATGACCCGGTATCCCTTTTTCGCCAATTCGAGCGCCGTAAGCAGGCCGAAGCCGCTGCTCGTTCCGGTGATGAGCGAGATCTTCACGGATACCATCCCCCTTTTTCTTCCGTATTTAAAATGCGTCCGGCTCCTCATCCATGTTTTTCCGCCCCGCCATGAAGCGGTCTCCCGCCCGTTCCCGTTTCGCCGCACCCCGCGGGTTTTCCCCCAACGAGCCCCGCAAAAATAATCCTCCCGTCCGCGGCCCGGATCTCCCCTTTTTCGGTGCGGGCGCACCCGCCGGGGAGGAATCGGACGGAACAGGAAATAAGCGTGAAGACTAGCAAACTTTGCATGATTTCTATAAAATTAGTAATATGGGTATATGAGTCATGTAGAAACAGGAGGAATTTTTGTGCGCGCAAACACCAAAGAGCTGTTTTCCGTCCCCAATTTCCTTTCAACCGTGAGGCTCATCCTCATCCCCTTTTTCATTTACGAATACGTCACCGCGGACCGGGCGGAAGATTATTATTTTGCCGCCATCATCGTCGTTCTCTCCGGTTTGACCGACCTGTTGGACGGGTTTATCGCCAGGAATTTTAACCAAACGACCGACCTGGGGAAGGTCCTGGATCCGATCGCCGACAAGCTGACCCAGGCCGCGATCGCCGCCTGCCTGTTATTGCGCTACAAATACATGTGGGTTTTGTTCATCCTTTTCGCGGTGAAGGAACTGTTTATGGGCATCAACAGCCTGATCCTCTTGAAAAGAGGGAAGAAATTAAACGGCGCCATGTGGTTCGGAAAACTGTCCACCGCCGTCTTTTACGTGGCGATGTTTTTTTTGGTCGCCTTTCCCGGCATTGATCCCGTGCTGGCGGGCGGGCTCATGATCATCACCGGAATTTTTCTTTCCCTGTCTTTTTTCATGTACATACCCGTTTTTATGAAAATGTATCATAACGCCTGACCGCAAACACGCCTCACGGAGACCGTTCCCGGTCCGCCCGGGGAAAACCGTCCGGTATCCGGACGGCGGAACCGGCCGTCCTTGCGCGGTCTCGTATCCTTCGGTGGACGGAAAATCCTTGTTTCGGTATCGGAATCCCTCTTCGGAACAGGGTATCCCTCTTCCGCAAACGGATCATCCGCCCTTTTTCAGCAAATCTTCCAAAGCGGATTTCAAGTCGGGAAAGCGGAAGACGAAGCCCGCTTCCTCCAGCCGGGCGGGATAGGCCCGCTGGCCTTCCAGGACGAGGGAGCTCTTGTTCCCGAGGGCCCATTTTAAGGCGAAAGAAGGCACATGGAGCCAATGGGGGCGGTGCAACAGGGCGCCGATCGTTTTTCCGAACTCCTTCATGGTCACCGGATTTGGCGCGGTGACGTTGACGGGGCCCCGGATCCCCTCGTTTTCGACGGCAAAAAGAACGGCCCGGGCCGCGTCTGCAACGTGAACCCAGGAAATCCACTGCCTTCCCGATCCGATGGTTCCCCCCGCATACCATTTGTACGGCATAACCATGAGCGGCAACGCTCCTTCTTTTTTGTCCAGAACGATCCCAAACCGCATGAAGGCCGTCCGCACTCCGTATGTTTCCGCTTCCGCCGCTTTGTTTTCCCAATCCTTGACCGTTTCGCCGAGAAAATCGGCCGGCAAATCCCCGGATTGTTCCGTGTATGTCTTCTCCAAGGACGGGGGATAGATCCCGATGGCGCTGGCGTTCACCAGCACTTTCGGTTTTTGCGGAAGGGCCGCGATGATCCGGAGCAATTCTTCCGTCGCGCGCATCCGGCTTTCGTAGATTTCCTTCCGGTGTCTGGCGTTCCAGCGGCCGGCATTGATGGAAGCGCCAGCCAGATTGATGAAGGCGTCCGCGTACCCGATTTCCTTTTCGGGCCGGGCTCCGTCCTGCAGCCAGTTGACCGCTTTTGCGGATCCGCCGGCTTCCCCATTCCTTCTTGTCAAAATGATGACCTCATGGCCGCGCCCTTCCAAAAGCCTCGTCAGTTCCCGGCCGATCAATCCGGTGCCGCCGGCAATGACCGCTTTCATCCGTCCCTCCTCCTCTCCGGAAAATCACCGTTATGTACCATATACGCCGCGCAGCGGGGAAAATCCTTCCCGGCGGAGGCCGCCGGCATCCCTGATGGAACAATCAAGGAGGAATTTTCGGATGAAAGAAGATATAAAATCGTGAACAGAGAACCGAGACCGAATCGAAACCGGTTCCTTCCCGCATCGTTCCCCCTCCCTGCCGATTGATTTTTCAGAACCGATACGGCCTTTTCCATAAATGGCCCGATAACAGGGCCCGGTGCCGGAAGCGGCGGATCCCCGGGAAATGCCGGCGGGAAAGCTGGGAAAATCGTGAAAAATCCTTTTTTCCAAAAGGCTTTGACCATACAAAATAATAAGGGAGCTGAAAAAATGGAATGCATAATTGCGGACCTTGGAGAAATCCGGATCATCGGAAAGGGGATCCGCACGCGGCTGGGAAATAATCAGAACCACCGGGACATTTCCGCCTTTTGGGAGGAATCCCGCCGGAACGGATTCATCGAAGCGCTGGAAAAAGAACGCGGCGGCATGGGATTGTTCGGGGTGTGCGAGGATTTTGACCCTGAAGAGGAATCGTTCACCTATTTTATCGGCATTGAGAAAAAGGGGACGAACGTACCAAACGGTTGGGAAGAAACGGTCCTCCCCCCTTCCCGATACGCCGTTTTTCCGGTGAGGGGGCCGATGCCGGATTCCGTTCGCGACGCGTGGGACCGGATTTTTTCCGAATGGCTTTCCTCATCGGAGTACGAACATGCGGGGGGATCGGAATTTGAGTTGTTTCCAAACGGCGTGGAAAATGACACCGATGAAAATTATTATTGCGAAGTTTGGATTCCGGTTGTGGAAAAATAACGCCTTTTCCTCCCGGCTCGGGATTTCCAGATTCCGCGAAACCCGTGACATCCTCCCGAATTCCTGTTATAATCAAAATTAATGAAAATGGAAAACTGCGAAGGAGGCATCCAAATTCCACAATGGAAAATTCCCGTTCTTTTTGCGGCTTCTGCTTTTAATTAAGCGAATCAACCTTGCCGTACAGCAAAGAACGGGATCCTTGTGTCTTTTTTTGGCGCTCCTCTCGCCCGACCAATTGAATTTTCCGGTTGACCCGCGGAGACACAGGCAAGCCCTGTGTCTTTTTTTCGGTGATGCGGCGGACGCCGATCGCCTGCCTGCCCGCTTCTTGTTGTACGGCGGAACGGAGGAAGATCCCATGTTTCTTTTAAAGCTGGAAAAGGCAGCGATGGAAATCGGCGGAAACCGGCTGTTTGAAAATGTTGATCTGGAGATCAAAGAAAACGAGCGGGTGGCGCTGATCGGAGCAAACGGCATAGGAAAAACGACGCTTTTGAAAGGAATTTTGGGGTTGGTGCCCTTTCATTCCGGAAACATTTATTTCGGCGTGGAAAAATCGAAAATCGGAATCATGCCCCAGGACATGCCGGAAAACCTTGCGTTAACCGCCAAAGAATGGGTCATGGAAGGCCATCCCAACTATCCGCTCAAAAAAGAGCTGGACCGCTGCGCCGAACTTCTCGCAAAGGGAAATGACCCCAACGCCGTTGAAATCTACAACCGGCGGCTGCAGCGCTATTTGGATGCGGGCGGCTATGAATGGGAAGCGGAAATGGAAAATTTATTGAAGCGATTCGGGATTTCCGAAGATTTGTGGGACGTACCTGCCGGGAGCCTAAGCGGCGGGCAAAAAACCCGGCTGAAGCTGGCAAAGTCCGTCCGGCATTCCCCGGAACTTTTGCTTCTCGATGAACCGACGAACCACTTGGATCTGGAAACCGTCCGCTGGCTGGAAAATTGGCTTTCGCGTTTCCCGGGGAGCGTTTTGTTCATTTCCCACGAACGGGAATTTATCGATCATACGGCGACCGTCACCTACGAATTGACGAAAGCCGGCACGAAGAAATACGCCGGCGGCTATTCTTCCTACAAAAGGCAGAAGGAACAGGAAATGAAGTCCCTCCAACACCTGTACGAGAAGCAGGAACAGGAAAGGAAAAAGCTGACGGAGGCCATCGCCCGTTACAAAACCTGGTACGAACGGGCGAATGCCAAAGCGGGGGTGCGGAACCCTTACGCCCAGAAAAAGGCGGCCAAACAGGCGGCCAAATTCAAGGCGAAGGAAAGGGCGCTGGAACGGCTGGAAGCGAGGAAAATCGAAAAACCGGAAGAGCCCGAGCGGATTTCGGCAAGCCTGGAAGCCGCCGATTTCTCCGGAAAACAGATGCTGCAAATGAACGACGTTTCTTTTTCCTACGGGAAAAGGCGCGTGCTGGAAAAGGTGAATCTCCACATCGCCCGGGGTGACCGGATCGCGGTGGTCGGCAAAAACGGCAGCGGCAAAACCACCCTGTTAAAATTGCTGACGGGGGAATTGGCGCCCGGTTCCGGTACGGTGACGAGAAGTCCCCAGTTGAAAATCGGCCAATTCTTTCAAGAACTGGAAAATTTGCATCCGGATCGGACCATTTTGGATGAGATTTTGTCGCTGCCGGAGATGAAATCGGCGGAAGCCCGCACCATTTTGGCCTGCTTTCTGTTCCGCAGGGACACCGTCTACAAAAAAATCCGGGACTTGAGCATGGGGGAAAAGTGCCGGGTCGCCTTCGTCAAATTGTATTTTTCCTCCGCCAATCTGCTGGTTTTGGATGAGCCGGTCAATTATTTCGATATCCCGGCCAGGGAAAGGGTGGAAGAAGCCCTCGAACAATTTCCCGGTTCCATCGTCCTCGTCGCCCACGATCCTTACCTGCTGCGGAAGGTGAGCAATAAGGTGGTGCATATCGAAAACGGAAAGGCCGCCGTTTTTTCCGGAGGGTACGCCGAATGGGAAAACCGCCGGTCCCTCTCCCCTTCCGTCCAAATCCTGGCGAATGAATGGGAACGGCTGAAACTCCAATACGAGCAGCTGATCACCCAAGAATCGGGGGATCCCGAAGAAGAGGAAGAGCGGATGAAGCAATTGAAACGGATTCAAAGGGAAATGGAACAGTTGCGGAAAACAATGGATGATGCCGGGAGCTGATCAGACCCTTTTTTATGCCTGATTTCACCGTCCGAAATTTGCTTGAGGCAAACCGCTGCCTGCTTGCGCCATGCTTCTTCAGGTCTGTTTTTTCGGGGGAAGAAAAAACTTCATTTGGGCACAAGCGGCTTTTGCCCTGCCGTGGCCGTGTTTCAGCAGCTCGTTTGCCCGCAAATCTTCGGAATTTTAATCCATCCGCGCACATGCTTCATCAGCCCGTTCGCCCGCGGCCGCAAGCATTTCGACCAAGCGGTTCGGCCATGCCTTCAGGTGGCCTTCATCCGCATAAAGCCCCGGGCGGCATCCCGGGGCTTTATCCGTTTAAAATATCGTCCGGCACAGAAAGCCCGCCCATGCGGCGGCGATCCCCCCGGCCAGGGAGGAAAGGACGTAAACGGCGGCGGTTTTCACCCGCTTTGCTTTCAACAGGCTGATCGTTTCGTAGCCGAAGGTGGAAAAGGTGGTATAGGCGCCGCAAAAACCGGCACCGGCAAAATGCCAGAACCATTCCGGAACGAGGTTGTCCGTATACAGTTTTGCCAGGCACCCCAACAAAAAGGAACCGCTGAGATTTACAACCCATGTGCCCACGGGAAAGGGAAGGCTGTTGCTTCCGGCACCGGACGGCAGCAGGCCGCTGAGCCAAAACCTTGCCATCGCCCCGAGGGAGCCCCCGATTCCGACCAAAACCATCATTCCCCGATCTCCTCCTTCCCTTTTGCCGAGGCCAAGCCTACGCCCAAAGCGGCCATGCAAATCCCAGACAAATTTCCTATGAGATAAAGAATACCCAAAAAGACGGCTCCGCTTTGAAACAATTGCACCGTCTCCAGGGAAAAGGTGGAAAAGGTAGTGAAGGAACCGGTAAACCCGGTGCCGATCAGAAGGAGCCGTTCAGGCCTGGGCTTTTTCTTAGCGTTTTCCCGGGTATAAAACCAGCCGATAAACAAGCAGCCCAGCCCGTTGATGAACAAGGTGGCGAAGGGAAAGCCTTCCGGGGCAGGGATCCATTCCGCCAAGGCAAACCGGGCAACGGAGCCGAAAAATCCCCCCGCCGCCAATAGCGCCGCATTCTTCATGAATATCCCCCTTTTTGTTTCTCTTCGGTGATTGAAGCGGTTGCCCGAGCATCCCTGCATTTTCTTTCATGAAGCCGACCGTTTTCCGGAAAAAACAAAAAAACTCCTGCCGAAAAATTTTTCAGCAGGAGTCATCAGCCTTTTGCAAGGCGGTTAACGGCGGAACTCCATCACCGGATGATATAGGCAACCATCTCCCATTATTTCGGATTCGGCCAATAATGTCAACGGAAAAAACGGGCCGTATTTCATGTGATTTTTTATGCGATCGCATGTTCCCGTGCTTTCGCATCGGCTGCCAAGCCCGGGGGAAGCATCTCTGAAACGGGCCATTCCCACAGACCGCGCATCCGGAACTTGGCAACAGGGACAATACATCGATGATGTACATCCCCATTCCCACAGACCGTCCATCCGGATCCCGGATCCTCCCATCCGTCCCCGTCCACACATCGGATCCGTCCATGCTTCCGAAGATCTCAACTGCCTTCTTCCCCAACCCCCTTAAAACGCTTGCATTTTTTCCGAACGCGCGAAAAAAGATAGAGCCGGTTTCGACGAAAAAAATCCCAACCGGGACGGTTTCTCGACCATCAGACCCTCCGACCGGAACCTGCAGGGAGAACCTCGTCCCCATTTCCGCACACTTCGCATCGAAGCAACCGCACCTCTTTCCCGTAAAAACCACCCTTTTCCAACCGGAGGGTTGCCATTTCGCACCCGTGAAACAAAAAATGGATAAGTCCGTATTCCAGATCAGGCTCCCGTTTGATCTCCAGACGGAAACAAAGTTGGTTAAATTTCTTCGATGCAGGCAATAAATTCTCCGTAATTGTCCGCCTGGACGAGGCGCTGAACAATGGAGGGATCGTGAATGATTTTTACAAGCAGATTATACATTTCTTCCAAATCTTCTTCACTGTTTTTCTTGACGCTGAACAAGATGACCAGCTGAACGGGTTTCTCGCTCCAATTGACGGGTTTTTCGAGGGTGCAGACGGCGAGAAATGTTTCTTCGCTCTGCGGGGTGATGGGATGAGGCACGGCAACCAAATTCCCGAAGGAGGTGGGGGCCACCTTCTCCCTTTCATAAACGAATTCCAAAAAATTTTGTTTCACCATTCCTTTTTCCATCAGGGTCCGGTGCAAAAATTCCAAAACTTCCTCTTTGGACCGAAAACGTTTTCCCAAAAACGTGAGATCTTTCCGAAAATAGTTTTTTCTCGATTGGCTGTTCTTCAAAATAAAATGCTCAATCTTTTTTAAATCCGATTCATTCAGGACGGCATTTACTTCGAGAACGGGTATGCCGAAACTGTCGGGAATCGGAACGGAACTGATGATAAAATCGATATCATCCAAAGGCATTTGCTGCAGATTGTAATATTCGCTTGTTCCGGCCACATCCAGATTGTTTCCGAAATAGGATTTCAGTTTATATTGGATCAGCTTTGCCGTCCCGTGGCCGGAAGCGCAAACAACGAGGCAACGTTTCGGCCGCGATTTCATCTTTTTCCTTTCAATCGCCGCGCCGATATGAAGGGCAATATATCCTGCCTCATTTTCATCGATCACGGTTCCGGTCTCCTTCCCGATGACCAAACCGGCGATGATCGCCGCTTCAAAAGCCAAAGGATAGTTCTTTTTGATATCATTCAGCAAAGGGTTCCGGATATTCATGCCGAATTTGTAACGATTAACGGCCGGCTTGAGATGCAGGGCAAGACCGAGGATCAGTTCCTTGTCCCCTTCAATATTTAATTTTAGATCTTCGTCAATTTTGGCGAGGGCTGCCTTTACGATGCGGAGGATTTCGCCGTCGATCATTTGTTCCGCCTCCCCGCCGGCCCTGGAAATGATCTTCGTTCCAAGCAGGTGAATGGTGATATAAGCGACTTCCGCCGGCGGAATTTGAATCCCGAAGGCCTTCTCCACTTCTTTGGCGATATCTTTGGCCACTTGATATTCCTTTTGTTTACGGATCTCTTGAATTTCCTTCTGGTAAAGTTCAATGCTGTAACCGTCTTTTATCCGCTTGATCGTGATGGCCATATGGATCATTAAGTTGTTTACCGCGATATCCGGCATGGTGATATGGTGTTGTTTCAGCTGTTTCATGATGATATGAAAAATAAGATCCAGCTCTTTCTTCTGCAGAAACGAAATGGGCGGTTCAAGCAACATCTCCTTTTGGTCATCCCGATCAAACAAATATTCCGCAAGACAGAAACGCAATTTCAGCTCGCTGCCCGTAACTTTCAGGCCGTAGTTCGGCCGTCCGATAATCTTCAATCCGTAGTCATTTAATATTTTTTTTACCGATTTAAAGTCATTTTGTATGGTGGATTTGCTGATGTACATTTCTTCCGCCAAATCATCCAGTTTTAAATAATCGTCACATAACAGCAGACGTCGGATGATGTATTTGATCCTTTCCTCGGGGGTTTTCGGGGGCATGGGCGCCGAATCTTGTTCCACAGCGGAAAGATTGCGCAAAAAGCTTCGGAATTTTTGGTCATCCAATACCTCCAGCTGGTATCCCCTGCCCATCAGGGAAGAAATGCGGGCACCATGCATCCGGAGCAAATCATCCAGCATTTTTATATCTTCCCTGGTCGTTCGCGGGGTAACCTTGTTTAAATTGGCCAGATACGCCCCCGTTAGAGGAGTCTTAACGGACATCAATTCTCGCAATATCGTTTTTAAACGGGAGTTGATCATGATCGGACACTCCAAATGAATTTTTGCCGAATCACAGCAACGGCTTGGAAAAATCGATCATAATAATGCAGGGAATCGCTTATATCCGAAAGGGAAAGCATTCGAAAAAAGGCTCTGATCATAAAGACCAGAACCGCAGGAAAGCTTGTGTTCAGAATCCGTTGTTTTCCGCCAGCGACTTAAACCACCAGGCGCTTTTCTTCGGTGTCCTTTTTTTCGTGCGGAGGTCGACGGAAACAAGGCCGTAGCGGTTTTTGTAAGCATTCGTCCACGACCAATTGTCCATGAATGTCCACAAATGGTAGCCTTTGACGTTGCATCCTTCCCGGATCGCCTTATGGAGCCAAATCAAATGGCCTTTGATAAATTCGATCCGGTAATCGTCGTGAATCATCCCGTCCCGGATAAAACGTTCCTCATCCTGCACGCCCATACCGTTTTCCGAAACATAGCATTCGATGTTTCCGTAGTTTTCCTTCAAATTGACCATGATGTCGTAAATGCCCTTTTCGTAGATCTCCCATCCGCGGTAGGGGTTCATTTTCCTTCCCGGCATTTCGTAATAATCAAAAAACCATTCCGGCATAAAGGGGCTGTAGGGATTGGGCAAATGATCCTTCGCTTTCACCCTCCTCGGCTGGTAATAATTGACGCCGAGGATGTCGATTTTATAATTTTTGATCCATTCCAAATCTTCCTTACGGAATGCCGGCAATTGCCCGTACTCTTGCAACAGCCGGACGAGTTCTTCCGGATATTCCCCCAAAACCGCCGGATCCAGAAAGCTCCGGTTGAAAAACAAATCGGCGATGCGGGCGGCCTTCATGTCTGCCGGATGACGGCTCCTCGGATAGGAGGGCGTTAAATTCAGGATGATGCCGATCTTTCCTCCCCGTATCCCGGCTTCGCGGAACGCCTCGACGGCCTTCGCATGGGCGAGCATGGTATGAAAGGCTACCTGGGCCGCCCGCCGGAAATCAACGACGTTCGGATAATGAAAGTCGTACAAATATCCTCCTTCAACCGGAACGATCGGTTCATTGAAGGTAAACCACATTTTTACCCGGTCGCCGAACAAACGGAAGCACTGGGCCGCATAGTTTTTATAAGCTTCCACCACTTCCCGGCTTTCCCAGCCGCCTTCTTCCTGCAATTCCAAAGGCATGTCGAAATGGTATAGGGTAACGAAAGGTTCGATGCCGTTTTTCAGCAGTTCGTTAATCACATGGTTGTAAAAATTCACCGCTTCCGGATTTACCTTTCCCCTGCCGCCGGGAACGAGCCTCGACCAGGAAATGGAAAAACGGAAGGAATTATGCCCAATTTCCTTCATCAGCCGGATGTCTTCTTTATACAGATGGTAAAAATCGGAGGTAGTCTCCGGACCCACATTGTCAAAAAAACGATTCGGCTCGATTTCATACCAATAATCCCAAATGTTTTTCCCTTTTCCGCCTTCCCTTGCCGCTCCTTCGATTTGGGTGGCCGAAGTTGCCGACCCCCACCAGAAACCGGCAGGGAAACGATAACGAATATCCATGTCTTTCCTCCTCCCTTATTTATTTTTATAAAGTTCGACGAATTCCAAGGCCAAATCCTTGACGGTGATCGCCGTCATCAAATGGTCTTGGGCATGGATCAGGATGATATTGACGGGGGCGCTTTTTCCGCTCGCCTCTTTTTGCAAAAGCCGGCTGTGGTAGCCGTGGGCGATTGCCAATTCCTCACCGGCTTCCTTCATTAAATCATCTGCTTTTTCAAAATTTCCTTCCTTTGCTTCCTGGATGGCTTCCATGGCAGAAGACCGGCCATTTCCTGCATGCAAGATGATTTGAAAGGCAATTTCTGTCAATTCGTCCAATGTTCAATCACTCCTGAAGTTCGTTATGTATGATTAGAAAAGATAGTGGCCCCATGATTCGGCAAGGGTGGGGCCATATTTTTCATCCCTTTACTCCGACGGCTTTTTTTCCTTTTCATAATAGCTTTTATCAATGATTTTTAAGAAGGGCCACCAAATCGCCATCACAACCAAAAGATTGAAGATTTGCAAAACCGCACCTTGCCAGGCGTTGCCGGTCGCCAAAAAACCGCTGATTCCGATCGGCGTTGTCCACGGGACGATGATGCCGGCCGGTTTCGGCACCAGGCCGCTCGCCATGGCAAAATACGTAATCACCGTTACCACCACGGGTGCCAAGATCCAAGGGATCAGGGCCAAGGGGTTTAAAATGATCGGCAGCCCGAAAGTAATCGGTTCGTTGACGTTGAATATGCCGGGCGGTCCGCCCAACTTGCCAAGCTCTTTGACCTGCCTGCTCCGGCCGATGAGGAAAATGAGGATGACAACCGCCAAAGTCATTCCCGAGCCGCCCATTCCGACCAGGAAAGTGTCGATGAATTGTTTCGTGATGACATTGGGAAGCTCCCGTCCGGCCTGAAAGGCTTGAAAATTTTCGTCATTTAATGCGTACCAGATCGGGTCAAACACGGTGTTGACGATGATTTGACCGTGCAGGCCGAAAAACCAGAAGATTTGAATGAGGATGACCGCGACGATGGTCGCGCCGAGACCGCTTCCCAGTTTCGTAAGCGGCTGTTGAATGACCGTATAAATGAAGTTTTGAACGGTTTCATAGGGCGTGTAGCTGAATAATATCCGCACCAGCAGAAAGACGGTCAAAGTCAAGCCGATGGGGATCAGGGAACTGAAAGATCTCGACACGGCTTCGGGAACACCCGCGGGCATTTTGATGACCCAATTTTTGTTGACGAAAAAGCGGTAAAGTTCCGCGGAAATAATGGCGGTAAAAATCCCTAAAAACAGCCCTTGCGCGCCCAAACTGGATGTCGGGATCGCACCGGTCACCTTTTCCACCGTCTGCGGCGTGAGGATCAGAAAGGAAGCGATCGCCACAACCCCGCCGTAGATCGCCTAGCCGCCGTAATGTTCGGTCAATTTATACCCGATCCCGACGATCACGAAAAGTCCCATCAAGCTTAAAGTCGCTGCAGACGCGGGCCCCAAGGCGTTCTGATAGGCCGTGTACGCTTCCTCGCCCAAAAGGCGGTCAAGAAAAGGAAAGTTGGCAATGACGACAAAAATGGAACCGAAAATGATGACGGGCAGCGCGACCATGAAACCGTCGCGAAGGGCGGTTAAATACCGGTTATTATTTAATTTTTCCGCCACGGGCAGCAACCATCTTTCCAAAAACTCCATCACTTTTTTCATCGATTTTCTCACCTGCTTTCATTTGTTTATTAATTCCAACGCTTGATGAAAAACTTTTTCGCCGTCCATCCGGCCGTAAGCCACGGGGTCGATGACATCCACCTTAATCCCGATTTCCTCGGCCTTCTTCTCCAATTTTTTCTTTAAAAATCTCATTTGCGGGCCGATCAGCAGGACGTCCGCCTTTTCCATTTCCTTTTCCGCCTTTTCATTTCCCACTGCCCAAATCTCTGCCTCGATGCCCTTTTGTTCCGCCACCTCCCTCATCTTTGAAACGATCAGACTGGTGGACATCCCCGATGAACAGGCCAATAAAATTCTTTTCACTTCTGCGATTCCTCCTTTTGAGCAATGCTAAAACCGGTACGATCTTCCCAACTCCATCATAGTTTATAAGCGTTTTCATTTGGATGCATTTTTTTTCCGCCATATGGAGGAAATGAATCATTTTGGCGAAAAAAATCGGATTCTCCTTTCCGAGCGGGTTTTTGTGCGCGTCGCCCCGGTTCACGGCTGATGAAAGGAAAATGGCGGGCGTTTGTTGAACCGGTATCTGATGCCTGCCGGCGAAACCCGCTTCGGCGAGAAAATACGTCTTGGCCTTGCCGCTGCCTTTGCCCCGTTTCGCCGCTGCAACCAAGGAAAACGCCAGCGGCAAACCATTCTGGGCTTACCAAGCGGGGATGGCAACGGGGCAACGCAAAAAATTCCATAAAAAAAGCTGCCCGGAAGCCCAGGGCAGCCTGCAACGTGCGGAAGCAAACGGGAAACGGGGGCCGGTTTGCCTCCGTCTCTGTCCTTTTCCATTTTTACAAGAATCATATTTTGAACGACTGCACCGCCGATTGCAATTCTTCCGCCGTTTGCGCCAGGTTCTTCGACAACCCTTTGATCTCTTCCATGGATGCCATTTGTTCCTGGGCGGATGCGGCCACTTCCTGGCTCGTTGCCGCGTTTTCCTCGGCGATGCCTGAAAGTTTCGACGTGGCGGATAAAACCTCCTGGACTTCCGCCGTCAATTGCTGAATGATTCCCGAGATTCTTTCCGATTGGGGGGAGATCGACTCCATCATGGATAAAATCTTCACAAATTTCTCCTTCGTTTCCAGGGAGATGGCCAGCCCCTTATCCACTTCTTTTCTTACCGATTCCATTTCCGTCACGGTGTTTGTGCCGTTTTCCTGGGTTTGCCGGATCAGATCTTCAATTTGTTTGGAGGCCATCCGGGTTTGTTCCGCAAGTTTTTTGACTTCCTCGGCGACGACGGCGAACCCTTTCCCCTGTTCGCCGGCCCTGGCCGCTTCGATGGCGGCGTTCAAGGCAAGCAGATTCGTTTGATCGGAAATGTCGGCGATCACGTTCAAGATTAAGCCGATTTCCTTGGACCTTTCGTACAAGTGGCGGATTTCCTCGTCCGAATGGGCGACGGAACGCTTGATCGAATTCATTTGGGCGGCCGTCTCTTCTACAAAATTTCTTCCTTCCTCCGCCAGTTGATTTGCCTCTTTCGTCATCCCGGCCACCTCGGCGGTCAGGTCCGAAATTTCCTCCATTCCCCGGTTGACCTCTTCCAACGATTTGATGGATTGCTGCACGCCTTCCATCTGTTTTTCCGCACCCGAGGCGATTTCTTCGACGGCTCTGGCCACCTGGTCGGCCGCCTGGGTCGCTTGATCGATGGCCGCAGTCAGCTCTTCTGCGGATGCGGCCATTTGTTCCGCGCTGTCCCGGTTTTTTCGGGCGACGGCTTTCAGGCTCCTGCTCATATGGTTGAACGTATCGGCCAATTCGCCGATCTCATCCCTCGTCTGCACCGGGATTTCCCCGCCGATTTCCCCCTTCCGGATATGATCGGCCGCGTCCTTCAAGGCCCGGACCGGTTGAAGGATGGAACGGATGATCAGCATGACGGCGGCTATGCCGATCAAAAGGGCGGAAAATATGATCACGAGCGTCGATTTCAATATGGGCCGCGCCTCCTTGGCGACTTCGGAAGCGTTCATCGTCCCGGCGATCTTCCAGCCGGTCAAATCGTCGGTTGTGAAAACCGTAATATATTTTTGGCCATGAAAGGCATATTCGAATTCCCCGCTCTTTTTCTCATAAAGTTTGGCAAAAAATTTTTGTTTCGCCTTCGTACCGGGCTTTTCATCCGGATGGGTGATGAACTTCCTTTGATCATCCAGCAAAAAGACGTAGCCTTCCTTGCCGATTTGGGCATGGTCGGCAAGATCCCGGATTTTATTGATGATCAGGTCCAAGCCGATTACCCCCGAACCGTCCTTGAGCCGTTTGGAAAGGGTAACGACCATGTCCCCCGTAAAACTGTCCACATAAGGGGCCGTGATGGCGATTTCCCCTCGGGCGGCCATGGCCTCTTTGTACCAGGGACGCTCCCGCGGGTCATAATCCGGATCGGCCGCCTCGGGATCCGATGAAATCATCTTTCCGGAAACGGTACCGATATAGAGGTCCAAAACCTCATCATCCGGCTGCAAATAATCCCGGAAACGGCGGTACAGGTCCTCTTGTCTTTCCTCCGTCAGCCGGGCGGCGGAAACCGTCTCCGCATAATAGTTGACATCTTCTATCCTGGAACCGAGGGACGAGCCGAGATAGGATTCCAATATTTGAATGTTTTCCTTCGCCGCCATCCGCATTTTTGATTCGATTCCCTTTTTCGCCTGCTGGTAGGAAAAAAAGGAGATGCATAAGCCCGGGACAAGCAAAATGAATAAAAAGGATACATACAATTTTTTGCGCAAACTTCGTTTGTTTTTTCCTTTCAACATGGACGAAATCCTCCTTTTTGTGCCGCCTGCCGGGATCCGCGGCCGCGGAACGGGCGGACTTTGTGGCTGATCTTTAACCGGAACATATGATGGGAATGGAAAATTCGTTTACAGAAGCGGAGGGATGACCGATGCCGTATGTCTGGGGTGTGGATTCCGCCCTTTCGGTAACGAAAGAAAGCTATGATTGTGTGTTGTACAATTACGGAAAACCGGAATTTTGGGGCCGGTATTTGACGACGGTCCCCGGGCAGTCGGAGGGAATCACGGAAAAGGAAATCGCGCTTTTGCACGACAGCGGAACGAGAATTTTGCCGATTTACAATCAGTTTCGCCAGGCCAAAGGGTACAGGAACGGGAGGGTAACCGCCGCCAATATGATCTTTCACGCCAGGCGTCTGGGAATCCCGGACGGCAAAGTGCTATTCGCCAATGTGGAGCGTTTTTTTCCCGTGGACGCCGGCTGGATCAGCGGCTTCGTCGATGCCTTTAATCCGAGCGGTTACAAACCCGGCATCTACCACGACCCGGTTACCGGCGGTTTTTCCGAAGCCTTCTGCCGGGCGGCGGCGGAAAATCCGAAGGTTTCCGACCAGACCATCCTCTGGAGCGCCGAACCCCATCCGGGCGCATCCGGACGGAACGACGCGCCGCCTTTCAGCCCGAAAAAAGTCCCTTGCCGGGCCAACAGCTGGGGATGGCAATACGGGCGGGAAGCGGAGGCTTGTCCCGTCGATACGAATTTGATCGATAAACGTCTATACGGACTCCTCTGGTGATTCGGTTTGGTCAAAAGACAGCGGGGCGAGGCGCATCAGCGTTTCTCCGGTCCAGGGAAAGGAAAGGGAATCCCATCCGAAGGAGAACCCGGACTTCCTGGCAAGAAAAAAGAAAGCGGGCCGCCTCTTCTTCCGGAAAAGGATCCCTCTTGTTCAAAAAACGATCATTCTGCGAGAAAAAGCGGGAAGCGCTCATTGTATGGAAAAATTCGATCGTTCCAAAAAAGCAACGATCTTCTTCATAAAACAGGCATCCCTTCGTCCCGACAGCAGGGAGAATGGGCATTTTCCGCAGGAAAAGGAAAAGGGAGTCCCGCCTTCCTTCCGGGACACCCTTTCCAAGTTCATTCCGCGGTGATGACCGTTCCGGTTTTCCCAAGCAAGGCGTCCAAGCCTTTGTCAAGGGAAGTGATGATGCCTTTTCTGCCCGGTTTGGATTCGGCGAAAGCGATGGCCGCTTCCACTTTCGGGAGCATGCTGCCTTGGGCGAATTGCCCTTGTTCCACATATTCTCTCGCTTTTTTCGCCGTGATTTCCCGCAATGCTTCCTGACCGGGTTTTTTAAAGTTGATATACGCGGTTTCCACTTCCGTCAAGATCAGCAGGATATCCGCATCGATCAGTTCGGCCAGCTTTTGGGAGGCAAAATCCTTGTCGATGACGCCTTCCACGCCGACGATTTTCCCTTCTTCCCTGTAGACGGGAACCCCGCCGCCGCCGGCCGCGATGACGATATACCCATTTTCAATCAGGGTTTCGATGATTTTGTATTCCATGATTTTGACCGGTTTCGGTGAAGGAACGACCCTCCGCCATCCCCTTCCGGCATCTTCCCGGAATACCGCACCGGTTTCTTCCATGATTTTTTTGGCCTCTTCTTCGGAATAAAAGGGGCCGATCGGCTTTGTCGGATTTTCAAAGGCCGGATCCTTCGGGTCCACTTCCACCCGGGTGACGATGGCCGCCACTTCTTTGTCGATCCCTTCCGCGCGCAGCCGGGCGTCCATTTCCTTTTCCAGCCAATAGCCGATCATCCCTTGGCTCATCGCGCCGCAAGTATCGAGCGGCATGGCCGGCGTTTGTTTGGAATCCGCTTTGATTTGCTGGAGCAAAATGTTCCCGACTTGCGGCCCGTTTCCGTGGGTGATGACAACTTGATAGCCGAGTTTAATGATTTCCGCAAGCTGGACGGCGGTTTCGGCGATCGCTTTTTGCTGGGATTCCGCGGTGCCGTCCCCCGCCTGAATGGCATTTCCCCCTAAAGCGATAACGACTTTTTCTCTCTCCATAAGCGCTCTCCTTTCATACCTGGTGCTTCATGCCTGATGTAATTCCTGAAACGTCAGATGGTGATCCTGCCGGTGGCCAGCCCGAACACGGCGTATACGGCCAGGACGACGAAGAGAACCATCAGCCCTTTATCCAGCCCGGTATCCGGCGTGGTGACCTTGTTTTCTTTTTTCGTCCATTTGTACAAGATGATGCCCGGCGCGTATAACAGCATGGTCAATACGAGGTAATCCAATCCTGCGGCATAGACGAGCCAAACCGCATAGACGCTGGCGACGAGGCCGACAATCACGTCTTTCATCCAGCCGTTGGCGTTCTTGTCGTAAGTTTCTTTCGTGATGGTCAATTTGACTTGGTAAAAAGCGGACAGCATATACGGAATCAGGATCGCTGACGAAGCCAAAGAGAACATGAAGTTATAGGCCTTTTCCGAAAACAGCAGGGTAATCAAGAACAGTTGGACCAATCCGTTCGTCAGCCAAAGGGAATTGACGGGCGCTTTATTTTCGTTTTCTTTCGCCAGCCATTTCGGGAAGATTTTGTCCTTCGCCGTTACATAGGGAAGTTCCGCGGCGAAAAGGGTCCAGCTCAACCAGGCGCCGAACACGGAAATGATCAGGCCGAGGTTGATGATGACCGCTCCCCATTTCCCGACGATGCTTTCCAGGACGTAGGCCATGGCGGGATTCGGCAAATCCGCCAGTTCTTCCCGGGACATGACGCCGAGCGACAGAAGGGAGATGAGGACATATATGATCAAGACGCTGATTAAGCCGATGACCGTCGCTTTTCCGACGTCGGATTTGTCTTTTGCCCGTTCAGACATGACGACGGCGCCTTCCACGCCGATGAATACCCAGAGGGTGACGAGCATGGTGCTCTTTACCTGTTCGGCCACGGAAGACCAGGAAAATCCTTCGCTTCCCCAAAAGTCATGGGTAAACGTGTCCCAATGGAAGGCAAAGATGGCACAGACGATGAACAGGAAAATCGGGACGATCTTTGCGATCGTCGCAACCGTGTTGACGAAGGCGGCTGAGTGCACGCCCCGCAGGACGAGGAAATGGACCAGCCACAAAACGACGGATGCGCCGATGATGGAGGCGACGTTCTGGCCCCCTTCGAAGACCGGCAGGAAATAGCCGATGGAGGAAAAAACAAGGGTGGCATAAGCGACGTTTCCGAGCCAGGCGGACAGCCAATAGCCCCATGCGCTGTTGAACCCGAGGAAGGATCCGAAACCTTCCTTCGCGTAACTGTAGATGCCGCTGTCCAATTCCGGCTTTCGCATCGTCAAATTTTGAAAGACGAAGGCCAAGGCAATGATCCCGATACCGGTAATTACCCAACCGATGATGACCGCACCCGCATTGGCCCCGAGCGCCATGTCTCCCGCCAGGTTAAACGCCCCGCCGCCGACCATGGATCCGATGACAAGGGCGATCAGCGGGATGAGGCCCAGCTTCTTTTCAGCCATTTGAATCACCTTTCCTTTCAAATGGAGGGAGGGGGTTTTCCCTCCCCCTCAAGGTTTATTAACCCAACCGGGCGTTGGTTGCCGCCATTACCGCCTTGATGGTGTGGAGGCGGTTTTCCGCTTCGTCAAAGACGTAGGAGTTTTTGCTTTGGAAAACTTCATCGGTGACTTCCATTTCTTTCAGGCCGAATTTTTCATAAACCTGACGGCCGACTTCCGTTTCCAGGTCATGGAAGCTCGGGAGGCAATGGAGGAACATGACATTTTCGTTTCCTGTTTTTTCAAGCATTTCCCGGTTGACTTGGTACGGAAGCAGGAGATCGATCCGTTCTTTGATCTTGTCTTCTTCACCCATGGAAATCCAAACGTCGGTGTAGATGACATCCGCACCGGAAACGGCTTCGTCAACGTCGCTGGTGATCATCACTTTGCCGTTGCTTTCTTTCGCCACTTCCTTCGCATAGTTGACGAGCTCTTCACTCGGGAACAGTTCCTTCGGCGAGCAGATCCGGATGTCCATACCCACTTTCGCCCCGCCGATCAGCAGGCTGTTGGCCATGTTGTTGCGGCCGTCGCCGACGTAAACGAAGGTTACGCCTTTTAAGTGGCCGATATTTTCTTTCACCGTCAAAAAGTCGGCGAGCACTTGGGTCGGGTGGAATTCGTCGGTTAACCCGTTCCATACCGGAACCCCGGCGTATTTGGCCAATTCTTCCACCGTGGAATGTTTGAAGCCGCGGAATTCGATGCCGTCAAACATCCGGCCGAGGACGATCGCCGTATCCCGCGTGGATTCCTTTTTGCCGAATTGGATGTCGTTTTTGCCCAAGTATTCGGGATGGGCGCCCAAATCGACGCAGGCCACGGTGAAGGCACAGCGGGTTCTGGTGGATGGTTTTTCAAAGAGCAGGGCGATGTTTTGGCCTTCCAAATAGCGGTGCGGTATGCCTTTCTTCTTTTTCTCCTTCAGTTCCGCAGCCAAATCGATGAGATAAAGGATTTCCTCTTCCGTAAATTCTTTCAGCGTCAAAAAGCTTCTGCCAAGCAAGCGATCCGACAATACCGTCTCCATACCTGAACCTCCATGTCTTTTTCATTTTTCTTGTTTGCGTTTGTTCTCAGATGTCTTTTCTTACGAGCGGCATGCTCATGCAGCGGGGACCCCCGCGCCCTCTTGCCAGTTCCGAGCTCAAGACTTCGATGACTTCAACCCCGTTTTCCCTTAACAGCTGGTTGGATACGTAGTTGCGGTCGTAGGTAACGACAACGCCCGGGGCAATCGCCAACGTGTTGGAACCGTCGTTCCATTGTTCCCTCGGGCCCGCGATGTCGTCGCCGCCGCCGCAGGGAATGAGGGCGATTTCCTTCAGGCCGAGAACTTCCTTCAACGTTTCCAGAAGATTGGTTTTGCGGGTGATTTTCAACGTTTCTTCATCTTTGCCCTTTTCGAGGATGAAGATGTTCATATTCCCTTCCGGTCCTTGGATGGCGGGATGGATGGTAAATTTGTCGTAGTCCACCATCGTGAACACCGTGTCCAGATGCATGAATGCACGGCTCTTCGGAATTTCCACCGCAACGACCCGTTTGATTTCTTGCTGGCGTTTGAAAAGGTTCAGGGCGAACCGTTCAATCGCCTTTGCGGCGGTACGGGCGCTGATTCCGATGGCAATCGTGTCCTTCGACAGCACCAATTCGTCGCCGCCTTCCATCGGGAATTCATAATCCCGGTTAAACCAGATCGGGATGTCGTGATTGGCGAAGCGGGGATGGTATTTGATGACATAAGTCATAAACAGGGATTCCCGCCGTCTCGCTTCTTCCCTCATCCGGTTGATGGTCAGGCCGTTGCCGATCGTCGCCGCCGGATCCCTCGTAAAGTAAAGGTTCGGCATCGGATCGAGGTAGAAGGGATAATGGTCTTCCAGCATTTCATACAGATGCTGTTTCTTCGATACGGGGATTTCCGATTTCCGGACACCGGCCATAATCTTTTCGACCATTTCCTTGGTCGGGAAGGACAGCAAATATTCCTTGAGGTTGCGGTACACCCCTTCGCCGGTGATTTTGGATTCGGACAAAATGTCGTCGACAAATTTTTCCCGGATGTCTTCTGTATGGAGCGCCTCGGTGACAAGGGTGGTCAAATAAAGGACTTCCACACCCCTGTTTCTCAGCGTTTGGGCAAAATAATCGTGTTCCTTTTGGATGATGGGCAAATAAGGAATGTCGTCGAACAGGAGTCTGCCCAGATAGTCCGGCGTCAGATTTTCCACTTCGTGGCCGGGCCGGTGAAGCAAGACCGTTTGCAGCTCGCCGATTTCCGAGGTGACGTGCAGCGGGTGCTTCATTGCCTTGTCCTCCTTTTTTACATATTTTTCTTTCTCTTTCCGTTTTCATTCTAAAGAAAACGGATACTTTTTTAAGTGAAGTATTTCACAATTTGATCATAAAATTTTGGACTGTTTCCGCTGTAATCCCTTACATCTAAGATGTCACAAATTTTGCGGAATATGTGTGAGCATTTCCACAAATTCTTTGCAGGTTTTTGAACATAAAAACCAAGCGTTCAAATAAAAAAACCAGGCCAATCAAAGCCTGGTTTTTGTCGATGGTGCCACGAAGAAAAAAATCCTGTTTCATTTGTTTTCCGGTGCGGGGCGGGCGTTTGGGTTTGCCCCCCCTTTCCGCGGGTGCGGGATCAATTTCTCCGGCGAGCTGCCCTGCCCCGGTCCGAAACAGCGAAACCGTCCGGCGGATCACATTTTCTCCGGAGCGCTGACCCCGATCAGCCGCAGGGCGTTGGCGATCGTGATTTTTACCGCGGCCATGAGGGCGAGGCGCGCTTTCGTCAATTCCGGTGCCGATTCATCGATCACCTTTTCCGCGTTGTAGTAGCTGTGCAGCAAAGAAGCCAGCTCATGAACATATTGGGTGACTTTATGGGGCATCCGTTTTTCCGCCGCTTCCGCGACGACTTGGGGGAACTCCCCTAACTGCTTCAAAAGGTCGACTTCCTTTTCATGGGTCAAAAGGGAAGGATCGAATCCTTCATAATCGAATCCCCGCTCCTTCGCCTGGTTCAGCATGGTGCTGATCCGCGCGTGGGCGTATTGGACATAATACACCGGATTTTCATTGGATTGGGAACGGGCCAAATCCAAATCAAAATCCAAATGGGAATCGCTGGAGCGGGTGTTGAAATAGTACCGCATCGCATCGACGCCGACTTCTTCCATCAGCTGGCGGAGGGTGAGGGCCTTCCCGGTCCTCTTGCTCATCTTCACCTTTTCCCCGCCTTCATACAGGCTGACCATCTGGATGATCAACACTTCCAGGGTGTCTTCCGGATAGCCCAAAGCCTGGATGGCGGCCTTCATTCTCGGGATGTAGCCGTGGTGGTCGGCGCCCCAAATGTTGATCAAGGTTTGGAATCCCCGTTCGAGCTTGTTTTTATGGTAGGCGATATCCGGGGTAAAATAGGTGTAAGTGCCGTCCGATTTCACCACGACCCGGTCCTTGTCGTCGCCGAAGGCGGTCGAACGGAGCCAGGTCGCCCCGTCCTTTTTGTATAACATGTTTTTCTCCCATAATAGGTCCAATACTTTTTCGATCCGGTTGTCTTCATAGAGGGAGCTTTCGGAAAACCAGTTGTCAAAGCGGACGCCGAAGTCCTCCAAATCTTTCCGGATCTTTTCCAGCTCATATTTCAGGCCGAATTCCCGGAAGTAAGCGAGCCTTTCTTCCCGCGGTTTGTCGACCCATTTATCGCCGTCCGTTTCGGCGATTTTTTGCCCGATTTCAATGATGTCTTTCCCGTAATAGCCGTCCTCCGGCATGTCCCATTCCTTGCCGAGGGCCTGCATATACCGGGCTTCGACGGATAAGGCGAGGTTGCGGATTTGGTTGCCGGCATCGTTTATGTAATATTCCCGCTGCACGTCGTAGCCCGCCGCCTCAAGCACGTTGCAGAGGGCGTCGCCGTAAGCGGCGCCGCGGGCGTGGCCCAAATGAAGATCCCCCGTCGGGTTGGCGGAAACGAACTCCACTTGAATCTTGTGCCCGTTGCCGATATTGGAACGGCCGTAAGCGTCGCCCGCTTTCAAAATGATTTCCGGCAAACGGGTAAAACTTTTCGGATCGAGAAAAAGATTGATGAACCCCGGGCCGGCGATTTCGATCTTTTGGATATTCGCCTTCGCTTTGTCGATATGGGGAACGATCGTTTCGGCGATGGTCCGCGGCGGTTTTTTTACGATTTTCGCCAATTGCATCGCGATGTTGGACGCATAATCGCCATGGGCTTTGATCTTCGGCTTTTCGAGGATGATTTCCGGCATTTCCCCTTCGCCGGCCAGCCCCGAGGCCGTTACGGCCTTTTTCAGTTCCCCGATGATCGTTTGTTCGATCTCCTGCAAGATGGACATCGCTGCTTCCTCCTAATGATATTTTTGATGAAAGAAGGTTTTTCCTTACATTATAAGATTCATTGCAACTTTTGTAAAAAGTACTCGGGGTCGTAGACGACGATATGCTTGAATTCGGTGGAAAGAAACTGGTCGTTTTTCAAATCCTTAAAAACGTGGGAAACCGTTTCCCGGGAAGCGCCGGACAGTTTGGCGATCTCCGTCAGCGTCATCGGGATGTCGATGATCACATGGTTCCCTTCCCGGAACCCGTAATGCTTGATTAGATAAGTGACGGCCAGTTCCACCCGTTCCTTCACATTGTTCGTCGTGATCGTCTGCAGACGGATTTCGTGGTGCTCCAATATCTTGGACAGCCGTTTGATGACGTATAATAATTGCTCTTTATGGGCTTTGACGGCCTCTTCGAAGATCCTGACGGGAATGTAATAGACGACAATATCCGTTAAAGCGAAGGCGGAATAATGATAAAAATCGTCATGGAACAGACCGCCGTATGGAAACATGTCGTTGGGTTTCACATAGTCCAAATAAAGCATCGTCGCTTCCTTGTTGGTCCTCTCCAGCTTCACATATCCGTCGAGCAGAAAATAAATGCGTTCCCGCGGATCCCCTTCCGTAAACAGCAGCTGGTTCTTTTTGTACGTGCGCCGGAACATATGTTGTTGGAACTTTTTTAATTCATCATGGCTGAGTGAGGAAAAAATCTCAAAATTTTTCAATTCGTCTGTGGATGTAGCCCGCAAATGGCATCCCCCTATTGTTCTTCTATCGAACCGTCCATTTTTTCCTTCGCCCCACAAATCATTTTATCAAATGCGGCGATGGTTTTAATCCCTTTGTTCCATATGTTAAAATATTGACAATGATTCCGCCGGAAACGCAACCGGCATCCCCGTACCGGTTCCGGGAGGTGCGATCTTCGTTTCCTGCGGAGCTAGCCAAACGGAAAATCGAATCGGATGGAGGTGCGCAAATGGCTACGATTGATGATTTCTTAAAATTGGACATCCGCATCGGAACGGTCATCAAGGCCGAACCGTTCCCGGAAGCGCGAAAACCCGCCATCAAAATGGAAATTGATTTCGGCGAACTCGGAATCAAACGTTCATCGGCGCAAATCACCCGCAGGTACACCCCGGAACGGCTGGTCGGGCGCCAGGTCGTCGCCGTCGTCAATTTCCCGCCCCGGAGGATCGCCGGTTTTGAATCGGAAGTCCTCGTGTTGGGAGGGATCCCGGAGGAAGGCGACGTGGTCCTCCTGAACCCCGACGAAAGGGTTCCGAACGGTACCCCCGTCGCATAAACCGGGCCAAAGATGGCCCGCCCCCGTCCGGGGTGCCGGTAAAGGCGATGGCTTCCCCCCGATAAAAACGTTGCAGCAGCCGTCACCGGCAGGACGGATCAGGTCTTCAAATGCCAACAAACGTTCAAGCGAAAATGCCCTTCCTTCCCGGCCCGCCTTTTGAAAGCCCCCCTCCCCATTTTTCTTCGCTGTTTTTTGGCCGATTGATTCCCGTATAAAAAACCCCATGGATTTTTCCTTCCACCGTCCGAAAATGTCCCGGCCCGCCGTCTTGCCCGGATGGATTTCCTCAGACCGCTGAACCATTTTGGGAGGCAAAACCTCCGGGCCGATTCGTCCGGGCCTTTCTCCGCCGGCAAAGAAATGTTCTGCCGGCGGATTTACAAGACCGGTCAACAGGCATATAATATAACTAACTAATTAGTTAGTTATATAAAGGAGGGATTCCCATGGCGGCTGGGAAAGGAGAAGAAAGCAAGAAAAAATTGCTGAAAGCGGCGGAAAAACTCTTCGCGGAAAAGGGATTTCAAAGCACGAAAGTGAGCGAGATCGTCGCCCATGCCGGGTTGACCCAAGCGGCCTTCTATCTTTATTTTGCAAGCAAAGAAGAAATTTTACAACATCTGCTTTCCGAATTTGAGCAACAGCTCGGTAATTTCGGCGACGCCGGGAAAAAAGCGGGCGATTTTTATCCGGACCGTGTGCAGCCATATGTAAAGGACCAATTCGTACAGCTCTTTTCCTTTTTAGGAAAAAACCCGAGCCTGACAAAGATCGCCCTGCATCACGGCAAACACGGCGACCGGATCCGGGAAAAAATCGTCGCACAAATCGCGGGCAACATGAAAGAAAACCAGAATAAAGGCATCGTGAAGAAGGAAATCGACCCGCAAATCGCATCAGAAGCCATCGTCGCCGTAACGGAGAGACTCATCGACCGCTATTTGTGGAACGGGGAAAAGACGAAGGAAGAACTGGGAGCCCAGGCGGCGCAAATTTTCCTTCACGGGATTTTGAACGAATCATAGGGGGCGGAGCGGATGTTTTTCGAATGGCTGAACGACAAACTGCCACTTCCTGCCGTTTTATTGTTGTTTCCCGTCGTTTTTATGATTCACGATTTCGAAGAGATCTTGACCGTGGAAAAATGGACGAAGCAATATAAGGAAAAGGTTTTTGCCCTGCTGTCGAAAAAACTCCACCGGTTTTTCTGGAGCAGTTTCCACATCAATACGTTGGAATTTGCCAAAGACGTGTTTTGGATTTTCCTTGCGATTACCGCCGCGGCGCTGATCGCCGTCCTATTCCAATGGTACGGCTTCTTTTTGATTTTTCTGGCCATCTTTTTTTTCCATGTATTTACCCATTTCGGCCAGTCGGTCCTTTTCAAAGGGTATGCGCTCGGCGTATGGACTTCCCTTTTCCTCGTTTTGCCTTATTCCCTGTATGCCTATTATCGCCTGCTGCATGAACGGGCGGTTCAATGGGAAGACTTGTACTGGAGTTTCATCGGCATGATCGCCGCCGCTTGCGCCCTGATTCTTTTTTTGATCCGCGGAAGGGACCGGCGGATAGACGACGGACGATCTCCCCAGCCGGTCCGTGTGGATAAATAAAATGACCCGCTGCCGGTCATCAGGCCGGACGGGATTTTCGCCGAAAGAATCCTGTCGGTTTCCGCCGGACGGGCACCGCCGTTCCCTTCCCGATCCCGGGGCGCCCCGTCTTTTCGGAAGGCGGATATTTGTCATCGATGGCGGATTCCGATATAATACCGGACATGACCGGAGTTTTCCGGACTTCTTAAATCCGTCTTGCTTGAGCGGAGGAACGAAAATGAAATGGGCGATCCCCCATCTTTATATCCCGAATTGCCGGGAAGCGGTGGAATTTTACCGAAGGATTTTCGGCGGGACAATCAAAAATGTCCAGCCCGCCGACGGAATGGAAGGATTCCGGGGACAGGGAGGCAAATACCTTCTGCCGAGCTTCCTATTCATGAACGGACCGTTTTTTATTTCCCGTTGTCTTCTCCGGCTCGGTCCGTGAAGGCAGCCGGGTTTGCATCGCCTTGGAACTGGAATCCGAGGATGAAATCATAAACGATACAATGCCCTTGCCGAAGACGGGGAAGTGAAAATGGAGCTGCAAAATACATTCTGGAATGCCTCTATGGCATGGTGATAGTTAAATTTGGGATAACTTGGGAATTGAATTTTCCAAGGCAATCCGAGAATGGAGGGCTAGCAGATGCTGGCGGTCATTGAAAAAGTTTATCATGGTTATGTCGCCGAGTTTGAACGTCCCTTCAACCATCCGCCGGATGAAGTATGGGCGGCATTGACGGAAAACGGCAAGCTTTCCCTATGGATGCCGAACCTGCAAGCGGAGGACTTGCGCAAAGGCGGAAACATGAAATTCGCGATGAGGGACGGAGCGGATGAATCCTTCGATTTGCGGATTACCGACTATGAACCGCATTCGGTGCTGGAATTCGAGTGGGGAAAGGAGCTGGTCCGTTTTGAAGTATCCGCTCAGGAGTATGGGTCGCGGCTTTTGCTGAAAGTGTTCATCGGCGCATTAACGGATCATGTCCCCGTCGATTTGGCAGGCTGGCATATCTGCCTCGACCGTTTATCCGCGTTGCTGGATGGGCGCTTCACGGAATTTTCCATGGACGAATGGGAAAAACGCCATGAACAATACAGCGCGGCGGTGAAGCGCCTGGGAGCGCAATGAGGGACATTCGGCGGTTTTGAAGTGATCCCAAAAAATCAAACCAAGTTATTTCATCAGGCAACCCGTTGGGCATGAGCTCGATATTGCACCGAGCTCATGCCTTTTAATTTTGCCCTGATCCGTTGTTGTTGTAAATATTGTCCACTGTCCATCGGAAGACACCGTCGCAAATCCGCTCCGACGCTCCCTCTTCGCTCCATCTCCCTGCCGCGTCCGGCCAAAACATGAGGAGGGCAGGCTGTACCGAGAAAAGCCGCAGCGGGCAAAATGCGGACTCCTTCCGCGGCGGCCGTCTCCGTCGGCATCGCGGTTCTTTTGCTCGCCTTATTTACGATTGTACCGTTTTTTCAAGCTATGGAACTTTTAAAAACTGCCCGGAAGGCCGCGGTAATTGGACTTCGGGGATTTTTCCGCCCAATATCCGAAATAACTCGGCATGACAAAAGACGTTTCGAAGAAACCCAGTATGTGTCGTTCATATTGTAACTGACACCAGCAAAACCGTGAACGATCTCATGGGCTAACGGAACGGCGGAACAGGCAAATCTGTCTGTATATTTTCAACTTCGGCAATCCCGCGGAATATTGCCTACCTTTGGATGCCGCTAATAACCCAGGAGGCTGCAGATGTACGCAACCATCAGCAGTTCAGGAATTTATCATGAATGGCAAGGCGCATTATTCACATTTCCGGATCACTTTAAAAGATTTGTCCTTTGATTTAAGATGGACAATGATCAGCAAAGCACAAGTCAGGAAACTCATTCGAACAGTTTGTTCTTTGATTTAAGAAGGACGTTTCTCCTTTCCCGCAGGCGTGGTCAATTGCTTTTCCATCCAGCTGTAAACGGTCACAAACACCTCATCCCGATTTATTTCGTTGAGCATCTCATGCCGTCCTCCCGGGAAAAAACGGGATTCCACGTTTTCCATCCCGCTTTCCTTCAGGCTGCGGATCATTTTCTTGACTTCCTTTGCGTATCCGCCGACCGGATCTTCCGTACCGCTGAAGAAAAAGACCGGCAATTTTTTCGGGATTTGCCGGATGAGACGGGGATCCCGGATGAGCTCCAGCCCGGTAAACAAGTCATAGTAAAAGGATGCGGTGCAAACAAAGCCGCAAAGGGGATCATCGATGTATGCCCGGACCGTCTGTTCGTCCCGGGAAAGCCAGTCGAACAGCGTCTTCGGATTCCGGATTTTCCGGTTGTACCCCGCGAAAACGAGACCGGCCAGGAAAGGGCTCGGTGCCCTTTTCCCTTTTCGCAGCATTTCCAGGCGGGCAAGCATTTTCCCCAGCTTCACCGCCCGTCCCCCCTTTCCCCCCGTCCCCGAAAGGATGAGCCCCCGGATCGATTCTCCGTAGATTTGGCAATAACGCAAGGCCAAAAAGGAGCCCATGCTGTGCCCGAGCAAAAACACCGGAACTCCCGGATAAAGGGAGCGGATCCTGCAGTTGACCGCGTACAGATCCGCCACCACGCGGTCGAAGCCGTTTTCTTCCGCGAAAAAACCCATCAAACCGGCCTTTTCCCCCGTTTTTCCGTGGCCCCGGTGGTCATTGGCGAAGACAGCGATCCCTTTGGCGACAAGAAAACGGGCGAATTGATCATATCTTTCCCCGTGTTCGGCCATCCCGTGGGCAATGTGCAAAACCGCCTCCGGTTTCGTCCCGTCCGTCTCCCATTTCCTCAGATAAACTTCCGTTCCGTCATCCATTTTCAGCCATTCAAAGGATTTGATCATCTCCCGGCCCCCCAACCGATTTTCCTCCTTTTTTCCTTTCAGCTTTAACGTAATACAGCGGCAAAGGATGCGCAAGGGGAAATCGGCGCCCGGAAAGGAGATTTTTGTCCGGGGAAGGGTGCCCGCAGGAACACGCCCTCGCGAAAAAACCCGGGGAACCGCCGGGTTTCGGACATGCGCGATCATTCCGCTTCGTCTTGAAAATCGATTTTCCGGCAGCCGGAATAGACGCAGGAATAGACCTCCGCATCCGGGGCCGTTTTCGCCAATCCTTTGATATAATGGAGCGCCAGCTCCTTAAAATCTTCCTCCACCCCTTCCTTTTCCAATATTCCGTAAACATAAACCTTCTTTTCCGCAAACAGCGCCGCCACCAGTCCCACTGCCTGGTCCTGGGCGTTTACCACGTTAAGCAAGTGGAAGGAAGAGGTGAACATTTCCGGAGAAAAAAAGAGGCCCAGTTTGGATCGCCTCCTTTCGCTATTCTTCAATTTCACATTATCGGCGGAATTCCTCATCAGGACAGCTGCCACTTCTCAAAGAGGGTCGCCTTCTCCCGCCCGGAGCGGGCACGCCTTTTTCCGTGTATCAAGAGGAGGGAAAGAAGCGCCGCAAACAGGGACAATCCGCCGGTCACCAAAAACATGCCGGACCGCGACCATTCCATTAACGAGGAATAGACCGGAGGGCCGAAGGCGGCGCCCAAAAAGCGCACGGAACCATACAGGGCGGTGACGATCCCCCTTCTCGCGGAGGGAACCGATCCGGTAATTAAACTGTTAATGCAAGGAAGGACAAGGCCGGTCCCGATGCTGGAGACGGCCAGCACGGAAAAGAAGGGCACCAACCGCTGAAAGAATATTAATGCGGTAAAAGAGGCGGCCATCAGGAACAGGCCGAAGACGATCGATGCCTTCATCCGCGTCCGCTTTTTGCCGATTTTGCTTCCGGTAATATAGGATGTGGAGGTCATGAACAATAGCGGGATAGCAAGGATCAGTCCTTTTCGGATTCCCTCGATTTGATAATCCTTTTCCAATACTTCGGATATGTAAAACAGGATGCCGAACAAAGTAAACAAACAGACCGAACCGGCCAAAAAAGCGGCAAACAGCCAGCGTCCTTCCGTTTTGAAGGAAGACAACAGTCCCTTGGCATAACGGCCGAAGGACGGCGCATTCTTGCCCCTTTTCCGCTCCTTGACAAAAACCAGAAACAAAAGGAGGGAAACGAGGCAAAAAATCGGGAAAGCGAAGAAGGAGGCATACCACACGAAGAGGGCGAACAGGGAGCCGAGGATCGGACTGATCACTTTTCCGAAGCCGTTGGCCGCTTCCATCAGGCCGAGCACCTTGCTTTGTTCCCCGCCTTTGAACAGATCCCCGGCCAAAGCCATGGCCACCGGCGATGTGCCCGCGGCGCCGATCCCTTGCAAGATCCTTCCGGCAAGGATCCAAAAGTAAGGGGCGGAAAACCATGCGGCCGCAAAACCCGCAAGGAGCCCCCCCAAACCATAGGCGATGAGGGAAGGAACGATGACCGCCTTCCGGGTAAACCGGTCGGACAAATAACCCGAAATTGGGATGAATAGGGCGGCGCTCACCGAAAACAACGTGATGACCAAACTGGTTTGAAATGAGGATACACCCGTTTCCGCTTTCATTTGCGGCAAAACGGGGATGAGCATGGAATTCCCCAAGACGAGGATCGTCGGGACGGAACCCACCGCCAAAATCGTCCAGCCTTTTGCGATTTTTTTCGGCACAGATTTTCCCCCTGACCAAACAAAGTATTCCCTCTCTCCCTATTGTTTGACCGGAAGGCCGGGTTTATGCAAAGGGAAAGATTCGGGGTTAAGCGATCCGGCGGCGGCGCGGCCTTTCCGGTTCCCTGCGGCTGAAACTGACGGGCTTTGCTTTGATGAACCGGCGGCGGAGAACCGGCATCCGCCGGCAAAGGAGCGGGAACAAGGGAGCGAAAAGAAGGGAAATTTTTGGCGGGATGGTTGAAGGGAATTTTTCCGGCACCCCCTTATGGCTCCGGTTGTACAACAGGGAAAACCATCATCTTCTCCGCCTTCGGAAAGCCGGCAACAGACCGCCCCAATTCCCTCGGAAGACGAAGTCGATGATCCGGCTGGACAAAAACTGGCACAGGATCGCATAAAGGACGATTTTATAATCGATGACAAAGGAAGTCAGCAAATAGATGAAAAGATTGATGCCGAACAGCACTTTTCCCGGGCTCCAGTTTTTCCTTTCCGCGATCAACAGGGCCGGGATGACCATCCCCCCGCTCGATGCCCCGGCACGGATCAATAAACCGACACCGGCGCCAAAAATGACGCTTCCGGCGAAAAGGTCGAAAGGGAGCGGGCCATGCGGAAGCCGCATTTGACCGGATAAGGTGCTGATTGTAAAGGATGCCAGGGTCACGGAAAAAATCGTCCGAAAGGTCCACATATATCCGAAATGCCGCAAGGCGAACAGGAAAAAGAAGGCGTTGACGAGCCACAGGGAAATGCCGTGGTTGAGGCGGAACCAGTGATGGATCAGGATTGCCAGGCCGGCGGCCCCGCCGGAAGGAACGGAATGGGGAAACAAAAACAGGGCCATGGCGGCGCCTTGCAGGACAGCCCCGAGAAGGAGGCAAAAGAAGGAGACGGATGCCTTGATCAATCCGGAGGAGCCTTCCGGAACGTTTTTTTCCCGATCATTTCGTTTCCCCTTCCCCATGGAATCTTCTTGTCCATTCTATGAAAAACGCAAAAAAAATATGTGACGCTTCCGGAAGAGACGCCGCCAGAGGAAAACGCCGTCGAAAAATCCCCCTCGGAAAAGATCCGTTCCTTGTGTAGAAATCCAGGGATAAAGGAGGAACTGATTTTTTTAAAATTAAAAAGGCGTCCGCATGGCCAAATTTGGCCTTCGGACGCCCCTTTCCCGTTTCCTTCCTTGAGCAACGGGAATTACTTTTCCAGAAGCCGCAAAAACTCCCGCATGAAGCCCGGCAAATCCGGCCAGGCATGGGCGGAGACGAGATTGCCGTCCACATGGATCGTTTTGTCCGAAACATATGTGGCGCCAAGCGCCTCGACGCCCGGCTTGCAGGCGATGTAGGCGGTCAAGCTTCTTCCCTTCAGCAATTCGGGCATCGTTTCAAAGATCAGGGATGCATGACAAATGGCAGCGATCGGTTTGTTTTCCTCGAAGAAATGCCTTACGATCTTTTGCACGTTTTCATCGAGGCGGATATATTCCGGCGCCCGCCCGCCCGGGATGACGAGGGCGTCGAATTTGGCGGGATCCACCTCGCTGAAAGCGGCGTGCGCCTCAATCAGATACGCCTGTTTTTCTTCGTAGGTGTCCCAGCCGGTAAAATCGTGGACAACGGTCTGCAGCTTCTTCTTTTTCGGCGCGGCGATGACGGCCTCATGCCCTTCCTCCAGCAGCCGATAGTACGGATAATAGACCTCCAGCGCTTCCACCGCATCTCCGGCGAGAATCAAAACCTTCTTGCCCATGAACATCCCTCCCGTTCTTTTTTCATCTCTAATCATACCAAAAGGAAGGCGCGGACAAAAGCGAGAAGATTGGCGATTGGCGAAACCTGCGATTCCCGCCTGAAAACCGGGAAATCAGCCGCCGCCGTTTCGCAGCTTTCCTCCGGATCTAAAAAACGAGCGGCCGCCGCCAAATTTTCGTGCGGCCGCTTTTCCCGGAAGTCCCGCCTTCGGCAAACGGGTAGTGGTTTTTTCGTTCTTTTCCGGCCGGGGAAGGCCTTTTCCTCTTTTTAAGGTCAAGGGTACCCCAACCGGCGGGAATATAGTTTACATAATATGATTATGGTCATTAGATTTCGACAAAGCCGGATGAAGTGCCGATGGCGACCACCACTTCCTCCTCACCGACCGCGCCGTCCTTCCTCAGCTTTTTGTACGCGCCGTAACTCGCCGCCGAAGAAAGTTCCAGCAAGATTCCCCTTTTGGCCAGTTCCTTCCGGGCGGCTTCGGCTTCTTCGTTGGATATCTCGACGGCAAACCCGTTCGATTCCCGCAGGGCTTTTACCGCCTGATAGGTCACCGTCGTGCCGTCGATCGATTTTAAGGCGGTCTCCCCCGGGAAAGACCGGGTGTAGTCTTCCCCGTCCAGCACCCTGGACAGCCGGGCAAAAGGCTCGCAGGCGATCATGGCCGGCAGGGCGAGGGACGGATCCGCCTGTTTCATTTCTTTAAAGCCGAGCCAGACCCCCCAGAGCAAATCTCCCCTTGATGCGGGGACGAGAACCTTGTCGGGAACCGTTCCCTTCAGCTGCCCGACGATTTCATAGGCGACGGCCTTATAGCCTTGGACGCCAAAATGGACCGTTCCCACCGGGGGATTGCTATAATTGCTCCCGGGATAAAATCCTTCTTCCTTTTTCCTTTTCAAAATTTCCCATCGTTCCATCGGCGTGTCCGTCAAATGGATTTCCGCGCCGAAGGCTTCCAGGAATCGTCTCACCTGGGGATTCAAGTCTTTCGTGGCAATGACGGCGCATTTCAAACCAAAGTAAGCGCAATAGGAAGCGAGGGACAGCCCGGCATTCCCGCTCGTGGCCACGGCGACGCCTTCATACCCCTTTTCCGCGGCCCTCGTCACGATCATGGCGCTCATCCGGTCTTTGTGGGAACCGCTCGGGTTTCTGCCTTCGTATTTCAAATAAAAGGACGGAAACTCATCAAAAACCGGCAGAAGAGGCGTATTCCCTTCGCCGAGGGAAAAATAGGAATCGTAAGGAAGGGGACACTCCTTGCCGTATTCGGCGTAAACGAACGTCAAATTGGCCGGGTTTCCTTCATCCCTGCACTTCGGACACCCTTCGAAATAATCGTCGACCGGATAGGTTTCACCGCAGCGGATGCATTGAAGATATTTGATCTTTCCATTCGGTTTGATCGGGACCGCCAACCTGATTCCTCCTTCTTATGCAAATTTTTCGCACGCATCATGGGAAGCGGGGATCATGAAGCCATTTTGGCAAGTATTCCGCAACATGAAGGCGCATAACAAAATTGTATACCAGGCCGCGGAAAGATGCGATCGAAATTTTAGGGATCGCACTGATCGGAAAGGCTGCCGCCGCGGGGAGAAACATAAAACCCTAGGGGAGAAACAAAAAGCGGGACAAGGCAGCCGCGGCCGGAAAAAAATATTCCCATCCCGGACCCGGACGAACCGGCCGGAACGGCGGCCTTCCGTAAACGATGCGGGAAAATTTTTCTTCCGAAGCGGAAAAAGGCTTGAGAAATCCCCCCACACCCATGCCGGACGCCGAATGAAGCGCGGGTTTTTCCGGCGGTCCCCGCCCGCGCAGTTTGTCCAAGCCGGAGACGACCCGCATCGGGGAGGAAGTCGGGCAGCCGAACGGTTGCCGGCGTCCAGTCCCTCCGATGCGGGATCATCCTTCGGTCCGTTCGTGAAAAACCGAAGGGTTGCTTCGCAAATAATGCTCCATCGCCTTCGCCAGCCATTCTTCTTCCTCTTTCGTGAAAGGGGACGGGAGCTGCTGGTCGATTGCCTGCAATTCGATTTCCTTCAGTTTCCCCAGTTCCTGCAATACCTTTTCCCCGACATAATCCAGGGTAGCCCGAAAATATTTGTCCAACATGGCCTGGACTTCCGGATCTTCCGCAGGTCTTCCCATCAGCCGCTTGGCTTCCTTGGTCAATTGTACAAAGGACTTATCCAATTCCGATATTTCCCTTTCATCCCTGTCAAACAGTTCTTTCACGAATTCCTCCGGCAAAAGCTTTCCCATTTGTTCCTTCAGATCTTTTTCCGTTTGCATGCTGTGGATCAGGCTCATCAAGGTAAGGCTGTCGATTTCCCCCTCTTCCTCCAGGATCCGGATGATGCGCCGGAGGGAACGGATGACCGTTTCGATCTGTTCCTTCTTTTCTTCAAAAATTTTCAGCTGGATTTTCAACGAGGTCAACAGGGTAAAGTCGTATTTGGGAACGCGGAACCATCGCCTGATTTCCTTGAGGCTGAAGCCTAAAAATTTTAAGGCGGTGATCTTTTGCAGCGTGGCGATATCCCGGTCCGAATAAAACCGGCGGCCCGTCTTTTCGTCCCTGGCCGGCTTCAGGAGCCCGATTTCTTCATAATAATGCAAAGTCCGTTTCGATAATCCCGCTTTTTCCGAAAATTCTCCGATGGAATATCGTTTTTCCCGATTCATTCCTGTCCTTCCCCTTCTTTTTTTCTCATCATAATACCTTACGTAACGTAAGATGCAACGGGTTTCTGAAAATCTTCGCCGCGCCCGGACATTTTTCGGAGAAATGGCGCCTCTGTCTCCATGTCCCGGCCGCTTCCTCCGGGACGACGAAGTCAAACGTCTATTCGGCGACAGCGGAAAATAAAATCAAAAAATTTCCCGTCTTTTTCAACAGCCCGTGTTACGATATTGAAAATAGGAGAATGCCGGATAAAAAATATGTCACGCTCCCCGGAATGGATGGTTCCGGAAAAAACACCATTTTCCAGCTACTCAAAAACCATTTCCCCGATGCCGTTTTCACACGGGAACCCGGCGGAACCCCCGAAGCGGAAATCATTCGGGACGTCCTTTTAAACGAAGAAATGACCGAAAAAGAACGAATCAAAACCATCGAACAGGTTTCATGAAAGGCACCCGAACTTTTTTCGCTATTTTGTCCTTGCAATTCATTTTCTGCCCGAGAAAGGGTAAGTATTGCTGCAGTTGTTTTCAATCGGCCTTTTTTCCGCCGGGCCTCGGCCGTCTTCCACGTCCGGGTTTTATTCCCGTGCATTTCCATTGTTTGCTCCAAGGCTGACTCCGTGGGCCAACATTTTCTTTCCGGCTTGGGAGGATTGAAACGGCCCATTTTTTCCGTTTGCAATCCTTTTTCAAATCTGACACGCCTCACCTCCCAATTTGCCCAAGATATCTTACCTCGCTCTCTGAAAAAATTCTTTTTTCTAAACGGAATCCCTTAAAGAAATGCCATTTTGAATAGGTTGGAAAGAACCTGTGCCGTTGATTTCGCCGCTTCGCGCACGGGAATCCGTCCCTTATTATGAATGCCCTGCGCCGCATCTTAAGGAAAACGGAACAGCGGACGTCGAATTTCCCCGGTCCGCATGCCGGATCTTTCACGGCGAGGTCCTGCCCGAGGAAAATCTTTCTGCAAATCAATTATGTAATTTTTCGAAAAGATGATATATAATAATATTATCTATCTTTTTTGAATTTTTATATTTTGAAGTGATGAGGAGGGATGGATTTGGCGTTTTTCAACGCGATAGGCGAAGAAATCGAACCGGTCGTCAGCGAACTGAACAGCATCGTGTGGGGCCCGCTCCTGTTGATTTTGCTGGTGGGAACGGGAATCTTCTTATCCTTTCGGTTGAAGTTTCTGCAAGTATCCCAATTGCCCTATGCTTTGAAACTTGCCTTTTCCAAACGTCAAGACCAGAAATCCGACGGGGACATTTCCCATTTCCAGGCCTTAATGACCGCCCTGTCCGCGACCGTCGGCATCGGGAATATCGCGGGAGTCGCCACGGCGGTCGTTTCGGGGGGCCCCGGGGCCGTATTCTGGATGTGGTTTGCCGCCTTTTTCGGGATGGCGACGAAATACGGCGAAGCCGTTCTCGCGGTGAAATACCGGGTAACCAACGAGTTCGGGCAAAAATCCGGCGGGCCGATGTATTATATCGAACGGGGGCTCGGTTGGAAATGGCTGGCCGTTCTCTTCGCCCTCTTCGGAACGATCGCCGCCATTTTCGGGATCGGCAACATGACCCAATCCAATTCCGTCGCCGAAGCCCTGCACAAAACCTTCGGGATCAATCCCTGGATTACGGGATTCGTATTGGCCGTATTAACGGCGCTGGTGATCATCGGCGGCATCAAAAGCATCGGCAGGGTCACTGCCTTTCTCGTTCCGTTCATGTGCCTTTTCTATGTTTTCGGCGGTTTGGTCATCATCCTTTTAAATATCGATCTTCTTCCGAAGGCAATCGCCCTGATCTTTAAGGAAGCTTTTACCGCCGAATCGGTCGGAGGCGGGGTGCTGGGCACCGCGGTCCGGTTTGGAATCGCCCGCGGGCTCTTTTCCAACGAATCCGGCTTGGGTTCCGCGCCGATTGCCGCCGCCGCGGCCAAAACGGACCATCCTTCCCGGCAAGGTCTCGTGTCCATGACGGGCACCTTCATCGATACGATGATCGTTTGTTCGATCACCGGCATTACCCTCGTCATGAGCGGCGTGTATGCCGGCGCCGATGCGGGTGTCGACAGCGCTTCCTTGACCGTAAAAGCGTTCGACGGGTTTCTCCCCGTATTCGGCAACACGGTAGTTACGACCGGACTGATTCTGTTCGCTTATTCCACCATTTTGGGTTGGTCCTATTACGGGGAAAAATGCTTCGCCTATTTGTTTACCGACCGATCCATCTATATTTATCGCATCATCTTCGTCCTGTTCACTTTCATCGGATCGGGCTTGAGCCTCGAATTGATCTGGGGAATCGCCGATATTTGCAACGCGCTGATGGCCATACCGAACTTGATCGCCCTGTTGTTGCTGTCGGGGGTCATCGCCGAGGAGACAAAAAAATTCAAGGAAATCCGCCGGCGGGAAACCGGCATGGAACCGCCGAAAGAGGTGCCGGTCCGGTAAACGGGGGAAGGTTTCCGGGCTTTGAGCTGCGTTTTTCAAAGAAAAAGCTGAGGGTGTCCGCCGTAAAAACGGACACCCTTTAAACCGCGATCAGAGCAATCGAGGCGGCAAATAAGAAGGACATCTTTTAAAAATGGCAAAAGTGCGGAGCATTAGCGCAGGAGAAATATCCGCCTTCCCCGCGCCGGGTTATCAACGGTTTAACGGCGAAAATCATTTCAGGCCGTCGAGTGCTTTTCGGCGGACGGATTTTGCCGGTCGGCGAAAACCGCCATCGCATCGCGCATAAAGGCCGCCAGTCCGTCGCCGAACCGGTCGATGTTCTTCTTGAACCGGCTGTCCTCCACATACATTTGCCCCAAATTTTTAAACATCTCCGGCGAATAGTTTCCGAAATGGCGATTCAACAATTCATACCATTTCCCGATCGCCTCTTGCGCTTCTTCGGAATCGGGGGGAAGGTGGCGGCAGGCGGCCAGATCGCGGTAAATTTCGCCCATTTCTTCCTGCAAAGCCTGTTTTTGTTCCTCGTTTAATTCCCCGATCCTTCGATTCGCTTCATCCACCGCCGCGTCTCCCCATCTTTCCCTCGCTTCTTTTTCATACGGGTTTTCGGAAAAATCGAATCCCGAAAATTTTTCTTCACGGGTCATGGTCGTCTCCCCTTTCATATATTTGATGGTTTTGTCAACCGTCCGGAGCATTTGGTCGATTCTCCTCTTTTTTTCAAGCAAATATTTCCTGTGGAGCTCGAGGGCCTCCAGCCGGTCGAAGGAAGGATTTTGCATGATCTCCTTGATTTTTTTCAACGGAAATCCCAGTTCCCGGAAAAAAAGGATTTGCTGCAGCGTCTCCAGGTTCTCCTCGCTGTATATCCGGTAGCCGGACTCCGTCACCCGGTCCGGCTTCAATAAGCCGATCTGGTCGTAATATCGGAGCGTGCGCACGCTGATGCCGGCAAGATCAGCCACTTCCTTGATCCGCATATCACCTCTCCTTTCGCTTTTTACTTTAAAAGATGACGGTACGTCAAGGTCAACAGGAAAACAAAAAATTTTTTGGATCCGATCCGTTCCCTTTTCCAAAGGAAAAAACGGGAGGCCTTTTGGCTCCCGCATCCCGAAGGGTGGGCCCCGCTCCCAAGACCGCCCGTTCCTTTAAATGTCTTTCCGTATTCCGAACATGTCATCGGGGCTGTTCTTCCGGTCCTTCCATATGGGATAAATAATCGCTTAACAGATCCCGCAAATATTCCGCTTCCTCTTCTTTGAAATAAAACAGGAGTTTTTCTTCCGGTTCGTCCTCATCTTCAATATACGTATTTCTGTACAAAACCCCGTCTCCCGTTTCCTTGTCGATGCCCATCTTCAAATGGATCGCGTATTTTTGCCGCCCGTCCGCCGACCGCTCTTCAATATGAAGGTGCTTGTCGTTGGAAATCCATTCGATCGCTTCCTCTTCCGGATCTCCTTCAAAGCCGGCGAATTCGCCGTTTGTGTCCTCCCGATCCGCCGCACCGTCGAAATCCTCATCTTCCTTTTCATCATCATCCCGATCCCACAGATGTTCGTAGAGAGAGTCCTGGATGAACTGAACCATTTCCTCCATGTCATGGAAGAGCACTTTCGCTTCCAAATCCGCGTCCTCATGGTAATGAAAGGAGTAAAATTCCTGGTTCACCGGATCATAGTTGATAACGCAAAAATTCTCCAGCCCGTCTTCCGTTTCCACGGAAAACAGAAAGGAGGGATGATGTTCGGTTGTGTTCGTGTCAAAGAGGATTTCCTCATCGCCAAATGGTTCCGTTAAAGCGGGCAATTGATTGCGAAGATCCTTCTCCATGCGAAAATACCATTCCAAGCTCATTTCCGATTCCTCCTTCGGTCGTTCGGTTTTTTTATTCTTCCCCGTTCTCATTTTTCCATGCGAAAGGAGGACAAAGAGGCGGGAGGAAAGGCGGAAAAAGCTTCTTTTCGTTCCCGCGCATACTTTTTCCGGCCGTTCGGGCCGGCCGAAAACGGCGCTAAGAAACGGCGTCTTCGCTTTTTCGGCTTTCCTCCTTTTTTATCCGGAATAGCGAAGGGGTCACGCTTCGGAACTTTGCCCCGAAGTTCTTTAAGCAGGCGGGTGCCTGATGCGCCCAATCGGGCGGCCTCGCGGCGGGATCGCCGCATGCCGATGATTCCTCAGGCCGTAACCGTGCATCACAAAAAACGGGAAACCGTTCCATATTCCTTGAACGAAAAAGGGAACGCCCCCATTCCGGGAGATAAAACTTGCCAAAGGCCCTTCCATTCTTCAGCCGCGGTCCGGTCCCGCCGGATGAGAAATATTCCTGTCCCAAAAAACCGACCATCCCAACGGGGGCGGGCTAACGGTTCCCAGGCGGAATTCGCAGGTTTCCAAAAAAAAATCTGGCGCATCCCCTATCGAAAGGAAACGCGCCTGAAGCGGGAATCCCGTTCAAGGAACCTCCGTTCACTTGGTGGTCCGGTAATTTTTTAGCTCCTCCTTCAATTGCAGGAAGGTTTCCGAAAGCAAACGGGTATAATGCTCGGCATCCACCCTTTTTGCCCCTTCCCTTTCCAATCGGATCGGCTTCCCGATCACGATATACGCTTTTTTCCCCTTAAAAAGTTCCTTTAACGTTTTCGGTCCCTCATAGTAAGCGGGAACGATCGGGGCTTTCGCCAGGCTGGCGATGGTGATTGCCCCCCGTTTCAGCGGAACGTCTTCCGATTTCCGCGTGCCGCTCGGAAAGATCCCCACCACCTTGCCTTCCTTCACCAGCTGCACGGGAATTTTGATGCTGCTGGGCGCCGGATTCTCCCGATCGACCGGAAAGGCGTTTAACGAAGTGATGAATTTCGCGGCGATGGGATTTTGGAACAATTCCTTTTTCGCCATGTAATGGACCCGGACCGGAAAAATGGACAGGGCGAGGGCCACCACGTCCAGCCAGCCGGCATGGGTGCAGGCATATACGAATCCCGCGCCCTTCGGGATATTTTCTTTGCCGATCACTTGGAACCGGGCGAAAACTTTAAACAGGAAAATGGCGATATATCCCAGAAATCTGTACAATCGGAATCTCCTTTCCTCTCTCTGTAACTGCTGCCTTTGTTTTCATCATAAACTGGCTCCGTCCTGTTTTTCAATATCTTTTCCCGCATTTCTTCCCGGAATTTTCGCGCTCGAAGAAAGAATAGGCGGCATGGGGCCAGTTCCATGCCATCCTGCCGGGAAAGACGCTTTGCACGGATGAACGAAGCCTCGGGAACAACATCCCGGCGGAGGCCGATGAACCGCTGCCGATGCCGCCTTTGGCGGTAGGAAAAACGAAAATGCTTCCGAGGCATCGCGCCGGGCAATCCTCTGACAAGAAGGGATGCGCCGCGGAATGATCCCAAAGGTTGTTGGGAATTCCTGCCAAAACGTCGATGGGGGCGGCAAAATCCCGACGGATGCGCACGCCCTAAGCCAGGCTTCCCGGATTCATCCTCCCTTCCGACCCGGATACGGCAAATCCTTCATGCGGCCGGCGGCCCCTTTCCATCCGGCAGCGGATGACCGCCCATTCCCCCGTCACGATTTACCGGACAGCGGGCGATCCAGCGCATACAGCCGGCGGTATCTTTCTTCGCGCGCCAGAAGTTGTTGATGGCTGCCCGCCATCGTGATCTTTCCCTTTTCAAGGAAAAGGATGCGGTCCATTTTTTCCGCGCCCAGCAAATGATGGGTGACCCAAATGATCGTTTTTCCCTCCAATAGATCGAAGATGTCCGCCAACAGGTCCGCTTCCGTTATGGGGTCGAGACCGACGGTCGGTTCATCCATGATGACGACCGGCGTGTTTTGCAACAAGATCCGTGCCAGTGCGATTCTTTGCCGTTCTCCTCCGGAAAAGCGCTGGCCCGTTTCGTGCATATTCGTCTCATATCCTTCCGGCAATTGCCTAATCATCTCGTGCAATTGAACCTTCTTGGCCGCCTCGAACACTTTCTCATCGGACGCTTCCGGGTTGCCGAGGCGGATGTTGTTCATGACGGACGTATGGAATAAATACGGCTTTTGGTTAAGGACCGCCATCATTTTCGGAATGGCCGGAGCCAGCTCGTGGGCAGGGATCCCGTTGATCCGGACTTCGCCGCCCGACGGGACAAGGGCGCCTTGAATCAGTTTCAACAGCGTCGATTTTCCCGAACCGCTGCGCCCGATGATGGCAATTTTCTCCCCTTGATCGATTTTTAACCGAATATCGGACAGAAGGGGGGTTTTTGGATCATATCCGAAGGATAATCGGTTGATTTCAATTGTCACCTGACGGAAGTCCGGCGCAGCATGCCGTTTCTCCCCTTCGGATGAAGCTTTCGGAGATGCCGCCCGAATGGCCTCCAGGCGTCTGATGGAATCCTGGTACGTTGACGTTTCGGCGATGGCCTCGGCGACCGGCAAAAAGGATTCCGTCAAGGACAGGGCCGCGAGGGCGCAGGCGGCGATCAGCGTAGGCGGGAATGTCCCGCTGATCGTTTCCCCGTTTGCCCAATAGACGGCGAGGATGACGACGGCACCGAGCACCATTTGATTCAGCACGTCCCGCCCGTTCACAAAGGAAAATTTCTTCGTTTCCAGTTCAAAAAGCTCCTGTTCCTGTGATTCGTACCGGCGGATATAGTCCGCGTACTTCCCGCTGAATATCCAATCGCTGATGCCGAAAACCGCATCGGTAAACTGCCGGTAGAGCCGGTGCCTTCCCCTTTTCAACTGTTCATTTTTTATTTTCATATAAACGTATGAGATGATCGGGCCGACAAAAATCAACAGCCCCAAGAATACGCCGAGGAGAATGGCGAAGGGCGCAGAAAAGAGTCCCGCGGCAATCAGGACCGCCGTGTAAACGGCCAGTGAAACGATCGAAGGAATCAATGTTTTTAAATAAAAATCCTGCAGATGTTCAATATCATCGGCAAGCGCCCCCAGGACGTCCCCCGTGCGGAAGCGGGAACGGAGAAACAAGGCTTGCGGCTCGACGATTTTATATAAGCGGACGCGCATGGCCGAAAGGATTTTCAAAGCGAACTGGTGCCCCGCCAGCCTCTCCGCGTAGCGAAGCACGGCGCGGCCGATGCCGAATGCGCGGACACCGACAATCGGCACATAAACCATCAAAATAGATTCGGGCCGCGCCGCCGCTTTAGAAATCAGATAACCCGAAGAAAACATCAACGCCCCGCCGAAGAAAACGGTCAGGGAGCCAAGAAGAACCGCCAGCGCCAGCAGCCCGCGGTATTGGCGCAAATACGGGAAGATCCAATGCTCCTTGCCCATCAGAGGCCCTCCATTTGTCTTTTCACAAGCCGATAATATGCCGCTTTTTTCCGAATCAACTGTTCGTGCGTTCCGGTTTCCACAATTTTTCCTTGATCCAGCACGATGATGAAATCCATATCCGGCATCCAATGCAGGCGGTGGGTGGCAAAAAACACGAGCTTGCCCTTGAACAATTGCCGCATCGTTTCTTTCAATTCGTATTCCGTTTCCACATCCAGATGGGCGGTCGGCTCATCGAGCATGATGATCGGACGGTCGCTTAAAAATGCCCGGGCGAGGGCGATCCGTTGTTCCTGCCCGCCGCTTAAGGCCCGCCCGCCTTCCCCGATGATGGTCTCAAACCCTTCCGGCAGCGACCGAATCAATCCGGTGAGGCCCGCCCGCTCCGCGGCCTCCTCCACTTCTTCCCTCGCCGCCTCCGGGCGGTAAAATCGGATATTGTTGAAAACGGTATCGTGAAACAGGTAAGGGTGCTGGGGAATATAGGTGATCTGGCTTTGCCAATGCCGCTGGGAAAGGGTCGTTACCTTCCTGCCGTTTACTTCAAATTCGCCGGCGGAAGGCGTCAGAAATCCGCCTAAAACATCGATCAGCGTGGACTTTCCCGCGCCGCTGGCCCCGATGATTCCGACCTTTTGAAAGCCCGATACGGAAAATCGGATATCCTGCAAAGCCGGCCGGCGGCTGTCCGCAAACCGCACGCTGAGGCCTTTCACGGAAAAAACGGAAGCGGCGTTCCAAGGGGGAATCGGGTCCTGCCCTTGCTGCGGAGTTTCTTTATCGAGGATTTCCCGGATCTTTTTGCCCGCTTCCTTTCCGTCCAGGGTCGCATGGTAATCGGCCCCCAGCTCCCTGATCGGCAGGAAGTACTCCGGGGCCAGGATCAGAATCGTCAACGCCGGATGCAGCCCCATCTTCCCGTTTATCAGATCCATCCCGAGAAAAACGGCGACGGTCGCGATGGACAGCATGGTGAAAAAATCCATGGCAAAGGAAGATAAAAAGGCGATGCGCAGCGTCCCCATCGTGGCCCGGCGGTACCTTTCGCTTACGAAAAGGATGCTGTTGATGTGCCGCCGGCTCAATCCCAAATATTTGAGCGTCTCCAGTCCCCGCAAAGAATCGACGAAATGATTGGACAGCATTTGATAGGATTTGTATTGGCGGTCGGCCTTTATTTTTGCCGCCAGCCCGAGCAAAATCATAAAGACGATCAGGATCGGAACGGCGAGGCCCAAAATGACGGCGGAGCGGATATTGACAAAAAGGATAAACAGGAAAATGGCCGAAGGGATAATGACCGAATTCATCATCTTCGGAAGAAGAAGCTCCAAATAACGGCGGAATTTCGCTATTCCTTCCATAACCAGGGTGACCGTCTGTCCGGAGCCTTCCGCCCTTACAAAACGGGGGCCGAGCTGGAACAACTTTTGCAGCAAGGCCTCCCGGAGCTCTTTGCCCGTCCTGGCCGCAAACCGGTAGGCGATCGTTCGCTTCCAGACGGCAAGCAGCTGGCGGAGGACCAGGGCAAACAGGAAAATCATCCATTGATGAAAGACGTGGGCGAACGGATCTCCCCCGAAAAGGGAAGAGATCGCGTCCGCCAAAAAATAAGCCTGAACGATGATGGCCGCGGCTTGAATCGCCGTCAATGCCGCCAGCCCGGCGAGAACCGGCTTCAGTCCTTTGAAAGAGAACAGCGTTCGATCCATCAGTACGTGAGATGCTCCTTATCCGTTACCCGTTTCCGGAAAACATAATAGCTGTAAATAGTGTACCCTAACACGAACGGCAAAATCGTTAAGGCCGCAATCGTCATGATTTTAAGGGAGTATGCCCCGCTGGATGCGTTGTAGACCGTTAAATGATAGGCTTTGTCCAAGGAGCTGACCATCACCCGTGGGAACAGCCCGGCGAAAACCGACGCCACCGTCAATACGATGCCGAGCCCGGTCATGGCGAACGCCATGCCCTCCCGTTTCGCGGAAATAAAATAGCGGGAAAGTCCCAGAGCAAACAGCAGCAAAACGACAAGGATCGGCTCAAGGACGGGGCGCACCTCGAAAATATCGGTCATCTGCCAAGACAGGCCCGCAAAGACGGCAAGGGCTGCCATTGCGGCCCACACCAGTTTTTTCGCCAGCGCTGCCGAACGCCCCCTGATCTCTCCTTCGGTTTTGAGGGACAGGAAGGTCAAACCGTGCAGGAAACAGAGCAATGCGACCGTCAAGCCGCCCCAGAGGGAATAAATGTTGATCACATCCGAGAACCCGGCGTCCATATTCATATCTTTTTGGATCGGCATGCCCTTCAGCATGCTGGTGAACAGAATCCCGAGCAAAAACGGCGGCAGCAAACTGCCGAAAAAGATCACCCAGTCCCACAGCTCCGTCCACCGCGGATCTTCCACCTTGCGGCGGAATTCAAAGGAAACGCCGCGTCCGATCAGGCAGAGCAGGACGGCCAGCATCAGCAGGTAATAGCCGCTGAACATCGTCGCATACCAGTGGGGGAACGCGGCAAAAATGGCGCCTGCCGCGGTGATCAGCCACACTTCATTCGCGTCCCAGAACGGGCCGATGGTATTCGCCATGACCGTCCGCTCATTTTGATTCCGGGCCAGGAAACGTGTCGCCATTCCCACGCCAAAATCAAACCCTTCGAGGAAGAAGAATCCGATAAAGAGTACAGCGATCAGGATAAACCAAAGTTCACTCAATTCCATCTCAAACACCTGCCTTATGGAACGGATCGACGGATACCGCGGCATTCCCGTCATGATGTCCGTACGGTCCCCGTTTGATTTCCCGGACCATCAAATACACGGTCACGCACGAAAGGACGGTGAAGATCAGCGTGTACATGATGATCGAAAACAGGATGGTTCCCGGCGAAACATTCGGTGATACGGCGTCAGCCGTCGTCATCAAACCGAAAACCGTCCACGGCTGGCATCCCACCTCGGTCATGATCCATCCGAAGGTGTTGGCCAAAAACGGAAACGGGATGGCGGGAACGAGGAGTTTCAAAAACCGGCGGCTTTGCTCCAGCCGTCCCTTTTTCCACAAATACAGGCCGATCATCGACAATAAGATCATCGCCGTGCCGAAGCCGATCATGAAACGGAAGCTCCAGTACGTCGTCTTCACCGGCGGAATATAATTCGTGCCTTCGCCGACGACCGGATCGTATTTTTCCGCATATTCCTCCTGAAGGGTCTTCATCCCCTTCAGGCCGCCTTCAAATTTCGAATAGGATAAAAAGCTTAACAGATAGGGAATATTCAGCTCAAACTTATTCTCTTGATTTTTCGTGTCGATCCAGGCAACGGCCGACCAGGGCGCGGGATCGGGCGTATCTTCCCAAATCCCCTCTGCAGCCGCCATCTTCATCGGCTGGGTCTTCACAAGATATTGGGCTTGGGCGTGACCGCTGAAGGCGGCGCCCAAACTGCCGACCAAGGCGATGACCAAGGCGATGTTCATGGACTTCCTGTAAAATTCCGTATGTTTCTTTTTTAACAGGTTATAGGCGCTGATACCGGCAACGAAGAATGCCCCGGTAGCCAATGCCCCCGTGATGACGTGGGGAAATTCCACCCATAATTGTCCGTTGGTGATGAGCGCGAGAAAGTCGACCATTTCCGCCCTGCCGTTTCGGATCGCATAACCGACGGGCACTTGCATGAAGGCATTTGCCGTTAAAATCCAAAAACCGGAGATCATCGTCCCGATCGATACGAGCCAAATACTCGCCAAGTGCACTTTTTTCGGCAGCCGGTCCCAGCCGAAAATCCAAAGCCCGATAAAGGTGGATTCCATAAAGAAGGCAAGCAGCGCTTCAATGGCGAGCGGCGCCCCGAAGACGTCACCGACGAACCGGGAATAATCCGACCAGTTCATTCCGAATTGGAATTCCTGAACGATCCCCGTTACTACCCCTACGGCAAAATTGATCAGAAACAAGTGCCCCCAGAATTTCGCCATTTTCTTGTAAATCTCTTCCTTTTTCACGACATATAATGTTTGCATCAAAGCGATGATAAACGCCAATCCGATGGTAAGGGGCACGAAGAAGAAATGGTAAATGGTCGTCAACGCAAATTGTATCCTTGCCAGCATGACCGGATCCATGGGAGTTCCTCCTTTCCGTATTTCGCCAGACTTCGGCCGGAAGCTATCTTGTTCAATTTTTCACATATATGATTGCTCAAATGTTCACATATCTCCTTATAATTATGATAGCCCACTTTAAAGTTCCAGGCAAATAACATAATCACTATGACAACCGTAAAAACCTTCCAAAAAAAAATCCCGACGGCCGGCAACACCGATGCTGTTAACCACTACTATAACAGAAAAACGGCCAAAAATCCCCGGACAGTTTGAGAAATCTATTACAAATTTGCGGCGAAATTCGTAAAACAGATATATCCAATATTAACAGAAGTTGCAAACAAGGGGAAAAAGCCGGATCAACAAACCCGCCGGTTCCGCGCAACTTCCCCTTCTCCCCCGCCGCGGCCTCCGGATTTCGGACATGGACATGACCGGTTCAACGTTGTTCATCTTCTTCCCCAATGTTTACGGGAACATCTTTTAAATGAATTTTCCGATCATTTATGGTAAGATGTTTGGTACAAAAACTTTGCAACGGAGTTGACAAGAGATGGAAAAAGGTTTGGAAAAAGCCACATTTGCCGGCGGATGCTTTTGGTGCATGGTAAAACCCTTCGACCGCTGGGAAGGGGTGCATAAAGTCGTTTCCGGCTATACCGGCGGCCATGTGAAAAATCCGACCTACGAGCAGGTGAAATCCGGGACGACCGGGCATTATGAGGCGGTGCAAATCACCTTTGACCCGGAAATCATCCCCTATGAGAAATTGCTGGAGATCTATTGGCAGCAAATCGATCCGACCGATGACGGCGGGCAGTTCCATGACCGGGGTCCCTCCTACCGGACGGCGATCTTTTACCATAACGAAGAGCAAAAAATAAAAGCGGAACAATCGAAGGAGGCCTTGGAAAAAAGCGGAAGGTTCCAAAAACCGATCGTGACCAAGATCCTCCCCGCCCAAGAATTTTACGAAGCGGAAGAATATCATCAAGATTTTTACAAGAAAAATCCGGAAGCCTACAAAAAAGACCGCGAACTGTCGGGCCGGGACGCCTTCATTGAAAAATATTGGGGGAAAAAGGCAGATCTTTAATCCTATTTTCTGGCCCAACAAAAGCGCAAGCCCCTTCCCGGGAGGAAGGGGCGTTTCCATGGAACAAGACGGGAAAAAGGATCACCGGATTTTTGAAAACGGGTGGTTCTTTTATCTGCACGCATGAATATGTATCGTTCAAATCGTGATTTTACGAAATTCCTCATGCAAAAAGGGCTGAATCCTTAACGATTGAGGATTTCATCCTATTATTGTATAAAGTCTTTCTATGTACCTAGTTAAATTCATTTGAGTACTATAGGCGGAGGAAGAACGGTATGGTTATTCGCAAATTAAACAGAGGTGAAGAGCCTCCGATGGATTTATTGTTGTTAGCTGACCCTTCACCACGGCTTGTACATGAATATCTTCAAAGAGGAGAATGCTTTGTAGCAGAAAGTAACAATAGAATAATTGGGGTTTATGTTTTACTTCCAACAAGGCCTGAAACGGTAGAGTTAGTTAATATTGCAGTTACAAAAAATCATCAAGGAAGAGGAATTGGAAAACAATTGGTAATGCATGCCATTCAAACCGCAAAATCAAAAGGATTTAAAACCATTGAAGTAGGCACGGGAAATTCAAGTGTTGGGCAATTAGCACTTTATCAAAAATGCGGTTTTAGAATAACTGGTATTGACATTGATTTTTTCACAAGGCATTACTCAGACGAAATTTTTGAAAATGGTATTCAGTGTAAGGATATGATTCGACTATCTCAAGACTTGATTTAATACGGATAGTAGTGATGTTGCGCAGGAGTATGTCTTCCCGCACGAATTCCTATGAATCCCCGGGGCACGGATAAGCTCGTTTTGGGTATTTTATTCGACAGGCGATATAAGGGGAACTTATTTTTGCGTGGGGCTGTTCTGTCCCCCATTCATCGATCAATGATGGCATTTCTTCATTCGCAGCCTTATCAAAACAGTCCGTATCAAAGGCATACTTTTCCGGCAGATAAAGATTCGCCTATGAGAACTTACGTTTTTTTCCATTGTTTGTATGCCGACAAAGCTTCATCTGCAAAGAGAAAATTTTCCCCGATTATTTGCCGCGGTTACATGGGCGACTTTGATCTTTCTTTTCATTTTTACATATTCGGGAAGAATTCCTTGTTTTGGATATCTAAACAACTCGATTTTTTATGTCCACGAAAATATCCTCGATTAAAATTTTGAAAATAAATTGATATATCAGCTTTTACGCTGATTGTCACGCCGAAAAAGGTACGTGTCCATATTGGAACGGCCTAAATGACCGAAAGGGAAGCCTGTACGATTACGAGGCTTCCCCCCTAGGATGAAGAATGCAAATCGATCCCCTATATTTCCACCAAATTGACAAAGCTTTTCCTGATCGCTTGGATTCAGCGGGCGAATGATTTGCAGTAAAACCTTCATAAAATCCTATCGCGAGGATTTTGCCGGAGCGCTTTTCGCAAACGGGCTCAATCCAATGCCTGCGCCAAATCCTCCAACAGGTCTTCCGCGTCCTCGATCCCGACGGAGAGGCGGATGAGCCCGTCGGTGATGCCCAGTTCCTGCCTTCTTTCATAGGGGATGGACGCGTGGGTCATTTTTGCCGGGATGGAAATCAGGCTCTCGACCGCCCCAAGGCTTTCCGCCAGGGTGAAATAGCGGACTTTTTTGACCACTTCCTCCGCCTTTTCCCCGCTGCCCACATCGAAGGAGATCATGCCGCCGAACCCCTTCGCCTGCTTCTTGTGGATTTCATGCCCCTTATGGGACGGGAGTCCGGGATAATACACCTTCCGGACAGCCCCGTGGCCTTCCAGAAATTCCGCGATCCGTTTCGCGTTTTCCTCCACGGCCTCCATCCGGATCGCCAGCGTCTTGATCCCCCGGATCAACATCCAGCTGTCGTCCGGGCTTAAAACGGCGCCTACGGAATTTTGGATGAAATGCAGTTCTTCCTTCAGCTTCTCGGAGTTGACGGCCACGACCCCGGCGACGACGTCGCTGTGGCCGCCCAAATATTTCGTCGCGCTGTGGAGCACGATGTCCGCGCCGAGCTGAAGGGGATTTTGCCAATAGGGGGTGCTGAAGGTGTTGTCGACGATCAACAACAGGCCGCGCCTTTTCGCGATTTCGCTGACCGCCCGGATATCGGTGATCTTCAGCAAAGGATTGGTCGGGGTTTCGATGTAGATCGCCTTCGTGTTTTCCTTCAAGGCGGCCTCGATTTGGTTCGGATCGCTCGTATCCACGAAAGAGACATCGAGCGAAAACCGGTTCAGCACCTTCGCCATCAACCGGAAGGTGCCGCCGTACACATCATCGGTAAAAATCAGATGGTCTCCCGCCTTGAACAAGTGCATGACGGAAGAAATGGCGGCCATGCCGGAGGCGAACGCGAATCCGGCCACCCCGCCTTCCAGATCCTTTACCAGTTCCTCCAGCGCTTCCCGCGTCGGGTTTTTCGTCCGGGCATATTCATAAAGGAAATTTCCGACCCCGTTCTGCTTGAAGGTGCTCGCCCGGGATACGGGGACCGATACCGCGCCGGTATGGGGATCCCGGGGGATCCCGCCATGGATCATCAACGTTTTTTTCTTCAAATGCCTTCCTCCTTATAAATGCCTTTCGACAAATACCTTTCGCTGGAATCGGGAAAAACCGTGACGATGACCGCATCTTCCTTCGCCTTCGCCGCCTCCTGGAGGGCGGCGTCGAAGGCCGCGCCGGATGAACTGCCGACCAGGAGGCCTTCGTTTTTGGCCAGTTCCTTTACCCTGGCAAAGGCCGACCGGTCGGGAATGGTATAGATGGCATCCATCAGGGATTTGTCCAGGAACGGCGGGATCTTCTCCACACCGATCCCCTCCGTTTTATGGGGCCCGGGTTCCCCGCCGTTCAGGATCGACCCTTGCGGTTCGACGATGACCGTCCGGATCCCGGGGATTTTTTCCTTCAAATATTTCGCCGTCCCCGTGAATGTGCCTCCGCTCCCGGCGCCGGCCACGAATACATCGATTTTCCCGTCCAATTCTTCGACGATTTCCGGGCCCATCGTCTCGTAATAGGTTTCCGGGTTCCACGGATTTTCAAACTGGTTGGGGCAATAGGAGTTGGGGATCTCTTTCAGCAGCTGTTTCGCCTTTTCGATCGCCCCCTGCATGCCGAGTTCGGTGGGCGTATTGATCACCGTCGCCCCGAGGGCGCGCATCAGTTCCTGTTTTTCGATGCTGAATTTTTCCGGGACGACGCAGATGACTTTCACATTCGTCCCCGCGGCGGCCAGCGCCAGGCCGATCCCCGTGTTTCCCGCCGTCGGTTCGATGATCGTCCCGTTTTCATCGATCTTCCCGCTTTCCAAGGCCTTCTGCAATAGATACCGGCCCAGCCGGTCTTTCACGCTTCCCCCGGGGTTCAAATATTCCAGCTTGGCGAAGATCCGGACTTTGCCGGCAAAAGGGTGGCGGTTGATTTTGACCAGCGGCGTTCTCCCGACCAATTCACGGACATCATGATAGTATCTCATCGAATCCCCTCGTTTCATTCCGCAAAAACTTGCGTCCATTCGTCCCGATGATCGAGCATTTTTTTCGCCAGTTTCTTCGCCCCTTCCAGGCTGTGGCTCGCCGCGTTTCCGCATTGGATCTCGTTGCAGGCGGGAACCTCCTCGGCGTTTAGTACGTCCGTCAGCGTTTTTTCCAAAACCCGCAGGAAGCCTTCATAATCGCCGTCATTGATGATGGACACGTAGAAGCCCGTTTGGCAGCCCATGGGGCTCACGTCGAAGACGTCCGGATGATGATCGCGGATACGCTCGGCCATCAGATGCTCCAGGGAATGGAGGGCGGGCATTTCCATATGCTCCTTGTTCGGCTGGCAAAAACGAACGTCGTATTTGTAAATTTTATCCCCGTTTTTCCCCGTCTTCACGTCCGCGAGGCGGACATAGGGGGCCTTCACCTTCGTATGGTCCAAATGGAAGCTTTCCACATTCAGCCGATCCTTTTTCATTGTCATCTCACCCCAGAAAAAGTTATAATTCCTATAAGTATAGTATTCTTTTATCGGGGCCATGTCAAAATTTAAATGGTTTCCGCTCTCTTTTTCCCGCCATATTTCATAGTATGTTGATAAGAATAATCATAATGAAGGGGATTTGCGATGGGAAGGGAATTTGACAGGCTGTTTGATGAATGGGCAGCCGTTTACGACGATACGGTGCGAGGCAGCGACGAAGAGTATCAACAGGTTTTTTCCGGATATGAGAAGATTTTAAGCGCCGTCGCCGATAAGGTCGGCGGCACGGTGCTGGAGTTCGGGGTCGGCACCGGGAATCTGACGATGCGCCTCCTGCAAAAGGGGGCGAAAGTCATCGGCATCGAACCTTCCACAAACATGCGGAAATTGGCCATGAAAAAAGTGAAGGGGAATTTCCGCCTGTTTGACGGCGATTTTTTGGATTTCCCCGTCCCGGCGGAAAAGGTGGACGCCATCGTCTCCTCCTACGCCTTCCACCATTTGACCGACGGGGAAAAGCGGCTCGCCGTGGAAAAATACGCCGCCCTGCTGAAACCGGGCGGGAAAATCGTCTTCGCCGACACGATGTTTCCGAGCGAAGAAGACAAACAAAAGGCCATCCGGGAGGCGGAAGAAAACGGGTTTTTCCGGTTGGCGGAAGATTTGAAAACGGAATATTATACCACGATCCCGTTCCTCACCTCCGTCTTCGAAGGGAACGGGTTCCGCGTCCGTTTTATGAGGATGAACCCCTATGTTTGGATATTGGATGGGGAAAAAGCCGGCGGAAACGGATGAAAAATCGGAAGACCCGCCCGCGGGGGCGGGTCTTTTTGCCGCGCGGCTCCTTCAACGGTTCCGCCGATCCGTCCCCTTTCCACTCCCATCAACCCCCTTGCGAATGATGCTGCAGCTTGTACAGCTGATAGTAGATGCCCTTTTTCGCCATCAGCTCTTCATGGTTCCCCCGTTCCACGATCCTTCCCCGTTTCAAGACGAGGATCAAATCGGCGTTTTTCACCGTGGAAAGCCGGTGGGCGATGATGAAGGTCGTTCTTCCCGCTTTCACGACATCCATCGCCCTTTGAATGATCGCTTCCGTCTCCGTATCGATGTTCGACGTGGCTTCGTCCAAGATCAGGATCGCCGGGTTGAAAGCCAACGCCCGGGCGAAGGAGATCAGCTGGCGTTCGCCCGCGGAAAGGGTGCTCCCCTTTTCATTGACCGGTTCATCGAGCCCCTTGGACAAATGTTTAAAAATGCCTTCTCCGCCGACGGCTTTCAATGCCCTGGCGGCATCTTCCTTCGTAATCCGGGGATCGTTCAAGGAAATATTGGAGTAGATCGTCCCTTTAAACAAATACGGGTCCTGAAGGACGATCGCCATATGTTCCCGCAATGCCTGGCGGGGGATGGTCCGGATATCCTTCCCGTCCACGTAGATCGCGCCGCTTTTGCAATCGTAGAAGCGGAACAGCAAATTCACGATCGAACTTTTCCCCGAACCGGTATGGCCGACGAGGGCCACCGTCTGCCCGTGCCGGACTTCAAAATCGATGTCCTGCAAAATGTCTTTCCCGTCCTCATAACCGAAATAGACATGTTCAAAGCGGACATTCCCCCGATAGCGGGGAATCCTTTCATCGGACAGGGGCTCGCCCTTCTCGTCCAAAAGCCGGAACAGGCGCTCCCCGGCCACCATCGCCTGGTCCAGGTTGGCAAACTGGTTGACGATGTTGCCGATCGGATAAAACAGACGGTTGATGTAGTCGACGAAGGCATACAGGGTTCCGACGGTGACGGCCGCGTCCAGATGCATAGATTGAAATCCGAAATACCAAATGAAGGCGAAGAGGACGATCCCCCGGATCAGCCCGGTCAGGTTGTGGGAAGACAGGGAATTGATCGACAGCAATTTGTTCCGGTAGCGGAAATGGGCGTCGTTTAATTTTTCGAACTCTTCCTCCTGCCGCTTTTCCCGGTTGAATGCTTGGATGATCGCCATCCCTTGAATGGATTCGTTCAGCATCGCGTTGATCTCGCTGTTTTTCGAACGGATGGCCCGGTTGTAGCCGGAGGCGAATTTTCGGTAAAGGATCATCCACAAAAATACGACCGGGATCACGGCCAAAAACATGGCCGCGAGTTTCTTGTCCAGGAAAAACATGGCGGCATAGATCCCGGAAAGGGTAATGAACCCGTTGACGAAATTGGAAAGAACGGTGACATAAAGGGTGCGGATCGCCTCCGTATCGTTGGTGATCCGGGCCACGATCTTCCCCGCGGGGGAGCTGTCAAAATAGGAAATGGGCAAGGTTTGGATCTTTTCAAAGGCCTCGTTGCGCATTCTTTGAATAATCCGGTTTGCCGTTTTTTGCAAAAAGTAATATTCGCCGAAATGAAACAGCCCGGAAAGGGCGAACAAAGCGAAATAGCCCAGGATGAAAAGGGCGATCGCCGGAAATTCCGGCCGGTAAAACCCCATCATTTCCTTTGCCGTAAGTTTTTCCGCGGGATAGGTTTTTTCCGTCCCTTCCGCTTGAACGACCAGCCTTCCGTCTTTCACCTGTTTTTTTGCCTCCGGCGGAATCAAATCCGGAACGAAATAAAAGCTTTTCCCGATCTGCAGAAGGGTGGCCGCCCCCTCTTCCATTCCCTTTCCTTCGGGATCCCGGACCTTCCGGTAATAATCTCCTTCAAAAAAGGCGGCCCCCTTCCTTTCGTCCGTCTTCACCCAATAACCGTCCACCCCCAAGATATGGCGGTCAATCAATGTTTTGGCCACGAAGGGGGCGGCCACATCGCAGCCGACGGCAATCGCGAGAAACAAGAGGGCGGAAAGCAGCGTTTTTTTCAATTGGAGCGCATAGCGGAACAAACGTCTACCGGTCAACTCCGGCCACCTCCTCCTCGTCGCGCCGCAAGAGCTGCTGGCGCTCGTACTGTTCCTTATACCAGCCGTTCTTTTTCAGCAAATCTTCATGGGTGCCTTCTTCGATGATTTTTCCGTCCTCCAGAACGATGATCCAATGGGCGTGCTCGACGGCGGAAAGGCGGTGGGAACAAATGATCGTCGTTTTCCCTTGCCTTTCCCTTCTTAAATTTTCGATGATCCTTGCCTCCGTTTTCGCGTCGACCGCCGACAGGGCGTCATCCAATATGAGCAGTTCCGGATTTTTGATCAAGGCCCGGGCGATGGAAATCCTTTGCTTCTGCCCGCCGGACAAGGCGACGCCCCTTTCGCCCACCAGGGTGTCGAGGCCGTTGGGCAAAAATTCGATGTCCTTGTCCAAAGCGGCGAGCCGGATGGCTTTCTCCAGCTCCTCTTCGCCCGCCCCTTCGTTTCCGAACAGGATATTTTCCCTGACGGTTTTGGAAAAGAGGAAATGATCCTGGGGAACATAGCCGATTTTTTCCCGGATCTCTTTTTTCATGATTTCCTCGATCGGATCTTCCCCGATCGTCAGCCCGCCCCTTCCGGCGGGATATTCGCGCAAAATCTGCCGGATCAGGGTCGTTTTTCCGCTGCCCGTTTTCCCCACGATTCCGATCGTCGCCCCCTTCCGGACGAGGACGTTGATATTGTCCAAGGCCTTCCGCTCCGTGCCCGGGTATTGGAAGGAGAAATCATCGAATCGGACCGAATCGATTCCGTCCAGCCTTTTGGCGTTGTCGGGATCCCGGACATCCTCTTTTTCATTCAACGTTTCCAGCACCCGGTCGAGGGAGGCGTTCCCCCGCTGCATGATGTTGATCAATTCCCCGACGGCGTATACCGGCCAATTCAGCATCCCCAAATAAACATGGAAGGAAACGAGGTCGCCCAGGGAAATTTCCTGCCGCATGACCAGGTAGATCCCGTAGGAAAGGCCGATGCAAAAGCTTAAGCCGTTCAAGATGTTCGTGATCGGGAAAAAATAGGCGTCGATCTTTTCGACGAGCATGTTTTTCCGGAAGACGGCCTCCGTCATTCCCCGGAATTTTCCGATTTCGTTTTTCTCCCGGTTAAAGGCGCGGACGACCCTTACCCCGGCCACCGTCTCCAGCACGTAATCATTCATTTCCCCGAAGGCGTCCTGGGCCGCCATATAATGGGCATGGATCTTGTCACCCAGCCGTTTCAGGAAATAGGCCAATAAAGGCAGAGGGAGAACGGCGGCAAGGGTCAATTTCCAAGAGATAAGAAACCCCATGGCGAGGAGAATCGTTCCCATGTACATGGTCGAATCGACCAACGTCAAGATGCCGAAACCCGCCGTTTCCGAAACGGCCTTCAAATCGTTCGTCGCCCTGGCCATCAAATCGCCGGTCGAGTTTCTCGCGTAAAAGGCCGGGGACATTTTCAAGAAATGTTTCATCAATCGGCTTCTCAAGGTTTTCTCCAAAATCGTCGCCCCGCCGAACAGCAAATACTGCCAGAAATAGGTCAAGATATAGAGCGTGATGTTTAAAATGATCAACAATGCCAAATAAAACGCCAGAAGGCGGAAGGTCATCGCATGATCGATGATGCCGTCCACCGCCTCTCCGATCACCGCTGGTGCGACGATCTCCAAAAGATTGACGATGAGCAAAAGAGAGATGGCGGCGATATACCGGCTCCGGTTTTCCACAAAAAACCATTTCAGTTTTTTCAACACTTGAAACATACGTGATTCCCCTTTACACCGAATCGAATGCTTGCGGGACGCCCCGGCGCGGGAACAAGGGACGGTCCCTCCCCCGGCGCCGTTCGGGCAAAGCCGTGCCCGTTCCATCGGCTGCCGCATTATGGTTCCATTCGAAAAACCCCCTTTTCGGGAAACTCCGCCCTGAAAACGCAAAAAGGCATAGTACGCCTCTTTTCGAGGACATACTATGCCTCTAAAAAGGGCGCGGCACTATCCTGCAGCCGCGCCCGGAACCAGGATCGGATCCTGTCGGGGGATACCGGTTCCCCTATTCGGACGGGAAACTTTCCCGTCTTTCAAATGCGCACGGGGCGGGCTGCAGCTGCAAATAATCCGTTTTTTGAAATGGCAAAGATTCGATTTCGCATGGTGCAGCCCTCCCTTCTTAACGTTTTTCCCACTAATTAAAATTTTCCAATAGCTTTTATGAGTTTACCATCCGTCCGTTTCCGTTGTCAATATGGAAAGCAAAAATTGTTGTTCGTCTGTGATATTGTCATATTGTAACGCTTCAGTGAAAATGTCAGTATGAGACAGGAGCGAATTCCATTGAGCAAAAAAGAATTGAAGCGTTACAAAGTGATTCGTCAATGGATCGAAGGGTATATCACGGGAAAACAAGCTGCCGAATTGTTATCGCTAAGTCTTCGTCAGGTTTATCGCCTCAAAAAACGAGTCCTTGAGGAGGATGAAAACGGAGTCATTCACAAAAACCGGGGGCGAAAACCTGCACATGCCTTAT
>Ga0310826_100134_pt1 | contig 117986 bp, 113 predicted proteins | sample WT_ome_FD_201306 | JGI IMG/M metagenome (GOLD analysis project Ga0310826, IMG submission 201306) | Sorghum-adapted microbial communities enriched on wild type (WT) sorghum from Joint BioEnergy Institute, Emeryville, California, United... ... | reverse complement strand
GCCGGCGGTGTTCGGGGTGCTGTCCGTGCTCATCCTGACCCGCACCGCCCGCCGCATGTTCCGCTCCACCATCCTCGGCGCCACCGCCGGCCTGCTCATGGCCCTGGACGGCATGCACTTCGTGCTCTCCCGCACCGCCATCCTCGACATCTTCCTGATGTTCTTCATCCTGGCCGCCTTCGCCTGCCTCATCCTCGACCGCGACCACCGCCGCGCCCTCTGGCTACGCGAACTCGAACACGGCCGCAACCCCACCACCGGCGGCAAAACCGCCCGCCTCCCCCTCACCCGACACACCATCCCCTGGTGGCGCCTAGCCGCCGGCGTCCTCCTCGGCCTCGGCTGCGGCGTCAAATGGAGCGCCATCTTCTTCCTCCCCGTCTTCGCCGCCCTGATCTACCTGTGGGAAGCCAACCTCCGCCGCACCCTCGGCATCCCCCACCCCTGGCGCGACGCCCTCCTCGACGAAGGCACCTGGATCCTCACCATGGCCGCCCTCGTCATCCCCACCTACCTCGCCACCTGGACCGGCTGGTTCGCCACCGACACCGGCTGGAAACGCCACTACCTCCTCAGCCAAGGACGCGACGAGTGGCCCATCCTCGGGGCGCTCTACAACCTGATCCAGTACCACCGGGAGGTCCTGACCTTCCACACAGGACTGACCTCACCCCACGACTACCAGTCCTCGCCCTGGCAGTGGCTGCTGCTCGGACGCCCCGTCAACTTCTACTGGAACAGTGAACTGGACTGCGGGGCGCCGAGCTGTGCCTCCCACATCCTGCTGCTGGGCACACCCGTGCTGTGGTGGGCATTCATCCCCGCCCTGATCGCCATGACCTGGTTCGGCATCAGCCGCCGCGACTGGCGCCCCCTCGCCATCGGCGCCAGCATCGCCGCCGGCATCCTCCCCTGGTTCTACTACGACATCGCCGACCACCGAACCATGTACTACTTCTACGCACTGCCAGCCGAACCATTCCTCGTCCTGGCCGTCGCGTACGTCCTCGGCTGCCTCATCAACGGGAGAACCCGCTCACCGGGCCGGTGGCTCGCCCTCACACCCCAGGAACGCCGGCGCACGGCCATCATCGGCGCAGCGGTGTTCGTCGCCCTCGTGGCCGTCTGTTTCTGGATCTACTACCCCATCTACGTGGGCGACTCCATCCCGTACGAACACTGGTACCGACGCATGCTGCTGGGCCGGCACTGGGTGTAGCGACACCGCGGCGGCCGGCCGGAAAGCCGGCGATCACCAGGGAAACCGGCGGCCGTACGGAGATGGGGGGTCGGTGATGGTCAGGCCGTCCGGACGGCCTCGGCCAGACGCTCGGCCACCGCCTGAGCCTGCTCCACAGTGGACGCTTCCACCATGACCCGGACCAGTGGCTCGGTCCCGGAGGGACGCAGCAGCACCCGGCCGGTTTCGCCCAGCTCCCGCTCGGCCCCGGCCACGGCTTCGACCACTGTGGACGACTGCACGGCCGCCTGCCGGTCGGCCACGCGTACGTTGATCATCACCTGCGGCAGCTTGGTCACCACCGCGGCGAGGTCGGCGAGCGGACGCCCCGTGGCGGCCATGCGGGCCATGACGTTCAGGCCGGTGAGCAGGCCGTCGCCGGTGGTGGCGTACGCCGGCAGGATGACGTGCCCGCTCTGCTCACCGCCGAGCGCCAGCCCTTTCTCCCGCAGCGTCTCAAGCACGTACCGGTCGCCGACCGCGGTCTCCAGCAGGGCGATCCCCTCCCGCTGCATGGCCAGCCGCAACCCGAGGTTGCTCATCACGGTGGCGACGAGGGTGTCGTTCGTCAGCGTGCCGGCCTCGCGCATGGCCAGGGCCAGGATGGCCATGATCTGGTCCCCGTCGACGGTCTCGCCAGCGGCGTCCACGGCCAGGCAGCGGTCGGCGTCACCGTCGTGGGCCAGGCCCAGGTCGGCCCCGTGGGCGAGAACCGCGGCCCGGACGGCCTCGAGATGGGTCGACCCACACTCGCGGTTGATGTTCACACCATCCGGCGACGCATTGATGACGATGGCGTTTGCACCGGCCCGGCGGTAGACGTCGACGACCCGCGAGGCGGCTCCGTTGGCGCAGTCCACCACCACGGTCAACCCGTCGAGCCGGTGGGGCGTGGCCTTGACCAGGTGGGTCATGTACCGCTCGGGGCCGTCAGCCAGGTCGTGGACACGGCCGACCCGGGGGCCCACCGGTCGGGGCCAGGACCGGCTCATCTCCGCCTCGATCGCGTCCTCGACCTCGTCCGGGAGCTTGTGGCCGCCCGCCGCGAAGAGCTTGATCCCGTTGTCCTCCATCGGGTTGTGCGAGGCGGACAGCATGACGCCCAGGTCGGCCCCGGTGTCGGCGGTCAGAAACGCGACGCCCGGAGTGGGGATCACCCCGACCCGCACCACGGTGGCCCCGGCGCTGGCCAGGCCCGCCACCACGGCGGCCTCGAGCATCTCGCCGCTCGCCCGCGGGTCGCGGCCCACCACGACCGTCGGGGCGGATGACCCGGAATCCGAGCCGGCGGAACCTCCGTTACCGAGCACCCGGACGGCGGCCGACGCGACCGCCATCGCGAGCTCCGGAGTGAGTTCGGTGTTCGCTACGCCACGGACTCCGTCCGTCCCGAATAGCCGCCCCATGCCGTGCCCTTCTCGTGTATCCCGTGGCCTCGCCCTGCCTTGGTGGGCCTGTCGTGCCTTGTGGGCCTCGTCAGCGCCGTGACGCCACGGAGCGTTCCAAGCACGGACGCTCCCGGCCGACCCTGGCCACCGGACAGCCGCGACCGACCGGTCGGCGACGCCGTGGGTCGAAACGCTCACAGACCGTCGATGACGTCACGGTAAACGGTCCAGCCCGGTCCTGGACACCGCCGCCGCTTGGGGCGCTTGTCACGATCGGTAAGACCGGGCAAGGCAGACGAAACCCGACCCGGGCCGTCCGCGTCGATGGTCGAGCCACGACGCTGACGGCCGAGTCGGGTTCAACGATGTTCGGTTTCCGGGGCCCCGCCCGGGGCCGCCGACCCGATTACCGCTTCGAGTACTGCGGAGCCTTACGGGCCTTCTTCAGGCCGTACTTCTTGCGCTCCTTGACCCGGGCGTCGCGGGTGAGGAAACCCGCCTTCTTCAGGGCCGGGCGGTCGTCGGGGTTGAGCTCGCACAGGGCCCGCGCGATGGCCAGACGCAGCGCCCCGGCCTGACCGGTCACCCCGCCGCCGCGCAGGTTGGCGATCACGTCGAGGGTGCCGGCCCGGTCCACCACGTTCAGCGGCTCCCGGACGAGCTGCTGGTGGACCCGGCTGGGGAAGTAGGAGTCGAGCGACCGGCCGTTGAGAACGAAGTTGCCGGTGCCGGGGACCAGGCGAACCCGGACGATCGCCTCCTTGCGCCGGCCGACGGTCTGGACGGGCCGGTCGCCACGGGACAGGCTGCGCAGGGGACGCGGGGCGGCCGCCGGGGTCCCGGCGGGCGACTCGGTGGGCGTGGTCTGAGAGGCCTCGGCCTCGGCGATGCTCACGGTCACTGATGTCCCTCCGCGCTACTGCGCCAGCTGCTTGATCTCGAACGGCTTCGGCTGCTGGGCGGCGTGCGGGTGGTCCGGACCCGCGTACACCTTCAGCTTCTTGATGAGAGCCCGACCCAGTCGGTTGTGCGGCAGCATGCCCCGCACAGCGAGCTCCACCGCGCGCTCGGGGCGCTTGGTGAGCAGCTCCTCGTACCCGACCCTGGTCAGACCACCCGGGTAACCCGAGTGACGGATGGCCTGCTTCGTCTGGCGCTTGTTCCCGGTCAACGCCACCTTCGCTGCGTTGACGATGATGACGAAGTCACCGGTGTCCACGTGCGGCGCGAAGACCGGCTTGTGCTTCCCACGCAGCAGCGTGGCGGCCTGGCTCGCGAGGCGGCCCAGCACGACGTCGGTGGCGTCGATGACGTGCCACTGACGCTCGATCTCGCCCGGCTTGGGGCTGTACGTACGCACAGGTTGACCCTTTGTTCCTTGGTCGACGGGATCCGGCCGCAAGGCCGAAGCTCGGGGTGCCGGCGGCAAGGCAGCGCTCGGCGCACCTCACACAACAGCGTCTGAGCATACCTGTCCGGGCGGGGGCGGGTCAAAACACCCCCCGCTGCGGCCCTACTCACGGAGTCGTCCCGGCGCGCACCCCGTCCGCCGGACGACCGGCAACCCGTACCGGATGCCATCCCGACAACCGGCCCGCCCGACAGCGCGATGCGCGACAACCGGAACCACCGACGGCATAACCCACGTCACATTCATCGCTGGATGTCAGCGGCCTCACAGGTTGCTGAGGGATGATTTGCTGAGACGAAACACCGAATGCACCGGAGCGAAACTCCAGGCCGGCAGCCTATCTACCAGGCCGGCGACGGCGAGCCGAACGAGCCGCCCCGCCGACGCAGGAACCGGGCCGGTGGTGAAGGGACGGCACCACCCGCCACGGCGCGATGGGCTAAGCCGGCCGCCCTGGGTCACCCCGCCAGGGCCGGGGATGGGCGCACGACCGGCCCGGCGGGGTGATCGGCGAGGGACAGCCCTCGCTTACAGGAAAAGCACCGACAGGTATTGGGACGGACCTGGGCGGTGCGGACGGGTGCTGGTCACCCGGGAGCGGACGCGGCGCGCGGCTCACCCATGGTGAGCCCGCGCTGTGTCCTGCTCAACCCCCCAACTCTTACTCCTGTCGCTCACACGACGCACGAATCTCGTCGTCGTGGCGGCCTACCGCCGGTCTGATCATCTCGTCGCCGCGCGACACAGTTAGCACGCTGGAAACACAGACCGTATCCCGACGAAACGGCCGGCTTGGACCATCCCAGACATGAGCGCCCTACCCATAGGAACGGTTGGGGTCCGGGCGCGTCGATGACCGCCACCTCCGCCGATTCGGTCCCTGTCCCCCGGCCCGACCCCGCCCCGGTCGGGACGGGTCAGGACGATCCTGGCCACGATCCGGTCCGCTCGGATGCGCTCGCCGGCTTCACCGTCGCCGTCACCTCCGACCGACGCCGCGACGAGATCGCCGCACGGCTGGAGGAGCAGGGCGCCCGGGTCGTGCTCGCCCCGGCTCTGCGCCTGGTCCCGGTCGCCGACGACACCCTCCTCCACACGGCGACCCGGCGGCTGGTGGAATCGCCGCCGGACGCCGTGGTGGCGACGACCGTGATCGGCATGCTCGGCTGGCTCGAGGCGGCCGACGGCTGGGGGCTCGGCGAGGCGCTACGCGCCCGACTGGCCGCGGCCCACGTCGTGGCCCGCTGGCCCCGGCCGGGCAGTGAGCTGCCGTCCGCCGGGCTGGCCCACGCCTGGTCCCCCGAGACAGAGAGCGTGGCCGAGATCGTCGAGTACCTGACCGCCCAGCTCGCCCCCGGTCGCTCGCCGACCCGCAGCCGTCGCTCGACTCGGCTGAGCGATTCCGCGACCCAGGCCCGCGGTTCCCGGCGCGGACCGCTGGCGAGCCGCCGCGTGGCCGTGCAGCTGCACGGCGTACCGGAGGACGAGCTCTGCGCCGCGCTCACGGCGGCCGGGGCCGAGGTGGTCGAGGTGCCGGTCCACCGGTGGGCCCCACCGGTCGACCCGACACCGCTGCAGCGGCTCATCGACCTGATCACCAGTCACCTCGTGGACGCGGTCACGTTCAGCTCGGCCGTCGCGGTGGGCTCGGTCCTGCGGACGGCTGGTACGGACGCGGAGGCGGTGCTCACGGCCCTCCGGGGCCCCGTCCTGGTCGGCTGCACCAACCCGCAGGCCGCCGCGCCCCTGCGCCGCGTTCAGGTCCCCGTGCTGCTCGCGCCCCGGAACCGACCGAGCGGTCTGGTCGCGGCCCTGGTCGACGAGCTGCCCCGGCGGACCCACACGCTGCGGGTGGCCGGGTGCGAGGTCGTGCTCCGCGGTCACGCCGCCGTCGTCGACGGGGTCCTCAAGCCGTTGCCGCCGGCCCAGATGGCGATCCTGCGCAGCCTGGCGGCGGCCCCGGGCAAGGTGCTTCCCCGGTCGCAACTGCTTGAGGCGCTGCCCCGGGGCGCCGACGAGCACGCCGTGGAGATGGCCGTGGCCCGGCTGCGCGCGGCGCTGGGCCGTCCGTCGTTCATCGAGACGGTGGTCAAGCGGGGGTACCGGCTCCGGGTCGATTGATCGTCGAAAGTTGTGACATTTGGGCTCATTTTGATAGCCGGTTTGACCGGTCTTGATTGCGCCGTGGTCTGTCCTGAGTGGTGCGTTGCCCGGTTCGCGGTTGCCTGGGTTGGTTCGCTGGGCCGGGTGCGTAGGGGCGGTGCCCGCGTCATAGCAGCGGAGTAGACGCGTCTTCATAACGCACACCAGGTTCACGCTCGATGATCAGGACCGATGCCTCGGTCGCGGGGAGGCGGCCGGGGCCGTAGGCTGTCGCCCGTGGTCGGTGCCTGGGTCAGACTGATCGTGAACTCGGCGGTGGTGGCGGCCGTGGTGGTCGCGGCCCAGCTCGGCGCGGCCGACGCGCTCGGCATCCTCCCGTGGGACGGCCCCCATGACGACCAGGCGTGGACCACTCTGCTGACCTGGGTCGCCTTCACGTTCGCCAGCGCGGCCCTCGCCGGCGCCCTCTTCGGTCGCGCCGCCTTCCGGCGGGTCCGTGGCCGCGACGGCGTCGGGGCGCGGGTCGTGGCGAGCGTGACGGGTGCGGCCGGCGCCGCGGCGGTCATCGGCCTCGCCTGGCTGCCGGCTCAGGACGTGCGACCTCCGGTCAACGTCAACCCAGGTCTCGTCGTCTCCATCACGGCGGCGGCCGGCGTGCTGGTGGGCCTCGTCCTGGCCCTGCTGGCGTTGTCGATCCGGCCGCTGGCGGCCGGGGTCCTGACCACTGTGGCCTGGGTCTGGCTCCTCGCGGTCGGCGCCGCCGTCGCCGGCCTCGCCTCGGGTGAGCCGTACCCGGCCCCCCGGGTCGGCGTCCCCGACGCGCCGTCCCTGATCGCGCCCTCCGCCTGGACCGGCCCGCGAGTCATGATCATCGTGGCGGCCGTCCTGGGCCTCGTGGTCGCCGTCGTCGCGCGGGCCCGGGGCACCTCCCGCCTCAGCACGGCCGTCTCCGGTTTTGGCGGCCCGGCCCTGGTCGCCGCGGCGTACCTCATCGCCGGCCCCGGCCAGAACCAGGGCGAGCCGTACCTCAGCGCTCTGCTCGGCGTCGTCGCCGGCCTGGCCGCCTCGGCCATCGTGGCCATCCCCGGGCGACCGGCCGACGCCGAGGCGGCCGTTCCCAAGGACGGCGACCACCCGACCGGTGACGGCGGGTCGCGGGACCCAGCGTCGGACGTGCTGATCAGCACCCGGTTCCCGGTGCCCGGGGGTTCGCCGCCGGGCTCGAGCCGGCCGGCGTGGGCGGAGGGGTCGGGACCCGTCGCCCGGGCCTACAGCAGCGCGTCGTCGGGGTCCAGCAGCGCGTCGTCGGGGTCCAGCAGCGCGTCGTCGGGGTCCAGCAGCGCATCGTCGGGGTCGGCGCCGGAGCGGCCGGCCAAGGGTACGGGGTGGGACGCCGACACTCTGCCCGGGACGACCCACACCCCGGCCGGTCGGTCGGCTGGCCAGGCCGGTGGCGTCTACCGCAGCACCAACAGCCAGTCCGCCGAGTCCGCCCCGTCCTCGCCCGTCGGGGCCGCGGTCATGGGGCAGCCGAGCGCCGACCCCCACGAGTCGTGGGTGGGCGGCCTCCGCTCGACCGGGCGGCACGCCGCCGAGTAGGCGCCGTTCCACCGTCACCGCGCCCGGGCCGGACGCCGTACGGTCGATCCCCCGCCCACGCGGGGTGACGTACGGTCACCGCACGTCCCAGACGGGTTCCGGCGTCTCGACCACCTCGCCGTCAGCGCGGAACAGCAGGAAGCGGTCGAACGATCGGGCGAACCAGCGGTCGTGGGTGACCGCGATGACCGTGCCCGCGAACCCGGCCAGGGCGTCCTCCAGGGCCTGGGCCGAGGCGAGGTCGAGATTGTCGGTCGGCTCGTCGAGCAGCAGCAGCGTCGCCCCGGACAGCTCCAGCAGCAGCACGAGAAACCGGGCCTGCTGACCGCCCGACAGCGTGCCGAAGCGCTGCTCGCCCTGGGCGGCGAGGCCGTACCGGGACAGTGCCTGCATGGCCTCGGGGCGCGGCACCCCTGATCGATGTCCGTCACCGCGCCAGAGGATGTCCGCCAGCGTACGGTCGGCCAGGTCCGGTCGGTCGTGCGTCTGCGAGAAGTGGCCCGGTCGGACCCGGGCGCCCAGTCGCGCGGTGCCCTGGTGGGCCACGAGTTCCAGCGGCGCACCGTCCACAGGGGAGTGTTCGGCGTCGGGATCGGTGCCCCCGAGGGCGAGCAGCCGGAGGAAGTGCGACTTGCCGGTGCCGTTGGCGCCCAGCACCGCGACCCGGTCGCCGTACCAGACCTCCAGGTCGAACGGATACGTCAGGCCCTCCAGCTCCAGTTGCTCACAGATCACCGCCCGCCGGCCGGTCCGCCCGCCGACCAGGCGCATCTTGATGTCCTGCTCCTTGGGCGGAAGCGGAGGCGGGCCGGCCTCCTCGAACTTGCGCAGCCGGGTCTGCGCGGCCTGGTAGCGCGAGGCCATGCCGTCGTTGTAGCTGGCCTTCTGCTTGTACATGGCCACGAGCTCTTTGAGCTTCTGGTGCTCCTCGTCCCACCGCCGACGCCGTTCGTCGAGGCGCTCGTGCCGGGCGCTGCGCGCTTCGTGCCACGAGGCGAAGCCATCGGGATGGGTCCAGGCCGAACCACCCTCCAAAGTGACCACTCGCGTCGCCGTCTGGTTGAGCAGCTCGCGGTCGTGGGAGACGTAAAGCACCGACTTCTCCGACTCCCGCAGCCGGGCCTCCAGCCAGCGCTTGGCTGGGACATCGAGGAAGTTGTCCGGCTCATCGAGCAGCAGGACCTCGTCCGGGCCCCGGAGCAGCAGCTCCAGCGCGAAGCGCTTCTGCTCACCGCCGGAGAGCGTACGCACGGGCCGGCTGCGGGCGGCGTCCCACGGCACTCCGAGCGCCGACGTGCTCGCCACGTCGAAGGCGACCTCGGCGTCGTAGCCGCCGGCCTCGCCCCACGCCGTCAGCGCCTCGGCGTAGCGCAGCTGGGCCCGCTCGGACCCGGGGTTGGTCGCCAGCGCCCGCTCGGCGGCCGCAAGCCGCTGTCCGGCCGCCCGGACCGCCGGTGGAGCCAGCGACAGGGCCAGGTCCTGCAGGGTCATCTCGCCCGCGACACCACCCGACCCGCCGGCCCCGGGCGCACTGGCACCCGCCCCGCCGTCGCCCGAGCTGCCGTCGCGGCCCGGCTCCGGCCGCCCCAGGAACTGGCGCATCACGCCCAGCCCGCCGGAGCGCACGATCGTCCCCTCGACCACCGGCTGGTCACCAGCGATCATGCGCAGCAGGGTCGTCTTGCCCGCGCCATTGGGTCCCACGAGCGCGACCTTCTGGCCCTCGCCGACGCGGAAGGAGACGTCGGCGAACAACTCCCGCCCATCGGGGAGCACGTGCCGCAGCCCGCTCACCTCAACGTGACCCATAGGTCACCGATTCTGCGCAGCAAAGCCCGCGCGGTCGCGCGAGTTTATTGGCCCCCGGTCATGGGCTCAGAGAGCGAGCAAGGGCCCGGACGGGTCGCGAGCCCGGCCAGGGAGATCAGGAGTCTACGGCGGGGTCGGCGGACGGATCGACCGCCGCCGACGCGTCGGGCGAAGGTACGGACTCCGGCACCACCGCCCACCGCTCGATCACGGTTCCCCGGAGGTAGGCCTTGACGATGTCGTCGATGACGTAGTCGGTTTCGCCCGGCGCCATCTCGCCGCCGTCCTGACGCACCACGACCGCGTAGAGCAGGAAATGCCCGCGCACCTCCCACGCCAGGTGCGGCGGGGCCGTGTACAGCTGCCGGTTGGCGTCCGGCACCGAGATATAGCCGAGCAACCGACCCTGGCGGCTCTCGACGAGGCTCTTGATTTCGGTGGAGAGATTCTTCGCCGTGGTGACGTCCGGCAGGTTGAGCACGCCGGCGGTCACGAAGTACAGGTTGTCGCCGGAGGCGAAGGACGCCCGCAGTACCTGGCTGCACCCGCTCGTCGCCAGCACCCGCCTGATCTCGCCGTCGGCCGCGACCGAGCAGTCCTCGGAGACGTGGGGCTCGCCCATCATGGTGTAGGGCGGCCAGTCCGGCTCGGCGGCCGGGATCTCCGGGCCGGGGAAGACGTCCGCGACCGCCAGCGGGTTCGGATCCGCCTCACGACTGTCGATGTCGCGGTACTGGACCGTGGGCCCCTCGTCGGGCAGGCCGATGGGCTGGGTGTCCGCGCGCAGCAGCTGCCACGAGCTGAACCCGCACACGGCCAGCACCATGACCACAGAGATCACGCTGATCGTGATGACCCACGGCTTGTGTTGAGGCAGCTGCTTGAACAGGTCTGGGAAGTCCCGCAGGCCGAGGCCCTTGGCCTGCGGCAGAGGCGGCAGTTCCCGTCGGAGCGGCCGTCGCGGACCCGAGGGTCGGGGCCGGGTTCCGGGCGGGACGGGACGGCCCGGTGCTCCGCTGGTCGGGGGACGAGGCCCACCGGCCCGGCGAGGGACGGCACCGGGGCCTCCGGGGCCGGGCGCCGTCGTGGGCGCGGGCGGCGGACTGGGCGGCATGCCGGCGGGCGCGGGCGGCGGACTGGGCGGCATGCCGGCGGGCGCGGGCGGCGCCAGGGGCGGTGGGGCCGCGGCCGGAGACGGGGCCATGGCGGGCGGCGGAGCGCCGAGCCCGGCCGGCTTGGGACCAGGTCCTCGCGGAGTGATCGGTGGGGCCGGCGGACGGCGCAGGCCCATCGGAGTCGCGGCCGGGATCGGCGACGCCGGCGACGGCGACAGCGGATGGGGCGGCGCTGGTGAGAAGGGCGCGACCGGCCGCGGCGGAGCGGGCGAGAGCGGCGGGGAGGCGGGCGAAACCGCTGGCGAGGTGGGCGGCAGGCCGCCGGTGGGCGGAACGTGCCGAGCGGGCGGCGGAGGCTGCGGGATTCGCCGCGACGGGCTGGTCGGCATTCCGCGGGGCGGGGTGGCCGGCTCGGCCAGGTCCGGGCGAACCGCCTCAGGCGGGTATCCGCCCGGCCGGGGCTCCCCGGGGCGCGCGTAGCCGGCCGGTGGGGTCGACGGCTCAGGTGGCCGCCCTCGACGGGGGGCCCGGTCGTCGTCGGGCACGGACCAGTGGTGCGGCGGCCCGTACCCATGAGTCATGGCCCTACAGGCTACCGAAGGAGCGCGACCACGACCGAGCCGAGTTGTCCGACGTCCGCGCGCTGGGCCGGGGGCCGGACGACGTGTCGGCCGGGTGGCCCGTGGTCAGGACGAGCGGTGGGCCGGGCGACCGGTGGTCGGAGCGACCGGTGGACAATCGGTGCTCGTGGCCAAGGATGCGCCGACGGGCGCGAGCAAGCCCGAGGACCAGGCGCCCGGTCGAGCCGGCCGCCGGCCGAGCGACGAGGGGCCGGAGCACTACTTCACCGCTGACCCGGCCACGCCGCCCCGGACCTCCGACGTCACGTTCCGGGTCAAGGATCGTGAGTTCCAGCTGCGGGCGGCGGGCGGCGTGTTCAGCGCCGGGCGTCTCGACCCGGGCACCGCGGTACTCCTGCGCAAGGCGCCCCTGCCCGACCCGGCCACCGAAGGGGCGCTGCTCGACCTGGGCTGCGGGTACGGACCGATCGCCTGCGTCCTCGCGACGGTCGCCCCTCGGGCCACCGTGTACGCCGTGGACGTCAACGCCCGGGCGCGGGAGCTGACCCGGGCCAACGCCGAACGGCTCGGCCTCGACGTCCGGGTCAGTGCCCCCGACGACGTTGCGGCCGACGTCAGGTTCGCGCAGATCTGGTCCAACCCGCCGATCCGCGTCGGCAAGCCGGCGCTGCACGGGCTGTTGCGCACGTGGTTGCCCCGACTGGCGCCCGACGGCGTGGCCTGGCTCGTGGTCGCCCGTCACCTGGGTGGGGACTCGCTGGCCGCCTGGCTGGGCGACGAGGGGTACGACGTGGCCCGGCACGCCAGCCAGCAGGGCTTCCGGGTCCTGCGGGTCACGCCCCCGCGACCGTGACGGCGGCTGACCGGGCACCGTGACCCAGGCCGACCGGGCTCCGTCCCGGCAGGAGCCGGCCGGGCCGTCGCCCGGCTCAGGCGACCGGTTGGTCCCGGCGTCGCCGGGTGAGGGCCGCCCGGGCCGCGTAGCCGGCCGGATCGTCGGGGTAGCCGACCGCCACCAGCGTGAGTCCGTGCGGCGGCGCCACCGCGACCTCGCCGGCCCGCTCGCGCCGGCTGAGCAGCGACGCCGGCCAGTCAACCGGCCGGCGGCCGTCGCCGACCGCGAGCAGGGCCCCCACGAGACTGCGCACCATCGCCTGGCAGAACGCGTCGGCGGTCACGGTGGCGACGATGATCCCGTCAGGATCGCGCCGCCAGGTCAGGTCGGTGAGGGCCCGGATGGTGGACGCGTTCTCCTTGCGGCGGCAGTAGGCGGCGAAGTCGTGCTCGCCGAGCAGCGGCGCCGAGGCGGCGTTGAGCAGATCCAGATCGAGTGGTCGCCGCCAGCCCAGCGTGTCCCAGCGCCGCAGGGGCGGGGCGCCCTCGGGCGCGTCGCTGACCCGGTACTCGTAGCGGCGCCACAGCGCGGAGAACCGGGCATCGAACTCCGGCGGCACCGGGGTCACCGCGTGAACCCGCACGTCGGCCGGCAGCAGGGCGGCCAGCCGACGCAGCATCGAGTCGTGCAGCGCCTCCCACCGGGACCGCGCCACGTCCACGTGGCACACCTGACCCGTCGCGTGGACGCCGGCGTCGGTACGCCCCGCGACGGTGAGGCCACCCACCTCGTCCGCGCCACAGATCTGCCGCAGCGTCTCCATCAGCACGCCCGCCACGGTGCGGCGCCCCGGCTGCACGGCCCACCCGGCGAAGTCGGTGCCGTCATAGGACAGGTCCAGCCGCAGGCGTACGGTCTCGGCGCACGGCTGCGTCTCGGACCGTGGCTGGGCGGACGGCTCGGTTTCGGGGCGCGGCGGGGCGGCCTCGGCGGGCGACTGCTCGGCTTCGATGATCGGCGCCTCGGCGGTCGGCGGTTCGGTATCGGCGGTGGTCACGAGATCGGCACCAGATGTGGTCAAGACCTGCCTCCCACAGGAAGGCAGGTCTTGACCGTCTTGACCAGGCGTGGTTCAGGAGCGAGCGTTCTCGTCGGACTCGCCCGTTTCGGACTCGTCGGCCTTCGCCGGCTTCGTCTCGTCGGTCTCGCCCGCGAGCGCGGCGACGGCCTCGCTGCGCTCACGCCGGCGGGCCGTGGCCTTGGTGGCCTTGCTCGGCGCCGCCGCGGCCACCTCGCGCTCCTCGACCAGCTCGATCACCGCCAGCGGCGCGGCGTCGCCCTTGCGGACGCCGGCCTTGACGATGCGGGTGTAACCCCCGTTGCGGGTGGCGTACTGCGGGGCGATCTCGTCACGCAGCTTGTAGGCCACGTCACGCTCGTGGATCACCCGCAGCAGCCGCCGGAACGAGTCGAGGTCGCGGCGCTTGGCCCGGGTGATGAGCTGCTCCGCGAACGGCCGCAGACGCTTGGCCTTGGCCTCGGTCGTCGTGATCTTCCCGTGCTTGAACAGCGAGGTGGCGAGGTTCGCCAGCATCAGCCTCTCGTGGGCGGGGCTGCCACCGAGGCGAGGGCCCTTGGTCGGCTGTGGCATCGTTGGTGGTCCTTTCGAGCGGGCTAGGCAGTGGCGGGGCGATCGGCAGCGGATTCCGACGACGGTCCGCGCCGCTCGGTCACAGCTGTTCGGTCTCCCGGAAGTCGTCGGCGTCGTAGTCCACGTCGGAGAACGTGTCCACCACCTGCGACGGGTCGAAGACCGGAGCCGAGTCCTTCAACGCCAGACCCATGCCCGCGAGCTTCATCTTGACCTCGTCAATGGACTTCTGACCGAAGTTACGGATGTCGAGCAGATCCGCCTCGGTGCGGGAGATCAGCTCACCGACGGTGTTGATGCCCTCCCGCTTCAGGCAGTTGTACGACCGGACCGTGAGATCGAGCTCCTCGATCGGCAGCGCCAAGTCGGCGGCGAGCTGCGCGTCCTGCGGCGACGGGCCGATGTCGATGCCCTCGGCGGTCTCGTCCAGCTCGCGGGCGAGACCAAAGAGCTCGACCAGGGTGGAGCCGGCACTGGCCAGGGCGGTGCGCGGCGTGATCGAGGGCTTGGTCTCCACGTCGATGATCAGCCGGTCGAAGTCGGTCCGCTGCTCAACACGGGTCGCCTCGACGTGGTAGGTCACCCGCAGCACCGGCGAGTAGATCGAGTCGACCGGGATCCGACCGATCTCCTGGCCGGGCTGCTTGTTCTGGGCCGCGCTCACGTAACCCCGGCCCCGCTCGACCGTGAACTCCATGTCCAGACGGCCCTTGGCGTTCAGGGTAGCGAGCTTGAGGTCCGGGTTGTGGATGGTCACGCCGGCCGGCGGCTGGATGTCGCCCGCGGTCACCTCGCCCGGGCCCTGCTTGCGCAGGTAGAGCGAGACCGGCTCGTCGTGCTCCGAGCTGACGCACAGCTCCTTGACGTTCATGACGAGCTCGACCACGTCCTCCTTGACGCCCGGGATCGTGGTGAACTCGTGCAGCACGCCATCGATCTTGATGCTGGTGACGGCCGCGCCGGGGATCGAGCTGAGCAGGGTACGCCGCAGTGAGTTGCCGAGCGTGTAGCCGAAGCCCGGCTCCAAGGGCTCGATGGTGAACCGGGACCGGGTCTCGCTGATCGGCTCTTCCGTCAGAGTCGGTCGCTGTGAGATGAGCACTTCGGTGTTCCTTTGTTCGGGGCGCCCGCCATATGACGCCCGACCAATGTTCCTACGTGGGTCGCGACCTTCTTCAGGTCCTGCGAGCCGTGTGAGCTCTCGCGACCGGAGTGGCCGCCTGCGGTGGTTCCCGGCCCGGCGCCCGCCGGCCCCGGTCGTCCGGCAGCCGGCGAGCAACGTCGCCAGGGGCCGCCGCAGACGGCCCGGCTACTGCTACTTGCTGTAGAACTCCACGATCAGCTGCTCCTGCACCTGGGTGTCGATGGCCGCCCGGCTCGGGAGCGAGTGGATCAGGATCTTCAGCTGGCTCGGGATCGGCTCCAGCCAGCCCGGAACGTTGCGCTGGCCGGCCGTGGCCCGAGCGACCTGGAACGGGGTGAGCTGGGCCGAGGACTCGCGCACCTGGATGATGTCGTGCTCGCTGACCAGGTACGAGGGGATGTCCACCTTGTGGCCGTTGACCAGGAAGTGGCCGTGCTTGACGAGCTGCCGGGCCATGTCCCGGGACGGGGCGAAGCCGGCCCGGTACACGACGTTGTCCAGGCGGGACTCCAGGATCTTGAGCAGCTCCTCACCGGTCTTGCCCGGGCGCCGGTTGGCCTCCTCGTAGTACCGGCGGAACTGCTTCTCCAGGACGCCGTAGATCCGCCGCGCCTTCTGCTTCTCGCGCAGCTGCAGCATGTACTCGCTCTCCTTGGCCCGGCCCCGGCCGTGCTGACCGGGCGGGAAGGGCCGCGACTCGAACGGGCACTTCGGCCCGTCGCACTTGCTGCCCTTGAGGAAGAGCTTCATCTTCTCGCGCCGGCAACGGCGGCAGTCGGCACCAGTGTATCGAGCCATGTCCTTCTATCCCTGTCCCTCAGACCCGGCGACGCTTCGGCGGACGGCACCCGTTGTGCGGCTGCGGCGTGACGTCGGAGATGGTGCCGACCTCCAAGCCGGCCGCGGTGAGCGACCGAATGGCCGTCTCCCGGCCCGAGCCCGGACCCTTGACGAAGACGTCGACCTTGCGCATGCCGTGCTCCATGGCCCGACGGGCGGCCGCCTCGGCGGCGAGCTGGGCGGCGAACGGGGTGGACTTGCGCGACCCCTTGAAGCCGACCTGCCCGGCCGAGGCCCACGAGATCACGGCACCGGTCGGGTCGGTGATCGAGACGATCGTGTTGTTGAAGGTGCTCTTGATGTGCGCCTGTCCGTACGCGACGTTCTTCCGTTCCTTGCGGCGGACCTTCTTGGCCGCGGCCCCGGGTCCGGTACGAGCCTTCGGTGGCATAAGCGTGTGCGCTCCGTAATGTCTTTCTCTGCGGCTGGTTGGTCTAGGGGGTTTTGCGGGGGCTTGGCCCCCACAGGTCTCGCCCCCAGGTTGGTCTGGGTCCCGCCCACGTCCCCGAACGAAAGCCGCCAGCCTCCGTACGGCCTCGCCGGGTCGGGGGTATGCGGGGGGCCTGCCCCCCGCAGGCTTACTTCTTGCCGGGCTTCTTCTTGCCGGCGACCGTCTTCTTGGGGCCCTTACGGGTACGGGCGTTGGTGCGGGTGCGCTGGCCGCGCACGGGCAGGCCCTTACGGTGCCGGAGTCCCTGGTAGCACCCAATCTCGATCTTGCGGCGGATGTCGGCCTGCACCTCGCGCCGCAGGTCACCCTCGACCTTGTAGTTGGCCTCGATGAAGTCGCGCAGCATCACCACTTCTTCATCGGTGAGGTCGCGGGCGCGCTTGTCCGGGCTGATCCCGGTGGCGGCGAGGGTCTCCTTCGCCCTGGTGCGGCCGATGCCGTAGATGTACGTGAGGGCGATCTCCATCCGCTTGTCGCGCGGAAGGTCGACGCCGACGAGACGTGCCATGTGCGGGCGTGCTCCTTGCCTGTTCGCGGAGGTGTGGCGCCCGCCCCGCCCTCACCGGCCCAGGTGAGGCCCCGGCCTCCGACCGGGGGTATCCGCGCGACGCCCCGGCTACCGGGAGTCCGCGCGGCTGGAGCGGACGATGTGGTCGTGCAGCACCGGGCCTGCGCCCGAGGCCCCGCGCCCGTGCCAGTGGCGCTGCGGGCCGCCGGAACTCAGCCCTGGCGCTGCTTGTGGCGCGGGTCGGTGCAGATCACCATGACCCGGCCGTGACGCCGGATGATCCGGCACTTGTTGCAGATCTTCTTGACGCTCGGCTTGACCTTCACGGGGCTGCCTAACTTCATGCTCGGGCCGACCCCGCACTCCGGAGGCCGGCGAGTGGGGTAGGCGTCAGATCGTGGTCAGAGAGGGGCGTCACTTGTAGCGGTAGACGATTCGCCCCCGGGTCAGGTCGTACGGCGACAGCTCGACGACCACCCGGTCCTCCGGCAGGATGCGGATGTAGTGCTGCCGCATCTTGCCGCTGATGTGGGCCAGAACCTTGTGCCCGTTCGCGAGCTCCACCCGGAACATAGCGTTCGGCAGAGGCTCGATCACGCGGCCCTCGATCTCGATGGCACCGTCCTTCTTGGGCATGTCCTCCGCTACCTGACGTTATGGCGCACCCTCGGTGCACGTCGTCGTTTTCGCAGGCGGGAGAGGGTCCGCCCGCGCCAGCCGCAGGTCCGGCTCCGCATACCGCCAGGGAAGCGCTGGCCTGAACGGTTGACGGGCACGCCGGACTCGACGCCGTGCGCCACGGACCACTATACGCTCACCCGTTCATCAGCGGCAAACCGGGCCACCCGGGGGCCGGCGAACCACCTCGGGAGGGTGATCCGGCCGGGCCGCCGGTGCCGGGACGGGACGGTGCCCCGGTCCATGACGGCCCCAGACGCTCTTTGAGGCCCAACGATGCTTCAAGCCCGGACGATGCGCTCAAGCCCAGACGATCCTAGGCCGAGGCGGCCGAGCTGAGCAGCTCCCCGAGGCGAGCCGCCCCGCCGTCGCGGGCGGTGAGCACCCAGGCGCCGTCCTCGGTGAGGGCCACGGTGTGCTCGACGTGCGCGGCGATCGACCCGTCCCGGGTCACCACGGTCCAGCCGTCGGCCAGCTCGACGGTGCGGGGCGACCCCAGGGTGATCATCGGCTCGATAGCCAGGCACAGGCCCGGAACCAGGCGCGGGCCCCGACCGGGGCGGCCGTAATTGAGCACGTGCGGGTCCTGATGCATCTCGGTGCCGATCCCGTGGCCGCCGTACCCCTCGACGATCCCGTACCGGCCCGAGGCGCGCACCGACCGCTCGACCGCGTGGGAGATGTCGGTGAGCCGGCCCCGTCCCGACCGCACACCCTCGGCCGCGGCCGCGATGCCGACCCACAGCGCCTCCTCGGCCGCCCGCTTCAGCGCGGCCACCTCCGGCGCCACCTCACCGACCGCCACGGTGACCGCGGCGTCGCCGTGCCAGCCGTCGAGGATGGCGCCGGCGTCAATCGAGATCAGGTCGCCCTCGCGCAGCACCTGCTCCTTGCTGGGGATGGCGTGCACGACCTGGTTGTTCACCGAGGTGCACAGCGTCGCCGGATACCCGTGGTAGCCGAGGAACGACGGGACGGCGCCGTGCGAGCGGATGATCTCCTCAGCCAGCCGGTCGAGGTCGGCCGTGGAGACGCCGGGCATCGCGGCGCCGCTGACCCGTTCGAGCACCTCGGCCACCACCAGTCCGGCGGCGCGCATGCGCGCGATCTGCTCCGGCGTCTTGTACTGAATGTGCTGCGAACGGCGGCCCACCATCTTCTCTCTCGCTCGCGACTGCCGGACTGGCCCTCGGGGCGCCCGACGACCGCACCGCCTGCTCGCGCGGTGCGTCCCAGCCCCCAATACTGGCGCTTCGCGCCCGACCCTTTACTGGCGCGCTTCGCGCCCTAGCCCGATACCGGCGCTTCGCGCCCTAGCCCCCGTACGGGCGCAGGGCGTCCTTGGCCCGCTGGGTCACGTCCTCCACCGGACCCGTCGCATCGATGCCCACGAGCTTGCCCTGGGCACCGTAGAAGTCGATCAGGGGCGCGGTGTCCCGGGCGTAGACGCGCAGGCGCTCGGCCACCGTCTCGGGCTTGTCGTCGTCGCGCTGGTACAGCTCACCGCCGCACCGGTCACACACGCCGGGCCGCGACGGCGGGTCGAAGACCTCGTGCCAGATCTTGCCGCAGTTGCGGCAGGTCCGCCGGCCCGACAGTCGCCGGATCACCTCGTCGTTGTCGACGATCAGCTCGAGGACCACGTCCAGCGCCACGCCCATGTCCGCCAGCATCTTGTCGAGGGCGGTGGCCTGGGGCAGCGTGCGCGGGAACCCGTCGAGCAGGAAGCCGTGGGCGGCGTCCGGCTCGGCCAGGCGCGCCCGCACCATGTTGATCGTCACCTCGTCCGGGACGAGCTGACCGGCCTCCATGTAGCGCTTGGCCTCCAGGCCCAGCGGCGTGCCCTGGGCGAGGTTGGCCCGGAAGATGTCCCCGGTCGAGATCTTCGGTACCGACAGGTGAGCCGCGATGAACTCGGCCTGGGTACCCTTGCCCGCGCCGGGAGGTCCCACCAGAACGAGCCTCATGGGACCACCACCCCTCCGACGCCTCGGCGTACCCGCCGATCTCTGACTTGCCACCCGTCCGGTCCGCCGCGGACGCCACCCCGTCCGGCCGCGTCGCGACGGCTTCTGTATGTGCTGTCTGTTCCGACGCCTCACGCTCATCGCCTCGCACTCTGCCACGCCCGCCCACGCCGGTCGTGGGCGACCACGCTAGGTGTGGCGATGATCGCGGTGCGCGCCGGCCGGCTCATCCTGTACCCGGCGCCGGGTATAAGCCCCGACGGCCGGGCCGATCGGTGAACCCGGGACCCAGGCCCTCGCCCGCGAGGCGCCTGGCGCGGATCACCGCAGGAAGCCTTCGTAGTTGCGCTGCATGAGCTGGCTCTCGATCTGTTTGACCGTCTCCAGCCCCACGCCAACCATGATCAGTACGGCCGTGCCGCCGAACGGGAAGTTCTGCAGGTTTCCGCCGGCCAGGTTGATGAACAGGTTCGGCAGCACCGAGATGACGGCGAGGTAGAGCGAGCCCGGCAGGGTGATGCGGCTCAGGATGAAGCCCAGGTAGTCCGCCGTCGGCTTGCCCGGCCGGATACCCGGGACGAAGCCGCCGTACCGCTTCATGTTGTCCGCGATGTCCGTCGGGTTGAAGGTGATCCCGACGTAGAAGTAGGTGAACGCCACGATCAGGACGAAGAACAGCGTGATGTTCACCCAGTGCTGCGGGTTGATGATGTACTCGTTGATGAACCGACCGACCCGGCCCGGGTTGTTCGGGTCCATGAAGCCCACGATCAGCTGCGGCAGGTAGAGCAGCGACGAGGCGAAGATCACGGGGATCACACCGGCCTGGTTGACCTTCAGCGGGATGTAGGTCGAGGTCCCACCGTACATCCGCCGGCCGATCATCCGCTTGGCGTACTGCACCGGGATGCGCCGCTGGGCCTGCTCCATGAACACCACGAAGAAGATCACGAGAATCGCGATCGCGACGATGCCCAGGAAGGTCGCCCAGCCCCGGTTCTCCTTGATCTGCCAGCCCTCGCTGGGGAGGCGGGCGATGATCGAGGTGAAGATCAGGACGGACATCCCGTTGCCGACGCCCCGGTCGGTGATCAGCTCACCCAGCCACATGACCACGCCGGTGCCGGCGGTCATGGTGATCACCAGGGTGACCAGGGTGAGCGGGAGCCCGAGCTCGGTGTTCTCCGGGATCACCGGCACCGTGCAGGCGCCCCCGAACAGCTGACCGGTCCGCGCGAGCGCCACGAAGGCCGACGACTGGAGCACGGCCAGGCCCAGCGTCAGGTACCGCGTGTACTGCGTGATCTTCGCCTGCCCGGACTGCCCCTCCTTCTTGAGGAGCTCGAGGCGCGGCACCACCACGGTGAGCAGCTGCAGAATGATGCTCGCCGTGATGTACGGCATGATGCCGAGCGCGAAGACCGACAGCTGCAGCAGCGCCCCACCTGAGAAGAGGTTCAGCAGCGTGAAGACTCCGGTGCTGTCCGCACCCTGAGCCTGCTCGATGCATCGCTGGACGTTGTCGAACGACACGCCCGGGCTCGGCAGCGTGGCCCCGAGCCGGTAGATCGCGATGATGCCCAGCGTGAACAGCAGCTTCTTGCGCAGGTCAGGCGTCCGGAACGCACTGAGAAAGGCGGAGAGCAAGGTTCTTCCTCCTGCGCGGGGCGGGGCCGAAGATCGGTCCGTGTGAGGGTGTGGGTCTGGCCGATAACGGCGGTGCCAGGCGCGGCACGCCAGTTACGGCACGCTATGGAAGGCTGACTCTAACAGTCGATGGGGTCTCCGGTCAGGTCGGGCTGCCTCATCGCAGCGCCGAATGGCCGGTGCCGTACGGCCAGTGGCGCGCTGCTCGCAGATTCCGCTCCGCAAGCTGCGCGGAACTGACCGTACGGCACCGCGCTCACAGTGTGGTGGTCGAGCCACCCGCCGCGGTGATCTTCTGGACCGCGGACTCGCTGAACGCGTGCGCCGACACCTGCAGGCGCACCCCGCCCAGGTCGCCGTTGCCCAGCACCTTGATCGGCTGGCCCTTGCGGACCGCGCCTGCGGCCACGAGCTCGTCCGGGCCGACCTGGCCGCCCTCGGGGAACAGCTCCGCCAGCCGGTCGAGGTTCACCACCTGGTAGGTGACCTTGAACTTGTTCCGGAAGCCCTTGAGCTTGGGCAGCTGCATGTGGATCGGGATCTGACCACCCTCGAACCACGCGGGAACCTGGTGGCGGGCCTTGGTGCCCTTGGTACCGCGGCCGGCGGTCTTCCCCTTCGAGCCCTCACCCCGACCGACCCGGGTCTTTGGGGTGTGCGCACCGGGCGCCGGGCGAAGGTGGTGGACCTTGATCGCCATTACTCGACCTCCTCCACGGTGACAAGGTGTCGGACCGTGAAGATCATCCCCCGGAACTCGGGGCGGTCCTCCTTCACCACGACATCGTTGATCCGCCGCAGGCCCAGCGACCGCAGGGTGTCCCGCTGGTTCTGCTTGGCCCCGATCTGGGACTTGACCTGGGTGACCTTCAGCTTCGCCACGGGACTACACCCCCACTCCGGCCCGGGAGGCCAGCATCGCCGCCGGGGCGACGTCCTCCACCGGCAGACCACGCCGCGCCGCGACCTGCTCGGGCGACTCCAGCTTGCGCAGCGCCGCCACCGTCGCGTGCACGATGTTGATCGGGTTCGACGAGCCGAGGCTCTTGGAGAGCACGTCGTGGATGCCCGCGCACTCCAGCACGGCCCGGACGGGACCACCGGCGATCACGCCGGTACCGGGGCTGGCCGGCTTGAGCAGCACCTTGCCGGCCGCGTCCTCGCCCAGCACCGGGTGCGGGATGGTCGCCGCCACCCGGGGGACCTTGAAGAAGTGCTTCTTGGCCTCCTCCACGCCCTTGGCGATGGCCGCCGGCACCTCCTTGGCCTTGCCGTAGCCGACGCCGACCGTGCCGTCGCCGTCGCCGACCACCACCAGCGCGGTGAAGCTGAACCGACGACCGCCCTTGACGACCTTGGCGACCCGGTTGATGGTCACGACGCGCTCGAGGTGCGGGGTCTTCTCCGCGCCCTCGCGCCCGCCGCGGCCCTCACCCCGGTTGCGGCGACCCTCGCGGCCCTCGCGACCCTCACGCTCGCCGCCGGACCCGCCGCCCCGGCGCTGTGGACCTGCCATTGACTGTCCACTCCCCTCTGTCAGAACTCGAGTCCGGCTTCCCGGGCGGCCTCGGCCAGCGAGGCGATACGCCCCGCGTACTTGTTGCCGCCCCGGTCGAAGACCACCTTGGTGATGCCCGCCGCCTTGGCCCGCTCGGCCACGAGCGCCCCGACCTTGGCCGCCTTGGCCTTCTTGTCGCCCTCGATGCCCCGGATGGACGGGTCCATGCTCGAGGCAGAGGCGAGCGTGTGGCCCTTGGTGTCGTCGACGACCTGGGCGATGATGTGCCGCAGCGACCGCGTCACGACCAGTCGGGGACGCGCGGGCGTGCCGGTCACGCGCTTACGCACCCGGAAGTGCCGCCGGGCCCGCCCGATGGCGCGGTTGGCGGCCGCGCCCGCGCCCGAGCGCCGCTTGAGCAGCTTCGCAGTCATTGGTTACGTTCCTCCCGCGACTTGGGCCCGCGCACTACTTCTTGCCAGCCTTACCGGCCTTGCGCCGGATGACCTCGCCCACGTACATCACGCCCTTGCCCTTGTACGGCTCCGGTGGCCGGATCTTGCGGATGTTTGCGGCGACCTCACCGACCTGCTGCTTGTCGATGCCGCTGACGTGGAACAGGGTCGGCTTCTCCACCTGGAAGGTGATGCCGGGGGGCGCCGTGACGACGACGGGGTGCGAGAAGCCGAGCGCGAACTCCAGGTCCGGCCCCTTCTGAGTGACCCGGTACCCGGTGCCGGCGATCTCCAGCGACTTGCGGTAGCCCTCGGTCACCCCCACGACCATGTTGGCCACGAGCGTGCGCGACAGGCCGTGCAGCTCCTTGGCCCGGCGCTCGTCGTTGGGGCGCGTGAGCACCAGCGAGCCGTCCTCGGCCCGCTCGATCTTGATCGGCTCAGCCAGCGTGTGCGACAGCTCGCCCTTGGGGCCCTTGACCTTGACCGTCTGACCGGTGATGGTCACCTCGACCCCGGCCGGCACGGGGATCGGCCTACGCCCGATTCGCGACATTACCGGTCCTCCCTCACCAGACCCAGGCGAGGACTTCCCCGCCCACGTTGCGCTTGCGGGCCTGCCGGTCGGTCAGCAGCCCTTGCGACGTCGAGATGATGGCGATGCCGAGACCGCCGAGCACCCGCGGCATCTCCTTGGCCTTGGCGTAGACCCGCAGGCCCGGCTTCGACACCCGACGGATGCCGGCGAGGCTGCGCTCGCGGTTCGGGCCGTACTTGAGCTCCACCACCAAGGTCTTGCCGACGGAGCCGTCCTTGGGCTCCTCGACCGACCACGACGCGACGTACCCCTCGTTCTTGAGGACCTCGGCGATGCTCGCCTTGATCTTCGAGTAGGGCATCGACACCTTGTCGTGGTACGCCTGGTTGGCGTTACGCAGACGAGTGAGCATGTCTGCGATCGGATCGGTCATCGTCATGGTTACCGGTTCACCCTTCTCGCCGTGGTTCCCGCCGCGCGGGCCTTCGGCGATCGTCCGTTCATGCCGTCAGGCATGGCGGTCAACGCTCGACTCTTGCTGTGCTCCTACCAGCTACCAGGACGCCTTCGCGACGCCGGGCAGCTCGCCCCGGTGCGCCATCTCGCGGATGCAGATGCGGCACAGGCCGAACTTGCGGTACACCGCCTTGGGCCGGCCGCACCGCTGGCACCGGGTGTACGCGCGCACCGCGAACTTCGGCTTCCGCTGGGCCTTGAGGATCAGCGCCTTCTTCGCCATGAGTTACTCCTACGCTTCCTTGAACGGGAAGCCGAGGTGCTTCAGCAGGGCCCGGCCCTCGTCGTCGGTGGTGGCCGTGGTCACGATCGTGATGTCCATGCCACGGACGCGGTCAATGCGGTCCTGGTCGACCTCGTGGAACACCGACTGCTCGGTGAGGCCGAACGTGTAGTTGCCGTGGCCGTCGAGCTTGCGCCCGTCCAGGCCGCGGAAGTCGCGGATCCGGGGCAGCGCGATCGACAGGAGCCGGTCGAGGAACTCCCACATCCGGTCGCCGCGCAGCGTCACCTTGGCGCCGATGGGCATGCCCTCGCGCAGCTTGAACTGCGCGATGGACTTCTTGGCCCGGCGGATCTGCGGCTTCTGCCCGGTGATCGCGGTCAGGTCGCGGACCGCGCCCTCCATGACCTTGGCGTCACGGGCGGCCTCGCCCACGCCCATGTTGACGACAATCTTCACCAGACGCGGCACCTGCATGGGGTTGCGGTACCCGAACTCGGCCTTCATCGCATCGATGATCTCGGTGCGATAACGCTCCTTGAGCCGAGGAACAGGGGGAGCGGTCACGGTCGTCATCACAGGTCCTTACCGTTGGTGCGCGCGACGCGGATCTTCTTGCCGTTCTCGTCGATGCGGTAGCCGATACGCGTGGGCTTGCCATCCGAGTCGATGACCATCACGTTGGAGACATCGATCGGCGCCTCCTGCGTGATGATGCCGCCGGTCTTCGACCCCCGCTGCGTCTGCCGGATGCGCGTGTGCCGCTTGACCCGGTTGACGCCCTCGACGATCACCTTGCCCTCGCGCGGCAGGGCCTGGAGGACCGTGCCCCGGGCCCCCTTGTCCTTGCCCGCGATGACCTCGACGGTGTCGCCCTTCTTGATCTTCACGGCTACAACACCTCCGGGGCCAGGCTGATGATCTTCATGAACCGCTTGTCCCGCAGCTCACGGCCGACCGGGCCGAAGATGCGCGTGCCGCGCGGGTCGCCACCGTCCTTGATGAGGACGGCCGCGTTCTCGTCGAAGCGGATGTACGACCCGTCCGGGCGCCGCCGTTCCTTGGTGGTCCGGACGACCACGGCCTTGACGACGTCGCCCTTCTTCACGCCCGCGCCCGGGATGGCGTCCTTGACCGTCGCCACGATCACGTCGCCGATGCCGGCGTAGCGGCGACCCGAGCCACCGAGCACCCGGATGCACAGGATCTCCCGCGCACCGGTGTTGTCGGCGACCTTCAGTCGCGACTCCTGCTGAATCATTTGGCCCGCTCCAGAATCTCCACAATGCGCCAGCGCTTGGTCGCCGACAGCGGACGGGTCTCCATGATGGACACACGGTCGCCGACGTGGGCCGAGTTGTTCTCGTCGTGGGCCTTGAGCCGACTGGTCCGGCGCATGACCTTGCCGTAGAGCGGGTGCTTGACCCGGTCCTCGACCTGGACCACCACCGTCTTGTCCATCTTGTCGCTCACCACGATGCCCTCACGAACCTTGCGCCGATTGCGCGCCGGGGCACCGGTGGCGGTGGCATTCTCAGTCATGCGCTCACCTCAGACGGTTCAACCGAAAGCCCGAGCTCGCGCTCGCGCATGATCGTGTAGATCCGAGCAATCTCGTGCCGAACCACCTTCAGCCGACGGTGGTTGTCCAGCTGGCCGGTGGCCGACTGCACCCGCAGGTTGAACAGCTCGGCCTTGGCCTCCTTGAGCCGCTCCACGAGCTGCTCGCGGGTGAGCTGACGCAACTCGCTCGCCTTGGTACCCGCCGCCATCAGGACTCACCTGCCTTCCGCGACGCTGGCGGAGCAGAACCCAGGTCATCGGCCCGCGTGATGATGCGGCACTTCATGGGCAGCTTGTGGATGGCCCGGCGCATCGCCTCACGGGCCGTCGCCTCGTTCGGGAACGACATCTCGAACAGCACCCGACCCGGCTTGATGTTGGCGACCCACCACTCGGGCGAGCCCTTGCCGGAACCCATCCGGGTCTCGGCCGGCTTCTTGGTGAGGGCCCGGTCCGGGAAGACGTTGATCCACACCTTGCCACCCCGCTTGATGTGGCGGGTCATGGCGATACGCGCCGCCTCGATCTGGCGGTTGGTGACGTACGCCGGCTCGAGCGCCTGGATGCCGTACTCCCCGAACACCACCCGCGTGCCGCCCTTGCTGACGCCGCGACGGTCGGGGTGGTGCGGCTTGCGAAAGCCGCCCGGCGGCTTACGAGGCATCAACATCTCTCAGCCCTCCTGGCTCTCGGTCGACGTTCCGGCGCCCTCGGTCACGGCCTCCGGAACCTCCGGCGACGCTTGTGCAGCGGCGGCCTCGGCGGCCTGGGCGCTGGCCCGGCCGGCCTCGGTGCCACCAGGGGTGGTGCCGGAAGCACCCGAGCGCACCCGCCGCGGACGGTCGCTGCGGGACTCGCGCCGCGGGCGACTGACCGTCGCCGGCTCCGCCCCGGGGCCCGTGCTGTCCCCCTTGTAGATCCAGACCTTGACTCCGATGCGGCCGAAGGTGGTCCGCGCCTCGAAGAAGCCGTAGTCGATGTGGGCACGCAGCGTGTGCAGCGGCACCCGGCCCTCGCGGTAGAACTCCGTCCGGCTCATCTCGGCGCCGCCGAGCCGGCCGGCGACCTGGATCCGGATGCCCTTGACGGCGGTGTTCTTCAGCGCCGACTGCATCGACTTGCGCATGGCCCGGCGGAAGCTCACCCGGCTGGAGAGCTGCTCGGCCACGGCCTGCGCCACCAGCTGCGCGTCCGACTCGGGCGTCTTCACCTCGAGGATGTTCACCTGGACCTGCTTGCCGGTGAGCTTCTCCAGGTTCGCGCGCAGCTTCTCCGCCTCGGCGCCCTTGCGGCCGATCACGATGCCCGGGCGAGCCGTGAAGATGTCGATACGCACCCGGTCACGGGTCCGCTCGATGTCCACCTTGGACACGCCGGCCCGCTCCAGGTCCTTGGCCATCTGCCGCCGGATCTTGACGTCCTCGGCGATGTAGTCCTTGTAGAGCTTGTCCGCGTACCAGCGCGACTTCCACTCACTGGAGATACCGAGTCGGAACCCGGTGGGGTGAACCTTCTGACCCATTACTCGGTCTCCTCCTCAGCCGGCTGGGCGGCCTTCTTCCCGCTCGCTTTCGACTTCTTCGCCGGTTTCGCCTCACCGGCCGACGCCTCCTCGCTGGCGCGAGCCGCCGCCTTCTTGGCGGCCGCCTTCGTCGCCTTCTTCGCCGGCGCCGCGGTCTCGGTCTTCGCGGGCGCCTCGGCCTCGGCGGTGGCGGTCGACGTCTCCTCGGCCTCCGCCTCGGTGGCCGGGGCCGCCTTGGCGGGCGCCGCCTTCGTCGCCTTGGCCCGTCCGCCGGCGGGGGCCGCCTTGGCGGGCGTCCGACGGCGGTCGAGGCCCGGCGCGAGGACGCTCTCGACCTCGATCGTGATGTGGCACGTACGCTTGCGAATCCGGTAGGCGCGACCCTGCGCGCGCGGCCGGTACCGCTTGAACGTGGGGCCCTCGTCGACGTAGGCCGCCCGCACCAGCAGCGACTCGGGGTCCAGCCGCTCGTTGTTCTCGGCGTTCGCGATCGCGCTGGCGAGGACCTTGTAGACGGTCTGGCTCGCCGCCTGCGGCGCGAACTTGAGCACCGTGAGCGCCTCCTGGGCCGGCAGACCGCGCACGAGGTTGACCACGCGGCGCGCCTTGGTCGGCGAGATACGCACGTAGCGGGCGACGGCTCGGGCGCCCGGCAACGTGACGGTGGGTGTAGCCATCGACAGTCCCCTTATGTTCTCCTCACCTGGGCGTGGCGTGCGGGCGGCTTGCGCCCGGGCGCCACGCGCGAGGCGCCTAGCGGCGGCGACTCTTGCGGTCTTCCTTCTCGTGGCCCTTGAAGGTGCGGGTCGGCGCGAACTCGCCGAGCTTGTGGCCAACCATCGCCTCGGTGATGAACACCGGGACGTGCTTGCGCCCGTCGTGGACGGCGATGGTGTGCCCCAGCATCTCGGGGATGATCGTCGACCGGCGGGACCAGGTCTTGATCACGTTCTTGGCGTTGCGCTCGTTCAGCGCCACCACCTTCTTGAGCAGGTGGTCGTCAACGAACGGGCCCTTCTTCAGACTGCGCGGCATGTCTGATTAACCCCGCTTCCGGTTGGTGTAGCGACGGCGGACGATCAGGCGGTCGCTGGGCAGCTTGGCCCGACGGGTACGACCCTCCGGCTTACCCTTCGGGTTGACCGGGTGACGACCACCCGAGGTCTTGCCCTCACCACCGCCGTGCGGGTGGTCGACCGGGTTCATGGCGACACCCCGGACCGAGGGCCGCTTGCCCTTCCACCGCATCCGGCCGGCCTTGCCCCAGCTGATGTTCGACTGGTCGGCGTTGCCGATCTCACCGACGGTGGCGCGGCACCGGACGTCGACGCGCCGGATCTCGCCCGACGGCATCCGCAGCGTCGCGTAGTTGCCCTCCCGGCCGAGCAGCTGGATGCTCACCCCGGCCGACCGGGCCAGCTTGGCTCCGCCACCCGGACGCAGCTCCACCGCGTGGATCTGGGTACCGACCGGGATGTTGCGCAGCGGCAGGTTGTTACCCGGCTTGATGTCCGCAGTGGGGCCGGACTCGACGCGGTCACCCTGCTTGAGGTCCTTCGGCGCGAGGATGTAGCGCTTCTCGCCGTCGAGGTAGTGGAGCAGAGCGATACGGGCCGTGCGGTTGGGGTCGTACTCGATGTGCGCGACCTTGGCCGGCACGCCGTCCTTGTCCACGCGCTTGAAGTCGATCAGCCGGTACTGGCGCTTGTGCCCGCCGCCCTGGTGCCGAGCGGTGACCCGACCGTTGACGTTGCGGCCACCCTTGTTGTGCAGCGGGCGCAGCAGCGACTTCTCCGGCGTCGACCGGGTGATCTCGACGAAGTCGGAGACGCTCGCGCCGCGGCGGCCGGGCGTGGTGGGCTTGTACTTACGGATACCCATTGCTCCCTACCCCTTTAGCTCACCGGTCCGCCGAAGGCGTCGATCCGGTCACCGTCGGCGAGCTTCACCATGGCGCGCTTGGTGTCCTTGCGCTTGCCGATGCCGAAGCGGGTGCGGCGCCGCTTGCCCTCCCGGTTGAGCGTGTTCACGGCGACCACGCGCACGTTGAAGATCTGCTGGATCGCGATCTTGATCTGCGTCTTGTTCGCGTCCGGGTGGACCAGGAACGTGTACCAGTTGTTCTCCAGCTCCGCGTAGGACTTCTCCGACACCACCGGTGCCAGGATCACGTCCCGCGGGTCGGCAACCGTCGTCATGCCCCACCCTCCTGTGTGGACGCGGACCGGCCGAGGAACTCGTCCAGGGCGGCCCGGGTGAAGATCACGTCGTCGCTGACCAGCACGTCGTAGGTGTTGAGCTGGTCGGCCGCGATCAGGTGCACCTCCGGCACGTTGCGCAGCGAGAGCCAACCGACCTCGTCGTCGCGCGTGAGCACCACGAGCACCCGCGGCGCCTCGGTGATCGCCCGCAGCGTCTGCAGCGCCGCCTTGGTCCGCGGGGTGTCGCCCTCGACGAAGGACTCGACGACGTGCACCCGCCCGTCACGGGCCCGGTCCGACAGCGCGCCCCGCAGGGCCGCGGCCTTCATCTTCTTGGGGGTGCGCTGGGCGTAGTTGCGCGGCACCGGGCCGTGGACCACGCCACCACCGGTGAACTGCGGCGCCCGCGTCGAGCCCTGCCGGGCCCGACCCGTGCCCTTCTGCTTGTACGGCTTCTTGCCGCCGCCGCTGACCTCACCCCGCGTCTTCGTTTTGTGGGTACCCTGCCGGGCCGCGGCGAGCTGCGCCACGACGACCTGGTGCATCAGGGGGATGTTGGCCGGCGCGTCGAAGATCTCGTCGGGCAGCTCGACCGTCCCGACCGTCCCTTCACCACCGACGGCACGAACGTCCACAGTGGACATTACTTGCCACCGCCCTTCTTGGTCGGCTTCGACTTGGCCGCCGTCCGGATGAGCACCAGGCCACCCTTGGGACCGGGGACCGCGCCGCGGACCAGGATCAGGTTCTGCTCCGGGTCGACCGCCTGAACGGTCAGGCCCTGCACGGTGTAGCGCACGCCACCCATGCGGCCCGCCATCCGCAGGCCCTTGAAGACACGGCCCGGCGTGGCGCAGGCGCCGATCGAACCGGGCGAGCGGTGCTTGCGCTCGACACCGTGGCTGGCCCGCAGACCACCGAAGCCGTGCCGCTTCATGACACCGGCGAAGCCCTTACCCTTGGTCCGCCCGGTCACATCCACCCGCTCGCCGGGGGCGAAGGTCTCGGCCGTGATCTCCTGGCCGAGCGTGTACTCGCTCGCGTCGGTGGTGCGCAGCTCCACGAGGTGACGACGCGGCGCCACCCCGGCCCGAGCAAAGTGGCCGGCGAGCGGCTTGTTCACCCTGCGCGGATTCACCGCACCGAAGGCGAGCTGTACGGCCGAGTACCCGTCCTTCTCGGGGGTGCGGACCTGGGTGACCACGCACGGGCCGGCCTGGACCACAGTGACCGGGACGATGCGGTTGTTGTCCCAGAGCTGGGTCATGCCGAGCTTGGCGCCCAGGATTCCCTTGACTTGCCTGTCCATCAGTGCGGTCCCTACAGCTTGATCTCGATGTCGACGCCGGCGGGCAGGTCGAGCCGCATCAGCGAGTCCACCGTCTTCGGCGTCGGGTCGATGATGTCGATGAGGCGCTTGTGGGTGCGCATCTCGAAGTGCTCGCGCGAGTCCTTGTACTTGTGGGGCGACCGGATGACGCAGTACCGGTTGATCTCGGTGGGCAGCGGCACCGGACCGGCGACCTGAGCGCCGGTGCGGGTCACGGTCTCCACGATCTTGCGCGCCGAGGAGTCGACCACCTCGTGGTCATAGGCCTTCAGCCTGATCCGGATCTTCTGTCCCGCCATCGGGGGCAACCTTTCGTCGTGCTGCCGTGGGTTTTCCGCGCCCCTCCCGACCCCCGCGGTCGGGCGTGTCGCGTCCCGGGGCCAGGCTCCGCCCACTGCTGAGCCGTCCTGGGAAATGGTGCCTACGAGCTCCGCTGGCTAGCGTCGTCAGCCGGCTAGCGTCGCCGAGGCCTGCTGGCGCTCGCACTCGGAGAGGTCCGAGGTCGTTCCGCGCACACAGGGAGACGCGTCATACGACGCAACCTCCCCACTATGCCACATGCCGTTCCAGACACAAAATCGGGGGGTCACTAGGCCGGCCGTGCGCGCAAGGCGCGTGGCTCGGCCCGGGTGACCCCCCGATTCGGTGCTACTTGATGATCTTCGTGACGCGGCCGGCGCCGACGGTGCGGCCACCCTCACGGATCGCGAACCGGAGACCCTCCTCCATCGCGACCGGCTGGATCAGCTTGACGGTCATCGTGGTGTTGTCACCCGGCATGACCATCTCGGTGCCCTCAGGCAGGGTGACGACACCGGTGACGTCCGTGGTCCGGAAGTAGAACTGCGGCCGGTAGTTCTGGAAGAACGGCGTGTGCCGGCCACCCTCCTCCTTGGACAGGACGTACACGGTCGCCTCGAACTCGGTGTGCGGAGTGGTCGTGCCCGGCTTGATCACGACCATGCCGCGCTCGACCTCCTCCCGCTTCACACCACGCAGGAGCAGACCGACGTTCTCGCCCGCACGGGCCTCGTCGAGGACCTTGCGGAACATCTCGATACCGGTGACGACCGTCTTCTGGGACTTCTCCCGGATACCGACGATCTCCACTTCCTCGTTCGGCTTGAGCACGCCCCGCTCGACCCGACCGGTGACCACGGTGCCCCGACCGGTGATCGTGAAGACGTCCTCGATCGGCATGAGGAACGGCTTCTCGACCTCCCGCTGCGGCTCGGGGATGGACTCGTCCACCGCGTCCAGGAGCTTCAGGAGAGCCTCGGTCCACTTCGGGTCGCCCTCGAGGGCCTTCAGGGCCGAGACGCGGACGACCGGCAGGTCGTCACCCGGGTACTCCTGCTTGCTCAGCAGCTCCCGCACCTCGAGCTCGACCAGCTCGAGCAGCTCCTCGTCCTCGACCATGTCGCTCTTGTTGAGCGCCACGACGATGTACGGCACACCGACCTGGCGGGCCAGCAGCACGTGCTCACGGGTCTGCGGCATCGGGCCGTCCGTGGCGGCGACCACGAGAATCGCGCCGTCCATCTGGGCGGCACCGGTGATCATGTTCTTGATGTAGTCCGCGTGACCGGGGCAGTCGACGTGCGCGTAGTGCCGCTTCTCGGTCTGGTACTCGACGTGCGAGATCGAGATGGTGATACCGCGCTGCTTCTCCTCGGGCGCCTTGTCGATCTGGTCGAACGGCGTGTACGGGTTGATGTCCGGGTACTTGTCGTGCAGAACCTTGGTGATCGCCGCGGTCAGCGTCGTCTTCCCGTGGTCGATGTGACCGATGGTGCCGATGTTGACGTGCGGCTTAGTCCGCTCGAACTTCGCCTTCGCCACTGGTGTCCTCCTCAGGACTTTCTTGGTTCGCCTCGCGCCGGTTCGCGCAGGCAGGGTTGGTCAGGTTGTGCTGCGGTCCCGCGGCTTATGCCTTTCGATCCAGGACCTGGTGTGGGTTCGTTGACCGTCGATCACCACCCCACGCCCGGGATCGATACGTCAGTCGCCGGTGGCCAACGCGTCGGTGCATCGGCTCGACGCCGGACATCGTTCCCGTTCACTCGCCCGTCGCCTTCGCTGCGCCCCACCGGTCCGACACCGGGCATCGATCGCACGCTCACTCGCCCGTCGCCTTCGCGATGATCTCCTTGGCGACGTTCGCCGGAACCTCCTGGTACGAGTGGAACTGCATGGTGTAGCTCGCTCGTCCCTGGGTCTTGGAGCGCAGGTCGCTGACGTAGCCGAACATCTCGGACAGCGGCACCAGCGCCCGCACGACCCGGGCACCGCCGCGCTCGTCCATGGCCTGGATCATCCCGCGCCGAGAGTTCAGGTCGCCGATGACATCACCCATGTTCTCCTCAGGGGTGACGACCTCGACGGCCATCATCGGCTCGAGCAGCGCCGGGTCGGCCTTGCGGGCCGCCTCCTTCAGCGCCATCGAGCCGGCGATCTTGAACGCCATCTCGGACGAGTCGACCTCGTGGTACTGACCGTCCTCGAGGACCGCCCGGATGCCCACCAGCGGGTAGCCGGCGAGCACGCCGTACTGCATGGCGTCCTGGATACCGGCGTCCACCGACGGAATGAACTCCTTCGGGATGCGACCACCGGTGATCTGGTTGACGAACTCGTAGGTGGCCTCGCCGTTCATCGGCAGCGGCTCCAGGGAGATGACCACCTTGGCGTACTGGCCCGAGCCACCGGTCTGCTTCTTGTGCGTGTACTCGACCCGCTGCACGGGCTTGCGGATCGTCTCGCGGTAGGCGACCTGCGGCTTGCCGATGTTCGCCTCGACGTTGAACTCCCGACGCATCCGGTCGACCAGGATCTCCAGGTGCAGCTCGCCCATGCCGGAGATGACCGTCTGCCCGGTCTCCTCGTCGAGCTTCACGCGGAAGGTCGGGTCCTCCTCGGCCAGCCGCTGGATCGCGGTGGAGAGCTTCTCCTGGTCGGCCTTGCTCTTCGGCTCGATCGCCACCTCGATGACCGGCTCCGGGAAGGTCATCGACTCCAGGATCACCGGGTTCGCCGGGTCACAGAGCGTGTCGCCCGTCGTGGTCTGCTTGAGACCCTGCACCGCGATGATGTCACCGGCCTGGGCGCTGGCCCGCTCCTCCCGCTTGTTCGCGTGCATCTGGTAGATCTTGCCGATGCGCTCCTTGCGGTCCTTGGTGGAGTTGACCACCTGAGCACCCGACTCGATCGTGCCGGAGTAGATGCGCACGTAGGTCAGCTTGCCGAGGTGCTTGTCGGTCTGGATCTTGAAGGCCAGCGCGGCGAACGGCTCGCTCACCGACGGCTTGCGCTGCATCGGCGTCTCGCCATCGGTGGCCGTACCCTCGATCGCCGGAATGTCCAGCGGCGAGGGCAGGTAGTCCACGACGGCGTCGAGCATGGGCTGGATGCCCTTGTTCTTGAAGGCCGAGCCGCACAGGACCGGGTTGGCCTTGCTGGCGATCGTGGCCCGGCGGACCGCGGCCTTGATGTCCTCGATGGACAGCTCCTCACCCTCGAGGTACTTCTCCATGATGGAGTCATCGACCTCGGCCAGGGTTTCGATGAGCTTCTCCCGGTACTTCGCGGCCTGCTCGGCCATGTTCGCCGGGATCTCCTCGACGGTGTAGTCCTCACCCTTGCGGGTCTCGCCCCGCCAGGTCAGCGCCCGCATGCCCACGAGGTCAACGACGCCGATGAAGTCGGCCTCGCTCCCGATGGGCAGTTGCAGGATCAGCGGCGTCGCGTTGAGGCGGCTGACCATCATGTCGACGCACCGGAAGAAATCGGCGCCGGTGCGGTCCATCTTGTTGACGAAACACATGCGGGGCACGCGGTACTTGTCGGCCTGCCGCCACACGTTCTCCGTCTGCGGCTCGACCCCCGCCACGCCGTCGTAGACGGCGACCGCACCGTCGAGCACGCGCAGCGACCGCTCGACCTCGACCGTGAAGTCGACGTGGCCCGGCGTGTCGATGATCTGGATGGTGTGGCCCTTCCACTCGCACTTGGTGGCGGCGGAGGTGATGGTGATGCCCCGCTCCTGCTCCTGCTCCATCCAGTCCATGACGGCGGCGCCCTCATGGACCTCACCGATCTTGTAGGTGATGCCGGTGTAGAACAGGATCCGCTCGGTCGTCGTCGTCTTCCCGGCATCGATGTGCGCCATGATGCCGATGTTGCGGACCTTGGCGAGGGCAGCGTCTGCGGCGGCCACAGTTATCCCCTGACTCTCTCGTGGAGACTCTCCATCTGGTGGGCCTTACGGCCCGCAGTCTGGCGATCCACCCGACCGGCGTCGGCGCGCCTGGGGCGGATCACCAGCGGTAGTGGGCGAAGGCCCGGTTGGACTCCGCCATCTTGTGCGTGTCCTCGCGCCGCTTCACTGCAGCACCAAGACCGTTACTGGCGTCGATCAGCTCGTTCATGAGCCGCTCGACCATCGTCTTCTCCCGACGCTGACGGGCGTACTGGGTGATCCAGCGCAGGCCGAGGGTCGTCGCCCGGTGCGGCTTGACCTCGACGGGCACCTGGTAGGTCGCACCACCCACACGGCGGCTGCGCACCTCGAGCGTCGGCTTCACGTTGTCCATGGCGCGCTTGAGGGTGACGACCGGGTCGGTACCGGTCTTCTCCCGGCACCCCTCCAGCGCGCTGTACACGATGCGCTCCGCCAACGCCCGCTTACCCCGCTGCAGGACCTTGTTGATCAGCTGCGTCACCAGCGGCGAGTTGTACACCGGGTCGGGAACGATCGGCCGGCGCGGCGCAGGTCCCTTGCGCGGCATTACTTCTTCTCCTTCTTCGCGCCGTAGCGGCTACGCGCCTGCTTGCGGTTACGAACGCCCTGGGTGTCGAGCGTGCCACGAATGATCTTGTAACGAACACCAGGGAGGTCCTTCACCCGGCCGCCGCGCACGAGCACCATCGAGTGCTCCTGCAGGTTGTGGCCGACACCCGGGATGTACGCGGTCACCTCGATCTGGCTGGTCAGGCGCACACGGGCGACCTTCCGCAGCGCCGAGTTGGGCTTCTTCGGCGTCGTTGTGTAGACACGCGTGCACACGCCGCGCCGCTGCGGGCTGCCCTTGAGCGCCGGCGTCTTGGTCTTGCTCGTCTTCGCCTGGCGGCCCTTACGGACCAGCTGCTGGATCGTAGGCATCCGGGCCTCGAGTCTCCCTTTCTCTTCCTGCCCCGGCCGCGCACGCGTGGCCCGAGGCCGTTTGCGTTCGCTCCGCACACGGCGTGGCCGCCGGGGCGGTTGTCGCCGCACCGGGGCGCGGCGGTGGTCGTCTGTTCAGGTCTGCTGATGGTCTCGCAGGCTCCGGTCGACCCCCGCGGTCGGGCGTGTCGCGGCTGCCCACGGCCCGGAGCGGTGATGAGACGCACCGGGGTTGTGCCTGCCTCGCGCGCTGAGCTTCAGCGTGAGCCCCACCCGGCCGCCCGGCCCCCATATCCGCCCAATCGGGCGTCATGGGCGCACGCTTGCGCGGCCTGGCGTGCAGGCACGAGGAGAAAGACTACCGGCCCCGGGCACCAACGTCAAAATCGGCCCCCGACCGGCTCGGCGTGCCGAGGATCGCCGGCCGGCCTTTGGGCCGATCGACGTCGGCCAGGGTGACGGCTGCCTCGTCTGTCACAGTCTAGGCCCACGGGGACGACGCCGTTCGACATTCCCCCCTCTGTAATCGCCCCCGCGGTCACTGCCCCTCTGGCATGCGGCCCGACCGCTCGGGACGACGTACGGGCCTCGGTCCGGTTCGGCGGACCGGCGAGTCGGGAACTACCAGGTCAGCGCCACGGCCATCGTCACCGCGGTGACGGTGAGGCCCACGGCGCCACAGGCCAGGCCCGCGATGGCGGCCCACCGCCCCATCGTCGGGCCCCAGGCGACGCTGGCCCGGATGCGACGCAGACCGGTCACGCCCAGCCCGACCGATGCCCCGCCGGCCGCGGTGGCCAGCACCGCGAACGCCCCGGCCACGCCCGGACCCCACCCGTCGGCCGCGCCCACCGCGGCGAAGAAGAGCACGGCCAGCGACACCAGGATCGCGGCGATCCCCGCCACGAAACTCGCCACCGACGGCCCGTTGATCGTCGGACGCACGCCGACGAGCGCCACCGCGAACGGCGTGCCCGGCACCGGCGCAACGGTCGTGGGGCGGGGCAGACCGATTCGAGGTCGCGGGTGGTAGGGACCGTACGGGTACGGCCCGGACGCATACGGCCCCACCGGGTAAGGTCCCGGCCCGCCCCCGTACGGAGGGAGAGCGGCCGGATAGGGACCCGGTACGCCGTACGGATACGGCGCGCCGGGAGGCCCGGCCGGGTGACCGACCGGAGGCGGAGCGCCGGGGACAGGCTGCACGCCCCCAAAGTACCCGGTCCGACCGCACCCGAGGGCGTCACCGACCGCTCCCGCCGCGCGGGCCGGTGCGATCGGCCGCGCGGGCCAACCCCTGTGATCAGGCCCAGTGTGATCAGTTGGCGCGATCAATCCATGGTGTCGGGGAAGTCGTGGGGCACGGGGCCGTCGGCGGCGGCGAGGATGGCGGCGAGGGCGGCGACCACCAGCATGAGCGCGGCGAGCCCCGCCCCGATCACCGCCAGCACCTCACCGCGGCGCAGCTGATCGTTACCGGTGAGGTAGCCGCAGGCGGCGACCAGATCGGCCCGCGCCTGGCGGGCCAGGCCGAGGGCCACCAGCGCGGGCACGAGGCCACCGACCAACGGTCCGGTGAGCAGGGCCAGCACGCCAAGGACGAACACCGCGGTCGCCTTGGTCGAGGGCACCGGGTCGGGGTCGAGCGGATGCCGCGCGGCGACCGGGGACGCCAGCGGTACGGTCACGGACCCACCCCATCACGCCGGCGCGGGTGACGGACCCACCTCGCCCCAGGGTGCGCCCAAAGAGGTGATCGGGCCGGCGCCGGGCGGCCGGCGGTTCCTCTCCGTCAAGACCGTCGACCACCTGTCTCGGCCGTTCTCGCCAAACTCGGCGCCCCGACCCGGCGGGACGCGGCCGCCAAGGCCAGCGAGCTCGGCCTCACGTCCGCTTCCCGGACATAGAAGCTCCTCAACGCAACCCAGAAGCCTCCTCAAGGGGCACGGCCCGGGCAATGACGCCCGGGCCGTTGCTACTCCGCCGAGCAGAGTGAGGGTCCGGACGCCAGGCGCCCGGACCCTCAGTCGTCGTCAACCCGACCAGATCAGCGGAACGACCCCAGGTCGAAGTCGTCGAGCGGGACCGCGGCCCCGGTCGCCGGCCCGAACCCGTAGTCGGTCTCCGTGTAGCCAGTCATCGAGTAGACCTTGGCCTTCGCCTCCTCGGTCGGCTCGACCCGGATGTTCCGGTACCGGGCAATGCCCGTACCGGCCGGGATGAGCTTGCCGATGATGACGTTCTCCTTCAGACCGATCAGGGCATCGCTGCGGGCGTTGATCGCGGCGTCGGTGAGCACCCGGGTCGTCTCCTGGAAGGACGCGGCGGACAGCCAGGAGTCCGTCGCGAGCGACGCCTTGGTGATACCCATGAGCACCGGACGACCGGCCGCGGGCTCGCCACCCTCGGCCACCAGACGCCGGTTCTCCGCCTCGAACTGGGCCCGGTCCACGAGCAGGCCCGGCAGGAACTCGGTTCCCCCGGAGTCGATGACCGTCACTCGCTTGAGCATCTGGCGAATGATGATCTCGATGTGCTTGTCGTGGATGAGCACACCCTGCGAGCGGTAGACCGCCTGCACCTCCTGGGTGAGGTGGACCTGGACCGCCCGCGGCCCGCTGACCCGCAGCAGCTCGTGCGGGTCGATGGTGCCCTCGGTCAGCTTCTCGCCGACCTCGACGTGGTCGCCGTCGCGCACCCGGAGACGGACCCGCTTGGAGATCTTGTCGTACACGATCTCGTCGCTGCCGTCGTCCGGCACGATGATGATCTTGCGCGAGCGGTCGCCGTCCTCGATGCGGACCCTGCCGGCCATCTCGGCGATCGGCGCCTTACCCTTCGGCACCCGAGCCTCGAAGATCTCCTGCACCCGCGGCAGACCCTGGGTGATGTCCTCACCCGCGATACCACCGGTGTGGAAGGTCCGCATCGTCAGCTGGGTACCGGGCTCACCGATCGACTGGGCGGCGATGATGCCCACCGCCTCGCCGACGTCGACCAGCTTGCCGGTGGGCAGCGAGCGGCCGTAGCACAGCGCGCAGACGCCGAGCTTCGACTCGCAGGTCAGCACGCTGCGTACCTTGACGTTCTCGATGCCGGCCTTCACGAGCTGCTCGACGATCATCGAGGTGATGTCGGTGCCCCGGGCCACGATCTCGTTGCCCTCGGCATCGGTCACCGTCTCGGCGAGCGTGCGTCCGATGACGCTGGTCTCCACGTAGTCGTGGACCCGCAGCGCCCCGGTCGCCTCGTCCCGCTGGGCCACCGGCATGGTGATGGACCGCTCGGTGCCGCAGTCCTCCTCGCGGATGATGACGTCCTGGGAGACGTCCACCAGACGCCGGGTCAGGTAACCGGAGTCGGCGGTCCGCAGCGCCGTGTCGGCCAGACCCTTACGGGCACCGTGGGTGGAGATGAAGTACTCCAGCACGGACAGGCCCTCACGGAACGAGGACTTGATCGGCCGCGGGATGATCTCACCCTTCGGGTTGGCCACCAGACCACGGATCGCGGCGATCTGCCGGAGCTGGAGGAGGTTACCGCGGGCACCCGAGTTGATCATCTTCCACAGCGGGTTCGCCTGCGGCAGCGCCGCCTCCATGTCCTTGGCGACCTCGTTGCTCGCCTTGGTCCAGATCTCGATGAGCTCGCCCCGGCGCTCCTCGGCGGTCATGAGGCCGCGCTGGTACTGCTTGTCGATGCGCTCGGCTTCCTTCTCGTACCGCTCGAGGATCTCCCGCTTGTGCGGCGGCTGGACCACGTCCTCGATGCCGATGGTCACGCCGGACCAGGTGGCCCAGTGGAAGCCCCGCTCCTTCAACGCGTCCAGGGTGGCCGCGAGCTGAACCTTCGGGTACTTCTCGGCCAGGTCGTTGACGATCGCCGACAGCTGGCTCTTGCGTACCTCGAAGTTGATGAACGGGTACCCCGGCGGCAGGGTCTCGTTGAAGATGATCCGGCCGAGCGTGGTCTCGAGGATCTTGCCCTCGTCCAGCGGCTGCGGCGGCTCATTCGGAGCGTTCCGTACGTGCGTGATCTCCCGGACCCGCACCCGGATCGGGGCCTGCAGGTGCAGCTCCTTGGCGTCGTAGGCCATCCAGGCCTCGGCGTCGGAGCTGAACGTCCGGCCCTCACCCTTGGTCCCCGGCTCGGCGTGGGTCAGGTGGTACAGGCCGATGATCATGTCCTGGGTCGGCATGGTCACCGGCTTGCCGTCGGCCGGCTTGAGGATGTTGTTGCTCGACAGCATGAGGATGCGGGCTTCCGCCTGCGCCTCCGCCGACAGCGGCACGTGGACCGCCATCTGGTCGCCGTCGAAGTCCGCGTTGAACGCGGTGCAGACCAGCGGGTGGATCTGAATCGCCTTACCCTCGACCAGCTGCGGCTCGAAGGCCTGGATACCCAGCCGGTGCAGGGTGGGCGCCCGGTTGAGCAGGACCGGGTGCTCGGCGATGACCTCTTCCAGCACGTCCCACACGACCGGGCGCTGGCGCTCGACCATGCGCTTGGCCGACTTGATGTTCTGGGCGTGGTTGAGGTCGACCAGCCGCTTCATCACGAACGGCTTGAACAGCTCCAGCGCCATCTGCTTGGGCAGACCGCACTGGTGCAGCTTGAGCTGCGGACCGACCACGATGACGGACCGGCCGGAGTAGTCGACCCGCTTACCCAGCAGGTTCTGGCGGAACCGACCCTGCTTGCCCTTGAGCATGTCCGACAGCGACTTGAGCGGACGGTTGCCCGGGCCGGTGACCGGCCGACCGCGACGACCGTTGTCGAACAGCGCGTCGACGGCCTCCTGGAGCATCCGCTTCTCGTTGTTGACGATGATCTCGGGCGCGCCCAGGTCGATCAGCCGCTTGAGCCGGTTGTTCCGGTTGATCACCCGGCGGTACAGGTCGTTCAGGTCGCTCGTGGCGAACCGGCCACCGTCGAGCTGCACCATGGGGCGCAGGTCCGGCGGGATGACCGGGATGCAGTCGAGCACCATGCCCAGCGGCGAGTTGCTGGTGTTGAGGAACGCCGCGACCACCTTGAGCCGCTTGAGCGCGCGGATCTTCCGCTGGCCCTTACCGGTGCGGATGGTCTCCCGCAGCGCCTCCGCCTCGGCCTCCAGGTCGAGGTTCTCCACCAGTGCCTTGATCGCCTCGGCACCCATGGCCCCGGTGAAGTACATGCCGAACCGGTCGCGCAGCTCCCGGTAGAGCATCTCGTCGGTGATGAGCTGCTTGGGCTCGAGCTTGCGGAAGGTCTCCAGCACCTCGTCGAGGCGGTCGATCTCCCGCTGGGCGCGGTCGCGGATCTGGCGCATCTCGCGCTCGCCCGACTCCTTGACCTTGCGCCGGACGTCGCTCTTGGCCCCCTCGGCCTCGAGCTCGGCGAGGTCGGCCTCCAGCCGCGCCGCCCGCTTCTCGATCTCGGCGTCCCGAGCGCTCTCGGCGTGCCGCTTCTCCGCGGCGATCTCCGCCTCGATCGTGGCCATGTCCCGCTGACGGGCCTCGTCATCGACCGAGACGATGACGTACGACGCGAAGTAAATGATCTTCTCGAGATCCTTGGGGGCCAGGTCGAGCAGGTAGCCCAGCCGGCTCGGCACGCCCTTGAAGTACCAGATGTGGGTCACCGGGGCGGCCAGCTCGATGTGGCCCATCCGCTCACGGCGGACCTTCGCCCGCGTCACCTCGACGCCGCAGCGCTCGCAGATGATGCCCTTGAAGCGGACCCGCTTGTACTTGCCGCAGTAGCACTCCCAGTCCCGGGTCGGACCGAAGATCTTCTCGCAGAAGAGGCCGTCCTTCTCGGGCTTGAGGGTGCGGTAGTTGATGGTCTCCGGCTTCTTGACCTCGCCGTGCGACCAGCGACGGATGTCGTCGGCGGTGGCCAGGCCGATCCGGAGCTCATCGAAGAAATTTACATCGAGCACTTGTCAGTCCCTCTATCGCGGCTCGGCAGTCAACAAACGCGGTCAGACCTCATCGACGCTCATCGCACCCTCATTCGGGCGACGCGACAGGTCGATACCTAGCTCCTCGGCGGCCCGGAACACCTCGTCGTCGGTCTCCCGCATCTCCAGGGCCACGCCGTCGCTGGAGAGCACCTCAACGTTGAGGCACAGCGACTGCAGCTCCTTGAGCAGCACCTTGAACGACTCCGGGATGCCCGGCTCGGGAATGTTCTCGCCCTTGACGATCGCCTCGTAGACCTTCACCCGGCCCAGCACGTCGTCGGACTTGATGGTGAGCAGCTCCTGCAGCGCGTACGCCGCGCCGTAGGCCTGCATCGCCCAGCACTCCATCTCCCCGAAGCGCTGACCACCGAACTGTGCCTTACCGCCGAGCGGCTGCTGAGTGATCATCGAGTACGGGCCGGTCGAGCGCGCGTGGATCTTGTCGTCGACCAGGTGGTTGAGCTTGAGGATGTAGATGTAGCCAACCGCGATCGGGTCGGGGAACGGCTCGCCGGAGCGGCCGTCGAACAGCCGCGCCTTACCCGTGGGCCCGACCAGCCGCTTGCCGTCCCGGTTGGGCAGCGTGGAGGAGAGCAGTCCGGTGATCTCCTCCTCCTTGGCGCCGTCGAAGACCGGGGTGGCCACGTTGGTGTTCGGCGGAGCCTCGGCCGCGCCGATGGCCTGCAGCGCCTGCTTCCACGTGGCGTCGTCGCCCTCGATCTTCCAGCCGGACTTCGCCACCCAGCCCAGGTGAGTCTCCAGGACCTGGCCGACGTTCATCCGGCTCGGCACACCGAGCGGGTTGAGCACGATGTCGACCGGCGTACCGTCCTCGAGGAACGGCATGTCCTCGACCGGCAGGATCTTGGCGATGACGCCCTTGTTGCCGTGCCGACCGGCCAGCTTGTCACCGTCCTGGATCTTCCGCTTCTGGGCGACGTAGACCCGGACCAGCTCGTTGACGCCCGGCGACAGCTCGTCGCCGTCCTCCCGCGAGAAGGTCCGCACGCCGATGACCGTGCCGGTCTCGCCGTGAGGCACCTTCAGCGACGTGTCGCGGACCTCGCGCGCCTTCTCACCGAAGATCGCGCGCAGCAGCCGCTCCTCGGGGGTCAGCTCGGTCTCACCCTTGGGGGTCACCTTGCCGACCAGGATGTCGCCCGGCACCACCTCGGCGCCGATCCGCACGATGCCCCGCTCGTCGAGGTCGGCCAGCATCTCCTCGCTGACGTTCGGGATGTCGCGCGTGATCTCCTCGGGACCGAGCTTGGTGTCCCGGGCGTCCACCTCGTGCTCCTCGATGTGGATCGAGGTGAGGATGTCCTCCTGCACGAGGCGCTGGGACAGGATGATCGCGTCCTCGTAGTTGTGGCCTTCCCACGGCATGAACGCCACGAGCAGGTTGCGGCCCAGCGCCATCTCACCGTTCTGGGTGCACGGCCCGTCCGCGATCACCTGGCCGGCCTCGACCCGGTCGCCCTCGTTGACGATCGGCCGCTGGTTGATGCAGGAGCCGGCGTTGGAGCGACGGAACTTGTGCAGCAGGTACGTACGCCGGTTGCCGTCGTCCTGGGCGACCGTGATGTAGTCGGCGCACAGGTCCTCGACCACACCACCCTGCTCGGCGACCACCACGTCCCCGGCGTCGACCGCGGCCCGGAACTCCATGCCCGTACCCACCAGCGGCGCCTCGGAGCGCAGCAGCGGCACGGCCTGACGCTGCATGTTGGCGCCCATGAGAGCGCGGTTGGCGTCGTCGTGCTCGAGGAACGGGATCATCGCGGTGGCGACCGAGACCATCTGACGCGGCGACACGTCCATGTAGTCGACGCTGTCGGGCGTCACGAAGTCGACCTCGCCGCCCTTCTTCCGCACCAGCACGCGGTCGTTGGCGAAGGCCCCGTCCGGCCGCAGCGGCTCGTTGGCCTGCGCGATGATGTGCCGGTCCTCCTCGTCGGCGGTGAGGTACTCGATCTCGTCGCTCACCTTGCCGTTCTCGACCTTGCGGTACGGGGTCTCGATGAACCCGAACGGGTTCACCCGGGCGAAGGTCGACAGGGCGCCGATGAGGCCGATGTTCGGACCCTCGGGCGTCTCGATGGGGCACATCCGCCCGTAGTGCGACGGGTGCACGTCGCGGACCTCGAAGCCGGCCCGCTCCCGGGACAGACCACCCGGGCCGAGGGCCGACAGCCGCCGCCGGTGGGTCAGGCCAGCCAGCGGGTTGGTCTGGTCCATGAACTGCGACAGCTGCGAGGTGCCGAAGAACTCCTTGATCGCCGCCACCACCGGGCGGATGTTGATCAGGGTCTGCGGCGTGATCGCCTCGACATCCTGCGTGGTCATCCGCTCCCGGACGACCCGCTCCATGCGGGACAGACCGACCCGGATCTGGTTCTGGATCAGCTCGCCCACCGTGCGCAGGCGGCGGTTACCGAAGTGGTCGATGTCGTCCGGCTCGTACCCCTCCTCACCGACGTGCAGCCGGCAGAGGTAGTCGATCGTGGCGACGATGTCCTCTTCGGTGAGGATGCCCGTCGTGATCGGCACGTTGAGCCCGAGCTTCTTGTTGAACTTGTACCGCCCCACGCGGGCCACGTCGTACCGCTTGGGGTTGAAGAACAGGTTGTCCAGAAGCGTCTGGGCGTTCTCCCGCGTGGGCGGCTCACCGGGCCGCAGCTTGCGGTAGATGTCGAGCAGCGCCTCGTCCTGGCTGCCGATGTGGTCCTTCTCGAGCGTGGTCATCATCAGCTCGGACCAGCCGAAGCGCTCGCGGATCTGCTCGTTGGTCCAGCCGATCGCCTTGAGCAGCACGGTGACGGCCTGGCGCCGCTTCCGGTCGATGCGGACACCGACCGTGTCGCGCTTGTCGACGTCGAACTCGAGCCACGCCCCCCGGCTCGGGATGACCTTGACCGACGTCAGGTCACGGTCGGAGGTCTTGTCGGGCTCCTTGGAGAAGTAGACCCCGGGCGACCGGACGAGCTGGCTGACCACGACCCGCTCGGTGCCGTTGATGATGAACGTGCCCTTGGGCGTCATCATCGGGAAGTCGCCCATGAACACGGTCTGGCTCTTGATCTCGCCCGTGGAGTGGTTGGTGAACTCCGCGGTGACGAAGAGCGGCGCGCAGTAGGTGAGGTCCTTCTCCTTGCACTCCTCGATCGAGGCCTTCACCTCGTCGAAGCGCGGTGACGAGAACGACAGCGACATGGTGCCGGAGAAGTCCTCGATGGGACTGATTTCGTCGAGGATCTCAGCCAGCCCGCTGCGCGCGTTCGGATCATCGCCGTACCGAGCCTGCCACGCCTCGTTGCCGACCAGCCAGTCGAACGACTCGACCTGGACGGCGAGGAGGTTGGGTACCTCAAGGTGTTCGGTGATGCGCCCGAAGGAGATTCGGCGCGGGGCGAAAGCGCTGGACGGGTGACTGGTCTTCGCAGGGCGGGAAGCTGCCAAGATGCGTCCTTCCGAGGACCTGGTGCCGATGGCCGGTTTGCGCGCGCACCCTGACCTATCCCCACCGGTCACGGCCGCCTGGCTGACGCGGCTCGGCAACGCCGCTGGACATCCAGTGCGGGCGTAGGACAGGCAGGGATGAAGTCAGAAGGCAGCGCAAACTAGCAGTGTAGCCATGGAGCTACCCACCCGCAACCCCCCTACCACAGAGCCGGCCACTCCGGGGAGAGTTGCTGCGTCCAACGCGACTCGGTGAGCCGCCACACACAGCCCGTGGCGCCGATGCAGCTTCCCGCTTGCGAGGCGATCGCAACGCTGTGCGGATTCAGCGTGCCTGTCCGTAAGGCCGGCGTCAAGTCCTGACCCACGGCGAGCCGCCGGTCGGCCGCCCCGGACAGCGTGGCGCCGGCCCACGTCGAGCGACGGCCGGCGCCACGTCCGCGTACGGACCTCGTTCGGGTGCCTGAGTCCGGGCGACTTACTTGAGGGTGACCTTCGCGCCCTCGGCCTCGAGCTTGGCCTTGGCCTTCTCGGCGTTCTCCTTGTTGACCTTCTCGAGAACCGGCTTCGGGGCGCCCTCGACCAGGTCCTTGGCCTCCTTCAGGCCCAGGCCGGTGAGCTCGCGCACGACCTTGATGACCTGGATCTTCTTGCCGCCGTCGCTCTCCAGGATGACGTCGAACTCGTCCTTCTCGGCCTCGGCCGGCGCCTCGGCCGCGGCCGCCGCGGGAGCGGCGACACCGGCGACCGCCACCGGAGCAGCGGCCTTGACGTCGAACGTCTCCTCGAACTGCTTCACGAACTCCGAGAGCTCGATCAGCGTCATCTCCTTGAACGCCTCGAGCAGCTCCTCGGTGCTCAGCTTCGCCATGGTGGGTCGTTCCTCTCTGGGTCTTACGGTCAGGCGCCTCGCGGACAGTCAGCAGCTCCTGACCACGTATGTGATCTTGACTTGAGATCGCAGCTCGTCGCTTGCTCGGGACCTGATTGCCGAGCGCTCCTCGCTGCTCGTTCCTCGCAGCTCGTCGCTTACTCGGGGCTTGCTTGCCGAGCGCTCCTCGCTGCTCGTTCCTCGCAGCTCGTCGCTTACTCGGAAGAGCCGCTGCCGCTGCCCTCGCTCTCGCGCTTGGCGCGCAGAGCGTCGGCCAGGCGTACGGCCTGAGCCAGCGGCGCCTGGAAGGTGGCCGCCGCCTTGGCCAGGTTGGCCTTCATCGCGCCCGCGAGCTTGGCCAGGAGCACCTCACGGGACTCGAGGTCGGCGAGCTTGGTGACCTCTTGGGCCGAGAGCGCCTTGCCCTCGTAGACGCCGCCCTTGATCACCAGCATGGGGTTGGCCCGCGCGAACTCGCGCAGGCCCTTGGCCGCCTCGACGACGTCGCCGTGGACGAAGGCGAGCGCGGTGGGACCGGTGAACAGGTCATCCAGACCGGTGATCCCGGCGGCCACCGCGGCCCGCTTGGCCAGGGTGTTCTTGGCGACCGCATAGGTCGCCTGCGAGCCGAGCGCCTTGCGCAGCTCACGGAGCTGGGCGACGGTGAGGCCGCGGTACTCGGTGAGCACCGTGGCGGCCGACGACCGGAACTGGTCGGTGAGTTCCGCGACGGCCGCGACCTTGTCGGTCCGGACCGGCTTGCCGGTTGCGGCGCTGACCGACTGCCCCGCGCTGCTCGCGGCTGGCGCTCGCTGCGATGTGCCCGCCATGTCCCTCCTCTCGTGCAGTCGGGCTGGTCGCGCCCCGGGGAGCGGACGGAGAGAGCGGTCCACACGAAAAACGTCCCGGCGCAGGGCGCACGGGACGCGAACACGTCGATCGAGAAGACACGTCGATACGACGTCCAGCGTTGCCGTCCAACCTGCGCGGGCCGCCTGCCGGAGCAGGACCTTCGACTCCACCCAACGGTGGGTGACCAGCGGTCTACGGTGAACGTGTACATCCAGCGAGAAACCTCGCCAGACTCGTCGGTACAGCCTACGCGCACCACACCAGGCGAGGCAAATCGCCCCTCGGCCCGGGCTTGTCCGTCCGTCCCATGATCGCCATGAGGCGGTATCGCGTCGCAGGGCGCACGACTGCCTCACCGTGATCATGGGTCGTGATCGCGGTGAGGCGGGTGTGGATGGTCGGGGGCGTGACCGCCTCACGGCGATCTTGGGGGTGTGCATTGCTCGTCGTGATTGCCGGGACATGGCCTCCTCACCGTGACGGGGGCATCCCGTCCGGTTCCGGACAAAGCCGCCCGGGGCGTGTCGCGAACTAGTCGAAAGGGTGCACCAGGGCGGATCCCCGGCGGCACCGGCCACGGCCTAGGATGCGCCAGTGTCAGACATCGCTGCCTCGCCGCCCGTGACGGCGGCCGCCACGCCCGTACGGTCCGACTCTCCGTGGCGGCGAGCCTGGCTGACCGGACTGGCGACCTGGGCCATCGCGTACCTGAGCTACCTGCTGCTCAACGCGGTGTTCTGGACCATGGCCACCGAGAAGGCCCCACCGCTGGTGGAGTTCTTCAACGTCTGGAACCGCTGGGACACCGGGCACTACATCACGATCGCCACCACGGGGTACAACCCGAACACCGAGAACACGGCGTTCTTCCCGCTCTATCCGCTACTCATGCGGTTTCTCGACCCGGTGCTGCCCGGCGAGAAGCTCGCCGCCGGCCTGATCATCGCCTCGGCGGCCTGCATCGCGACGCTCGCGGTCATCCACCGGCTGGTCGAGGACCTCTTCGACACCGACACGGCGCAGCGGGCGGCCCTGTACCTCATGGCCTCCCCCTTCGCGTTCTACCTGGTCGCGGCGTACAACGAGAGCCTCCTGCTCGCGCTGTGCGTGGCCTCGCTGTACTGCATGCGCCGCGGCCACTGGTGGGCCGCCGGCATCTTCGGCGGGTTCGCCAGCGCCACCCGGCAGGCCGGGGTGCTGCTGGCAGTCGCCTTCGCCATCGAGTACCTGCGGCAGCGGGGCTGGCGCATCCGCGAGGTGCGCTGGAACGCGGCCGCGGTGCTGCTCGTGCCGACCGGCCTGCTCGCCTATATGGCCTACTGCGCGGCGGCGTTCGACGACCCGCTGCGGTTCATGCATATCCAGGAGTTCTGGGGTCGGCAGCTCTCCGTGCCGTGGAAGGGCGTCCAGGGCGCGCTCGACCACATCGCCCTGTGGTCGGCCGAGAGCCCGCTCCACGCGTACGTCGTGGTCAACGTGATCGACCTGGTGAGCCTGCCCCTGGTGATCGCGCTCCTGGTGCTGTCGGTCGTCGGACCGTGGCGACTCGGTCAGCCGTCGTGGTACCTGATCGCCTTCGGCGTCGCGGCGTTCGTGATGGTCCTGCTCAGCCCGATCGGTCGCGGGCTTCCGCCACTGCACGGGCTACCCCGGTACGCCCTCGAGATGGTGCCGATCTACATCGTGCTGGCCCGCATGGGGGCCGACCGAGCCTTCGACCGGGCCTACCTGTTCCCGGCCATCGCGCTGCAGGCCGCGCTGGTCATCGGTTTCTTCGCCAACGTCTGGCTCTCCTGACCGGCCCGGGCGGGGTGGCCCGAGCCCCACGGGTACGCGCCCACCCGGCCGGCCGCCAAACGTACGGCCGCCGGAACCGGACCCACAGACAACGGGTCCCCGGTATCGCCTCGTGGCGAGACCGGGGACCCGTTCGCGTCAGCGGCGTCAGCGCGCCTGACGTCAGGCGGCCGCAGTCGTCTCGTGGAGGTTGCGCGTGATGTTGGGGTCGACCGGAATCCCCGGCCCCATCGTGGTGGTCACGAAGATCTTGCGCAGGTAACGGCCCTTGGCGGCCGACGGCTTGGCCCGGAGCACCTCGTCCAGAACGGCCGCGTAGTTGTCGATCAGCTGCTCGGTCGTGAACGACACCTTGCCGATGATCAGGTGCAGGTTGGAGTGCTTGTCGACCCGGAAGGTGATCTTCCCGCCCTTGATGTCGTTCACGGCCTTGGCCACGTCCATGGTGACCGTACCGGTCTTCGGGTTGGGCATGAGGCCCCGCGGGCCGAGGATCCGGGCGATCCGACCGATCTTGGCCATCTGGTCGGGGGTCGCGATCGCCGCGTCGAAGTCGAGCCAGCCGCCCTGGATGCGGGCGACCAGGTCGTCGCTGCCCACCGCGTCGGCCCCGGCGGCCTCGGCTTCGGCCGCCTTGTCGCCGGCCGCGAAGACGATGACCCGGGCGGTCTTGCCGGTCCCGTGCGGCAGGTTGACCACGCCGCGGACCATCTGGTCGGCCTTACGAGGATCGACACCCAGCCGCATGGCCACCTCGACGGTGGCGTCGAACTTCACCGGGCTGGTCTGCTTGGCCAGATTGATCGCCTCGGCCGGCGTGTAGAGCCGGCTCCGGTCGACCAGCGCGGCCGCGTTGCGGTAACCCTTGCTGCGCTGCATGTGAATCTCCTGTGGTGACAGTGGGCCGTACGGCCCTCCCACGCTGACCGCCCCGTCGCGCCCGACCAGCCCGGCGGGCCGGTGCGGCCGGCCCCCCGGACGAGCGCCCGGTCCGGTCAGTCCTTTCTGGTGATCGGGCAGGTGCTACCCGGTCAGGGCTGACCGGGGTCAGTCCTTGATGGTGATGCCCATCGACCGGGCGGTACCCGCGATGATCTTCTCAGCCGACTCGATGTCGTTGGCGTTGAGGTCGGGCAGCTTCTTCTGCGCGATCTCCCGCAGCTGGGCCCGGGTGATCGAACCGACCTTGTCCCGGTGCGGGGCGCCCGACCCCTTGTCGACCCCGGCCGCCTTGACGAGCAGGCGGGCCGCCGGCGGGGTCTTGAGGACGAACGAGAACGTGCGGTCCTCGTAGACACTGATCTCCGCCGGGACGATGTCGCCCCGCTGGCTCTCAGTGGCCGCGTTGTACTGCTTGACGAACTCCATGATGTTCACGCCGTGCTGGCCGAGCGCGGGGCCGACCGGCGGGGCCGGGGTGGCCTGACCCGCGGGCAGCTGAAGCGTGAACGTCTTGATCAGCTTCTTCTTCTTGGGAGGCATGACTCTTCCTGTGGGCTACTTCGGTCCGGTCGTGTGGCTGAGTGGGTCCGACAGGCCGTGGCCGACCGTGGTCCGGCTAAACCTTAGAGACCTGGTTGAAGTTGAGCTCGACCGGTGTCTCCCGACCGAAGATCGACACCAGGGCCTTGAGCTTCTGCTGGTCGACGTTGATCTCGCTGATGGTGGCCGGCAGTGAGGCGAACGGCCCGTCGATCACGGTGACCGAGTCACCCACGGCGAGGTCGACCACCTTGACCTCGGGCTTGACCTTCTTGCCCGCCGTGACCGACGGCGCGAGCCACTTCACGACCTCGTCGAGGGAGAGCGGTGCGGGCCGGTCGGCACGGTCGGTCGCGCCGACGAACCCGGTGACCCCGGGCGTGTTGCGCACGCAGGAGTAGGACTCCGGGGTCAGCTCCATCCGGACCAGGATGTAGCCCGGGAAGACCTTGCTCTGCACCTGCTGGCGCTTGCCGTTGCGGACCTCGACCTCGTCACGGGTCGGCACCTCGACCTGGTAGATGTAGTCCTCCATGTCGAGGGTCGCGATGCGGGTCTCGAGGTTGGCCTTGACGCGGTTCTCGTACCCGGCGTAGGAGTGCACCACGTACCAGTCGCCGGGCTGGTAGCGCAAGGACTCACGCAGCGCGGCGACCGGGTCGATCTCCTCCTCTTCGGAGGCGTCGGCCGCCGTGGTGTCCTCGGTCTCGTCGTAGTCGGGCACGTTCACTTGCCTTCCGTCACCTCCGGCCGCGCCGGAGCCGTCGCGCCCCGCTCGCGAAGCGCATCGTCCCTATTTCCAGTCTGCCGCCGGTCGCCGGACTACTCCGCGGGCGATCCGAAGATCAGGAACATGAGTCGGGCGAACCCGAGGTCGAGTCCGGCCACGAAGCCCATCACCAGCGCCACAAAGATGACCACCACCGTGGTGTAGGTGAGCAGCTCCTTGCGCGTCGGCCAGATGACCTTCTGCAGCTCCGCGACCGTCTCGCGGAAGCGGCGCGCCACGCGACCGAAGATCCCGATCCGGGCGTCCGCGTCCCGCTTGGTCCGGTCGCGGCTGACCGTACGCTCCCGGGTGGCGGCGCCAGCCCGAGCCCGCCGCGTCGGCGCGGCGTCCTCGTCCTCGGCGTCGGCCTCCGCCCGGTCGTCCTCCTCGAGGTCCGCGTCGTCGTACGCGTCCTCGATCGGCTCGTCGGTCGAGCCGTCGTCCTCCACCGAGCGTCCGCGGTTCCTGTTGGCCACTGTCGCCCTCTCTTCGGTGCTGTTCTTGCCGGTCCGGCTCCCGCGCTCGCCGGAACGTCGCCGGTTCGGCTCGCACGCTCGCCGCTGTACCTTGAGCGGTCGGGGGCAGGATCTGCGTGGCAGGGGCGACAGGACTCGAACCTGCAACCTGCGGTTTTGGAGACCGCTGCGCTGCCAATTGCGCCACGCCCCTGTGCGGTTGACCCACCCACCGCATCGGCCAGGTACCCGATGAGAGGTTCCGAGCACACTACGGTAGGGGCATCACCCCACGGCGGACAGTGTACGGGTAGTGCCGCCGGAAACCCAAGTCGGGTTACGAGGCCGGGTTGGTCCCGACCCGCAGCCGGGCCCGCGCCTGCGCGAGCACCTTCTCGCCGCCCGACGTGACGGTCAGCTCAACCTGAGCCTCGCCATCGACGACGCTACGGACGACCCCGGCCACCACGACCTCAGCCCCGGTGTCGTCATCCGGCACGACCACCGGCTTGGTGAACCGCACGCCGTACTCGATCACGGCATCCGGCCGCCCCGTCCAGGTGGTCAACGCCCGGCCGGCCAGCGCCATGGTGTACATGCCGTGAGCGATCACGCCCGGAAGCCCGACCGAGCGGGCGATCCGGTCGCTCCAGTGGATCGGATTGAAGTCGCCCGAGGCCCCGGCGTAGCGGACCAGGTCGGCCCGCGTCACGCGGTACGTCTGGGCGGGAAGCTGCTGACCCTCGGCCCAGGTCTCCGGCTGGCTCACGCGTCCCCCCGAACCACGAGTCGGGTCCACACGCTGACCACCGGCGCTCCGCTGGCGTCGCTGACGTCCACCCGGGTGGTCAGGAAGTCATGGCCGCCCCGGGACATGATCTCCTCGACCGTGCACACGCAGGTGAGTTCATCCCCGGCCACGATGGGGCGGGTGTAGACGAAACGCTGGTCGCCATGCACCACGCGGGCGTAGTCGATGCCCAGCGCGGGGTCGTCGATCACCGCCCGGCCGGCGGCCAGCGAGATCACGATGGGGAACGTCGGCGGCGCCACCACGTCCGGGTAGCCGAGCGCGGAAGCCGCGTCCGGATCGGTGTAGGCCGCATCGGCCGCCCCGATGGCCTCGGCGAACTCGCGGATCTTCTCGCGGCCGACACGGTAGGGCGGGGTCGGCGGGTAGGTGCGACCGACGTAGGAGGGGTCCAACGCCACGGTGAGCCGGCCCGACCGTACTAGCGGGTCTCGCGGTGCACCTGGTGCTTGCCGCAGTTCGGGCAGAACTTACGCAGCTCGATGCGGTCCGGGTCGTTACGCCGGTTCTTGGTGGTGATGTAGTTGCGGTGCTTGCACTCCGAGCACGCCATAGTGATCTTGGGACGAATGTCAGTCGCCTTGGCCACGGTCGTGCGCCTTTCGAGTGTGCCCGGACAGTCTGGGACTGCGTGAAGGGTGGACTATCCCTGGTGGGTATGCGGTCAGTCTCGTAGCGGTGGCCGGACTTGAACCGGCGACACAGCGATTATGAGCCGCTTGCTCTGCCAACTGAGCTACACCGCCAGGTCTGCCTTGTAGCAGCTGAGCCCCCTTACGGAATCGAACCGTAGACCTTCTCCTTACCATGGAGACGCTCTGCCGACTGAGCTAAGGGGGCGTGCCACGCGAGCCGCGAACGCGGCCTTGGTAAGAGTACACGGCCCGCCCGGCGGGACAAAACCAGGTTCCCCCCTCGGCGCGCCGGCCGGCCCGAAAACGCCGTCACCCGGGACCGACGCCCCGACCCGAGCCTCCTTCAGGGGCTCACGCGCACCCGTCCAGGACTCACGGCACAACCGTCACGGCACACGGCGCCGCTCTCAGGGCTCACGGTGCGGCCGTCAGGGAACGACGCGCAGCCAGCGGCCCTCGCCGTCGGCCCGCGGCTCCAGCACGGTGACCTCGCCCCGAGGCTCCAGGACCGGGGCCGGCTCCGGCTGGGCGGCCAGCCAGGCCTCGAACCGCTCGTACGGCAGGGCCCGACTGAACAGGAAGCCCTGACCCACCCGGCAGCCCAGCTCCTCGAGCAGGTTCACGGTGCGCTCGTTCTCCACGCCCTCGGCCACCGGGACCAGGCCGAGCTGGTCGGCGAGCAGGACGACCGCCCGGACCGTGGCGAGGTCACCGTCGTCGGTCGCGATGCCCGCGATGATCGACCGATCGATCTTCACCTCGTGCAGCGGCATGCGCCGCAGATGCGTGAGCGACGCGTGCCCCGTCCCGAAGTCGTCGACCGCGAGCCGTACGCCCAGATCGGCCAGGCGACGCACGTTGGCCAGGGACCGCTCGGTCTCGCCCAGCAGGCCCTGCTCCCGAATTTCCAGGGTCACCAGGTGGGCCGGCACGCCGTACTCGTCGAGCAGGCCGGCCAGGCGGCGTGGGAACGTCGGGTCGACCACGGTGCGGGGCGAGACGTTGACCGCCACCGGCAGCTCCCGGCCGGCCTCGAGCCAGCCGCGGGCCCGCCGGAGGCCCTCCCGGACCACCAGCTCGGTCAGCCTCCCCAGCTGACCGGTGTGCTCGGCGATCGCCACGAACTCGTCAGGCGACACCTCACCGTGGGCCGGGTGCTCCCACCGGGCCAGACACTCGACGCCCACGACCCGGCGGTCGGGCAGGGACACCTTCGGCTGGAAGGTCACGGCGACCTGCCCCTCGTCGAGGGCTCGACGCAGGTCGGCCGCGAGCTCCAGCCGGTGGGAGGAGCGGGCCTGCTGGCTGGGGTGGTAGACGTGGATCGGCGTGGTCAGATTCTTGGCGGTCTGGGCGGCCAGGCCGGCCCGGCGGACCAGCGACTCCGGATCGGCCGCGTGGTCCGGGTAGACCGCCACCCCGACGGCCACGTCCACCTGAAGCGCGATCTCGCCGACGCTCAACGGCTGCTGCACCGCGCTGCGCAGGGTCTCGGCGAGCGCGACCGCCGCGGGGATGTCGGGCAGCCGGACGGTGATCAGGAACTCGTCGCTGCCGCTGCGCCCCACCAGGGCGGCGGCCGGTGCGAGACCTCGTAGCCGGTCGGCCACCTCCCGGACGACCTGGTCCCCGGCGTCATGTCCGAACGCGTCGTTGACGTTGCGCAGCCCGCTGATGTCGAAGGAGAGCACGGCCACGACCTCGTCGTGGGCCCGGACGCGGACCGCCTCCTCGAGCTGGGCCAGCACCCGCCGGCGGTTCGGCAGCCGGGTGAGCGCATCGTGGTACGCGTCAAAGAGCAGGCGGTCGACCAGGCGCGAGTTCTCCACCGCCACGGCGGCGTGCGCGGCCAGGGTCTGCAGGAGGCGTACGTCCTCCGGGCCGAAGGTCGCGTGCTCGCCCAGCCGGCCGGCCACCTCGAGGCTGCCGATGACGGCCGGCCCCGACCGCAGTGGCACCACAATCGCGTCCTTGACACCCGCCCCGCGCAGCAGCACCCGCAGGCCCGAGTCGCCCACCTTCGGACCGACGATGAGCGTCGCCCCGTCGGCCACGGCCCGCTCCCGCAGCACCGCCGGGGTCGGGCTCTGGTCGAGCAGGCCGGGCGCGTCGACCCGGGCCGACAGGAGCGTGCGCGGGAAGCGGCCCGCGGCCGGTAGCCACAGCGTGGCCCACTCAGCCTGCAGCAGCTCACGGGTCCGGCCGAGCAGCACGTCGGGCAGCGTCCCGTTGCGGGCCGCGTCCGCCATCGCCTGGGTGAGCTCGTACAGCTCGGTCAGGCTCCGGTGCTGGAGCGTGAACTTGGCGTACGACCGGTAGACGATGATCAGCAGCGCCACCAGGCCGGCGAGCAGCACGATCGACCAGGGCTCGCCCTGCAGGACCTGCAGCACGATCAGGCCCAGCATGATGTTGGCCGCGGTCACGACCAGGACCGAGGCCGAGGCCTCGGCCAGGTTGCGTAGCGGCGGCACGCCCTGGACGAGGCAGATGGCTCCGAGGACCGCGGCGAGCGAGATGATCGTCGAAGAGGCCACCGCGACCGCGAGCACCACCCAGGTGCGCGGGGTGACCGTCGTGGACGGGAATCGGGCGACGATCGAGCCGGCCACGGCGGCCGCCACGCTCACGCTGGTCACGTTGTAGAGCGTCTTGACCAGCGAGTTGCGCTGGAACAGCTGCAGCACCAGGCAGGCCAGCGCCCGGACCACGACGACGAGGATCGGCGACAGGTAGAACAGCGCCAGCAGCAGCGGGATCTCGCCCAGCGTCACGCCCACCGAGTGCCGACGCACCTGGAACGTCAGCACGAACGCCTGCGCGACGGCCATGAGGCCGAGCAGCAGCAGGGCGAGCAGCAGCTGGTCGACGGTCACGGCCGACTGGCTCGCGAGCGGGACCGCGAGGATCGCGGTCAGCACCGCCAGCGGTACCGCGATGTAGTACGCGTACCACTGGGGTCGACCCTTGGGCACGGTCAGACGCGGCACCGCGCATCACCCGCTGCTGCCGTCACCGTTTCGCCGCCATCCGACGCGGCCGTATTCGGTACCGCGCCCGGCTACATCCAGACGACGTCGGCGAAGATGGACGCGCCCGTGCTGCTCAACGCCGCCACTGCAGCCGCCACCGCGACGACCGCGGTGGTCATCGCGAGCATCCTCCGGGCCGCAGCCCGACGCCCCTGGCCCTTACGCATTTTGCGGCTCCCATCAACCGTTACCTGTGCCACACCTAACAAGGGCTAGGAGGATGCTGCCACAGCGACCGGCCATCGCCCACCGTCCACCGTCAGGACCGCACAGGCGTCGGGGCAACTTTGGCCATTCGGCCCACTGGTGGCCGGTCATCCATCGTCGTTCATGGCCAAAAAGGGGAGCCTTTGTCGGTTTTCATCCTGACGCCTTACCACGGTGACGAGATGACGGCGCCGAGCGGCGTCCCCGACGGGGCTCGGACGCCCCGACCTCTCCCGGCACCGACAGGCGTCGCGGGATCTGCTGAGCGCCGGTAGGCGTACCCGCCTTGGTCGGCGTACCCGCTTAGTTGACGCCGACCGGCCCCGATGGTGACGGCCTGTTCGTCGGATCGACCGAGTTTGCTCGGTTGTGTTGGCATGGGTGAGTATCGCGGCGGTCGGGGAGGGGTGGAGTGAGCGTAGCGGGGGCTTACGTGTTCATCTCGTACGCCCGCGCCGACCTGGCCTATGTCACGGTCCTGACGCAGGCGCTGGACGAGGCCGGGGTGCCGTGGTGGTACGACGAGCGGCTGCCCGTTGGGGATCGGTTCGCTCGGGTGTTGCGGGACCGGATTGACCGGTGTGCCGCGTTCGTCGTGATTATGTCCCCGGCCGCGCATCGATCGGCGTACGTGGCCAAGGAGGTCCGGCGGGCGCTGCGGGGTCGCCGCCCGATCCATCCCCTGCTCCTGTCCGGCGACCCGCTGCCGGCGGTAGTGGACCGTCATTACGTCTCGGTCGAGGGTGGGCTCGCCCCGCCACCGGCGTTCCTGGACACGCTGCGGGCGCGCATCGCCGATCCGCCGCCGCCGGCCTCGTCGGCCCGGGCCACGCTGGTGGGACGCGTCCCCCGTCAGAACCCGAACTTCGTCGGCCGCGAGGCGCTGCTCCAACAGCTCACCGAGGACCTGCTGTGGTCACCGGTGGCGGTGCAGGCCCTGCACGGCACAGGCGGGGCGGGCAAGACCCAACTGGCGACCGAGTTCGCCTACCGGCACCGCGACGACTACGACCTGATCGCCTGGATCGACGCCGAGAACGCCGACCTCATCCCCGGCCAGCTCGCCGACCTCGCCCCACCGCTGGGCCTGCCCGCCGACCCCGACGCGGCCCGGGCCGCGACGCAGGTGCTGGGCACGCTCGAGCGGACCGAGCTGGCCTGGCTGCTGGTGTACGACAACGCGGTCCGGCCGCTGGATCTGGAGCCGTGGCTGCCCCGCGGCGGCAACCCCCGAGGCGACGTGATCATCACCTCGCGCGAGACCCAGTGGGCCGACCTCGCCACGACGCTGGACGTCGATGTCATGACCCACGACGAGGCAGTCGCGCTGCTGAAGACACGGGTACCCGACATCGACGAATCGGTGGCCGGGGAGATCGTGGCGTACCTCGGCCGGCTGCCGCTCGCGGTCGACCTGGCCGGCGGTTTCCTGGCCACCAACCACACCCCACCGCAACGCTATCTGGACATGCTGCGGTCGGCCGGCGACGAGGCGACCAGTCTGTTCGACAAGTCACAGCGGATCGGCTACCGGCACACCATCGCTACCGTCTGGGAACCCACCCGGGCCGACCTGGAGCAGGCCAGCGCAGCAGCTGCCCAGCTGCTGCGCCTGTGCGCCTTCCTCGCCCCCGAACCCATCCCCCTCGACCTGTTCACCACCCACCCCCAGGCGCTGCCCGAGCCACTGGCCAGCGCCGCCGCCGACCCCGCCGCGTTCGAGAACACCGTCGGCGAGATCCTGCGCCGCAGCCTCGCCCGTCGCGACCCCGCCGGCCTCACCCTGCACCGCCTCCTCGCCGCCACCATCCGCCGCCGCATGACGACGGACGAGCGCGAAGCAGCGGTCGGCGTGGTACGCGAGCTGCTGTACCAGCGCCTGCCCGGAAAAATTCTTGATGCGCCGCAGAACTGGTCGATATGGCGCTTTATGCTGCCCCACGTCCTGGCCGCCACCGACATCGCCGTCACCCACCGTGGTGAGGGCGACCGAACGTCGTGGCTGCTCGACCGCGCGGCCACCTTCCTGCAGACCCAGGGCCAAGCCGCGGCGGCCCGGCCACTGCTGGAACGTGCACTGGTCATCGACGAAGCCGCCTACGGGCCAGACCACCCAACCGTCGCCGCTGCCCTGAGCAACCTCGCCCTGGTGCTGAAGTACCTGGGACAGGCCAGTGCCGCCCGCCCCCTCCTCGAACGCGCCCTGACCATCGCCGAGGCCACCTACGGACCCGACCACCCAACCGTCGCTGGTCTGCTAGGCAACCTCGCCACAACGCTGCAAGACCTCGGACAAGCCAATGCCGCCCGCCCCCTCCTCGAACGCGCCCTGACCATCGCCGAGGCCACCTACGGCCCCGACCACCCAACCGTCGCCACCCGACTGAACAACCTCGCCACAGTGCTGCAGGACCTGGGCCAAGCCGAGGCGGCCCGACCACTGCTGGAACGGGCACTACGCATCAACGAAGCCACCCACGGCCCCGACCACCCGAAGACGAGGCTGGCCCGCAGCTACCTTGCGAGCCTGGACGGGCCGAGTGAGCCCTGAAGGTGCCCACGCCACGCGGTTCCGCTCCTAGGAGCTACTGAAACGGCTGGCCGGACCGCGGTAGTCAGGACGAACCAGCGGACGGCCCGCGTCAAGGCGCGACGGCGGCCGAAGGGCCGTTGCCGCGTACATGCCAGGACGGGTGGGTCGGAACGGGCCCAGGTGGACCGCAGGGGACCGACGCACAACGGCCCCTGGCCGCGTCTTTCGCAGCTCAGAGGCCGTTGAGGTGGTGGCGGGTGGAGGATTCGAACCTCCGTAGCTTTCGCGACGGTTTTACAGACCGCTCCCATTGGCCGCTCGGGCAACCCGCCGGGTACCGACCGCTCCGTGCGGCGGCAGCAGACAGGATACAGGTACGACCGGCCGGACCTGCAAACGAGTACCGTCACGGGGACCGGAACTCCCGACGAGAATCATCCGGTCACTCACCGTGCCCAGGCTTCCCACATGCCCAGGCTTTCGTGAAGGAGGGGACATCCGTGGCCGACACGTCCTCGTTCGACATCGTCAGCAAGGTGGACCGCCAGGAGGTGGACAACGCCCTCAACCAGACCGCCAAGGAACTGGCGCAGCGGTTCGACTTCCGGGGCACCAACGCCAGCATCGCCTGGGCCGGCGAGTCGGCGGTCACACTGAAGGCGGACACGGAGGACCGGGTGAAGGCGGCCCTGGACGTCTTCAAGGAGAAGCTGGTCAAGCGCAAGGTGTCGCTGAAGTCGATCGACGCCGGCGACCCACAGCCCTCCGGCAAGGGCTACAAGATCGACTGCCGGATCATCCAGGGCATCGATTCCGAGAAGGCCAAGGCGATCGCCAAGAAGATCCGCGACGAGGGCCCCCGCGGCGTCCAGACCCAGATCCAGGGCGACCAGCTGCGGGTCATGTCGAAGAAGAAGGACGACCTGCAGGCGGTCATCGCCATGCTCCGCGAGGCCGACTTCGGCATCGCCCTCCAGTTCACCAACTACCGCTGACCCGAGCGCTGTCACTGGCCCGAGCGCTGTCACTGGCCCGAGCGCTGTCACTGGCCCGAGCGCTGCCGCCGGTCCGAGCGCTCCTACCGGCCCGAGCACACAACGGCCCCCGCCCGAAGGCGGGGGCCGTGTGGTGTCGTCGGCGGCGCGGGCCGGGCTGACGGCCGCTGGCTGGAGGGCCGTCCGGCTCAGCGGTACTGGATCGGACCGATGCCGGCCATCGCCTCCAGCCGGGCCACCCGCTCCTCCATGGGCGGATGGGTCGAGAAGAGGCTGCGCAGGCCGCCACCTCGGAACGGGTTGGCGATCATCAGGTGAGCGGTGCTGGCCAGCTGGCCGTCGGCCGGCAGCGGCATCGCCGTGGCGCCCGCGTGGATCTTGCGCAGGGCGCTGGCCAGGGCGAGCGGGTCCTGGGTCAGCTCGGCCCCGGACGCGTCGGCCTGGAACTCCCGGCTCCGGCTGATGGCGAGCTGGATGATCGACGCCGCGAGGGGCCCCAGGATCAGCATGAGCAACATGCCGAAGATGCCGGGGCCGTCCTCGTCGTCGCTGCGACCAATCGGGATGAACCAGGCGATCTGCGCCAGCATCGTGATGATGCCGGCGAGCGCCGCGGCGACGGACGAGATGAGGATGTCGCGGTTGTAGACGTGCGACAGCTCGTGCCCGATGACGCCGCGCAGCTCCCGCCAGTCGAGCATGCCGAGGATGCCCTCGGTGACGCAGACCGCGGCGTTGCGCGGGTTACGCCCCGTGGCGAACGCGTTGGGCTGCGGCGTCGGCGAGATGTACAGGCGGGGCATCGGCTGGCGAGCCTGGGCCGCCAGCTCGCGCACGATCGCGTACAGCTGTGGCATCTCCGCCTCGGACACGGGCCGGGCCCCCATCGTCCGCAGCGCGATCTTGTCGGAGTAGTAGTACGTGGCCGCGTTCATGCCGAGCGACACCAGCGTGGCGAGGATCAGGCCGGTACCCCCGCCGAGCCAGTAGCCGACGAGCAGGATCAACCCGGTCAGCAGACCGAGCAGAGCAGCGGTCTTGAGGCCGTTGCGATGCCGATGCACGTGATCTCTCTCCTTCGGTACAGGCGGGGCGCAAGCCAATGCGCCACATCCATGGTCCCTCGGCCGCGGGGCGACTGTCCGCCGCCGAGGCTGGGAGTTTGCTGAAGATCGCCCGAGGGCGCCGGTCCACCGCGACGAAGAGGAGTCCGGCCACCACGAGGAGGAGCGGATCAGCCGGCCCACCGGCCGCCGAGGTAGAGGATCATCAGTCCGGCCTGCAGGGGCAGACCGACGAAGGCGATGAGGCGTTCGGCCAGGCGATGGCGTGCCCGCCTCGCCATGACCAGGAAGATCGGGAAGCAGGACAGCACGTAGCGGTGCCGAGATCGAGGGTGGTGACCACGGCCCGGTCTGGGTTACCGACGGCCTGAAGAGCAAGGTCAGACCGTTGCCCACGCCGTTGGTGTGGTCAGGCCAGGGCCGAGGCCATCGAGGCCCGCCAGCCCCACCCGCAGCTTTGTGGCCTGTTACGATGCTCGCTCCTCAAGCACCGACAAGACCGGCCCGGCCCTCGCTTGATGTGAAGGAACCAGGGTGACTCTTCGATGTGACGACCGGCGTGTTCCGCCGCCGACCCCCCGGATGTCAAGGCCATGAGCAACCACGGCGCACCGGTCCTGTCCGTTGTCATTCCCATGTACAACGAGGCCGACGTCCTGCCTCTGCTGGTGAACCGTCTCCGCCCGGTGCTCGACGGCCTCGGGGAGAGCTACGAGGTGGTAGCGGTCGATGACGGGAGCACCGACGCGACGGCGGCCCAGCTGTTCGGCCTGCGGCGGGCCTGGCCCCAGCTGCGGGTCATCCGGCTGCGGCGCAACAGCGGGCACCAGGCGGCGCTGACCGCCGGCCTGCACCGGGCGTTCGGGCAGTACGTGGTCAGCCTCGACGCCGACCTGCAGGACCCGCCCGAGAAGATCCCCGAGATGCTGACCCTGGCCCGGACGCAGAACCTCGACATCGTCTACGGGGTGCGCTCCGACCGCAGCACGGACACCGTGGGCAAGCGCAGCACGGCCAGCCTGTACTACCGCCTCATGGCCCGGCTGTCCGGGGTGAAGATCCGGTCGAACGCGGGTGACTTCCGCCTGCTGAGCCGGGCCACCGTCGACGCGCTCAAGCAGCTGCCTGAACGGCAGCCTGTGTACCGGCTGCTGGTGCCCTGGCTGGGCTTCCCCTCCGGGGAAGTCACGTACGTACGGGAGCGCCGGGCCGCCGGCCGGACGAAGTACCCGCTGCGGAAGATGATCGCCCTCGCCGCAGACAGTGTGACCAACTTCTCGGCCGCCCCGCTGCGGCTGGCCACGTGGCTCGGGCTGCTCAGCTTCTTCTTTTGCCTGTGCATGATCATCTATGTGGCCGTGTCCTACATCCTGGACGCCACGGTCCGCGGCTGGGCCTCGGTGATCGCCACGGTGCTGTTCCTGGGCGGCGCTCAACTGCTCTGCCTCGGCCTGCTCGGTGAGTACCTGGGCCGGCTCTACTCGGCCGTGCAGGGTCGGCCGGCGTACTTCATCGCCTACGACTCGGCCGACGAGGCGGCGCGCCAGCCGGAGCCGGTCGCCCCGTAAGCCGGCGCACCGCATCGTCGCCAGCACACTGCGTCTCCCAGTGGGTAACTCCCGAACGGGCTGGGCACCGTCGGGCTCCTGACAGGGGCCGCTGTCGCACCGGACCGCCGCCAAATGGTGGATGGCCCCGACGTAGGCTCGCAGAGGACTGCCAGTACGCGGGCCCTGTCGCAGTCGGGCCCACTGAGGAGGCCACCATCGTGACCAAGCAGGTCAGACAGCTGGATCGCGTGGTCATCCGGTTCGCCGGCGACTCCGGCGACGGTATGCAGCTCACGGGAGACCGCTTCACGTCGGAGACGGCCCAGCTCGGCAACGACATCTCCACGCTGCCGAACTTCCCGGCCGAGATCCGCGCGCCGGCCGGAACCCTGCCCGGCGTGTCCAGCTTCCAGGTCGCGTTCGCTGACTACGACATCCTCACCCCCGGCGACGCCCCGAACGTCCTAGTGGCGATGAACCCGGCGGCGCTGAAGGCGAACCTGGCCGACCTGCCCCGGGGCGCGGACATCATCGTCAACACCGACGAGTTCACCAAGCGCAACCTGGCCAGGGTGGGCTACGACAGCAACCCGCTCGAGGACGGCAGCCTCGACGGCTACTCGGTGCACGCGGTGCCGTTGACGTCACTGACGGTCAACGCGCTGGCCGGCTTCGACATCTCGAAGAAGGAGGCCGAGCGGGCCAAGAACATGTTCGCCCTCGGCCTGCTCTGCTGGCTGTACTCGCGGCCGCACGAGTCGACGATCCAGTTCCTGCGGCAGAAGTTCGCCCGCCGGCCGGAGATCGCCGAGGCCAACATCGCCGCCTTCCAGGCCGGGTGGAACTTCGGCGAGACCACCGAGAGCTTCGCGGTCCGCTACGAGGTCAAGCCGGCCCAGATGCCGCCCGGCAACTACCGCAACATCACCGGCAACATGGCCCTCGCCCTGGGTCTGGTGGCCGCGGGCGTACGGTCCAAGCTTCCGGTCTTCCTCGGGGCGTACCCGATCACGCCGGCCAGCGACATCCTGCACGAGCTGAGCAAGCACAAGAAGTTCAACGTCACCACCATGCAGGCCGAGGACGAGATCGCCGCGGTCGGCGCTGCCCTGGGCGCCTCCTACGGCGGTGCGCTCGGCGTCACCACGACGAGCGGTCCCGGCGTGGCGCTGAAGAGCGAGACGATCTCGCTCGCCGTGGCGCTCGAGCTGCCGCTGGTGGTCATCGACGTCCAGCGGGCCGGCCCGTCGACCGGTATGCCGACCAAGACCGAGCAGGCCGACCTGAACATGGCTCTGTTCGGCCGGCACGGCGAGGCGCCTGCCGTGGTCGTGGCCCCCTGCTCACCGGCCGACTGCTTCACCATGGCGCTCGAGGCGTCCCGGATCGCCCTGACCTACCGCACACCGGTGATCCTGCTGTCGGACGGGTACATCGCCAACGGTTCCGAGCCGTGGCGGCTGCCGGAGATCTCGGAGTTGCCCGACCTCACGGTCACCTTCGCCACCGAGCCCAACGGGCCCGACGGGCGGTTCCTGCCCTACCTACGGGACCCGGTCACCCTGGCCCGGCCCTGGGCGGTGCCGGGCACGCCCGGCCTGGAGCACCGCATCGGTGGGTTGGAGAAGGCCGACAAGACCGGTGACATCTCCTACGACCCGGCCAACCACGACTACATGGTGCGCACCCGCGCGGCTCGCATCGCCGCGATCCCGGTGCCCGACGTGACCGTGGACGACCCCGACGGCGCGGCCCGGGTCCTCGTGCTCGGGTGGGGATCGACGTACGGCCCCATCGGGGCGGCGTGCCGGGCGCTGCGCCAGCGGGGCCTGGCGGTGGCCCAGGCCCACCTGCGGTACCTCAACCCGCTGCCGGCCAACCTCGGCGAGGTCCTGCGTGCCTACGACCGGGTGGTGATCCCGGAGATGAACCTGGGGCAGCTGGCCCAGGTGATCCGGGGCCGGTACCTGGTCGACGCGATCTCCTACAACAAGGTCCGCGGTCTGCCGTTCACGGCGGCGGAGCTGGAGTCCATGCTCGAGGAAGTGCTGAAGAATGTCTGAGACGTCTGTCGGGGGCCCGGTCCGCCTCACGCTCACCGCCAAGGACTTCAAGACCGACCAGGAGGTCCGCTGGTGCCCCGGCTGCGGGGACTACTCGATCCTGGCGTCGATGCAGTCGTTCCTGCCGGAGCTGGGCATCCCCAAGGAGCGCATCGTCTTCATCTCGGGCATCGGCTGCTCGTCGCGATTCCCGTACTACATGGACACGTACGGCGTGCACTCCATCCACGGCCGGGCGCCCGCCATCGCCACCGGCCTGGCCACCACGCGGCCCGACCTGTCGATCTGGGTGGTGACCGGGGACGGGGACGCGCTGTCGATCGGCGGTAACCACCTCATCCACGCCCTGCGCCGGAACGTGAACATCAAGATCCTGTTGTTCAACAACCGGATCTACGGCCTCACCAAGGGCCAGTACTCGCCCACCTCGGAGCTCGGCAAGGTCACCAAGTCGACGCCGGTCGGGTCGGCCGACGAGCCGTTCAACCCGGTGTCGCTGGCGCTGGGCGCCGAGGCGACGTTCGTGGCCCGCGCACTGGACTCGGACCGCAAGCTGCTCACGTCGGTGCTGCGCGCCGCGGCCGAGCACCAGGGATCAGCGTTTGTCGAGATTTACCAGAACTGCAATATCTTCAACGACGGCGCCTTCGACATATTGAAGGATCCCTCAACCCGGGACGCCGCCCTCATCCCGCTCGAGCACGGCCGGCCCATCACGTTCGGCAAGGAGAACCAGTCGGCCGTGGTGCGGTCCCCGTCCGGGTTCGGCCTGACCGTACGGCCGACCGCGGAGGTCTCGCCCAACGAGATTATCGTGCACGACGAGACCGTGGCCGACCCGGCGTACGCCTTCGCCCTGTCCCGGCTGCCGCAGGCCGACCTGTCGCACACGCCGATCGGGGTGTTCCGGCGCGTCTCCCGGCCGACCTACGACGGTCTGGTCCGGGAGCAGATCGCCACGGCGGCCGCCGACGTCACCGACCGCGAAGCCGAGCTGGCGAAGCTCCTCAACTCCGGCGACACCTGGACGATCCTGTAGGCGGGAATACGCGTTGATCTAGGGCGTGGAGTGGTGAGTTGATCTCCATCCACCACTCTACGCCCTAGATCAACAAGGTGCAGAGCCCGCGAGAAGGTACAGAGCTCGGCCTCAGAGAGTCGGCAGCGACAGGTCGGCGGTGGGGTCGGCGTCGACGGAGAGCCGGACCATGCCGTTGCTCAGGTCCGGGTGCTCAACCTTGAGCGCGTACTCGACCGCCTCGGCCAGGCTCATGGCCGCCCCGGCCGCGTACGCCTCGTCGAAGGCGGCGTCGCCCATGATGTGGCGCACGGCCGACTCGTGGCGCTGCCCCATCGGCCCGAGCACGCCGCGATGACGCTTCAGCCGGGAGCGGGCCGCCTGCGACGCCCCGAAGAGCGTGGCCGCCTGGGTCATCTCGCCGCCGAGCGCGCACCGCACCGCCATGGCGGTCAGCGCCTCGGTGGCGCCCCAGTGGTAGCCGTGGGACATCCGGCCCTTCAGCGCGACCACGATGTGGTCGTGAGCGGCGATCAGGTCGCCCCGGGACAGTGCGACCATGCCCAGGAGCATGTCGATGCTGCGCCGGCCGCGCTCGGTCGGGTGGGTCGAGGCCACGGCTCGGGCGGCCGACAGCTCGGTCGCTGCCTCGGCCAGGCGACCCCGCCGCCACAGCATCTGCGCCAGGCAGAACACTGCGGGCAGTGCCTCGGCCTCGACGTGGTGGTTGCGCGCCCACTCGATCGTCTCGCGGCAGGCCAGTTCGGCCTCCTCGTCCCGGCCCAGGGCGTGCAGGGCCTCACCCCGGTAGGCGCTGACCCGGGCGATGAGCGCGGGCTGCCCGGTGCGCCAGGCCGCCTTCTCCGCCTCCACGAGCAGGCGCAGCTGCTCGTCCAGGTCGTTGTCGGCCCCGGCCTGGCGGGACGAGACGTGGTAGGCCTCGGCCAGCTCGGCCGGCGGGATCTCCTCCGCGCCTGCCCGGGTGGCCGCGAGCTTCTCGAAGAGCCGGAACAGCCACAGCCGGCCCTCGCGGGCCAGCCCGCGCTCGCGCCACCACTCGTCCATGAGCACGGCCAGCCGCAGCCCGTCCCGGATGCGGCCCGCCTTCACGCTCCACAGCAGCGCGGCCCGCACCTCCGGCGCCAGGTGGTCGATCGCGTACGTGCTCAGCGTGACCGGCTGACCGTTGGCGTCGGTGTGCACCCGCCGGACCGCGTGCAGCGCCCACTGCAGGTGGCGGTCCCGGGCGGCCTCCTCCTCGCCGGCCGCCTCCAGCGCCCGGACGCCGAACGCCTTGATCGGGTCGAGCACCCGGTAGACCACCTCGTCCTTGGTGGGACCCGGTTCGACCGTGACGAGCGACTTGTCCACCAGCACGGCCAGCTGCGTGACCGACCCCGGCCCGGCCACGTACTCGACGGTCGGCAGGTCGACCCCGCCCACGAACACGGACAGCTGCCGCAGGAGGGCGGCGGCCCGACCCGGCAGGTTGCGGTACGACCAGTCGACCGTGGCGCGCAGCGTGGAGTGCCGATGGCGGGTGAGCGTGATGGCGGTGAACTCGCCGGTCATCCCGGTGCTCACGTCGAGGGTGCCGAGCAGGTCCTCGAGGCGGTCGGCGAGCTGGCTCGCGGAGAACAGGCGCAGCCGCGCCGCGGCGAGCTCGAGCGCCAGCGGCAGGCCGTCGAGCCGCTGGGCCACCCGGTACAGGTGGGCGAGTTCCTCCGGCTCGGGCTCCCGACCACCGCGGGCGGCGGTGGCCCGGTCCACCAGCAGGCGGACCGCGTCCGGCATCGGGCCGCGGGTGGTGGCGACCATGTCCATGGGCGGGATCCGCCACACGAGCTCGCCCGGCACGCCGAGAGGCTCACGGCTGGTGGCCAGGACCCGGACGCCGGGGCCGGCGCCGACCAGCCGGTCGACCAAGGGCCGGACCGCCGACAGGTGCGCGTCGGCCGTGTCCAGCACGAGCAGCAGCGACCGGGGCCGGACGAACTCGACCACCGTCTCCACGATCTGACGGCCGGGCTCAGGCCGCACGCCGAGCGCCTCGGCCACCGCCACGGCCACGAGGTACGGATCGGTGACCGCGGCGAGGTCGGCGAACCAGACGCCGTCCGGGCAGATCGACGACAGCGCAGGCCGCCCCTCACCCTCGGCGGCCGAGCCACCACCCTCCGACGTCGCCGGGCTGCCGTCGGGCGGCGTCGGCGTGAAGGCGCTGGCGGCCTCGATGGCGAGTCGGGTCTTGCCCGCGCCGCCCGGGCCGACCACGCTGACGAGCCGTCGGGTGGCGATGAGCTCGCGCAGCTCCTCGAGCTCGACCCGCCGGCCCACGAAGCTGGACGGCGGCGACGGCAGGTTGTGCGCGGCCGCCGCGGGCGTCCGAGGCCGGGGGAAGTCCTGCTCCAGGCCGTCGGCGACGAGTTGGAACAGCCGCTCGCGGCCGTCGAAGCCCCGCAGCTGGAACAGCCCCAGATCCTTCAGGAACGCGTCCTCGGGAAGCTTGTCGGCCAGCTGAGCGGTCGCGGCCGAGCAGAGCACCTGGCCCCCGTGCGCGGCCGCGGCGACGCGGGCGGCGCGGTGCACGACGGGCGTGGCGTACTCACCGGCGACGGGCTGGGCGTAGCCGCTGTGCAGCCCCATGCGGACCTTCGGCCGGGCGTCGGGGTTGGGCCACTTGTGAGCGGCGAGCGCACGCTGACCCGCGATGCAGGCGCGCAAGGCCGCGTTGGCGTCGGCGAAGACCGCGAACACGGAGTCACCCTCCGTGAACATGGCGACGCCGTCCGCCGCGCCCAGGGCACGACGCAGTATCTGCCGGTGCTGGGCGAGCATCGGCCGATACTGGCCGCCGAGCAACTGCGCTAACCGGGTCGATCCCTCGATATCTGTGAAGAGGAACGTCACCAGGCCGCTCGGCAGGTCCCGCTTTGACGCCAAAGCTGAAACCTCCGCCCCTGGAAGTTCGGGATCATCCTGCCCCACCGGACCGACGCTCGCCAGAGGTGAATCGGACGATCCACCTGCACACGCCGGCGCAGAAAGCAAGCCTACCGTCGGCTTTACGTCGCGGCCAATCCTCCACGCCGACCCGATGCGCACCACGAGCCTGACGAAGCCACGAAAGCGACGATCCGAGCCCCGCGCCTGTCTCAGTCCGTGGAACCCTCCGTGGGCACCCGGATTGTCGAATCGGGACGGGGCGGGCAAGCTGGTGCCGTGAGGCTTCGGGAGTGGGACCCCGCCGTGGCTCCGGCGGAGGAGATCGCCGCGTGGCTGGACCTGTACAACGCGGTGGGCGCCCACGATGTCCCTAACGATCCACCCTGGGTCGACGACCACCTGCGGGAGTACCTGGTCGAGACCATGCCCGGCGAGCGCCGCCTGTGCTGGATTGCCCAGGAGGCCGACGGTCGCATCACGGGCTTCGCCGGCCTGCTCGTCCTCTCCGACCTCGGTGTGCTCGAGCTCTACGTGCACCCCGAGGCCCGACGCAACGGCGTGGGCCGGTCCCTGCTCGCCGCGGTGGCCGACCGGACCCGGGTCGAGAACTTCAGCTCCCTCGGTGTGGAGGCGGTGGGCGGCACACCGGCGCCCGCGTTCTACGAGCGGTACGGTTTCAGCCACGTCTACACCGAGATGCGCAGCATCCTGCCGCTGTCTCAAGTGGACTGGCAGCACGTCGAGCGGATGGCGGCCGACCTCGTGTCGGGGTACGTGGTCCAGGTGCACGAGGGCTCGCTCCCCGAGGAGCTGCTGCCCGCCTACGCGGAGGCCAAGCAGGTCCGCCGGGCCGACCCGGTCGGCGACATGGACGTACGCCCCATCGCGTACGACGCCGACCGGCTGCGGGCCAGCCTCAACTGCCTCAACGACCGCGGTCTGCGGCCCTACATCGTGGTTGCCATCCACGAACGTAGCGGTGTCGTGGCCGGCCTGACCGAGCTCGTGGTGCCGGCGCAGCACCCGACCCGGGCCGACCAGTACGACACCATCATCGTGCCCGCCCACAACAGCTACGGCCTGGTCCGTGTGATCAAGGCCCGCATGCTGCTGGAGCTGCGCGACCGCCAGCCCCAGCTGCGCGAGGTCCAGACCTGGCACGCCACCGACCGCGTCCAGCTCCAGCAGGTCAACAAGGAGCTCGGGTTCCAGCCCGACCGGGAGTGGCGCGAGTACGAAGTGGACGTCGACGAGTTGGTCGCCCGGCTGGCCGCCTGAGCCGGCCGGGCGATGACTCGCGGCTGGCCGGCGGTCAGGCGCGCAGGAGCGCGGCGGCGTCGAGCGCCCAGTAGGTGAGGATGATCGAGGCGCCCGCGCGGCGGATCGACGTCAGGGTCTCCAGCATCACCCGCTCGCGGTCCAGCCAGCCGTTGGCCGCGGCCGCCTCGACCATGGCGTACTCGCCGCTGACCTGGTAGGCGGCCACGGGGATATCGACCGCGGTCCGGACGGCGGCGATCACATCGAGGTACGGCAGCGCGGGCTTGACCATGACGATGTCGGCGCCCTCGGCCACGTCGAGCGCCACCTCGCGCAGTGCCTCCCGCCCGTTGGCCGGGTCCTGCTGGTACGTCTTGCGGTCACCCACCAATGTGGACTCAACCGCGTCGCGGAACGGGCCGTAGAAGGCGCCAGCGTACTTGGCCGCGTACGCCAGGATGCCGACCTGGGTGTGCCCGGCCGCGTCGAGGGCACGCCGGATGACCCCGACCTGGCCGTCCATCATGCCCGACGGCCCGACCAGGTCCACACCGGCTTCGGCCTGGGCCACGGCCATCGAGGCATACACGGACAACGTTGCGTCGTTGTCCACCGCCCCGGTGGCGTCGAGCAGGCCGCAGTGCCCGTGCGAGGTGAACTCGTCCAGGCACAGGTCGCTCATCACGACGATCTCGTCGCCGACCTCCGCCTTCACGTCGCGGATCGCCTGGTTGAGGATGCCCTCCGGGTCGACCGCCCCCGACCCGGTCTCGTCCCGCGAGGCCGGGACCCCGAAGAGCATCACTCCGCCGATGCCGGCGGCGGCCGCCGTGGCTGCGGCCTTGCGCAACGACTCGCGGCTGTGCTGCACGACGCCTGGCAGCGACGGGATGGGCCGCGGCTCGGTGAGTCCTTCTTTCACGAAGAGCGGCAGGACGAGCTCAGCCGGATGAACCCGCGTCTCGGCCACGAGCCGACGCAGCGCCGCGGTCCGCCGCAGGCGCCGGGGCCGTACGTCCGGATAGGACATCACACCCTCCACCAAACCCGACCGATGCCGACCCAGCCGGTCCGGGCCAGGCTCGCGCGCCCAGCGATCCACTGTCGGGCCGACGACCGGCGCCGCGCCGCCATCAGCGGAAGCGCAGGGCGGTGGGGCCCTGGACCTTGGAGCCGCGCCGCTGCTTGGCCGGCATCGCGGCCAGGCGCTCGCGCAGGTCGACGGCGTACTGGGCCAGCGCCTCAACCAGGTCCGGCACCGAGGCGTTGGCCGGCTGCACGTCGACCCGCAGGCCGAACTCCTTGGCGGTGTCGGCCGTCTTCGGGCCGATCACGGCCACGACCGTCCGCTGGTGCGGCTTTCCGGCGATGCCGACGAGGTTCCGCACGGTCGAGGACGAGGTGAACAGCACCGCATCGAAGCCACCGGACTTGATGGCGTCGCGGATCTCGGCCGGCGGCGGCGCCGCTCGTACGGTCCGGTAGGCGGTGACGTCGTCGACCTCCCACCCGCGCTCGATCAGGCCTGCGGCGAGCGTCTCGGTGGCGATGTCGGCCCGCGGCAGCAGCACCCGACCGACCGGGTCGAGGACCTTGTCGTACGGGCTGAACTCGGCCAGCAGGCCCTCGCTCGTCTGCTCCCCGGACGGCACGAGCTCCGGCTCGATACCGAAGGCCCGGACCGCGTCCGCCGTCGCCTCCCCGATGCAGGCGATCTTGACCCCGCCGAAGTGCCGCGCGTCCAGGCCGTGCTCGGCGAACTTCTCCCACACCGCCCGGACCGCGTTGACCGAGGTGAAGATGGTCCAGGCGTAGCGGCCGTCGACCAGGCCCTTGATGGCCCGCTCCATCTGCGCGGGCGTACGCGGGGGCTCGACCGCGATCGTCGGCACCTCCGACGGCATGGCGCCGTAGGCCCGCAGCCGCTCGCTCATGGCGCCGGCCTGCTCCTTGGTCCGCGGCACGAGCACCTTCCAGCCGTACAGCGGCCGGTTCTCCCACCAGGACAGCTTGTCCCGCTGCTCCAGCCCGGGGCCGAAGGTGACCACCACCCGGCCGGTGAACCCCAGGGCGGCGGCCACGAAGTTGTCCACTGTGGAGGTCGTCGTGTACTGGGTGTCGCCGGTGCCGTCGCCGGTCACCGCGACCGGCGTGGCGCCCTCGAGCCCGGCGGCGAGCAGACCGTCCCGCAGCACCGCCAGCGCGCCGTGGTCCACGGTCACGGCCAGCCCGCGCCGGGCCGCCGCGGCCAGCGCCTCGAAGTCCACGGTCTGCGCATCGTCGATATCGACGGTTGTCCGCATGCCGCTGAGCGCCACGCCCGCGTAGGTGGCCACCCCGGCCGGCCCGCTCACGCCCGGCACGACCTCGAACGGCACCGCCGTGCGGGCCACCGCCTCGACCTCCTTGACGACCCACTCGTGCTCGAACGGGTCGCCGTGCACGAGGTGGACGGCGTGCAACCCGGACCGGGCCGCCGACAGCAGCACCTTGGCCACGTCCCCCGAGGCCCCCTCGGCCGGGCTGAACTCGGTCCGCTCGACCGCCGGGTTCTCGCCCCGACTCGCAGCGGCAGCATCGACAGCAGTCAACTCCTCCCGACCGGGCTCCCGGTCGAGCCGGCCCAGCCGGCGCGCGGCCGCCGCCTCCTCTGCGGCCCGGACGGTCTCGGCGCGAACCCAGTCCAGCAACGCCTTGGGCAGGGTCCGGTCGTAGACGATGTGGTCGGCCGTACGCACGGCCTCACAGGCCCTCCGGGTCAGCAGCGCCGGGTCGCCGGGACCCGCGCCGACGAAGGTGATCCGGCCGACGCTGTTGCGGGTTCGGGTCATGGTCTGTCTCCTTTTCCGGCGCCGTCCGTCCGCTCCTCACTCGCTCGCTGCGATGCTGCTGGCGCCGGGGTTTCTCGTCCAGCGCGGATGATCGGTTCGTCGCTCGCGGGCGACGATGCTCCCGAATCCCGCGCGATCTCTGCCAGTAAACGATCGGCGCCGTCGGCGAGTAGCTGAGCGGCCACACGAGCGCCCAGACCGGCGGCGTCCGATAGTGCTGCGGTGCCACGGCGGCGGAGGGTGCGGCTGCCATCGGGCGCGAAGACCGCGGCCGTGAGCGTGACCTCACCAGCCGAGATCGACGCCAGAGCGGCCACCGGCGCGCTGCAGCCGGCCTCCAGGGTGGCCAGAAGGGTCCGCTCCGCGAGGACCGCGGCGCGGCTGTGCTCGTCGTCGATGCAGGCGAGCTGCTCGACGAGGGTGTGGTCCCCCGTACGGCACTCGACCGCCAGCGCCCCCTGCGCGGGCGCCGGCAGAATCACGGCGGGATCGAGCACCTCGCCGATCTCGGCCGCCCGGCCCAGTCGGCGCAGCCCGGCGGCGGCAAGCACCACCGCGTCGACCTCGCCCGACGCGAGCTTGCGGAGACGCGTGTCCACATTTCCCCGCATCGGGATGCAGACGAGCCCGCGGCGAAGCGCCAGCAGCTGCGCGACCCGGCGGGGCGACCCCGTCCCGATCCGGGCGCCGGCCGGCAACGCGGCCAGGCCGCCGCCGGTCCGGGTGATCACCACGTCCCGGGGGTCCTCCCGCAGCGGCACCGCGGCGATCGTCAGGCCCTCCACCGGTGCCGTCGGCAGGTCCTTGTAGGAGTGGACCGCGATATCGATCTCCTTGGCGGCGAGCGCCTCGCGCAGCGCACTGACGAAGACGCCCACCCCCAGCTCGGGCACCGGCGCGGTCGACCGGTCCCCGTCGGTCTCGATCTCGACGATCTCCACTGGTTCGTCGAGGGCACGGGTCAGCGCGTCGGCCACGAGCCGGGACTGGGCGAGCGCCAGCGCGCTACCTCGGGTACCGAGGCGCAGCGTCATGCGCCCACCTCCCCATCGCCGTCGTCGGCCGAGTCGGGCGCGACCGACACGGCGCGGCTGAGGTCGGCCGGCGACGCCTGCAGGTCGAGCAGTTCTCGCAGCACCGCCAGGTACTGGTCGCCGTCGGGCCCGGCGGCCAGCTCACGAATCCGTACGGTCGGGCGGTGCAGCAGGCGCTGGACCACGCGGTGCACCGTGTGGACGATCTCGGCCCGCTGCTCCTCGGTCAGGTCGGCCCGGCGGTTCCACAGCCGCCGCAGCTCGGCCGCCACGATCTCGTCGGCCCGGGCCCGCAGCGCCGCGACCGCGGGCGCCGCGTCCGCCCCGCGCCGCCAACTCTGGAAGGCCGCGACCTCGGCCTCCACGATCGCCTCGGCCGCCTCGCGATCCGCCGTCGACAGAGTCTCGCCCGGTGAGGCGGCGATCGATGTCAAATCGATGACACTCACGCCCGGCAGCGCGCCCACCCCGGGCTCGACGTCCCGGGGCACGGCCAGGTCCACGATGGACAGTGGGCGCGTCCGGGCCGCCGGGGTCATGAGGTCCACAGTGATGACCGGCGTGACCGAGGCCGTGGCGCAGACGACAACGTCCACCTGCGACAGATGCTCGGCCAGCTCGTCGAGGGGGACGGCGCGGGCGCCGTAGGTCCGGGCCAACCGGCCGGCCGACGCGGCGGTGCGACTGGTGACCAACAGTGGCCCCGCGCCCAGGCGGGCCAATGTGGACAGGGCCAGCGCGCCCATCGACCCCGCACCGACCACCAGCGCGCTGCGTCCGTCCGCCCCGCCCGGCACCAGGCCGAGCGCGGCGCCGACCACGCTCCGACCGGCCGCGTCGATGTTCGTCTCCGAATGCACGCGCTTGCCGGTCCGCAGCGCGTGCCGCATGAGCTCGTGCAGCAGCCGCCCGGCCGCGTCGTGCTCGGCGGCGAGCTGGTACGCCTGGCGCACCTGGCCGAGGATCTGCGCCTCGCCGACCACCATGGAGTCCAAGCCGGCGGCGACCCGCAGGGTGTGGCGCACCGCGTCGGCGTCGTAGTGGACGTACAGCGCGGGCGTCAGCTCGGCCAGCGTCACCCCGGCCCGCTCGGCCAGCGCGGTGCCGATTTCGGTCAGGCCACCGTGAAAGCTGCTGACCGCGGCGTACACCTCCACCCGGTTGCAGGTGGAGAGCACCACGGCCTCCCCGAGGTACGGCGACTGCAGCAGGCGTCGCAGCAGTTCCGGCGTCTGCTCCACGGGAACGGCGAGCCGCTCGAGCAGCTCGACCGCCGCGGTGTGGTGGGACACACCCACGACGAGCAGGTTCACCGGGACACCACCTCCCCGGGGCGCGAGCCGTTCGGACTCGTCGTCGCGGAGCGGGGAACGACCGGGTGCGAGCCGGTCGCGCCGGTGAGCGCCTTACGTCGTTCGTGGAACGAGAGGATCTGCAGCTCGACGGCGAGGTCCACCTTGCGGACATCCACGCCGTCGGGCACGTTCAGCACGCACGGCGCGAAGTTCAGGATGCTCGTCACCCCGGCGGCCACCAGCCGATCGGCCACCGCTTGGGCCGCGTGCACCGGGGTCGCGATCACCGCGATGTTGATCCGCTGCTCCCGCACGACCCGCTCGAGCTCGTCGACGTGCTGCACCACGAGCCCGTTGATCCGCTCGCCGACGCGGGCCGGGTCGGCGTCGAGCAGGGCGGCGAACCGGAACCCCCGCGAGGCGAACCCGGTGTAGCCGGCCAGCGCGTGGCCGAGGTTACCCACCCCGACCAGCGCCACGGCCCGTCGCTCGGTGAGCCCGAGCACCGACTGGATCTGGCCCACCAGGACGGCCACGTCGTACCCCACACCCCGGGTGCCGTAGGAGCCGAGGTGCGACAGATCCTTACGCAGCTTGGCCGAGTTCACCCCGGCCGCAGCGGCGAGCGCCTCGCTGGAGACCGTCTCATATCCGGCCTCGGCGAAGGCGTGCAGCGCCCGCAGGTACTCCGGCAGGCGCGCGACCGTCGCCTCCGGAAGATCGGTGAAGTCCTCGGCGGTGGGCTCACCGGTGGTGGGCTCCCGGACACCCCCCGTTACGCTTCCGGAGGTACCGCGCCCGCCAGAGCTGTCGCGCCCGGAGGTCTCGCGGCCGCGCCCGACCGGCACGCTGACCTCGACGCCGGGCTCCCCGACGTCACCAGGCGCCGTGCTGGTCTGGGGTTGCGCGGACTTCTCACCGCGAGGCTGAGTCATGCTGCTCCGGTTTGCGGGCGCGTGGTCGAGCCAACAGCGCTGGTTGCTTCCACCGACGGTGGCGGCGTCCTCACCGCATCGGCTGCCGGAGGCTACGCCGCTCGTCCGCCCGATCCCGGGCGTTTACCGCCTGTGGTGGTCAGACTAGGCGCTTGTGAACGTCTGCACAAATCGTGATCTTGAACATCACCCGGTCGAGACGACCCGTAAACCCGTTGGTATGACCAGTGTCACGGGGGATAACCCCAGCAACCAGACGCCGGGCGGCAGGATGGGAACCACGCTTCCCCCGCCCTAGCGTCACGAACATGACAACCATCGCCGACCACGCCGTCGCCGCCTCACCCCGCCGCCGCTGGCTCATCCAGCTCGGCGTCGACTCGGCGTACGTACTCGTCGGCCTCCCGCTCGCCGGCATGACCTTCCTGCTCGTCCTCGCCGGCCTGGCGGCCAGCGCCATCCTGCTGCCGCTGTTCCTCCTCGGCGTCCCCGTCCTGGTCGGCACGGCGTACCTGGCCCGCGGGTTCGCCGAGGCCGAGCGCGCCCGGCTCGCCCCGGTGCTGCACCGCCCCCGGGTCGGGGTGTACTACCGGCGGGCCCGACCCGACGCGAACCCGCTACGCCGCCTGCTCACCCCGTTCACGGAGGTGCAGTACTGGCTCGACCTGGTGCACGCGCTGGTCCGGGCCCCGGTGAACCTGGTCACCGGCACCGTTGTGGTGACGTGGTGGGCGGTCACTCTCGGCGGGCTCACGTACGCCCTGTGGGACTGGGCGCTGCCCCAGGACCCCGGCGCCCCCGATCCGCCGGGCCTGATCGTGATCAATGACGTGCCCCTGGTGGAGGTGTTCGGGCTGGCCAACACCTTCGTCAACCGGGTCCTGGTGGCGACCGCCATCGGCGCCGGGTTCGCGATCACGCTGCCGTTCGTCGTGCGCCTGTGCGCGCTGCTGGAGGCCTGGCTGGCCCACGCGCTGCTCAACGGCGTGGCCGGGCTCCGGGACCAGGTGGCCGTACTGGCCCGGGACCGCGACGCCGCCCAGGCCCGGACCGCGGCCGCGGTCTCCGCCGAGGCGACCGCGCTGCGTCGGCTGGAGCGAGATATCCACGACGGGCCGCAGCAACGGTTGGTCCGGATCGCGGTCGACCTGAGCCGGGCCCGGCAGCAGCTCGCCACCGACCCCGAGGCGGCCGCCCGGACGGTCGACGAGGCGCTCGCCCAGACCCGGGAGGCGCTCGACGAGCTCCGCACGCTCTCCCGCGGGATCGCGCCGCCGATCCTCACCGACCGCGGACTGGCCGCGGCGGTCGCGGCCCTGGCCGCCCGGGCAACCGTACCCATCGACGTCGATATACCGGCCGATCTGCCCCGGCTCGCCCCCGTGGCCGAGCAGACCGTCTACTTCACCATCGCCGAGGCCCTCGCCAACGTGGCCAAGCACAGCGGCGCCACCCGGGCGTCGGTGACGGTGAGCCGGCACGACGACCAGCTCGTGGCCACGGTCACCGACGACGGTCGCGGCGGTGCCCACGTGGCCAAGGGGCACGGCCTGGCCGGGCTGGCCGACCGGCTGCAGGCGGCCGGCGGCGGGTTGTGGATCAGCAGCCCGCCCGGCGGTCCCACGAGCATCCGGGCCGAGATCCCCCGTGCGCTGGCCGAGGCGGCCGAGCCCGAAACCACGACCACGGACCGCCCGGGGTCGCCGGCATGAGGGTCCTGCTCGCCGACGACGCCGTCCTGCTGCGCGAAGGACTGGTCCGGCTGCTCACCGAGCAGGGCCACGAGGTGGTGGCGGTCGTCGGTGACGGCCCGTCGCTGATCTCCTCGGCGCTGTCCCTGCGGCCGGATGTGTCCATCGTGGACATACGGATGCCGCCCACCCACACGGACGAGGGGTTGCGGGCGGCCGTGGCGATCCGTCGCGCCTGGTCGGGGGCACCGATTCTGCTGCTGTCCCAGTACGTCGAGGTCTCGTACGCCGACGACCTGCTGGCCGACCGACGCGGAGCGGTCGGCTACCTGCTCAAGGACCGGGTAGCCGACATCGCCGAGTTCGCCGACGCTCTGCACCGCGTGGCTGCCGGCGGTACCGTGCTCGACCCCGAGGTGGTGGCTCAGTTGCTGGTCCGTCGCCGAACCCACGATCCACTGGCGGCCCTCACACCCCGCGAACGAGAGGTCCTGGCCCTCATGGCCGAGGGTCGATCGAACACCGCGATCGCCCGTACGCTCGTCATCACCGAGGGCGCGGTCGAGAAGCATGTGGCGAACATCTTCGCCAAGCTGGCGCTCCCGCCCGACGAGGACACCAACCGCCGCGTCCTCGCCGTCCTCACCTTCCTGCGCAGCTGACCATTCCGTTCGGGGTGAACTCCTCGGCGTAGGACATCCGTACGGTGGCAGTACCGGTACGTGCGCCGTCGCGAGTATCGCGGCCCCCGACGTTACGATCGCGCCATGTACCGAATCCCGCGCGAGGAGCCGTGGCTACCGTGCGCGTAACCCGTGTACGCATCGAGAACATCAAGGGGTTCCGCGACGGCCCGTCGGCCGTCGACCTTGATTTCACGGCCGCGGGTGGCGAGTTGCCACGGTGGATTGTCGTGGCGGGTCGCAACGGCGCCGGGAAAACGACCTTCCTGCAGGCGCTCGCGCTCGCCCTCGTCGGCCCGCGCAACGCCCTGACGCTGCGGGGATCGTTCGCCGACTGGATTCGAGCCGGCGCACGCTCGGGCGAGGTACTCGCCTGGCTACGCGTTGCTGAGGGCCGCAAGCGCGAACCGAACGTCGACGTGCATCTGGGCCTGGGCTGGACCCGCCATGGCGCAGACCCAGAGCCGGCTCTCCTTGATAGCTGGCAACATCCCCGGCAATCAGAGCCGGGCCGAGAATGGGACCCGTTCTCTCGCGGTGGCCCTTGGTCGGCGTACTCCAAGCGGTACTTCGTCACCGGATACGGTCCATTCCGCCGGCTCTCCCGGGCCACGCTCGAGGCCGAGCGGCTCATGGCGATGGCGGGCCGGCCGGCGGGCCTGGCCAGCCTGTTCCACGAGGACGCGTCGCTGGCCGAAGCGGTGTCGTGGCTGCGGTGGATCTACCTACGCCGCCTGGAAGACGTACCGGGCGCTGCTCAGATGCACGACGCCGTCCTAGCGTTGCTGAACGATGGCCTGCTCCCCGAGGGGATGCGGGTCGTCAAGGTGACCTCCGACGGGCTCTGGGTGAGGACACCCGCCGGTCCGGAGCTCCCGCTGCAAGCGCTGAGCGACGGGTACCGCACCGTGGCCGCGCTTGTCCTGGATCTATTGCGGCAGCTCGAACTCGCTTACGGCCACTTGGACACGATCCCCAACCATCCGCATGTCGCGTTCCCCCACCAAGGGGTCGTGCTGATCGACGAGATCGACGCTCACCTGCACGTCTCGTGGCAGCAGACCATCGGGTTCTGGTTCAAGGACCACTTCCCCGGGCTCCAGTTCATCGTCTCCACTCACAGCCCGTTCATCTGCCAGGCCGCCGATCCTGGTGGGCTGGTCCGGCTGCCGGCTCCGGGCGAGGACGGGCCCGCCCGCATCCTGGAGGGTGAGGTGTACAACCGGGTCGTCAACGGCTCGGTCGACGACGCCGTGCTCACCGACCTGTTCGGGCTCGAGACGACGTACTCCAAACGGTCGCGCGACATTCGCGACGAGGTGGCGCGCCTGGAGAGCCGGGCCGCGACCGGTCAGCTCACGGCCGACGAGCAGGACCGCCTGGTGACCCTCCAACGGGAACTGCCCACCACCCTGTCCTCCGAGGTCGCGTCAGCCCTTCGCCAGCTCGCTCACAAGATCGACGATGCGGAAGATTGAGCGATTACCGCTGGACGACGCCACGCTGTCCCGGCTTCGTACGCTCGCGGATCGCGTCGCCCGCAGCGCCGACCCCAGGACCGAAGCGGCCCGCTTGTGGGGGAACCTGGCTCAGCGCACCCGAGAGTCGATCAGGGACACTCTCGCGGTCATGAGCGGGAGCCGCGAGCGCTGCACGTACTGCGAGGACAGCCAGGGGACCGATATCGATCACTTCCGGCCGAAGTCCGCCTACCCCGAGCACACCTTCTCCTGGCCGAACCACCTGCTCGCCTGCGCGCGCTGCAACAGCAACCACAAACGCGATCAGTTCCCACTGGATGAGGCCGGCAACCCGCTTCTCATCGATCCGACCGCTGACGACCCAACCAAACACTTGAGTTTCTCACCCACAACCGGGATGTACGTGGGCGAAGATCGCAAAGGAGCCACAACCATCGACGTCTTCGCCCTCAACCGTGACGTGTGCACCACCGGTCGCCGTGCCGTATGGGTGGCCATGATGGAACTCATCAGAGGCTATGCGTTGCGGAAGGACGCCGGCGACGACGCTCAGGCAGCCGACCTCCTCACGGCACTGGTCAACCAACCATTCCAGTCCCTACGCGTGTACATCGGCACAGTTTGCCGAGGCGGTTCCGCAGAGCTCCTGCTGCCGGCCGATGTGATCTCGGCCATCGCCCGATACCCGGAACTGATCGCAGATACCTGAACCTCGGTCAGACCCGATTGAGCTTGGCCGCCTCGGCAGCGAGGGTGACGGCTTCCAGGAGCGTGTCGGCGACCGGCAGGCCGGTGGCGCGGAGTCGCTCGGGATCGGTGATCCCGCCGGTGTACAGGACGATGCCCGCCCCGACCTCCTGGGCGGCGTGCGCGTCGTCGATCGAGTCGCCGATGAGGACACAGTCGGATCCCTTGAGACCCAACGCGTCGAGGTGGGCCCGCAGGTACGGCGCCTTGGAGCCGCCACCCACGGGGTCGCGCAGACCGTCCACACGCAACAGTTGCCTGTGGAGCCCGTGCGAGGTGACCAGAGGCACCAGCTCGTGGTGACGCCACATCGACAGCAACGACTGGGTTCCGGTCCAGGCGGCCATCGCGTCCCGGGCGTCGATGGCGAGGGTGGTCTCGGCCAGACGGCGGCGGTAGGCGTCGTGGAAGATCCGGTCCAGCGCCGCGAACTCCTCGTCGGTGAGGCGGCGGCCCAGCACGTACTCGTAGTAGGTCCAGACCGGGCGGCGGAAGTCCCGCCGGTGCTCATCGGCCGTAACCGAGGGGCCGCCGACGCTGGCCAGGGATACGTTGGTCGCGGTCACGACCAAGGCGAGGTCGTCGAGCAGCGTGCCGTTCCAGTCCCAGACGAGGTGAGCCACGGCGTCGACATTACGAGATGGTCGCGCGTGGCCCGAAGTCCGAATTTCTCAGGTCCAGGGGGGCGTACCGGGGGCGGCGGCCAGCGCCCGCCGGAGCCGGGCCTCGTCCACCCGCCAGTAGTCATGGACCTGACCATCGACGAGGATCACCGGAACCAGGTCCGAGTACTCCGCCAGCAGCGCCGGGTCGGCGTCGACATCGACCTCGGCCCAGGTCACTCCGGCCTCGGCGGCGACCCGGGCGACGACCTCTTTGGCCACCTCACACAGGTGGCAGTTCACCCGGCTGACCACCGTGACCCGCGCCGGTGCGGGCTCGCTCACGGCACCTCCTCGGGGTGGAACCTCCGCCTGGCCTGACCAGGCGCCTGGGCCCGATCAACCGCCTGGCCTGATCGGCCACAGACCTCGCCAGCCACGGCAGGAGTCTGCCACGGAGGTTCGCGCCAACCACCGATCGTCCCACGGATCCCGGCCTCGACCGTGGATCGCACAACGTGTCCGCCGCGTCGGCTACGAGTCACCAAAGAATCCGGTCTTGGCCGCTGCATCTCCCCCACCCGGCCACATGTCGCCCGTATCCTGCTCAGGACGACAAATCCGTTTTGGGCGACTCATACCCCTCATACCGGAGGAGGCCATAGTGCCGTGTTCATGCCCACTGGTCCTGACCACCCGACTGACAGGACCGGAACGGTGACCCGCTTGGACGCACCCGGCGACGGCCTGCCGGGCCGGGCGACGCGAGCGGCCGTCGGTGAGGACGCCCTTGGCTGGACCGCATCGACGAGCACGGACGAACCGGGTCACGTCGCGCCAGACGGGTCGGCGCGAATGGCCGCCGGCTCCACGCGGACCAACCGCCGCAGCGAACGGCGAGCTACCCGACGTAACGACGACGATGCACTCCGCCGACGAACGGACACCGACGCTATGGATCGCGAGGGCGTACGGACGAACCAGCGCCACCCCGACGGACGAGGTACCCCCGTGCCCTGGTCGACAAGCCCGACCCGCCCGTTCCAGGCGGCGACCCTGCCGGTGATCCCGTCCGCGCGCGAGGAGACGGTCGAACTCGCGCCCCTGCCGACGCCGGGGACGCCGACGCCCGGGACGGCGGGCAGCCAGCGCGCGGTGCCGACCCAGCCGGACTACCGGGTGGTCGAGCGCGAGCCGGCGCCCCCGACCGAACCGGAGGAGCGGGCCGCATCGGAGGAGCCGGACGAGCGCCCAGCCCGCCCGGCCCGGCCCTCGGCCGGCGACGCCGCGGCCGAGGTCTGGGCGTTGGTGGAACGGGCCCAGGCCGGAGACTCCGACGCGTTCGCCCAGATCTACAACCGGTACCTCGACGTTGTATTCAGATTCATCTACTTCCGGGTGACCAACCGCCAGGTCGCCGAGGACCTGACCGCCGAGACGTTCCTGCGGGCCCTCAAGCGCATCGGTGGCGTCACCTGGCAGGGCCGGGACATCGGCGCCTGGCTCGTCACGATCGCCCGCAATCTCGTCGCCGACTACTTCAAGTCGGGCCGCTACCGCTTCGAGGTGACGACCGGCGACGTGCTGGAGGCCGACGACGAGGACCACGGCCCCGAGGGCAGCCCGGAACTGGCGGTCGTCGACCACATCACGAACGTCACGCTCCTGGCCGCCGTCCAGCGGCTCAACCCCGAACAACGGGAGTGCATCGTGCTGCGCTTCCTCCACGGGTTCTCGGTCGCGGAGACCGCCCAGGCCATGGGCAAGAATGAAGGCGCGATCAAGGCCCTCCAGTACCGGGCCGTCCGGGCTCTGCACCGCTTGCTTCCGGAAGGCTTCCGGCCGTGACCTCGACCAACGGCCGTGTCCGAACCGCGACCGTTGGGGGGCTTGGGCCGTTAGGTGAAGCGAGGAAGAATCGCCGGGGCGAGGCCGTTGAAAACGGTTTCTCTCCGACGGGGGAGGTGGCGTGATGAGCGACGGGACGGGCGACGCCGCAGCCGGTCCGTTGCGGAACCGCCAACGGCCGCGTTCCCGCGTGGAGCGGTTCGCCACGCTGGTCGAGGAGACAGGCCCGGGGCGGCACCACCACCGGCCCACCGACGACGACCCCGAGCTGTTGGCCCTGGTCGAACTGGCCCACCAGCTCGGACGGGTCCCGCAACCCACGGTCCGAGAGCAGTTCCGCGAGGAGCTGGCCGCCCGGCTGAGGGCCGAGTTCGCCCGCCACCGAGTAGCGACGCAACCGACCATCCCGATCGCCCGTATCGCGCCCGACAGCGCTGCAGACCCCGCGCGCGAACGCGCCGGTTCGGGCCCCCAGACGCTGGCCGGCCCCCAGACGCTGGCCGGCCCTCCGGCCCTCACCGGGCCCGAGCCCGTCGCCGACACGCCGCCCCGGACGACCGACCAGCCACACCGCCCGGACGAGCGGATCCCCACCGACGAGCAGCACCTCACCGGCCGGCCGCCGCTCGCCGACATCGAGACCCAGGTGATCCGTCCGGTCCGGCCCCGGCGCAGCCACGGCCGGCTGGCCGTCCTCGTCGGGCTGGCCACCGGGGCGGTGGCGTTGTCAGGGGTCTCGGCCGCCAGTGGCGGCGCCCTGCCCGGCGACCCGCTCTACTCCGTGAAGCGCTCGGGGGAGCAGGCCCAGCTCATGCTGGCCGGATCGGACGCCACGCGGGGCCGGCTGCACCTGGACTTCGCCGACGCCCGCCTCGGCGAGGCTCGCCACGTGTCTCCGGGTGAGGCCGGCACCGTGCTGGCCGAGATGGATCAGCAGGTCACCGAGGCCGCCCGGCTGCTCTTCTCCGCCGCGGTGCAGACCGGCGACGTGGCTTTGATCGACACCGTGTCGTCCTTTGTACGGGAGAACCGGCCCGACCTGATGGAGCTCTCCGCGCTCCGCCTGCCGGACGATCCCGCCCTCGACTCGCTCACCCTCTTCGCCGCCCTCGAGGTCCGCGCCGACGAACTGCGCGCCGCGATCGCCAGCGGATGTCCCACGTACGGCGCGGACGGGTACGGGCCTAAGCCAGCTTGCTGACCGGGCTGGCCCCCAACCGCTACGCTCGCTCAGGTACCAGGACCAGGGAGCGGCTGCGCCGGGCGGGCGACGTCGGCGTGGAGGCGACGGGAGGCTGACTCGGTGCGGCTCACACGGCGCAGGACGCGTACGCAGGCCGCGACCGGTACGGGCGTGGACTACGCCGTCGCGGAACTGCAGCCGGCTTCGGCACCGGACACCGCCGCGGCCGGGTTCTTCGACCTCGACAACACGATGCTGCAGGGCGCCGCGATCTACTACCTGGCGCGCGGCCTCGCCGCGCGGCGGTACTTCACCACCCGCGACCTGCTCCGCTTCGGGCTGCAGCAGCTCCGCTTCCGCCTTACCGCCACCGAGCACGACGGGCACATGGCCCAGGCCCGGGAGCTGGCGCTCTCGTTCGTGGCGGGCAAGCCGGTCGCCCAGCTGCGCGGCCTGGCCGAGGAGATCTTCGACGAGCTCATGGCCGAGCGCATCTGGGCCGGGACCCATGCGCTGGCCCGGGTGCACCTCGACGCGGGCCAACGGGTGTGGCTGGTGACGGCCGCGCCGGTCGAGGTCGGCGCGGTGATCGCGACCCGGCTCGGCCTCACCGGGGCGATCGGCACGGTCGCCGAGGTCCACAACGGCGTCTACACCGGCCGCCTGGTGGACGGACTCATGCACGGCCCGGCCAAGGCCGCCGCGATCACCGACCTCGCGGCGCAGGAAGGGCTGGACCTGGCCCGCTGCGCGGCGTACAGCGACTCGATCAACGACCTGCCCATGCTCTCTGTGGTCGGCCGCGCGGTCGCGGTCAACCCCGACGCGGCCCTCCGTAAGGTGGCGGCCCAACGCGGCTGGGAGATCCGCGACTTCCGCACCGGCCGCCGAGCCGTCAAGATCGCGGCTCCGGCCGCCTTGGGCGCCGGGATGCTCGCGGGCGCCGTGGCCGCCGCCGTCGCCGTCAGCCGCCGGAGCGGACAGAGCGTCACGAAAACGGGTCGGGACGCCGTTCGAGGAGCGCGTAGAGAGTCTGTTGAATCGTCTCCCGCACCTGATCGGCGACGTTGAAGACGACCACCGGATCGTCCGCGTCGTCGGCGCGCCCCTCGGTCGGGATCGGGGCGCTGAACTCGATGAGCCACTTGCTCGGCAGCGGAAGCAGGCCGAGCGGACCGAACCACGGGAACAGCGGCGTCACCGGGAAGTACGGCAAGCCCAGGATCTTCGCCAACGGCGTGATCGAGCCGACGATCGGGTAGATCTCCTCGGCGCCCACGATCGAGACCGGCACGATCGGTGTGCCCGTACGCAGCGCGGCCGAAACGAAGCCGCCCCGACCGAACCGCTGCAGCTTGTACCGGTCACGGTAGTGCTTGCCGATGCCCTTGAAGCCCTCGGGGAACACCCCCACGACTTCGCCTGAGGTCAGCAGCCGCACCGCGTCCGGGTTGCAGGCCAGGGTCGAGCCGCTCTTGCGGGCGAACTCGGAGAGCACCGGGATCCGGAACACCAGATCGGCCCCGAGCAGACGCATGTGCCGGTGGGTCGGGGTCTCGTCGTGCACCGCCACCGAGAGCATCAGGGCGTCGACCGGCACCGTGCCCGAGTGGTTGGCCACCAGCAGCACCGGGCCGTGGGCGGGCAGGTGGTGCGCGCCGAACACCTCGACCCGGAAGTAGTGCCGGTAGAGCAGGCGTAGCAGCGGATAGAAGACGGTCTCGGTCAGCTCGGGGTCGAAGCCGAACTCGTCCACCTCGTACCGTCCGGTCAGCCGGCGGCGCAGGAAGGCGAGCAGGTCGGCGGCCCGCTCCTCCCAGTCGTCGGCCCCCGCGCCGTCAGCCCAACCGGCGTCAGTCCCGGCGGCTGCGGCGGTCCCGTTCTTTCGGGCCGTCGACGCCGCCGTGCTCTCTTCGGCGGCTGGCGCCGTGCCGTTGGCTCCGTCGGCCGAGGTCGTGGCGACCGTCGGCACCGTGGTGCCGGCCGAGCGGGTTCGCCGTCCGTTGGCGCTGTCGAGGCCGTCGGCCGTGGTCGAGCGGCGGGTCGGAGCCGCCGGACGCCGACGCCGTACGGTCGGTCCGTCACTGGCCGCAGCGGCGGTCTTCCGAGGGCGGGTCATCGGGTCACCTCAGCCGGGCGGCGGTCGCCGGCCCTTGGGCGGTCGCCGGCCTTGGAGTGGTCGGCCGGTCGGCCCACGCGCTCGCCCAGACGGCGCAGGCCGGTGACGAGGGTCCTTTCGGCGGCCTCGACCGCCTCGGGACGCAGCGGGGCGAAACCGGGGCGGTGCAGACCGCGGCCCCGCACGAAGTCGTCGAACGCCTCGGCGGTGCTGCGAGGCCGGACGCCGAACTCCGCCACGAGCGCCCGGGTGTCCACCACCCGGCCGTGCACGAGCAGATCGAGCTGGTCGTGGCTGAACTCCCCCAACCGCAGCGTACGGACGAGCGCCGCGAGAGCGCCCAGGCCCGGCTCGACGATCGGCAACGCCACGCGGCCGGCCCGCCGGATCGCCTGCGACAGCACCAGGACACCCTCGCCGGCCACGTTGTAGGTGCCCCGGTGGTCCTCCACCACCGCGCGGACGAGCAGGTCGAGAGCGTCGTCGATGTGGATGAACTGCAGCCGCGGGTCGCGGCCCAGCACCGTCGGCACGACCGGCAGGGAGAAGTACCGGGTCAGGGTGGTCTCGGCCCGCGGCCCCACCATCGGGGCGAGCCGCATGACCGTCGTGATGACGTCGGGGCGGCGGCGGGCGAAGCCGCGCACGTACCCCTCGACCTCGATCACGTCCTTGGCGAATCCGCCTCGGGGCGCCAGCGACGGCGGCGTCGTCTCGGTGAACACGCCCGGGTCGCGGAACGAGGCGCCGTAGGCGGCGGTGGAGGAGCGGACGACGATCTTGCGCACCTGGGACGAGACCTGGCAGGCGGCGAGCAGCTGCATCGTGCCGATGATGTTCTGCTCTTTCATCGCCGCCCGGCCGCCCGGGCCCGGGGTCGAGATGATGCCCATGTGGGCGACGGTGTCAGCCCCGGCCCTCGCCAACGCCACAGCGACGTCGCGCACCTCGCCCGTGATCACCGGTACCTGGTGCTCATCGAGCAGCTCGCGCAGAGGCGAGGCCGGCGCCGCGCTGTCGAACCCGGTCACCTGCTCGACGCGCGGGTGGGCGGCGAGCCCGGCCGCGAGGTGGGCCCCGAGATAGCGGCCGACCCCCGTCACCAGGACTCGCACCGTGGCCTCCCGCTGACTGTGCGCCGTCGGTTTCCGGCCTCGCGGCCTGAGCGCGTTGACTCAGCCTCGCGGCCTGAGCGCGTTGACTCAGCCTCGCGGCCTGAGCGCGTTGACTCAGCCTCGCGGCCTGAGCGCCTTAACTCAGCCTCGCGGCCTGAGCACGCTGGCTCAGCCCCGCGACCGCAGCCGGCGAGCGGCGTCTCGCCGACCCAGCGGTACGGTTCGGGCCGGAGACCGACGCGGTTACTTGCCGAGACGGCGACGCTGGATGCGGGTCTTGCGCAGCAGCTTGCGGTGCTTCTTCTTCGCCATACGCTTGCGGCGCTTTTTGACCACAGAGCCCATACGGCCGTCTCCTCTAGGAAAAAGTTCGTGCGGCAGGGACGTACCGGCCGTTCGCCGGCCCAGTCCGACTGTCTGTCTGGGTTTGACCGCGATCTGTGCCTCGTGCCGCGGACGCGTACGCGCCGACCGTCGTGCTGAGGTGGCGACGCGTGCCAGCCGGACATCCGGAGAAAACTCCGGACGGCGTCCTCGTGGTCGGGGTACAGCGTAACGTGCCCCCCGCCCGAGGACGAAACCGAGGTACTCCCCCGCACCCGGGCGCGCGCCGGCGCCCGGTAACTCTCCCAGGTCGCCGGCCTACGCGCTCTCGGCGAACGCGTCACGCAGGTACTCGTGCACGGCATGCTCCGGTACCCGGAAGGACCGGCCCACGCGAACGGCCTGCAGCTCCCCCGTGTGCACCAGCCGGTACACGGTCATCTTCGACACCCGCATGAGCGTCGCCACTTCGGCCACGGTCAGAAACTTGACCTCTGACAACCGGCCCTGGGACTGCTGCGATGCAGTCATGGCTCACCCATCCCATCCCCCGGGCGCCCCGCGCCCGCCATCCCCCACGACCAGGGATGGCCGCGACGCGCCTGTTACCGGGTTACGGTACCGGTACCCGAGTGACCGTCGGACCGGCTTACGCCAAGTCGATCACGCAACAACACGCTCGCGTGACCGGTCGGGATCACGGTCCTCCCCCGTCGCGTTCAGTGGTATCTAGCCCGGGCCGTGACCCCCGAGCCGGACCGTTACGGCGTCGCCACCAGATCCCGCGCGGCCGAGTCCCGGGCCGCCGATTCCCGTCCGACCGAGTCCCGCGCGGTCGATTCCTGCGCAGCCGAGTCGGACCGAGCCGAAGCGTCCGCGACCGCCCGCTTGCGCGCCCGGTGGGCGGCCACGTGCGACCGGGTGGCGCAGCGCTCGGAGCAGAACCGGCGGCAGCAGTTCGACGACGTGTCGAGGTAGACGTTCCGGCACCGCTCGTCCCCGCAGACGCCGAACCGGTTGCTGCCGTACTCGCACAACCAGACGGCCAGGCCCCAGACCGCGCCCGCCATGTGCTCGGCCGCAACGCTCGACCCGCGGCTGGTCACGTGCATGTGCCAGTCGTTGCCGTGGTGGAAGGAGATTCGAGGCTGCACAGGGTGCGCCTCGAGAAGCAGATTGAGCGCGGCCACCGCCTCGGCGTCCCGGCCCGCGGACCCGTGCTCGAAGACCTCGCGCAGGCGCTTGGCGCCCTTGCGTAGCACCGCGACGTCCTTCTCGGTCACCTCGGCCGCCTGCCAACTGCCGGGACCGTAGAAGGCACGCAACTGCTCCAGCGTCTCGACCTTGGCGTTCACAAGATCGACCGCCGTGCGCGCGTATTCGTCGAAGTTCACGCGTCCACCGTAGCGGTCGCCATCAGTCCGGGCGAGCCCTTGGCACGCCGGGCACGCCGGTCCCGTTGGCGCCCGCCGAGGACTAGGCTCGGTGTCATGCTTCGATCCGCCATCCTGGCCGCCGCCCGCAACCCCCGAGTCGAGCGGTTCATCTCGACCGCGCCGGTCACCCGCGACGTGGTCCGTCGTTTCGTCGCCGGCACCGACCGGGACGACGCGCTTCGGGTGGGGCACGAGCTCGCCGGCGACGGGTTGGCGACGACCTTCGACTTCCTGGGCGAGGACACGCGGACGCCCGAACAGGCCGAGGCGACCCGGGACGAGTACATCCGCCTGCTCACCGCGTTGGCCGACGCGGGCCTGACCCCGGCGGCGGAGGTCAGCGTGAAGCTTTCGGCGCTGGGCCAGCGGTTCGACGAGAAGCTCGCCTACGAGAACGCGCGGGCGATCTGTGCCGCCGCGGCCGCGGCGGGCACGAGCGTGACTTTGGACATGGAGGACCATGCCACCACCGATTCCACGCTCGACATCCTGACCCGGCTGCGCGCCGACTACCCCAACACGGGCGCGGTCCTGCAGGCGTACCTGCGCCGCACCGAGAGTGACTGCCGCGAACTGGCCGGCCCGGGATCGCGCGTACGCCTGTGCAAGGGCGCCTACCGGGAGCCCGAGACGGTCGCCTACGCGAATCGGCTGGACATCGACAAGTCGTACGTGCGGTGCCTGAACATCCTGATGTCCGGCGAGGGCTACCCCATGGTCGCCACCCACGATCCGCGCCTCATCGCCATCGCCGAGGACCGGGCCAAGTGGTTCGACCGCGCCCCGGAATCCTTTGAGTTCCAGATGCTCTTCGGCGTGCGCCCGGAGGAACAGCTCCGCCTGGTCGGCGCGGGATATACGATGAGGGTCTATGTTCCCTACGGCACGCAGTGGTACGGCTACCTGATGCGACGCCTCGCCGAACGGCCGGCTAATGTCGCGTTCTTTGCCCGAGCGCTCGCTTCGCGCAGCTGACGCGGGGGCATGGACTAAAGTCGCGGCAGACGGCACCGGCGGCCCGACGTCGACGGCAACGCCTCCGGCCCAAGCGAAGGTGATGGATGAGTTGGGGTTCCCCGGGCAACGCGCAGGTGCGCGGAGGGACAGACTCAGCCCTACGCTCCTATGCTGGCTGATCCAGCGACCGAAGTCCGGAGTCGGGACGAGTCAAGCCGGGACACGGCGCGTCGTTACGAGGTGAGTCGGGGCGCACGGAAACGGGGTGCACCGAAACGGGGCGCGACGGACTAGGGCACGACGAGACAGGGACAGCGCACGTGCGCGGAGGAGCAGAACCAGCCGGAAGCCACGCGCCGGTCTTGGCCGGTGGGCCAACGGGCCCGGCAACGGTGCCGCCGGCCGGATACCCGGGCCCGGTGAACGCGCCCGGAGGATACGTGTACGTACCGGCATCCGGTCACATGCCGCCGTACGGCTATCCCCCGCCCGGCTACCCACCCCCGCCGGGCTATCCGCCGCCCCCGGGTTACCCGCCCGGTTGGCCGCCTTTCCTGGTTCCCCCACCACAGCAGCCCCCGGTGCGGCACAGCCCGCTGGGCTGGACCGTGGTGGTGGTCAGCGTGCTGGTCATCGCGGTCAGCGCGGCGGTCGGGGTCACCCGCTTCCTGCGGGTCCCGCCGCCTCCCGAGGTGACCTGGTACGCCGCCCACGAGGTCGGGGCCCCGCCGCCGGCCGACGCGCCCCCGTCCGAATGGAACGCCTGGGTTCGTCAGGCGATCTCGGTCGTGCTACGCGAGCAGGCTACCGCCCTGCTCGCTGGCGATGAGGAGCGGTACCTCGCCGCGGTCGACCCGGACGACACCCGGTTGCGCAACGACCTGCGTCGCCGTTTCACCGTGCTGAACGAGATGGGCGTGGGCCAGTGGACCCAGGAGATCCGGGCCACACCCGACGTCACCGGGACGTACTCCTGGCACGCGCAGGTCCGCATCAGCTACTGCTTCGGCGACCATACGTGCCGCCCCAACCATCTGCTCATCGGCACCGACTGGCGTCTCCGCGGCGACGACCTCGTGCTCACCGGCGTGACCGCCTCCGGCGCCGACCAGGTGGGCCCGCGCCCCTGGGAGGCGGCCGAGCTGATCGTGGCCACCGGTGCGCGCACCGTGGTGGCGACCTCGCCCGGGTTCAACCGGCGCCTGGAGGACGCGCTGGCCGCGGCCGAGGAGGCGGCGGCCGTGGCGGACTCGCTGGCCCGGTGGGGCGGGCCGCCCAGCCGGTACGTGATCTTCCTAGCCGACTCCCGCGCGTGGTCGACCTGGTACGGGCTCGAGCAGCCGGAGTGGGCGGCCGGGGCCTACGTCAACCAGACCGACAACGAGGTGGTCATCAACGCCTCGGTCGTCTCGGCCACCGACACGCGGGAGCTGCTCATCCACGAGCTCGCTCACGTGGCGACCCTCGCCGGAGAACGGGACGGGTTGCGCGGATCGGTGTGGTGGCTGATCGAGGGGATCGCCGACTACGCGATGATGATGGACCGGCCGCTGTACGACTACGCCGCCATCCCGGTCATACGGTCCTTCATCCGGCAGTCGTGGGACGGGAACCCGGCCGTCGGTCATCCGCCGGCCGATGCGACCCCCGAGGAGGCGGGCGCCCGGTACGGCATCGCCTTCCTGACGGTCTGGCGGATGGCTCAGGTGTACGGGCACGAGGCGATGCTCGACTTCTTCGGCCGGGTCGTGCACGACGGCGCGTCCCTGGAGGACGCCGCCCTGGCCGCCTACGGCACGGACTGGTCGGCCGTCCGTGACGACTGCGAGCGGTTCATCCGGACCGTGTGAGCCCGTCGCCGGGCCGCCAGAGCCGGTCAGTGACGCGGGCGGCGGTTGACGGTCGGCCCGGACGGCCGGCGGTCAGCCCATCCGGGCCGGCGTGCCCAGGTGTTCGCGGGCGAAGGCGAGTGCCGCAGCGAGGTCGTCGATCCGGGCCTGCCGGGACCGGGCCCGGCGGGTGGACACCTCGACGGCGACCGAACCGGTGAAGCCACGCGAGCGCAGCGAGGCGAGCAGCGGGCCGCACGGCTGGGTACCCCGGCCCGGGACGAGGTGCTCGTCGCGCCCTTCCCCGCGGCCGTCCCCGAGGTGCACGTGCTGCAGCGCCGACCCCATCGCGTCGGCCATGGCGAGCGCGTCCGTGCGCGCGGCCGCACAGTGGGACACGTCGAGGGTGTACGCGTCGTAGCCGAACTTGCTGGTGTTCCAGCCGGGCAGGTACGGGACGAACTCGCGGCCGCGCACCCGCACGGGGTACATGTTCTCGACCGCGAAGGACACGTCCGGGAACTGCTTGTGCAGCGCCCGCAGGCCCGCCCCGAAACCGGTGGCGTAGTCGCGCTGCCAGGCGAACGGCGGGTGGACCACCACGGTGGGCGCGCCTACCGCCATGGCGAGCCGGGCCGAGCGCCGCAGCTTCTCCCACGGCTCGGTCCCCCACACCCGCATGGTGATGAGCAGGCAGGGGGCGTGCACCGAGAGCACCGGCACCCCGTAGTGCGAGGCGAGGACCTGCAGCGCCCGCGCGTCCTGGCTGACCGGGTCGGTCCAGACCATCACCTCGACTCCGTCGTAGCCCAGCGACGCGGCCAACTCGAACGCGGCCGCAGTCGGCTCGGGAAAGACCGACGAGGTGGACAGCAGGACCGGAATGTCCGTCACCCTGCCAGGTTAGCCTGGTCCGCGGCATCCGGCCCGGCTCCGGAAGAGGAGAGCGTATCCAGGCGACGGAGGATCATGCCCTCCCGCAGCGCCCACGGACAGATGTCGACCCGGTCCACGCCCAGGCGGTTCATGGCCTCCTCGGCGACCACGGCGCCGGCGAGCAGTTGGTGCGCGCGGTCGGGGCTGACCCCGTCCATCTCGGCCAGCGCCTCGGACGGTATGCGCTGGATGAAGCCCAGAACCTGGTGCAGGCCGGTGCGGGTGAGGCTGCGCGACACGCGGAGGCCGGCGCTGGCCGGGGCGGCCCCGGCCAGGCGGGCCAGCGTGCGGAACGTCTTGGAGGTCGCCACGGCCCGGTCCCACTCGGGCAGCTCGATCCCCTCGAGGTGATGCGCCACGTACGCACGCAGGTCGTCCACCTCGACGGTGGGCGGCGGGTCGGCCGAGAAGCGGTCGCGGGTGAGCCGGCCCGCGCCCAGCGGCAGCGACAGCGCCATGTCCGGTTCCTCGTCCAGCCCGACCGCGAGCTCCAGCGAACCCCCGCCGATGTCGAGCACGAGCAGCCCCCCGGCCGACCAGCCGAACCACCGGCGGACGGCGAGGAACGTGAGGCGCGCCTCATCCCGGCCGCTGAGCACCCGCAGCTCGACGCCGGCCTCGCGGTGCACCCGATCCAGCACCTCGCCGACGTTGGTGGCGTTCCGCACAGCCGACGTCGCGAAGGCCAGCAGCTCCTCGACCCCGTGGTCGCTGGCGGCGGCCCGGGCCGAGGCGACCGCCGTCACCAGGTCATCGGCGGCGTCGGGCAGCAGCGCGCCGTCGGGCCCGCAGCGCTCGGCCAGGCGCAGCACGCGCTTGTCCGAGTACGCCGGCCACGGATGGGCGCCATGGTGGGCCTCCACCACCAGCAGGTGTACCGTGTTCGATCCCACGTCGAGCACCCCGAGCCGCATACCGGCGAGCCTAGGCCCGCCGGTGCCGTCAGGTTCGGGTCACGACGCCGGAGGCGTCACTCATGAGTCGAGCCGCCGAAGGCGTCACTCACGGCTCAGGACACGGCCACCGGCTGCCGGGCAGAACGGGCGACACGACGTACGCTGGCCCGATGACGTGTGTCCCGGCTTCGCCGTCGGCCCGCTCATGAGCAGCCGCTCGCGGGCCCTTCGCCGTACCGCCAAGGACTCCGCCGCCCGCTCCTGGCGGTCCTCCGATCATCCCGACGACGACATGCCGGTGCAGATCACCCTCGATCCGACCCTGGCTGACTCGCCCAGCGGGAGCGCCGCCTCGCCGAACGGCGGCCAGCCGCGCGACCGCGAGGTGGGGTTGGACTTTCCCCGGGAGTGGCTGGAGTTCACCGATCCGGCCAACCCGGACCACGTGATCCGCGCGGACATGACGTGGCTGTTGTCGCGATGGACGTGCATCTTCGGCCGCGGCTGCCACGGGATCGTCGAGGGCAGATCGGCCGATGGCTGCTGCTCCCACGGCGCGTTCTTCACGGACAAGGACGACGAGAAGCGACTGCGGGCCGCGGTCAAGCTGCTCACCCCTCAGACGTGGCAGCACTACCGGCGGGGGTTCGACAACTACACGGAGATGGACACCATCGACGGCACCACCCCCGCTCGGCGGACCGCCACGCGGCCCGACGGCCCGTGCGTGTTCCTCAACGACCCGGACTTCCCGGGCGGCGGCGGCTGCGCCCTGCACGCCCAGGCGCTCCGGGACGGGCGGCACCCGCTGGAGTACAAGCCCGACGTCTGCTGGCAGCTGCCGATCCGGCGGGACCAGGAGTGGACCAAGCGAGTCGACGGATCCAAGATCTTACTCACCGTCCTCGCCGAGTTCGACCGGCGCGGCTGGGGTGAGGGCGGGCACGACCTGCACTGGTGGTGCACGTCGTCGCCCGAGGCGCACGTGGGCGGCGAGCCGATGTACCGCTCGTACGGTCCCGAGCTCATCGCACTGATCGGCGAGCCGGCCTACCAGCGGCTGGTCGAGCTCTGCGAGGCCCGCGAACGCTCCGGCCTGGTCGCGGTCCATCCCGCCACCGCGGCCACCCGCCAACCCGCCACCGCGGACACGCGCCGGTCCGCCACTGCGGACGCCCGTCGATCCAACCGCTGAGCCTCACCGGCGGACGGTGATCCGCCGCGGCGGGGTGGCACCGATTCCGTCGGCGCCAGCCCGCCCGACCCGGTGGGCCCACCCGATTCGATGAGGGTCAGGGCCCGGTGGCGATGACGAGGGCGCCGAGCAGCCACTCGTCGTTGCCGGCCACCAGGCTCACCACTGGGTCACGGTTCTGCGCCGTGCCGGTCAGGACGACGGCGTCCGTGCCGTACGTGTTCCACCCGTTGGCCGTACCGGCGGCCCGGCTGGTCAGCATGTTGTCGGGCGACGGTGCGGTGAGGGCGACGCCGTCCAGCAACACCTTGTCACCCGTCCGGCCGCGGTCGCCATCCCAGGCGATGAGGCCCACGGTGGCTGAGCCGCTGGTGAGACCGGTCAGGCTGGCCGTCACCGGGTCGGAGCCGCTGACCGCGACCAGCCCGTCGAAGACCGCCACCGTCCGCTCCGGACCGCCGTCGTCGACGATCGCCACGAGGGCCCATCCGCCGAAGGCCCCGACGCCGGTGGCGAACGCCGAGGACGGGACCGCGACCCACCACTCCCCGCTCGCCTTGGCCGATCGCACGAGCTCGGTGACGTCGGCGGCGGCCTGATAGACGGGGTGGTTCAGCCAGGGGGCCGAGACCTGGGACACGCGGGCGGCGCTGACGACCTGGTAGCCGGCGCCGCCGGGCGGCCGCACGTACGCCGCGGGGGCGCTGGGTGGGGTGCCGGTGCCGGCCCAGTAGAGCCCGGCCCACCGGACCTCGCCCGGCAGCGACAGATGGGCACCGCTCACGGCCGACCCGAACGGGGCGCCCAGCGGGGCGAGCAGCTCGGTGTACGGGGTCATCGAGTAGTCGTCGTTGTCGATGCGACCGCTGTTGGCGCCCCCGCGGGCCAGCGTGCACGGCAGTGCGAGCAGGGCGCACGACAGCAGGGAGTTGCCGGCCGTGACGACCTGAGCCGGCGAATTCATGATCATGACTCCCCCGAGTCGGCCGCTGCCCGAACTCGTCTGCACCGTGGCCGATCTGTCCGAGAGGCTGATCTGTAGTAGCGGCACGCCGGTAACGGCCTGCGGGGCCACGGCCACCTTCAGCAGAGTCCGCGCGGTGTGCCCGATGGCTATCTGCGCCAGAACGCAGACGACGGTCGTGGTGCCCGAACAGGCCCAACCGTCACCGTTCTCGCTGGCGAGCATGGTGATCCCGGTGGGCAGGGTCAGCGTGACGGTGATCGGTCCCAGGCCGAGGATCTCGAGCGAGGCGGCCACGGTGACGCTCAGGACGAGCGTCCCCTCCTCACCGGGCGTCAGCTCCCCGATCGGCTCGACGCTGCCGACCACGCCCGGGGGCCCGGTGGCTGTCCACACCGGCCCTTCCGCCGTCGGGGAGGGAGTCGGACTGACGGCCGGAACGACGGCGGCCGGGGCGTCCGGCGCGGGCGACTCGGCCGGCGTGGGCGAGACATTGGGAAGGACCGCGAGGGCCACCGCGATGATGCAGGCGGCCGCCGCGATGGCGGCTCCCACCTTGACCTCCGGACCCCGGGGGGCGGCCTGCGCGGCCGATACCCCGCCGGACGCCGCGTTGAGGACGATGACGCCTTCGGCCGGGCCGTGCGCGGCCAGATAGGTGGTCGCGACGCCTCCGAGGATGGCCGGACCGAGCAGCGCCCCGAGGCGAGAGTTGATGTCGGCGAGCTCGCCGAAGAGCAACCGGCAGCGGCCGCAGTTTTCGAGGTGGCGCCGCACCCGCGCGGCCTCGGTCCGGGAGAGGCGATTGCGAGTGTAGGCGGGCAACCGGGACACGGTGGGGCGGCACTCCTCGTCGACGGCGCTGCCGAGGTGCGCGCGCAGGTAGCGCTCCCGCAGGCCCTCGCGGGCCCGGTAGGCCAGCGCCGCCACCGCGTTGGCGCTGATGCCCAACAGCGGCGCGATGTCGGCCGGTTGCTCACCCTCGACCTCGGTGTGCCAGAGCACCAGCTGCCACCGCTCTGGCAGGGCCTGGAAGGCCGTGGCGATGAGGCGACGCTCGTCGGCGGCGGCTGCGGGGTCCACGAAGGGTACGCCCGGCGCAATGGGCGTCAGCTCCTCGACCGGGTGCTCGCGCAGGCTGCGGCGGGCGTTGTCGTAGAAGGCGTTACGGACCGCGGACAAAAGGTACGGCCGGAACGCCTCGGCTGGGCCGTTGCCGCCCCGCAGCGCGGACAGCACACGCGTGAACGCCTCGGCGACCAGGTCGTCGGCGTCGGCCGCGTTGCCGGTCAGGGACCGGGCGAACCGCAGGGCCGCGGCGACGTGGCGGCGATACAGCTCCGCGTACGCCTGCTCATCTCCCGCCCGAGCTGCGGTAATGAGCTCGGCATCGCTGACCGAATCCTCCGCCTCCGCCACAGGCCGGCCCCCTCCCGTCCGCCACCGTCCGACTACTCCGAGCGATCAAATCAGGCGAGGCAGGACGCCGGCTGTCGGGTTTGCGACGCAATGTCACCCAAAACGGCCCGTCATAGGCGCGGCCCTAAGAGGTCTACACGGTGACGATCCGCAACACCACGCCGACAGAGCGTTGCGACGACGGCGGGCGGGTCGTCGCACGTCGGCGTCCGGGCACGAGCGGTCGACCGGCGTGCAGCCACCGACGACCGCGGCCCTAGGGGCGAGGACCGCGGTTCGACCCGGTATGGCCGGCCGGTACCGTGGGGGGGCCGGACGGTCATACCGGGTCTCGGTGGTCTTTCTCGACGATTCCGGCGCTTCTCCGCGAGCCGTGCTGTCCCCGTAATCCCGGACTCAGTCGCCGGAATCCGCGCTCAGGAAGCCGCCGGGCTCAGGCGGAGTACCCGCGCGAGGAGATCCAGTCGGCCATCACCCGCAGCGGCACCTGGTACTCGTTGCTGCCTACCCGGTCGGCCGGGTCGGTCACGGTGATCAGCTCGCCCCGGTCGCTGTAGCCGGTGATGGCCACGTAGTGCCCGCCGTTGTAGGAGTGCACCTCGCCCGCGGTGTCGGTGATGGTTCCGATGACGTTCGCCACCACCGGGTCTCCCTCATTGATGGCCTTCATGACATCGTGGCGCAGTCGCTTCACCTGAGCGCCGGTCGCCCCCCGGTGCGACAGCTCGACCGACTCGTACCGCTCGTAGCCGTGCACGTCGTTGAGGACCCGGGTGACCTCGAAGATCGAGGCGGTACCGGCCGTGGTGGTGCCCAGGGCCCGGGCCAGGTCATCGAAGCTCGGCACGTACCCGTGGGCCGTCAGGGCGATCCGGGTGGCCGCGGGGCCGCAGTAGTACCAGTTGGGCTGCAGGAGGCCCTCGTAGCTGGGGACCTTGGCAGCGTCGGGCAGGGCGGCCGAGGCGGCACCCGCGGTGCCGGCGTCCCCCGCCGACAGAGCGTCCGACAGGGCAGCGTCCAGCGAGACCGCGGTCGCCGAGATCGCCAGGGCGCCTTCCGCCGAGGCACCTGCGTCCTCCGCCGAGGCAGCGGTGCCCTCCGGCGACGAGCGGTCGGCGGCGCTGGCCGCACCCGGAGTGACGACGGCGCCGACCGTGCTGAGGCCGACCATGGCGCCGAGGGCGGCGAGTCCGAGCGCGGTGCGACCGGGACCGACCCGGCGTACACCGTCCCTGACTGTGGTCTGGACCGTCTTCACTGCGGCGTGGACTGACACACGAACTCCTTTCACGCCGGAACCTCGGTCGCCGGCGCGGAACCGGCGCCCACCGTTCCGGGCGTCGTTCGGGCCTGCGGCGACCGGTGCGGCCGCCGTCCGTGGCAGGGTCCTGCGAACGTACCCGAACCGACCAATTCCCTAAAACCCGGACGTGTCGCCCATCACATGAAAAAGCCGTATGTTAATACCTGCAGCAGTAGTTCGATTACAAGGAGTAGTAGTCGCAGGTCAGGGCGTGTGGCCGGCGCCACGCACCCGGCACCGGCTCCGGGCGGATGCCGGTCGTCTCCGCGTCACAGGTGGCGGCCGTCGGTGAACGCCAGGAATTCCCGAGATGAACTTTCCCCAACGAGATTCCGATTCGCCGGGTTGGCCGGCCCGGGGCGGAGGTCGAGCGACCTACGATCGCGGCGAACCCATCCGCGCGCCCGGAGGAAGGAGGGTGGCCGTGACCTGGAGCCGCAAGGCCGTACGGAGGGCGGCTCGGTTGTCGGCCGACACCCTGAGCTCGCTGCGGGTCGGGGTGGTGGTCCTGGACCCCGCCGACCGACCGGTGCTGGCGAACCCGACCGCCGTCGACCTCGGCCTGATCCGGACCAGCGACGAGGCTCGCCAGGTCCATCCCGTGGTACGGACCCTGGCCGGGCACGTCCGCCGGACCGGCGTACGGCGTGAGGTGGAACTCGAGTTGCCCCGCGTTGCGGCGGGCGGAGCCGGTCGCGGCGAGCCCTGGGGCGTGCGGGTAACGGTGACGGCGCTCACCGGCGACGGCTACCCGCCCGGCCACGTCGCGATCGAGGCCACCGACGTCACCGAGGCGCATCGCGTGGCGCGGATCCGCCGGGACTTCGTCGCCAACGTCAGCCACGAGCTGAAGACCCCGGTCGGGGCGCTGGCCCTGCTCGCCGAGACCCTGCTCGAGGCGGCCGACGACCCGGAGGCGTCCCGGCGCTTCGCCGAGCGCATCCACCACGAGTCGCAGCGCCTGGCCCGGCTGGTCAAGGAGTTGCTGGAGCTGTCCCGGCTGCAGGGCGCCGACCCACTGCCCGAGCCCGTGCCGGTACCGGTGGACCGGATCATCGCCGAGGTGGTCGACCGCACGCGGACGGCGGCCACCGCGAAGGGGATCGAGCTTCTGGTCACCGGAACGCCCGGGCTGACGGTCTATGGCAACGAAGGGCAGCTGGTGACCGCCGTGGCGAACCTGGTCGAGAACGCGATCACCTACAGCCCCGAGGACACCAAGGTCACGATCGACGCGATCCGGGTGGGCGACCAGGTTCACATCGCCGTCCTCGACCACGGCATCGGCATCGCCGCCAAGGACCTGGACCGGATCTTCGAGCGCTTCTACCGAACCGACCAGGCCCGTTCGCGCGACACGGGTGGGACCGGCCTGGGGCTGGCCATCGTCCGGCACATCGCGGTCAACCACGGCGGCCGGGTGACGGTGGAGTCGACCGTGGGGGTGGGCTCCACGTTCACGCTGCGGCTGCCGGCCCGACCGCCGGAGGCCGCCCTGCCGCTGCCCCCAGGCATCGAGATCGACGTTGGTGAAATCGACGGCCGCGCCGCCGACGCCAGCAGGATCGATCCGCAGAAACCAGGCGCTGCCTGACCTGTCATCACCGAGGAGTACCCGTCTTCACCAAAGGAGTACGTCGTGGCCCGGGTGCTGGTAGTCGAGGACGAGGAGTCCTTCTCGGACGCGCTGTCGTACATGCTGCGGAAGGAAGGCTTCGAGGTTGCGGTCGCCCCGACCGGGCCGGACGCCCTGACCGAGTTCGACCGCAACGGCGCGGACATCGTGCTGCTCGACCTGATGCTGCCGGAGATGTCGGGCACCGAGGTATGCCGGCAGCTGCGGCAGAAGTCGGCCGTGCCGATCATCATGGTCACCGCCCGGGACAGCGAGATCGACAAGGTGGTGGGTCTGGAGATCGGGGCCGACGATTACGTCACCAAGCCCTACTCCCCCCGCGAGCTGGTCGCCCGGATTCGCGCCGTCCTGCGCCGCAAGTCGGCCGACACGCGGGAGGCAGGCACGCAGACGCTGGCCGCGGGCCCCGTGCGGATGGACGTGGAGCGCCACGTCGTCACCGTCAACGGCGAGGTCGTCGCGCTGCCGTTGAAGGAGTTCGAACTGCTCGAGATGCTCCTGCGCAACGCCGGGCGGGTGCTCACCCGCGGTCAGCTCATCGACCGCGTGTGGGGCGCGGACTACGTCGGCGACACCAAGACTCTTGACGTCCACGTCAAACGGCTGCGGTCAAAGATCGAGCCCGAGCCGTCCAACCCGCGCTACATCGTCACGGTCCGCGGCCTGGGCTACAAGTTCGAGCCGTAAAGCCGCGATCTTGGAGTTCTGTCCCCCCTATAGGGGGGAATATCCTCCATGATCGCCATTGTCCGGATCACTCCGGCCGGACGAGCGGGAAGAGGATGGTCTCGCGGATGCCGAGGCCGGTCAGGGCCATGAGCAGCCGGTCGATGCCCATCCCCATGCCGCCCATGGGCGGCAGGCCGTACTCCATCGCCCGCAGGAAGTCCTCATCCAGCTGCATGGCCTCGGCGTCGCCCTTGGCGGCGAGCAGCGCCTGGGCCTGGAAGCGCTCGCGCTGGATGACCGGGTCGACCAGCTCCGAGTAACCGGTGGCGAGCTCGAAGCCGCGGACGTAGAGATCCCACTTCTCGGTGAGGCCGGGCTCGCTGCGGTGGCCGCGCACTAGCGGGCTGGTCTCCTCGGGATAGTCCCGGACGAACGTGGGCCGCTGCAGCTTCGGCTGCACCAGGTGCTCGAAGAGTTCCTCGGCGAGCTTGCCCGCCCCGGCATGCTCCGGCACGGACAGGCCGAGCTTCTCCGCGTAGCGCAGCAGGGTCGCCCGCGGGGTGGCGACCGTCACCTCCTCGCCCAGCGCCTCCGACAGGCTGCCGTACAGCGTGATCTGGTCCCAGGTGCCGCCCAGGTCGAACTCGGTGCCGTCGTGGTGGGTGACGACGGTCGATCCCGAGACGGCGATGGCCGCCTCCTGGATGATTTCGCGGGTCAGCTCACCGATCGAGTTGTAGTCGCCGTACGCCTGGTAGGCCTCGAGCATCGCGAACTCGGGCGAGTGCGATGAGTCGATACCCTCGTTGCGGAAGTTGCGGTTGATCTCGAAGACTCGCTCGATGCCGCCGACCACGCACCGCTTGAGGTAGAGCTCGGGGGCGATGCGCAGATACAGGTCGATGTCGAGCGCATTGCTGTGGGTCACGAACGGACGGGCCGCTGCCCCGCCGTGCAGCACCTGCAGCATCGGCGTCTCGACCTCGAGGAATCCGCGCCGGTGCAGCGACTCCCGCAGCGAGCGCACCACGGCCGCCCGGATGCGGACGGTCTGCCGCGCCTGCGGGCGCACGATCAGGTCGACGTACCGCTGGCGGACCCGCGCCTCCTCGGACAAGGGCTTGTGGGCGACCGGCAGCGGCCGCAGGGCCTTGGCCGCCATCTGCCAGCGCTCGGCCAGCACCGACAACTCGCCCCGCTTGCTGGTGATCACCTCACCGGTCACGGAGATGATGTCGCCGATATCGACCATCTTCTTCCACTCGGCCAGGGCTTCGGCGCCGACCCGGTCCAGGGAGAGCATCGCCTGCAGCTCGGTGCCATCGCCCTCACGCAGCGTCGCGAAGCAGAGCTTGCCCGTGTTGCGCAGGAACATCACCCGGCCCGTGACGCTCACGGTGACCCCGGTGTGCGCGTCCACCGGCAGGTCGCTGTACTGGGCGCGGATCTCGGCGAGGCTGTGCGTACGCGGCACCGACACCGGGTACGCCTCGCCACCCTCGAGCAGCCGCTCGCGCTTCTCCCGGCGGACGCGCATCTGCTCGGGCAGGTCGTCCTCGGCTACGGCTCGCGGCTGGTCGGACACGGTGTTCCTTTCGTACGGTCGCGGGCCGGCCGGCCCACGACAGTCTCCTGGCTTGGCAGTCTCCTGGCTTAGGGGACTTTCCTGGCTCAGGCGAGCCTAGCCAAGCCGTCCGGCCTCCTCATGCGACATACCGGGTCACGAGAAAGGATGGCGGCGTGGATCACGGAGCACGGCCTCTCCTTCGGGTCGGCCGCCGCCCGGTACGACGCGATTCGACCGTCGTGCCCGCCCGTGGCCGCGGCCGCGCGCCGCTTGGTCCGGGGCACTGGCGAATCGCCGACATCGGAGCAGGGACCGGCATCATGACCCGCTTGCTCGTGGCCCCCGGTCACCGGGGTCGCCGGTCGAGCCCGATCCGCTCACACGTGCCCGCCTGGTGAGGGCCACCTCCGGCGTCCCGACCTGGCCGGCCGGCCCTCCGTCGACCTGCCCTACGCGACGCTCGTCTTCCGGGTAGTCCGGATCGGCGACTGATCCGTCCGGGTCGGTGACTGATCCGTCCAGGTCGGCGGCGGTGAACACGGAGCCGTCCGGGCCGACCACATCGATGCCCAGGTGGCGCGCCAGGGTCGCGGCGGGCGGCGTCTCGCCCACCCCAACGTCCCCCGTGACCAGCCAGAGGCGCTCCCCGTCCCGGACGGTGATCTCGCCCGAGCCGATGAGCTCGCGCAGGACCCCGGCGAACTGGAGCGGCGTCAACCGTCCACTGTCGATGGTGAAGCCGTCGTGGTCGCTCAGCAGATCTATGGCGACCCATCCCTCGACCGGCGTCACCGCCCGGGCGCGGGCCCGGTGGGCGTCGCCGGGCGGATAGAACCCGTACCCGGCGTCGGTGGCGAACAGACACGCCCGGGCGAGCGCGAGGGCATCGTCATCGGACACCGGCAGGCGATCCGGCTGGTCGTCGTCCGAGGGCTCGCCCAGAACGGCCGGTCGGCCCGCCGAGCCGGTCGCCGAACCGCTCGTCGTGCCCGGCGTCGTGGGCCGCGCGGGCGAGGCCCGACCGGCCAGGCCGACCACGGCGGCCACCGGCCCGAGCGACGGAGCGCCGGACCCGGCCGGCGCACCGGACCCGCCGACCGAGGCGCCGGCGCCCGGGCCGGGTGGGGGCGGGCTCGGCGGCCCCACGACCGACGAGGACCCCGGCGAGGGCGAGCCGACCGACGGCCCCGGCAGTGGTGGGATCGACGGCCCCGGCAGTGGTGCCGTCGACGGCGATGGGCCCGGCAGCGGCGGGACCGACGGCGGGCCTGGATGCGGCGTCGGCGGTACCGGCCTCGGAGCAACGGGGCCCGGTGGCAGAGAGCTCGGCCCGGCCGGGGCGACCGTCCCAGCCCGAGGAGTGGGCGGGGTCGCGGGCGGCGTGGGGTTCGTCGCCGGGGCGGACCACGGCGGGGCGACCGCCGGTGCCTCAAAGACCGACCCGGGCCGGGGCGCCGGAGCCGGCGGCTGCGTCGGCGGCGACGGTCCACCGTCCACTGCGGACCCGGCCAACACCGTCTCCGACCGTTCAGGCGTCTCCAGCCGACGCAGCCGGTCCAGGAGCTCGCGGGTCGCCGCGTCGAGGGTGTCGCGGGCGGAGGGGGTACGGTCCGACGGCCCGAGGCTCAGAGTGAGACCTGCCCAGGCGTCCGGTCCGCCGCCGGAGCCCGGCGGGTCGTCGGACCGGTCGCCACCGCGGTCGCCGAGCGAGGCGCGGATCTGGTTCAGCAGATCGCCGATGTCGTGGGGCAGCGCCATGGGCTGGCCGAGGGCCCCGGCCAGCCGAATGATCTCCGCGCGAGCCCTCAACCGGGCCGAGGCGATCGCCTGGGCCACGATCAGCCCACCCGCCACGCCGAAGCCCGGCACCCGTACCCCGAACCCGGCGACCACCGTGGCGAGCAGGGCAAGCTCGCCGAGAATCGCCAGCTTGGCCTGCTCGACCTGGTCGGCGGCCCGCGCACAGGCCGCGCCGATCGCGTCGCAGGTGTCGGCGAGTCGCTGGAGCACGCCGTCCCGGTCGGTCACCTCGGACCAGATCTCGGCGAAGCGCTCCGCCGCCGTGCCCCGCAGCGCCTCGGCCACGCCGTCGGCGATCTGCTGGGCCGTGGGCGGCAGCAGCCGGAGCTGGTCGGCCGCGGTGTACCAGGCCCGGGCGCAGCGCCACAGGGCGTCCTCATCGGCTTGGGGAAACGGAACGCCGGCGAGCCGGGCGGCCCACTCCAGGCTCCCGAGATGGATGGTCATGGTCTCTCCGTGCCAGGCCGGGCTCCACTGTGGATGGAGGTTCGGGGCCACCCGGGCGGGCCCCGGCGCGGGTCAGGCCACGACGCGCCGGGCGTCGTGCTCGGCCGTCTCAAGGACAGCGGCGACCACCCCGAGGCGGGCGGCGATCTCGTCGACCGCGTCCTCGACGGTGGCGAGCATCGATCGCACGGCCTGGCTCACCGCTCCGTACGCAATCTCGAAGGCCACGCCCGCCTCGTCCGTGCCCCAGCAGCGGCCCTCGCCCGCCAGCGTGCTCTCCAGCCGGTGGCGTACGTCGCCGATCTCGGTGGCCAGATCGGCCATCCGGCCGCGAATCTGCCGCACCTGCGCCGGAGCGGCCTCGATTCGCTCGATCACCCGCGTTCCCCGATCAGGGTGGACAGGTCGGCCGGCAGAAGGGCGGCGAGGTCCACCGAACCGTCGGGACCGACCAGGTCGTGCAGCCGCTCCGGTAACGCGTCCCGCGCGGCCGCGCGAAGCCGTTCCCGGGCCTGGGCCGCGGCGAGACGAGACGCGGCGAGGATGTTGTCGGCCAGCGTGGGCGCATCCAGCCGCGACGCCCGCACGGGGTCGATGGTCAACTCCTGCAGTTGGCCCGAGACGTCGACCGTCACGGTCACGCTCCGGTCGGGTGAGCTCACCCAGACGCGCAGATGGGCGGCCGCCGCTTGGAGTCGCTCGATGCGTGCCCGGGTCGCTCGGTATTCATCGAGCATCGCCGCGATCTGCGCCCGCATGTCCGTCCTCATGCGACGCACCCTAGCCAGCGACCCGAGCCGGCGAAAGACACTCGTTTGAACCTGTGGATAAACGGCAAACCCGCAGGTCAACGCGGGTTTTCGCAACGCCCCGACACGGCGATCATCGATTAGCGTCGGACGGAATCCGCGGCGGTGACGTTGCGCTCGTAGACCAGACGCAACCCGATGAGCGTGATCATGGGCTCGTGGTGCGTGATCGTCCGACATTCGTCGATCACGATCGGGGCGAGCCCGCCGGTCGCAATCACCGCCCTGACGTCGCCGATCTCCTGGATCATCCGCTCGACGATCCGGTCCACCTGCCCGGCGAACCCGAAGTACATGCCGGACTGCAGGCACTCGACCGTGTTCTTGCCGATCACCGACCGCGGCTTGGCCGCCTCGACCTTCCGCAGTTGGGCCGCCCGGTCGGCGAGTGCGTCGAACGAGATCTCGATACCCGGAGCGAACGCCCCGCCGAGGAACTCTCCTCGGGCGCTGATGACGTCGAAGTTCGTGGTCGTCCCAAAATCGACCACAATGGACGGTCCACCGTAGAGGGTGTAGGCGGCGAGCGTGTTCACCACGCGGTCCGCACCGACCTCCTTGGGGTTGTCGATCGCGAGCTGCACCCCGGTCCGGATGCCCGGCTCCACGATGACGCTGCGGACGTGGCCGAAGTACCGAGCCAACATGGTGCGCAGCGAACGCAGTGCCGCCGGCACGGTCGAGCAGGCGGCCACGCCGGTGATGGCCGCCGCGCCCGGGCCCCGACCCCCCGGCCCCGTGCCCTCGAGCAGCCCGCAGTAGAGCAGCCCCAGTTCGTCGGCGGTCGACCGGGCGTCGGTCTTGACGCGCCAGCTGTGCACGATCGCGTCACCGTCGAACGTGGCAAGCACGGTATTCGTGTTACCGATGTCGATGCAGAGCAGCACGCCTCCACCCTAGCGAACCCCCCGGTGTGCCCTACGCCACTTGGGCGGTCAATGCAACCCATCCGGACGTCCGTCGCATGTACGCGATGACGGCGCAGGCGAGCGAGTACGGGCAGGGAGGACCATGGGCGGCGCCGTGGGTGACGAATCGGCTCCGGCGGAGCCCTCGGATCTGAGGTCGGCGTTCCGGGCGTACGCGGCCAGTCGGCGGGCTGACCTGCGCCGCACGGCGTACCTACTGTGCGGCGATTGTACCTGGCCGACGACCTGGTCCAGGACGCGCTGGCGAAGCTCTACGTCCACTGGCGCCGGGTCAGCGCCCGGGACGAGGTGGACGCGTACGTCCGGCGCATGCTGGTCAACGGTTTCCTGGCCAGCCGCCGTCGGCCCTGGCGACGCGGCCCAGCCACCGGAGGTGACCGCCCCGGTCGACCTGCCGGGGGACGATCCGGCCAGCGGCTCCGAGATCATCCAGGGTTTCCCGGTGGGCTCGGCGATCGACGCGCTCGCCTCGGCCCTGCCGACCGGCGCCAGCGTCGGCGACCTGCCCATGGACATCGGCTGGCGGGCCGGCGGGCTGCTGGAGGTGCCGATCATCACCACTGCCGGTACCTCGGCCACCGTCACCATCCAGATCGCCGACGGCCGGTGCACGGCCACGGTCGACCCGGTCGACATGCTCTCTGAGGCGGATCTGGCCGCCATCGCGGACAAGGTCTGCACGGAGTGGGTGGCCCTGAAGTCACCGCCGATCATCCCGGCCGACCCGTCCGGCGAGGAACGCCCCGACCTCGCGGCCCAGTAACCCCGGCGCTCCGACGCCGATCCCTTCCCCGCCGTGGCCGGCACCGCGGAACCATCACCGTGCTGCCGGCCACCGGCGTACGCAGTGAGGCACCCGCGCCGCGGGTCATCGGTCGGCGCCAACCGGCGTGGGAACGAGCATTACCCGGTGACGTCGGTCGGCGACCGCCCGCTGGTCAAGCGGGCTCGTGCGGGCGCAGGTCGAAGGCGATGTCGAGGATCGGGGAGGAGTGGGTGAGCGCGCCTACGGACAGGTAGTCCACGCCCGTGGCGGCGTACTCGGCCGCCCGCTCCAGGGTGAGTCCGCCGGTCGCCTCCAGCTCGGCCCGGCCGCCGACGGCGGCTACCACCTGACGCAGCAGGTCGGGCGGCATGTTGTCGCAGAGCAGGAAGTCCGCGCCGGCTGCCACGACGGCCACGGCTTCGTCCACTGTGGTCACCTCGACTTGGACGGGCACGTCCGGGAAGGCCTCGCGGACGCGACGGTAGGCGGCCACCACGCCTCCGGCCGCGACGGCGTGGTTGTCCTTGACCATCGCCACGTCGTACAAGCCCATGCGCTTGTTCGTGCCGCCGCCGGCCCGCACCGCGTACTTCTCCAGCACCCGCAGCCCGGGCGTGGTCTTGCGGGTGTCGAGCACCTTCGCCTTCGTACCGACGAGCCGGTCGGCCCAGGCCCGGGTGTGGGTGGCGATGCCGGACAGCCGACAGAGCAGGTTCAGCGCGGTGCGCTCGGCGGCCAGCAGCGCTCGGGTCGACCCGGTCACGGTGGCCAGCACGTCGTCGCGCGCCACCCGTACGCCGTCGGTCACCTTCGGCACGAACGACGCCGCGCCGTCGCTGGCCAGGTCGAAGACCGCGGCCGCGACCGGAAGGCCGGCCACCACCCCGGACGCCCGAGCCACGAGGTCGCCGGTGCTCTGCTGGGCCGCGTCGATGGTCGCCAGCGAGGTGACGTCCCGGGCCGGGGTGCCGAGGTCCTCCTCCAACGCGGTGGTGATGATCCGCGTCACCGCGTCGACGGGCAGCCCGGCCGCCTCGAGGAGCTCCACTGTGGACCGGTTCACAACGCCTCCCAGGTGTGGTCGAGGTGGCCGTCGGCGTCGATGCGCGCCACGAGGTGGCCGAGCCACTCGGGGCGACTGTCGGGAAAGTCCTCGCGCCAGTGGTTGCCGCGGGTCTCCTCGCGCCGCCCGGCCGCGGCCACGAGCGCCGCCGCGACCGTGACGAGGTTGGTCGCCTCCCAGCTTTCGGTGTTGGGGCGGGACCGGGTCGCGCCGGCCTCGACGAGCGCGGCCGCGGTCTGAGCCAGGGAGGTGGCACTGCGCAGCACACCCGCGCCGCGGGTCATCGCCTGCTGCACCGCCGACCGTACGGCGGGATCCACCACCCAGGCGGCCGCCGCCGGGTCGGTGACCGGCTCGCCCAGGTGCGGTTTCCCGCCCGCGAACGATGCGGCGATGTCCTCGGCGATCCGGCGGGTGAAGACCAGCCCCTCCAGCAGAGAGTTCGAGGCGAGCCGGTTGGCGCCGTGCACTCCGGTGCAGGCCGCCTCACCGCAGGCGTACAGACCGGGGATGGAACTGCGGCCGTACAGGTCGGTCCGGATGCCGCCGCTGGCGTAGTGGGCGGCCGGGCTGACGGGGATCAGGTCGGTGGCCGGGTCGATGCCGATGGCCCGGCAGGCGGCGGTGATCGTGGGGAAGCGGTGCTCGACGTCGGGCAGGTGGCGCGCGTCGAGGAAGACGTGGTCGGTGCCGGTCGCGAGCATCACCCGGTGGATCGCCTTGGCCACGACGTCGCGCGGGGCGAGTTCGGCCAGCGGATGCTGGCCGAGCATGAAGCGCTTGCCGTCGGCGTCCACCAGGTACGCCCCCTCGCCCCGCAGCGCCTCGCTGATCAGCGGCTGCCGCTCGGCCCGCTCACCGTCCGTTGTGGACACGGCCAGGGCGGTCGGGTGGAACTGGACGAACTCGATGTCGGTGACCGCAGCGCCGGCCCGCAGCGCCAGCGCCACACCATCCCCTGTGGACACCTCGGGGTTGGTGGTCGAGGCGAAGATCTGGCCCAGGCCGCCGGAGGCGATCACCACGGCCGAGGCCAGCACGGCGCCGACGCCGTCCTCGGTGCCCTCGCCGAGCACGTGCAGCGTCACCCCGCAGGCCCGGCCGGTCGCGTCCCGCAGCAGGTCCAGCACCATGGCGTGCTCGATCAACCGGATCCACGGGTCACGGCGCACCGCCTCCTGCAGCGCCCGCTGCACTTCGGCTCCCGTGGCGTCGCCGCCCGCGTGCACGATGCGGTTGGCGTGGTGCCCGCCCTCCCGGGTGAGCATGAGCGTCCCGTCGGGATGCCGGTCGAAGCGGGCGCCCCACCGGATGAGTTCCCGGACGCGAGCCGGCCCCTCGGTCACCAGCACCCGGACCGCCTCGGGGTCGCCAAGGCCGGCCCCCGCCACGAGGGTGTCCTGCGCGTGCGCCTCCGGAGTGTCGAGCGGGTCGAGGACCGCCGCGATCCCGCCCTGGGCCCAGCGGGTCGAACCGTCGTCGATGTTCTCCTTCGTCACGACGGTCACGTGCAGCCCCGCCTCCCGCAGGTGCAGGGCACACGTGAGCCCGGCGATCCCCGAGCCGACGACCACCACGTCGGTGGTCTCGGCCCAGCCGGGATCGGCCGCCGCGAGCCGCCGGGGTACCGAGGGCAACAGCATGTCGCCAGCGTAGGTCTCGCCCTCGGCCACCCCGCGCTCGCCCGGGCCGCCCGGCTTGTCGGTCACACCACTCGGCTCGGTCACACCACGCGGCCCGTCATGTCACTCGCCCGCAGCCCCGGTCAGCCGGCCTCAGGCCTGTCGGGCACCGTCGCCGAAGAGCATCCGGGCCAGCGTCAGCATCATGGCCACCACGCCGCCGACCAGGGCGAGCAGCGACCAGAGCCAGCCCACGGTGAACCCGACGACCGCGAACGCGGCCAGCGCCACGATCCAGATGGTGACCGTGTAGAGGCCGAAACGCGCCGCCGCGGCGGGATCCCGCTCGAACCGGTCGGCGGCCCGCTCGTGCCGGGCCATCTCCCGGAGAACCCACGGCTTGTGCCGGTTGGTCTGGGTCGCGCCCAGGTACGTGAATATCACGATCGATGACACAAGAAGAGCCGCGCCGGCGATCGGCCAGGCCAGCGCACGGTCGAGCAGGTACCCGGCCAGGCCGCCCAAGCCGGCCAACCCGGCCGCGGTGGCCCCGCCGTAGCCGACCGCCCGCCGCCGGGACACGGGGTGATTGGTCGTCGTCTCCTGGCGCAGCGCATCGCCGACCAGGAGCCCGCCGGCCAGCGCCGCCACGAGGACGGCGGCGACGTCCACCGCCGGCTGACCACTGGAGCCAACCAGGCCGGTCAGCCGCAGGACCACGACGCCGAGGGCCGCCACGCCGAGGAGCGCGACGAGCACGGTCCGCACGACGTACGCCGGTCGGGGCCGGACCCGGTAACGCTGCCAGGCGGGGGCGTCCCCGGTGGCGCGGATCGTCTCGTCGATGATGGCGCGGACGTCGCCGAGCTCGGCGATCGCCCGACGGGCCGCCTCGCCCGGCTCGACGCCGGACGCCTGCAGTTCCTCGACGCGGGCGACCAGGTTGGCCCGCATCTCCTCCTTGAGGTCCTGCACGTCGGGCGTGACCTCGATGCCGACGAAGGCCTCGTCGAGCAGCCGGTGGATGTCGAGTGCGGTGTTACTCATGTCGGTGCCGCCTTCCCGGTTGCTTGGCCACTGTGGTCGCTGGGGTGCCGCCGTCGCCACCCGCGCGATCGACGTGGGTACCGCCGATGGGGTTGGTGTCGACAGGGGTTTCGTCGGCCGGCCGGCCAGCCCCGGGGGTGCCCCGATGGCCGGCGCCGTCGCGATTGAGGCCGAGCAGGGAATCGATGATCTCGCGAGTGATCACCCACGCTCGGACGCTGCGCCCGAACTCGGCCCGCCCCGCGTCGGTGATGCGGTAGTACTTGCGGCGACCGCCCTGGGACTCGTCTCCCCAGTACGCCTCCACCAGACCGTCTCGCACCAGCCGGCGGTAGCTCGCGTAGAGGGTCGCCTCCTTGATCTCGTAGGCGCCCCCGGTGGCGTCGCGAATGGTCTTGAAGATCTCGAATCCATAGCTGTCACCGCGGCTGAGCACGCCGAGCACGATGGTCTCGGTGTGCCCGCGCAGGAGATCCGCGGCGAAGACCTCACCCGTCGCCACGGGCTCGGCATGCTCAATCACGACGAGTACTGTATCAGATCCAGTACTTGTCCAGGTAAGGGTGCTTCCCGACGTCGTGCGCCGAAGGACCTGATGGGCGTGCGACCAGCGGGATCAGTGGGGGACTAGCGGGATCAGTACGGGAAGGCGCCGAGGCCGCGCAGGGATCCGGCGCGGCGTTGCGTCAGGGAGCCGTAGAAGCACCAGGCCGACCGTTCCCCGGCCGACCACATCTCGGCGCTGACGGGCGCGGCGAACTGGAAGGTGTCGCTGCCGACCGGCAGCAGGTCGTCGACGTCGATTCCCACGTAGGCGGCGCCGACCTCGCGGCACCCCTCGTCGACCAGCTCGACCAGCCGGTCGGCCGCCGGATAGTCGCCGTCCGGCAGCGCGATCGCGCCGGTCAGCTCGACGTCGTGCTCGCCCTCGCACGGAGCGAAGGTGGCCGCGAGCACCTCGGTACGGTCGGCGTTGAACTGCACGTTGGCGCAGCTCGTCGTCAGCGGGCCCGATCCGGCGAGCGCGTCCTGCAGCGAGCCGGTCCGGGCCACGACCGTACGGTCCAGGCCGGCGAGCTCCATGACCTCACACCGGAACCAGCGGGCCCGGCCGGCCCACTGGCGTTCCGACGGCATCACCGGCAGCACCGCCAGCCGGCTGGTGTGCGGATCGCCGCCCAGGAACGCGACCGCCGCCTCCTGGCAGGTGGTGTACGCGTACCGGTAGCGGGCGCCGCCCACGGTCGGCACGGTGTTCGGGTCGGTGTCCATATCGGACGGAAACACACCAATGTGGAACGTCTCGGTCAGGTGAGGCTGCGAGCAGTCGACCATCGTCCCGGGCAGGAAGTCGAGCGTCGGGTTGGCCGTATGCGTCCCTTCCGCGGCCGTACACACGCCCACGGCCGGGGTGGGGACGGACGGCGTAGGCAGGACGGCCCAGTCCACCCCGAGCCGGCCATCGCCGACGGTGGGAGGCGCGGTGCAACCGGCGAGCCCGAGAGTCGCGCCGAGAATCGACGCCACCACCGCCAGCCGCCGACGCACTCCGGTGCCTCCTCGCGAGATGCCCGTTCCGGTCGCGGACCCTACCGCACGGTCGGTGGTACCGGCGTCGGCCGGCCGGTTGGCCTTGATCAAGCCGAGTGGGCGAGACAGCTGCACCGGTCACGCGCGAAATGCGCGAGGCCGACGCACCGGTGGCGGATGGGAAATCTCCGACGAACCCGTACGTCAGCGACGAAGCGGCGCGGACTGTGGCGGCGGCTTTGGCCGCGCGGCTACTTCGAATGGGCGAGGTCGCCGCGCACCAGGCCGTCGATCATGCCGTCGGCCGCAGCGGCCGGATCGCCACTGATCTCGACGATCCGGTTCTGACCGTCCACATGCACCACTCGCGGTCGGTACCGGCGCGCCAGTTCGTCGTCCATCTGCGCGTACGAGATGATGATGACGAGGTCGCCCGGATGCACCAGGTGAGCGGCGGCCCCGTTGATCCCGATCACACCGCTGCCGCGCTCACCCTCGATCACGTACGTCTCCAGGCGGGCGCCGTTGGTCACGTCGACCACCGCCACCTGTTCGCCCGGCAGCAGGTCGGCCGCCTCCATCAGGTCCTTGTCGACGGTGAGCGATCCGACGTAGTGCAGGTCCGCCTGGGTGACCGTCGCCCGATGGATCTTCGACTTCAGCATCGTGCGTGCAAACATTCACGTCTCCCGCAGGGTCAGCGCCGTGTTATCGATCAGGCGTGTCGAGCCGAAGCGTGCGGCCACGAGCAGCCGGGCCGGACCGCTCTGCGGCGGCGGGCCGAGATCAGGGTCGGCGAGGGCGAGGTAGTCGACTTCAATGTCGGTCAGCTCACGGCGAGCGGCCGCAAGCACCTCGTCCGGGCCGTGCGCGGCAGCCCCCGCGCCGGCCCGCAACGCCCGAGAAAGAGCGAGCGCAGCCTGGCGCTCCCCGTCGGAAAGGTAACGGTTGCGACTAGAGAGGGCAAGGCCATCGGGGTCTCGCACCGTCGGCACGGGCCTGATACTCGTTGGCATATTGAACTCAGTCACCATCGCCCGAATCAGCGTGAGCTGCTGGTAATCCTTCTCTCCGAAGTAGGCGACGGTGGGCTGGGTGAGGTTGAGAAGCTTCAGTACGACGGTGAGCACTCCGTCGAAGTGCCCGGGCCGGTGTGCCCCCTCCAAAATTGTCCCGAGTGGACCGGCCGAGACGGTCACCCGTGGCTGGCCCGTCGGGTACATCTCCTCGACGCTGGGTAGGAACACCAGATCCGTACCGCACTCACGCAACAGCTCCAGATCCGCCTCGACCGTCCGGGGATAGCGGTCGAAGTCTTCGTTCGGCCCGAACTGCAACGGGTTGACGAAAATCGTCGCCACGACGTGGTCGCACTCCGCCCGCGCGGCCCGCAGCAGGGCCGCGTGTCCATCGTGGAGCGCGCCCATGGTCATGACGACGCCGACCCGACCCGGCAGCGCGGCACGGGCCGCGGTCAGCTCGGCCCGAGAGGTCACGATGTCGGTCACGGTGAGATCTCCATAGTGGATGGTTGGGCGGCGAGCGAGTCGAGCAAGGGCTCGGCGTCGGTCGGGCGCAGTCGGCCGGCGGCGATGGCCCGGTCGGCGGTGCGGCGGGCCAGGGCGAGGTAGGCCGGTACGGAATCGGGGGACACCCGCCGCAACACCGCCAGGTGCCGGGCAATGGTGCCGGCGTCGCCCCGGGAGACCGGGCCGGTCAGCGCGGCGTCGCCGTGGGTCAGGGTGTTCTCCAGCGCGGCCCGCAGCAGGGGGCCGAGGACCCGCTCCGGATGCAGCACCCCGGCGCCCCGCAGCAGGTCCAGCGCCTCGTTGGTGAGGGTCACCAGATGGTTGGCCCCGTGGGCGAGAGCCGCGTGGTAGAGCGATCGGGCGTCCTCGTCGATCCACTCCACGCTGCCGCCGAGGTCGGCGACCAGACGCGTGGCCGTGGGCCGCAGCTCCGCAGAGGCGGTGACCCCGAACGAGATGCCCTCGGCCAGCCGATCAAGATCACGGGGGTGACCGGTGAAGGTCATCGCGGGATGAAGGGCAATCCCCCGCACGCCCGCGTCGATTGCCGGGGCGAGCACCGCCACACCGTGGGCGCCGCTGGTGTGCACGACGATCTGACCCGAGGTGAAGGCGCCGGAGTCGGCCAGCGCCCGCACGAGGGGAGCGAGGGCGTCGTCGGGGACGGCCAGCAGCACCAGGTCGACCCCGTTCGGGACCTGGTCAGGGGGGACGACGCGCGCGCCGGGGAGGAGTCGTTCGATTCGGGCGAGGCTCGCCGCGGAGACACCGGAGGCGGCGACGATACGGTGTCCGGCGGCCGCGAGCGCGGCGCCCAGCACGGCGCCGACCCGCCCCGCGCCGATCACGCCGACCCGCAGAAGGCGACGCTGCCTGCGTTGCGCGCTGCGGGGCCGTGTCGGGCCCGGCTGCGCCCGCTGTTCACTCATGGGCTGATCCAGTCCGTCGGAGGTACCGGTCGCCCGCCAGTATCCGTCCGCCCCCGCTCCCGGGCGTACGGTCTGTGGTGACTTTCACCAGCCCGCCGACCCTTCCCCGGGAGCGGTCGCCTGCCCCGCGCCAACCACCACCGGTTGCCGACGCCGCCCCGTGCCGACGCTGCCCCGTGCCAGGAGTTCCGCCGCCGGCCCCGGCGTCTGCAGGCCTCGCCGCCCGGTGCTCATGTCGATCATCAAGGACGCCTCCGCTCGGCCACCCTGCTCTTCCACCTGGGTGGCTCGTGGGCTGGCCCACCCTGCACCCCGCTGACCAGCCTTTTCGTTGATCGACCACCCTGGCCCGCTCACCGCGCCGGTTATCCACAGACTCGTTATCCACAGGCGCGCGATGGGTTGTAGCCACGCATGAACGTGCTCCGATAGCCTGTCGGCGGAACGGAGGTCGGAGTGGCGAACGGCTTCCGCCGGGTCAAGTCGCGCGGGTACGGGGAGGTCACGCCATGGCGGTGGTCGCAGACGGCGGTACCGGCGGGTTCACCTTTCCCACCTTCCAGGTGGAAATCGACAGCCTGGCCGACTTTCTGACGTTCATCGAACGGGATCTCGGGGCGAACCTCGACACCGGCATCGCCCGCATCAAGGCCGAGGCGGCGAGCGGGGCGAACCTGGGAGCCGGCCTCACCGGAGAGAGGTTCTATCTTTCCCGGCTCAGCCACCTGCACGCCCAGAACTTCTCGATCGAGAACCTGGTGCGCTACCTGTTCACCGGCGCGGCCATGCTCGAGGTCATCGAACACCTCATGAAGATGTACCAAACCACCGAAGAGATGGCCGCCCTCACCATGGATGAGGTCGGTGGCTTCCTGTCGGCCGCCTACGAACAGAAGTATCGGGAGCTGAAGGAGCACGAGGCCCAGCAGGCCGGCGGCCGCAACCTGGTGGTGTAGGGGATACAGACGATGACGCAGCCAGAACCAACGGGGGCGCCCGATACCCAACGACCGAGCCCGATCCCCATGGGGATGCCCTACTGCCCTAATCCACACGACTGGTCCCGGTATGGCCTGAACCAGATTGCGGCCATGCTCCGCCGCCACTCACCCGAGGCGGGACCGGCCGCCGTCACCATGTGGAGCGCCATCGAAACCCTCTGCCGCGAACAGGCCACCCGCCTCCGCAAAGCCCTCCAAGATCTCGAGGCGCAGTGGCCTCCCACCCAAGAGGCCTCGCTCGCCTTCCAGGAGTGGGGGTTAACCCTGGTGCTGGCGATGGAGAACACGGCCGAAGTCGCCCACCAGAACCGATCAGCCGCCGCCAACATCAGCACCGAAATCGAGCGAGCCCGCGCCCGAGTCGAAACCCTGATGAGCGAACAGGCCCGCTACCAAGACCTCGAACAATCCGGCGGAACCCTGCTCGCCGACGCCGCCTACTTCGGAAACGAACTGCTCGAAGGAAACTTCGACTGGCGAACCTGGCGCGCCGGACTCGACCGCGACGCCCGCGAAATCATTGCCGACCTCGAACAAAAGATCTACAACTACGCCCTCACAATCTACGCCGACCCACCCTACAAACCTCCCGTCAAAGGCGGTATCTATGACGTGGAGCCCTATCACGGCGATGGTCCAGCAGAGACTGCGAGCGCGGGCTGGGGCGGAAACGGCTTTGTTCCTTCGGTTGGCTCAGGCGTCTGGGCGCCGCCCAGTGGCTTCCCAACACCCGGGGCTGGAGCCGACCCTGCCGAGGCCCACACGGCGCCGGGTGGGAACACGGTCCTCAATGGCGTTGTGCCCGGTGCTGGTGGTGGGGTAACCAGTCCACTGACTGGTGATCCGTCAGCAGGTGGGGCGTTCGTGGACACCCCGTGGGGTCGGGTGTTGGCCCCGGGTGGAGTCATCGGGTCGCCGGCTGCGGGTGGGGTCGGCGTTGGCACTACCCCGGGCGGGCCCGGCTCGGTAACAAGCCCGGTCACGGGTGGCCCGACCCCGACCGGCTCGGCCACCCGCACACCTGGCGGCCCGGGGATGGTGCCGTTCGTGCCGCCAGTCATGCCTGGCCGCCCTGCATCAAACACGGCGAGCACAAGCAGCGGTCGGCGTAATCGGCCGGGCCTGCCCAGCGTCTTCGAAACACCCGAAGGCCCACCCGGCGTCATCCAGCCACCGGCCGAACCAGCGCACCACGACCCCGGCCCCGGCGTGATCGGAATCGACCGATGACAGCGCTCGGCTACAAGCTCGCGGCCGGGGCCCTAGCTGCCGTGCTCACCATCGCCCCCGGGCTGCCTGCCCAACCGGTCCAAGACGACATCCGGGCGCAGCAGTGGCACCTGGACTTCCTCAACATCGACCAGGTCCACCAAATCAGCACCGGCAAAGGCGTCATCGTCGGTGTCATCGACACCGGCGTCGACGGTGGTCACCCCGACCTGACCGGCCGCCTACTACCCGGCTTGGACCTCAGCTTTCGCCAGCGCCCCGACGCGCTGGAAGACCTCGACGGGCACGGCACCGCCATGGCCGGCCTCATCGCCGCCAACGGCCAAGCCCTCGGCATCGCCCCCGACGCCACCATCCTCCCCATACGACACACGGCTGCCGGCGCCGTTGGTGACGCCAGAAGGCAAGCGCAGGGAATCGAGTGGGCCGTCGACAACGGCGCCACCGTACTCTGCCTCGCCTTCGCGGGCCCCGAACCAGACATACTCCTGGAACAGGCCATCAGATACGCACTCGCCCACGACGTCGTCGTAGTCGCCGGCGTCGGCAACACGCCAAAGGATGAAGGTCTCGTCTACCCTGCCGCCTACGAGGGTGTCGTCGGCGCCGCGGGGGTGGATCGCGACGGCAACCACGCCCCCATTTCAGTAATCAGCCCGGCCGCCGACCTGGCCGCCCCCGCCGTCGACATCATGACCCCCCAAACCCGAACCGTCTTCCCTAGCGGCTACGCCCGCACCAGGGGAACCAGCGACGCCACCGCCATCATCGCCGGCGTCGCCGCCCTCATCCGCGCCAAATACCCCGAACTATCCGCCGAAGACGTCATCAACCGCATGATCGCCACCGCCGACGACCGCGGCGCTCCT
>Ga0310826_100131_pt1 | contig 120640 bp, 97 predicted proteins | sample WT_ome_FD_201306 | JGI IMG/M metagenome (GOLD analysis project Ga0310826, IMG submission 201306) | Sorghum-adapted microbial communities enriched on wild type (WT) sorghum from Joint BioEnergy Institute, Emeryville, California, United... ... | reverse complement strand
CCCGATACAGCCGCACCGCGCGGGCGCGCAACTCGTCCGGATACTTCCTCGGTGCAGGCATCAACGCCCTCCTCCCATGGCCATCAGACCATGATCGAAAGGCTCCGCGGAACCGGGGGTAGCTCAATGGCCGGCGTGACGGCTGCTAAGGACCGAGATACCTGAACGATTCACCGGTGCATCGGCGCCTCATGGCTTCCGTGTCCGGCGGGCTCGAGCTGAATCGTGCAGTGTTCGATGTCGAAGTGCTTGCTCAGGCACTCCTGGACGGCGTCGAGCATCTGGGGTGCATGGCCGTCGCGGAAGCACTCCTCGTCGACCACCACATGGGCGGTGAGGACGGGTAGCCCTGAGGTGACCGTGTAGGCGTGCAGGTCGTGCACGTCGCGGACGTGGTCGATCTCGGTGATGTGCCGGCGGACGTCGTCCAGGTCGAGGTGGTCCGGAGTGCATTCCAGGAGGACCCGGATCGCCGCCCGCAGCAGCCGGAGCGCCCGGGGCAGGATCACCAGCCCGATCACGATCGAGATCAGCGGATCGGCTCGAGTGAACCCGGTCCCCGCGATGATCCCGGCCGCGACGAGGACGCCGACCGATGTGGCCGTGTCGGTGGCGACCTCCAGGAACGCCCCGCGCAGGTTCAGGCTCGCGTGCCGGGCCCGGAACAGCAGCGCTACGCCGACCAGGTTGCCGACCAGGCCGATTGCGGCGAACAGCGCCATGGGCCCGATCTCCACAGTGGATGGATCGATCAGACGCCGTACGCCTTCGCCGATCACGTACAGGCCCAGGCCGGTCAGCACCAGACCGTTCACGGCAGCGGCCAGGATCTCGGCCCGGGCCCAGCCGAACGTTCGTCGGCTCGTCGCGGGCCGGGCGGCCAGGAGGGCCGCACCGAGGGCCAGCGCCACACCACCGGCGTCGATCAGCACGTGGCCCGCGTCCGCGAGCAGGGCGAGGCTGCCCGAGAGCAGGGCACCGATCACCTCGACCACGAAGATCGCCAGCGAGGCCGCCAGGGCACCGACCAGCGCGCCTCGATGCCGGCCGGTCGCGGTCACCCAGGCCCCATGGTCGTGTCCGTGCCGATGATCGGGCCCGTGCGCGTGGTCAGATGGCCGTGCCCCGTCGGCGGCATGGCTGCGGCCCACCGCGGGAAAGAACCGGCCGACCGACGCGGCGTAGGTGGCGTACGCGTCCCCGTGGATGCGTCGCAGGTACGGCTCTTCCACGCCCCGCACCTGTATCTGGATGGCGACGACCAGCAGGGCCGTCGCGGCCAGGGACACAGGGTTCGGCACCATGAGCGACAGGCCGACGCTCGTCACGATCATCGCGGTGAAGATCGGGTTGCGGACCCACGCGAACACGCCCGTGGTCACGAATGTGGTGCGTTCGGTTTCATCGACACCGATACGCCACGAGGCGCCCATGCTCGCCTGCGCGATCAGCGTGGCGACGACGCCGACCATCGTCAGGACCACACCGGCGATGCGAACGACGGTCCGATCGAGTCCTGTTACCGGGGCCAGACCAACCAGGGTAGCGACCGGTCCGGCCGCACCGAAGACGAGGGCCGCGGCGAAGAGCAGCTTCGCCCACCACTGCAGAGTCCTCGGCCCACCGGTCTTCATCCGCCAGCCCCCGTCGCCGGTCCGGCGCCAGTGTGCGACGGTACGCAGGCCGAAGGCGAGGAGCAGCCCCAGGAAGTACAGTCCGAGCGCGAGCCAGGCGATCATGACGCCTCACCGTTCGTAGGGCACGTGTCCCCGCAACCGTCCATTTGCGACTGATCGGGATCGAACGCGGCGGCCCGAGAGCAGCAGGCGTCGCCCCGCCAGGCCTCGGACAGGCGCGCTGCCGTCGCTGGTCCTGCCGTCGATGGCCCGGCCGCCGCTGGCCCGGTCCGTACGGGGGCGGTCATGAGCAGTCTCCGTCGGCGTCAACCGGGCACGCCTGATCCGGGTCGACGGCGAGGGCGACCTCGAGCAGATCCTCCAAGGCGTGGGCCAGCCGCGCGTCGGCCAGTTCGTAGCGGGATCGACGGCCCTCGGGGATCGCCACCACGAGCCCGCATCCACGCAGGCACGCCAAGTGGTTGGACAGGTTCGTCCGCGAGACCCCGAGCTGGTCAGCCAGGTCTGATGGGTAGGCCGGGCCGTCCCGCAACGCCAGCAACAGTCGGGTCCGGGTCGGGTCGGACAGCGCGTGGCCGAACCGGGCCAGCAGGTGAGCGTGAGCCGCAACCGTACGCACGGAGCGTACTGTACACGCTCCGATGAATTCAGCAAACTCTGAATAGTCGGTGTGCCCGAACAGGATCGGGTGGGATTGGTGCTGCTACAGCGACACCAATCCCACCCGATGAATCACAGCCCTAGCGCTGCAGCGTCAGCAGGCCCGGCCGGTACGGCAGCAGACCGTAGTCGCCGCCGGAGTTGGGGGAACGTCCCTGGTAGAGGAACTGCAGGTTGCAGGGGTCGATGGTCATGGTCTGGTCGGGGTTGACCCGGATCAGCTCGCCGTGGCTGATGTCGTTGGTCCACGTGGCACCGCTGTTGGCCTTGCCCGCGAACGGGTTGCTCTCGGTGGCGGCCAGCGGGGTCCAGGTGCCGTTCAGGCTGGTGGCCGTGAACGAGCGGTAGTAGCGGCCCTGCGAGCCGATCGCCTCGACCAGCATGAGGTACCGGTTCTCGCCCTGGATCTTGTAGACCTGCACGCCCTCGAACAGGTTGTAGGTCGAGTCGCTCAGGACGACCGTCGAGGCCGTGCCGAAGTTGCCCGGGAAGTTGTTGATCGGCATGCTGGCCCGGTAGATGCGACCGTTGTCGCCGGCGAAGAACAGGTACATGTTCTGGTCATCGCCGATGAGAGCCTGGTCGATCGGACCGGTGGACGAGTTGGCGATGCTGCCGGAGAAGAGCGTCTGCGGGGCTGACCAGCTGTTCACGTTGGCCGGGTTGGTCGACGTGCGGTAGGAGAAGGCGGGCCCGCCCCACTGGTAGGCCAGCACCCAGATGTTCTTGGGTGCGAAGTAGAACAGCGTGGGCGCCACGGCGGCGAACGGCATCGGGTTCTGAGGCGCCGACCCCATCTGCGACCAGTCGCTGAACAGCCCGAAGTTCATCGAGCCCCACGTCGTCCCGTAGTCGTGCGTGGTCGCGTAGACCAGGTGCTGACCGTTGTAGCGGGCGTGGGTGAAGTCCTTCAGCGACACCCAACCCGACCGCGGCTGGGCCAACGGACCCGTGGACGTCCAGCGGAATGTCGACGGAAGGGAGCATCCACCGACCGAGTTGTTCACGAACGACGCGTCGTCGATATAGAAGTCGCCGGTGCCGTCCGTGGTCTCGACGTAGAACGTGGCCGACGACAGCGCCCCCGACCAGGACACGTTCACGGTGCCGGTCAGCTGCGTCCAGCTCCACGAGTTCACCGAGCCCTGGGCCAGGGTGATGTAGTTCGTATTACCGCCGGCGACCACCTGCAGCGTCACCTTGCCGGTCGCGGTACCGCTCGCCATCCGCATCCACACGCTCGTCGTGTAGCTGCTGTTGTTCGTCAGCACGGACGTCACGTTCTGGGCGGTTCCGTTCCAGGCGGCCGTACGACCGGTGCGCAACAGAGACCGGCTGCCGCCGTGGACCACGCTTGTGCTCGCCGTCAGCGCTCCAGCGCCAAAGACGAACCAGCCGTTCGTGCCACCCTCCATGTTGGCGTTCGTCAACAGGTTGCCGCTCGCCGCGGCGACGGGCGCGGCCGGAACGTTTACGGCCACCGCCGACGCCAGGGCTACGACGGCGGCCAGGCCCAGTGAGCCGAGCCTTCTCGATTTTCGTGGAATCATTCCGATTCTCCGATCTAATGGGACGGAGGTCGCCGGGGTTGGGGCCGGGACGGCCGCTCCCACGGCGGTGCCCGCATTCGTAGACGGGCCATGGGGTCCTCGGTCGGACGAGACCAACGCCGTCCAACCAGGGGCTGGTGTTCCCCCGTGGCCGCGGCGAACCGACGGATCGTCGGGCGGCGCGGCGGATGGCCCCGCGTGAACCGTGGCTGGTCGTCCGTGACCACGGCGCGTCGGTTCAGGCCGCCTCACCGGGGAGGCCACGGCCATCGCTTTGTTCAGAGTTTTCCGCGCACGGAGTGTTGCCGTTGCCGCTGGTCGTGTTCGGCGCATGCGAACGTCGACCCGGGGCAGCGGTATCCGGCTGACGGACCCGGCGGGTGAGGTCCGGCTCCGCCTTGTTAGCGCTAACATCCGGTGTGTTACAACGGTAATACATGCCAGCGGAATCAGTCAATACCTTGACACCGAGCTCTGGCCTCCCCAAGGAAGGTGGCTGCCGACTCGGCCCTCAGGTTCGCCGCTCGGGTGATCTACATTGGACTCGCGGTCGTGAGCTTGGCGGGAAGAGCCCGGACGGCGGCCGCCCCTGCCGTCGGTGATGCTTCCAGGCACGTCGGCTCAGCGTGCCGGTTGCCTACGATGGTGGCGATGGGTATCTGGGGCACTGGGCGGTCATGACGCCAACGGCGCTGTTGCGGGAGCGGCTGCGTGGGGCCGGTCTGGACGACGTCGTCACCGTGGAGCCGGCGACGGGCGGGCTCGCGGCCCTCGCCGGCATAGCCATCCGTACGGACGCACCGCCGGTGTTCGTCAAGGCCTTCGCCGAGCCACCGGCCGACGACGTCTTTCTCGGGGAGGCCGACGGGCTGACCGCCCTACGCGAACTCGGTGGCGTGGCGACCCCGGATGTGATCCTGGCCAGCCGGGACACGATCGTCATGTCGGTGCTGTCGCCGCGGCCGCGCAGCGAGAGCTTCTGGGAGAGGTTCGCGCACGCGCTCGCCCGGCTGCACACGACCACGATCCATCCCCGTTTCGGGTGGCATCGCGACAACTGGCTGGGACGCCGGCTCCAACGCAACACATGGAATGACAATGGCTTTGAGTTCTTCGCCGAAAACCGCCTGCTGCGGTGGCTCGGTGAGCCGCGGGTCGCGGCCGCGCTCGACGCCGCCGACCGTGCGGCCTTGGAGCGGCTGTGTCACCGGCTACCGGAACTGCTGCCCAAACGGCCAGCCTGCCTCACCCACGGTGACCTGTGGGCGCAGAACGTCATGGCCACCCCCGACGGAGAGCCCGCCCTGATCGACCCGGCCGTGTCGTACATGTGGGCCGACGTCGACCTCGCCCATCTGTGGATCACCTCGCCTCCGCCCGAGGCGCGGCGATTTTTCGACGTGTACGCAGAGTTGATGGAGCTCGATCGTGACTGGCCGGATCGTATGCCCATCATCCAGCTGCGGCAGCACCTGGCCGTGATCGCCCAGTTTGACGACGACTGGGGCGCGACCGAACAGGTCCGCGCCACGCTCGCCCCGTTTCGAACCCGAGCCTGAGCCGTCCCACTGGTGCGGAGCCGCTCGACGATATGGCTCTGTGCTGCCGTGAGCCAGTCTGTCCGGCGTTGTCCGGCGTGGCCGGCATACACGACCTTCCACGGCTAGCCTGGGGCGAACGCCGCGCGAGGCGGGACAGCAGAGGCTCCTCTCGGCGAGAAAGGTTGGCGGACTTCCATGCGATCGGTGATCATCACGGGCGTGTCACGTGGCATCGGCGAAGCGCTCTTTCGTCGTCTGTACGACGCGGGCGACCGGATCCTCGCCCTGGGGCGGCATTTCACGGAGTCGCAGGTTGCCCTGGCCGAGGGTCAGCCCGACCGCGTACGTCTGCGTCAGGCCGACCTGTCAGTGCCGGCCAGCCTGCCGAGCTCGGGCGAGCTCGCTTCCTTCATTCAGGACGCCGACGAGGTCGTGTTGATCCACAACGCCGGGATGATCGAGCCGGCGGGGGCCGTCGGTGCGCTCACTCCCGCGGAGATCATTGATGCCACCATGGTGAACCTGGCCTCGCCGATCGTGCTCACCAGCGCACTGCTTGCCGTGGAGCTTCCCAAATACACCAAGGTGTCGATCGATTTGGTTCGGCGACCGATCACGGTGCTCTACATCTCCTCGCGAGCCGCCCACCAGACGGTCAGCGGGTTCGCGGTCTACGGCGCGACGAAACGGGGCTCGGAGTTCTTCTTTGAGGCGCTGGCTGCCCAGCACGCCGACGACCCGCATGTGCGGGTGGTGAACGTCGATCCCGGAGCCGTCGATACGGCCATGCAGGGGCAGGTGCGCGAGGCCGCAGCCAGCGAGGTCTACTTCCCGATGGGCGACTTTTTCGTGGATCTTCACCGCAGCGGGCAGCTCGCCTCGGCTGATGAGGTGGCGGAACAGATCGTCGCTGCCCACCTAGCCTGACGTCGGGTCGCTTCGGCGGGCTGTACTGGCATGGTCACTACTGTTCTGTGGTTGGCCGTATGTAAACGACTTGTTCATATCTTGGCTGTATATGGACGTGAAGTTCAAATAGACTTGAGGCGTGCCGACAACCGTCCCTCAGCGTCCAGGGCGTGGACGGCGACCGAGTGCCGAAGTACGCGCCCTCGCGCTCGCCGCGGCCGGTGACCTCCTGTTCGAGCAGGGCATCGACGCCGTCACCCACGAGCGCGTCGCCGCGCGCGCCGGCGTCAGCAAGACCACTCTGTACAAGTGGTGGCCCACCGCCGGCGCGATGGCGGCTGAGGCCTATTTCCTGCGCAGCGAGGCCGACCTGGCCATGCCCGACACCGGTGATCTCGAGGCGGACCTGGTGACGCAGGTGCGGGGGTTCATCCGTCTCGTCACCACGCCGGGCCCAGGTCGGGCCGTTCGGGGCATCCTCGCCGCAGCGCAGACCGACGAGTCGGTGCGGACGGCGTTCCTGGAGCGCTACGTCCGCCCGCGCCGGCAGGTGGCGGTCGACGCATTCACCCGCGCCCAGCAGCGCGGGCAGATGCGCACCGACGTGGATTTCATCGCCCTCATCGACCAGATCTGGGGGGCGTGCTACTACCGTCTCCTCGTGGAGCCCGACACCGTCACCCCGGAGCTCGGTGAGACGCTCGTACGCCAGGCACTGCACGGCATCTTCTCGGCGACCGGCGCGACGGTCGACGGCGATGGTCAGGCGACCAATGCTGGTGCCGGGACGACGCCGCGACCCGGGCGTAGCGCTGCCCGCGGCCAAGCCGGCCAGCGGCGCCGCTGATTGCGGCTCTCGATGTGGGGTTCCGACACCGAATGAGCCGCCTCGCCGGCGGCCCAGCGAGGCGGCTCTATCGGTGCTTCACACTCGGGTCAGATCACGGACTGCGGCAACGGATGATGACTCATCCACAGCGATGGTTCGCTGTCCCCTCGCCGTCGCTGTCCGGTTCGAGTCCGTTGATGGACACCAATTGTGTCCGCCGCCGGTTCAACGGCCGCAGGCCGTGTTGATCTGGCGCAGGAACTCCGCCGCCCGCACCGAGTCGAGGCTCTGCTTGGACGACCCGTCGGGCTTGATCTCGATCTGCTCGGCGATGCCGTCCAGGACGGCCTTGAGTTCCGGCGTCGGGGCTCGGCCAGCCCAGCCAGCGGAGAACCGGGAAGGTCGGTGAGCGGGATGGTGGCCCCCACCAGTTCGGCGGCCGGGAGCCCCAGGACCGACCGGACACCCGCCGGCGTCAGGGCGATGGCGATGCCCCGACCCCAGGGGGTCGGCTCGACCGTGGCGACGTCCCGTGACCCGGTCACGATGCTGGTGCCCGCGAAATCAATGATCACCGTTGTCAGGCTCAGCGGAAAGAGTCGGTGGGCCAGCGGTGAGCCGGGGTCGGAGCAGAAGCCGGAGTAGCCGACGACGTACGGCCGCAGCCGCGGATGTGGCGCCCGGCTCACGGTCTGGCACGGCTCGCGCTGGGTGGGGATGGAATGAATCATGCGTCCAACTTCCGCGGGGTGCGAACCCGCAACGGGGCAGGTAGCGGGGCGCGGTGGAGCACGACCAGCCGGGCCACGGCCCGGGTCAGCACCACGTACAACCGGCTGTATCCCCGCGGCTCAGCCGCGACGATGTCGGCGGGCTCGACCACGATCACCTGGTCGTACTCCAGGCCCTTCACCATGCTTGCTGGGACTACGGTCACGCCGGGTCGGTCGACCAGCGGCGCGAGGTCGTCGATCGCTCGATCGGCGACAACGACCGCCGTCGTGCCGTCGGGGGTGGCTTCGCGGACGGCTTCCTGGACCGCGATGCCAAGGTCGTCGACCCGGCGTACGACAAGCGAGCCTCCGGATTGGTAGGAGCGGGTTGCCGGGATGTCGGGAGCGAGGAACCGTGTCGCGTAGTCCGCAATGACGTGGGGCACCCGGTAGCCGGTGCGCAGTTCGTAGGTGCGGAAGTCACGCCGCCCCAGGCGGGCCATGAGCTCCGGCCATGACCGGGCGGCGAGGGGATGGGTCGCCTGGCCGAGGTCGCCGACGATCGTCATCGACGCATGCTCGCTGCGTCGGGCGATCATTCGGCACTCCATGGGCGACAGGTCCTGTGCCTCGTCGACAATGACGTGCGCGTAGTCGTGCTCGTCGGTGGGCTCGGACTCCTCCGGCTCGAGGGCTGGCAGCGGCTCGGCGAGGAGCGGCACGTAGGCGTCCTCGCCGTACGGGTCGTAGCCGTCCGTCCAGCTCACCACCCGGTGTCCCTCGCGCAGAATGACCATCTCGGCCCAGCGTTGCGCGGCGGCTACGGCGTCGTTGTCGATCGTGGGCCCGGCCAGGGCGATCGGGGTGGGATGACCCGGCGCGTAGAGGGTCCACCCGTCGTGGAGGCTGCAGCTGAGGGCGAACGTGTCGATGGGCCGCGGACCGGTGGTGAGCTCACGGAGCCGGGTCGCCGGCTCGGCCGCGGGTTTCGTGGCCAGGGCCGGGGGTTGGCCGAGCAGTCCGTCCAGCTCATCGAGGAGCGGAACGTCGTCGATCGACCAGTCGTCCTGCCGTTGGTACGCGGTCGCCAGCGTCCGGGCCTCGGACGGATCAAGCACCGGGACGCGCGCCGGGTCGGCCAGCCAGGAGAGCACGATCGCCGGGGTGAGCCGGGGCCACCACGCCGTGAGGAACCGTTGAAACTCGGGGCGATCGCCGACCTCGTCGCGGAACAGCTCACGGTCGAGGCCTTCACCGTCTAATGTAGACCACAATGCCTCGAGGAGGACGGCCGCCGCGACCGGTCGAGCCTCGTTCGGAGCCCGGCCGATGGCCGCGGCCCGGGCCCGGACCTCGGCTCGCGCTCGCGCGAGGTCGGAGGCCGCCAGGGTCAGTACCTGACCGGCGTAGACCAGTCGCAGCCGGTCGGGCGCCGTCGGCGGTGTCTGCCAGATCAGCTCGGCCAGGACCTCCACCATCCGTTCGCTGCCCTTGATGGCGGCTACGGGCGCGGGATCCCGCCGAGTGGCGGTCACGCCCGGCACGAGTTCCCCGAGCGAGCGCAGGTGCACGCTCTCCTCCCCGAGGGCCGGCAGCACTCGGCTGATGTAGGTGGTGAACACGGTCGATGGTCCGACCACCAGGATCCGGCCGTCTGTGAACCGGGCCCGGTCGGTGTAGAGCAGGTACGCGGCGCGGTGCAGCGCCACCTGGGTCTTGCCGGTGCCCGGCCCGCCGGTGATGAGCGTGACGCCGCGGGCCGGCGCCCGAATGGCTTCGTCCTGCTCCCGCTGGATCGTGGTCACGATGTCGCGCATGTGCGGGCCCCGGGACCGCCGCAGGGCGGCGAGTAGTGCTCCCTCACCGAGGACCGGCAGATCCCCGACCTGGTCCGGCGACAGCACGTCATCGTCGAGGTCGACGACCTCGGGTCCGCGGCAGATGATCACGCGACGCCGCACCACCCCCATCGGATTTCGCGGCGTGGCCCGGTAGAACGCCGCCGCGGCCGGGGCCCGCCAGTCGATGAGCAACGGCTCGCGATTCTCGTCCCGGACGCCCAACCGGCCGATGTGGTACGCCTCGCCGTCGTCGAAGTCCAGCCGCCCGAACACCAGGCCCTCCGCTTCGGCGTCGAGCGCCCGCAGCTGCCGGGCGGCGTGGTGGACCATTGCGTCGCGCTCCACCAGCCCAGTGGCCGGCCCCGCGGCCGCACGTCCGTAGCCCGTGTGTTCCAGTTCCTTCGCCTGGGTGCGCATCGCCTCAACCCGCGCATAGACCCGGTCGACGAACCGTTGCTCGTTGGCTATCTCCTGAGTTCGTTGGTCCACCAGCGGCACTCCAGAAAGGGCAGGGAATCGCGGGCCTCGGCGAGCATACGTGCCGTCGGTGCGGAAGAAATCAGCAATTGGGGCGATACGGCTGATTGGCGACCTCCGGTACAATGAGGGTGGCGGAGAAGCGGTGGCCCGGATGTCCTTTGTGGATGTCCGGGCCATGAACGCTTGTGGTGCCGTGCTGACGGTCCTGGCCTTGAGTTGCGTACGTGACCGTGAGGACACTGCCCGGGTCGAGGCAGCCGGGCGTCGAGGACCGGTACGGTGTCTCGGAGGTTCCTCCACCAAACGTCGGGGAGGACTGGACCAGGCAGTGCCGACGTCGCGATCGTGGAAGGACGAGATGACGAGAAGCTCTCGGACAGCGGCCGTGGAGCGGGCCACCGGCCGAAGCTGGGACCTGTGATGTCCCCGGCGGCCGGCGACGTCCACGGACACGGCCGGCCCACGCACCTGGGGTGACGTCGATGGTGCTCGACGACCTGGGGACACCGTTGGCATCCACCCGCCCGCCACGCCGGGTGGTCTCGCTGGTGCCGTCGCTGACCGAGGCGATCGCGACGACCGCGCCCGAGTTGCTGGTGGGCGCGACGAAGTACTGCACCCACCCGGCCGACCTCGACGTGACCCGGGTGGGAGGATCGAAGTACCCGTCGGTCGATGACATCCTCGCGCTGCGGCCGGATCTGGTGCTCGCCAATGCGGAGGAGAACCGGCGCGAGGACGCGGAGGCACTGCGCGCGGCCGGGGTGAGCGTCTGGGTCACCTTCCCGCGGACGGTCGCCGGCGCGCTGGACAGCCTGGGCCGCATGTTCGACGCTCTGCAGGTGCCTCATCCGGCTTGGCTCGCCGAGGCCCGGCGCGTCTGGGCGGCGCCACCGGCGCCGCCGCGCGGCCGGCACGTCACCGTGGTGTGGCGCCGCCCGTGGGTCACGGTCGGCCCGGACACGTTCGCCAGCGACGTGCTGCGACGGCTCGGGTGGCTCAATGCGTTCACCGATCCCGACCAGCGCTATCCGCGGCCCGGGATCGCTGATATTCACGCGCTACAGCCCGATCTCGTGGTGCTGCCCGACGAGCCGTACGCGTTCAGCGCCGACGACGGACCCGAGTCGTTTCCGGGAGTGCCGTGCGCGCTCGTCTCCGGCCGGCACCTGACCTGGTACGGCCCGTCGCTGGTGGACGCGCACGCCGTCCTGGCGCGCCAGCTCCCGTCTGCCGTATTGGAATGACGGGAGCAGGCCACCCGAGTCATGCCTCAACGAGGGTCACGGTCCCAGAAGGGTGGTGGATGAGTGGCGGGGTGGCTCGGGCAGCCTCATCAACGTGAATGCGCGGATGTGGAGGCTTTTCGTTCTCGTAGTAGGTGCCGGGTCCGTAAAGCTGTCCGTATCGAACCACTACACCGCCGGCCCGGAGCACGGCTTCCTCGTGATTGTCGATGACCGCGGCCCGGCCAGCCGGGCGCCAGGCGATGCTCTGCGCCAGGAAGTGGGAGGCCCCGGCCTGGTGCGCTGCGTGGAGCAGATTCCGCGTCCCCTCGGTGCGGATGCGGTCGTTTCGCGACGCGAACCGAGCGATGTCCTCGAGGCGGTCGGGTAGGTCGGTGAGCTGATGGATGACGGTGTCGGGCTCGAATGAGGTGACCGCCTGCACCAGCGTTTCGACGTCGAACACGTCGCACACCACAGGTTGGGCGCCCAACTCGCGGAGCTGATCGGTCTTCGCGATGGACCGTGTCATGCCCGCCACGACGTGACCCTCCGCGATGAGCAGAGGGATGAGTCGGATCCCTATCACACCGGTGGCTCCGGCCAGAAAGACGCGCACCTACTCCTCCTATGCCGATCTGACGTCCACGGCTGAGGCTGAGGAGTCGGCCGGGACTCGTCGGCTGGCACCTCAGGACCGGGGCCGCAGCGCCGTGCGTCTCGAGCCTACTGTCCTGCCGTGCACCAGCCGTGGACGGCTGGGAGCGATCAGGACCATGGACCAGCCGGTCCGGTCGCATTCGTGGCGGTAGTCTTACCAGGGGACTCGGGTCCGATGGGCGTCGCACTGTGGCGTCCTTCTGAGCGCTGCTCCCGAGGGCCTGCGCACGAGCCCGCAGTCGGCCAGGGTGAGGACCGTGATGCGAAACGAGATAACGGTAGATGCGCTCGGTGACGACCGCTTTCTCGTGCGGACACGACAAGACGACGATGTCGTCGAGGTCCTGGTTCGCGCTTCCCCTGCGGTCCTCGCCCGGTTCACAGACGACGAGGTCGATGAGGTCCGAGTCGTCCAGGCCTCCTTCGCCTACCTGATAGCGCGGCAGCGCCCCGACGACCTGCCCTCACAGCTCGACCTCGATGATGTGCTGGCCACGTACGAGGACTTCGAGGACGACGTACGGCGGCGCCTGCACGGCCCGATGTGATCGACGGTGACGCGCGGGGGCGCGTGAGCCACCGATCGATCAAGCCGTGAGGTGGCTGGGGCCCTCCGGCTGGAGGGCCCTACACCAACCACTTCCCGTCGTCCATCAGTAGGCGCCCGGCCAGTTCGTTGGCTTCGCGCCAGGCCTGGATGCGACGCGGGCGGACGCGGAACCAGCGGTAGGGCGTGGACAGCGTCCGGGGGTCGAAGCCCGTCCGGGCGGCGAAGCGGTCACCCACCTCGGGCGGAAGTTGGTCGATCTCGAGTACTTCGACGTCGCCGTCGATCATGGTCACGTCGCGAGTGGGGCCCAATCCCAGGCGCGCCGTTCGGGTGGCGGCCAGGTTCCGGCCCGTGGGACTGTCGGCCACGGTGGCCAGCAGGAGAGTTTCGCCGTCCCAGTCGAACGACAGCGGGACCAGGTAGGGCACGCCGTCGGGAGAGGCCGTCGCCACCCAGATGTCGACGTCGTGGGCGAGCCGGTGCAGGGTGTCCTGACGGCGCACGGCGCCCGGGCGAGGTTCGGCAGGACTGTCCATGGTCGACAGGTTAAGGAATCGGGCCCGAGTAACGCTTCTCGGATCCTGACCGTCATCGTGACGCCAGCGACCCGGCTACTGCGGCACGACGTCGTGGCTGACCTGCGGCGCTCTTCCACCGACGCTGGGGTGGGCCTGACGGCGCCGGTGGCGTCAGGTCCGGGCCAGTAATAGTCGAATATGTGTTTCGCTGTCGGCGGATGCCGCCGCCCGGGTGGCATCCGTCAGCTGCGCGGAGGGCCACTCGACGGGTAGCCATCGTCGTTCGTAAATATCGACGGCCATGTGGAGCCGAAGGATAGTGGGTGGCCATGGTGGCAGCGGTTGATGGCAGACAGCGCCGGACGCAGCCGGGGCGACGGCGAAACGACTGGCCGGTCAGCCGCCGACGCCCGTGGCGTCCAGCGACCAGGGCCAGTCATCGGCGTCGCGGTAACCACCGGCGACGGCGAACGCGGTGCGGATCTGCTCGCGCGATGCCTGGGCGGCCAGCAGACAGCGCAGGAGGACACGGGCCTTGAGCGGATCGAGGCGACCGGCCGGGTCGAGGCCGCGGGCGATGAGGTCGCGTTCCGAGCCGGCGAAGCCGTACGTGCCACGCAGGACGCTGCCTGATCCTGTACGGGTCGCAAGGATGACGGGCATCGTAGCGGCCGCCGTCGTCAGCGGTTCGACGAGCCCCTCGGGGACGTGTCCGGCGCCCATGGCGGCCACCACCAGACCGTCCACAGTTGAGATCATGGCCGCGAGGACGGTGGGGTCGTCGTCGAGCACGGCCATGTAGAGCCCCACGCGGGGATAGCCGCCTGACGCCGACGCCGGCACGATGAGCCGCGGCGACGGGGGACCGACGAAGCGCACCTGCCCTTCGACCACCCAGCCGGCCGGGCCGGCGTCGGGCGACCGGAACGTGTCCACCGCCGTGGTATGGGTCTTGCGGACCCGGCTGGCCAGGTGGATCTCGTCGTTGACGACGACGAGCACACCGCGCCGCCGGGCCTGGGGCACGGCCGCCGTGAGCACCGCGGCGAGGAGGTTGGCCGGTCCGTCCGCGCCGGCCATGGTGGGGTTGCGCATGGCCCCGGTCACGACCACGGGGGCGTCGTGCCGGTGGCGCAGGTCGAGCAGGTACGCCGTCTCCTCGATGGTGTCGGTGCCCTGGGTGACCACGACACCCGTCACGCCCCGGTCGAGGGCCTCTTCGATGGCGGTGCGTAGCTCGTCCAGGGTGAGGAAGTCCAGGGACGCGCTGGGCAGTCGGCGAAAGTCGACCACCTCGACGGCGATGCCCGTCTCGGCCAGGCCCGGCACGGCCGCAACGAGTTGTTGGGCGGAGAGGCTGGGAGTCACACCGCCGTGGGCCGACGGGGCCATGGCGATGGTTCCGCCCAGGCCGAACACGGCCACTCTCGGTTGCGCAGGCTCGCCCGTCACAACCCCTATGCCTACCACCTGGGGCCGCGGGTGGTTCTTGCGGGAGGCTGCCGTGGGGTGTGGCGGCTTGCCACAGCCGGGGTATGACCAGGCGCCGCCCAGCTCGCCGCCGGACCGGCTCGACGGGCGAGTGGTCCGCGCCTACGAAACATCCGAGGCGGACAGGCGGGCCAGCAGCTCGGCGGTGACGGTGCCGAGCCGACGGGCGGCTGCCGGATTCAGGGTGGGAATGGTCAGTGGCACCGGCTTGCCTCGGTCGTTGGCGGTCAACGCGGCGCTCGGTGGATGGTCGATCCACTCGACGATGGGAGCGATGGATCTCTCGACCGGTCGGGCGAACACGGCGGCCGCGCGGATCGCCAGCCGCAGAGGCCCCGGCAGCGGGGTCAGGTCGCCGCTCCTGGTGAAGCCCGGGTGGTAGAGGACGTATCGGGCCCGTGAGCCGGAGTTCTCGGCGAAGTCCACCCCGAGCAGGTCATTGGCGCGACCCGCCTGAAGTTGGGCGTCGATCATCCGGTACCGCGACTCGAGTTGCAGGTCGTCCCAGTGGATCGCACCTTTGGTGATGCCCACGCCGGCGACGTTGATGATCACTGGATGCTCGGCGCGGTCCAGGGCCTCCCGCAGCCCGTAGGAGAGCAGGTACCGGCTCAGGTAGTAGAGGGCGAACGTCTGCTCCAGCCCTTCCGGGGTCGCTACCCGCCGCGGGGCCTGCCGGTTGGCGAACAGCGCCAACGCGTCCACCACCGGCCAGCGCTGTTTGATGATCTCGATCGCTGACCGGGTCGCCGCGACGGAGCTGAGATCAACCTGAAGGAAGTGGACCCGTTCCGACAGGGCCTGAATGGCCCGACCCTTCTCCGGGTTGCTCCCAAGGGCGACGACGTCGTCGCCGCGGGCAAGCCGGGCCGCAACCAATGCCCGTCCCATGCCGTCCGTACCGCCGCTGATGACCGTGACGGGCACTGGCGACCTCCTCATTACGATTGCGGTGCAGTTCCACCTGCGACAAGCGACCGCGACCATCATCGACCGGGTACGGGACCCGGGGAAGAAGGCAGTCTTATGTCGCCTGCGAACACGGATGTTCCTGCCTTGGTGGGCGCCGCCCTGCCGACGCCGGTTCCGATGGACGAGTACGACCGATGCCCGGTCACGGACGTCGTGCGGCTGGTCAGCGACCGGTGGTCGCTGGTCACTCTGGCGCTGTTGGGCCGGAGGACGTACCGCTTCAACGAGTTGCACCGCAGCATTGAGGGCATCAGCCAGCGGATGTTGACCCGTACGCTGCGCAATCTCGAGGCGAGTGGACTGGTCCAGCGGACCGTGTATGCGACCACGCCGCCGACCGTCGATTACCGGCTCACGCCGCTCGGGGAGAGCCTGCTGGCGCCGTTGTCCGCCCTCGCCGACTGGGCGGTGCAGCATGCGTCCGAGCTGGCGGCGGCCCGTCGGGCGGCGGAGTCCCCGGCCGGAACAGGTGGGTCGCCAGGCTCGCGCCGTCCCCCGTGGTGATCCGGACCACCACGGACACCCGCATGACGCTCCTATGTGGAGTCCCGTACGACCAGTTCCAGGCCGAGCACGACCCGCTGCACCGTGGTGGTGGGCCCGCTGATGAGCTCGCCGAGCAGGCGGGCGCCGATGCGACCCGACTCCTCGAACGGCTGGCGGACCGTGGTCAGCGCGGCCGCCTCGGCCACGGGACCGTCGTCGAATCCGACCACGGCGAGGTCGTCCGGCACCCGGACGCCCAGCCGCCGGCACTCCACCAGCAGACCGGCGGCGAGCACGTCGTGGTGGGCGAAGACCGCGGTCGGCCGCGGACGCAGTGCCAGCACCTCGTGCAGCGCCGCCCGGCTCGCCTGCAGGTTGTTGCCAGTCAGCACCGTGCGGACGGCCGTGGGCTCGATGCCGGCCTCGCTGAGGACCCGGCAGAAGCCCCGGTTGCGGCGCTGGCCCTGGGACAGGAACGCGTCGGACTCCTGCGGTTCCTGTACGAACGCGAACGAGGTGTGGCCGCGCTCCAGCAGGTGCCGGGCGACCATGGCCCCACCCTCGTCATCGTCGATCGTCACCGTGCTGAACTCGGGCCGGGAGCTGTCGATGAGCACGGTGGGCAGGCGCCGCTGGATGAGTTGCTCGGCGAGCTCGTCGTCCAGGGGCAGCCCCATGACGAGCAGGCCGTCGAGACGGCCGGTGACCGGGAGCGTCCGCAGCAGCGGGGAGACGCTCGTCGCGGCCGACTCGTGGTCGTAGACGACGACGTCCCGGTTGGTGCCGTCCGATTCGGCCAGCACGCCCATGAGCCGGCGGCGGAACGAGTCGTACGAGGTGAAGGGGGCCAGTACGCCGATGCGTCCCACGCCGCGCCGGGCCTGGCTGACCGCCTGGGCCTTCGGCATGTACTGCAGTTCCTCAATCGCCTTCAGGACCCGCTCGCGGGTCTTCGGGTTGACCCGATTGGGGCGGTTGAGGGTCTGCGACACCGTGGAGATGCTGACTCCGGCATGCGCGGCCACATCGTAGATGGTGACCTGGCTCGTCACACGCGCTCCCTCTCAACGACCGCTCGTCGGCTCGGATGAGGCTGGGTGGGCCGGACCCGGTGAATCGGCCGGTGCGGACCCGGTCAGCAGCCTACGCCGCCGCTGCTCCTGAGGATCGCCGGCGGCCGCGGCTGTAGTTGACCGTTACGTTCCGCAGGGACAGCAGCGGGGTCGAAGGCACAGGGGTCGACAGCAGAGAGGTCATACGCGCACCAGCTCCTCGGCCCGAACACACCGGACCAGCCGGCTCGCCGCCTGCACCGTGACGTCGAGCGCGGTCGTGGATTGGTCAGCCTGAGGGCAAGCACGGTCAGCACGAGGACGCCGCCGGTCGGCACGGCGAGCCAGAGGTCCTGGCTGGCCAATCACCTGCTTGTCGGTGGCCGACCGGAGGTGACCCTACGGCTGGACACCGCGGCGCCGCGGCCGGTGCCCGTCGAATGGACGATCGCGCGTGACCCGGTACGCGGTCGGGCCGCGGTGACGGTGGTGTCGGATACCGGTTCGGTGATCAGCCCGACGGCCACCGGTATCGGGTGCACGGGCGGCTGTCGGTCACGACGCAGCGCGACTCCCCGGCTGCGGCCCAGGGTTTGGCCGACTATACGGGCCAGGTCTGGCTGACCACGGGCGAGCAGGTCACGGCCATCGCGTCGGTGCGGTGTACCCAGGACACCGTGGTCGCCCACGGTCGCGTATCCATCGACGGATTCGTGATTGCCGACCGTCGGTGGCAGGCGCCGCTGCGGCGCGAGTAGGTGGGTTGGCCGCGGATGTCAGGAAGGAGTCCTTCCTGGACGCTAGGCGTCAAGAGGGCGTCCTTCCTGCGCAAGGCGACGCCGGGACCTTGACACCAAATGGTCGTCTGTTTAACCTGGGGCCCCCGCCCCGCCCACACATCGTGGCGCCGGACAGGTTGAGATGGCTGTCGGACATGGAATCCGGGGCCGAACGGCCTGTCGGGCCAAACGCCGCCTGTCCGCGGGCCGCGGCGGACAACCGAAGGTTACCGGCCTGAGGTCCGGAAACGGAGGGCTGCCCTCGTGAACGTCGTCATCACCGGCGGTAGCAAAGGCATCGGACGTGCTGTGGCGCTCAGGTTGGCGGCCGAGGGGCGGACGATCGTCATCAACTACCACTCGGACACGGCCGCCGCGGACGACACCGTGGCCGAGGTGACCAAGCGAGGCGGCCGGGCGCTCGCGGTCCGCGAGGATGTGGGCTCGCCGGCCGGATGCCAGCGACTCATGGAGTACGTCGCCCAGCACGTCGATGCGGTCGACCTACTGGTGCACGGGGCGGCGACCGCGGTGTCCGGGGCCGCGCTCGAGCTGGACCCGCGCCGCTTCGCGGAAGCCGTCGAGGTCAACGGCAGCTCGTTGCTGTACCTGACCCAGGCCGCCCTGCCGTTGCTTCGCCGCGGCAGCAGCATCGTGTTCCTGACCAGCCGGGGCAGCCAGGCCGCCGTGCCGAACTACGTGGCCCTGGGGGCGCCGAAGGCCCTGGCCGAGGCACTGGTGCGGTATCTGGCGGTGGAACTGGCCCCGCGCGGCATTCGCATCAACGCGGTCTCGGCGGGAGCGCTCGACACCGAGGCGTTCCGTCGGATGTTCCCCCAGGAGGCCGAGCAGCGTCTCGCGGCGGCGGCCAAGGCGAATCCGAGCGGTCGGGGCCTCACCTTCGACGACGTCACCGGCGTCATCGAGTTCCTCGCGTCACCGGACGCGTCCATGATTCAGGGACAACGCATTCACATCGATGGAGGGCTGTCACTTCGGTAGCCCTCAGCGGTGCGAAGCCGCGGCGGGCGGCGGCCGCGGTCGGACCGTCGTTGCCCAGGGCCGCGGTCGGCTGGTTCGTCGTCGCCGGGTGCGTCGGCAACGGGGTCGACGAGGGACGGGTCGGCGGCGGTCAAGCCGCGGTCGACCGGGAGCGGAGTCCGGCCTTCCGGCCGCGTCGGTGGGCTCGGCGTGGTCGCTGGCGGCGGCGTCGCGACACCGTCCGGCGTCGGCTAGCAATGACCGTAACCAAACGAGCGGAAGTTAACAGCCCGTCCCGCTGACCCGAATCAGGTGGCCGTCGGGACCGCTCATCCGGCGCGGTTGAGCTCCTTGATATCGGCTTATACCAGTGCATCAAGCCCATGGTTACGCGCTCTGGATGCTGTCAAGGGCCAAAGGTCAGGACTTCTCGCAACCTCTTGTTAGCAAACGAATGGTCTGTTACCTTCCTCACTCAGTGGCCAGCCAGCCCGACGTGGCTGCAACGGCAGCACAGTGAGGAGATCTAGTGGCTACGTGGTCCATTCGAGGGCTTGCGGCTTGCGCCGCCATATCCCTTGCACTACTGGCCGGCTGCGGTTCGGCAGGCGGCGATCAGCCCCAGGAAGGCGGCGAACCCGCAGTCGGCGGCACCCTGAGGGTCGGTGTGGCCGAGGACCTGGACGCCATTGACCCGAGCAAGGCCCGGGGTGAGGTCGCATCGACGTGGGGCGCGCTCGTCTACGAGACGCTCGTGGGTATCACCAGGGACGGCGAACCAGCCCCTGGCCTGGCCAAGACCTGGACGGTCAGCGAGGACGGCCTGACCTACACGTTCGAGCTGGACGATGCCACCTTCCACGACGGCACGCCCGTGACGTCCGAGGCCGTGGCGTGGAACTTCAGCCGGATCGGCGCGCCGGACTCCGGGGCGAGCCAGCAGGCGTTCATGGCGGACATCGCGTCGATGGAGACCCCCGACCCTAAGACGCTCATCGTCCACCTGAAGAAGCCGAACGGCGCGTTCCTGTCGATCCTGAGCCTGCAGGGCCGGATGGGCATTCAGTCGCCGAAGAACTTCGACGGCGACGACATGGTCGCGCACATCGGCAGCGGACCGTACACGTGGGAGTCGTTCACGCCCAACGACCGGCTCGTCCTCAAGCGCTACCCCGACTACTGGCGGGGCACGCCGGCCTACATCGAGACGATCGAGGTCCGGATCCTTCCCGACGACAACGCCCGCCTGCAGGCGATGGCCCGGGGTGAGCTCGACATGGCGTGGGGCATCGACGCGGTTCAGGTGAACGACTACGCCAACCGCGGCGCCTTCACGGTGCAGGAGGACCGGCAGAACCGGGGCAACTTCTTCTCCATCAACGTCAACAAGGAGCCGTTCGACGATGTCCGGCTGCGGCGGGCCATGCACATGGCGGTGTCCCGCAACGACATCGCGGCGGCCGGGTGGGGTGGCTACGCTGAGCCCACCAACCAGCCGTTCGCCAAGACCTCCCCGTGGTACGTGGCCGGCGACTTCCCCGTGGACGCCGACATCGAGGGTGCGAAGCGTCTGGTGCAGCAGGCCGGGGCCGAGGGGACCGAGGTCCGGATCCTGGTCTGGGACGCGCTCGGGTCCGAGCACGAAGCACAGATCGTCGCCTCGGCCTGGACCGAGATCGGCCTCAAGCCGACCATCGAGAAGGTCGACATCACGACCCTCGTCTCCAAGTCGATCGAGGGCGACTTCGACGTCATCTACTTGTGGATCGGGCTGATCACGGACCCGTCCCGGCCGTACGCCTACTTCCACGAGGGCAACGTGAACAACGGCCTCGTGGGCGGCCTGCAACTGCCCGCGCTCACCAAGGCGGTGGACGACGCGCTCGCGACCTCGGACTTCGAGGAGCGCAAGGAACTGTACGCGCAGATCCTGAAGACCAACTACGAGCAGGCGGCGCAGTACTACACCGTCAACCCGAAGATCTTCGTGGCGGTGGGTCCGCGCGTGAAGGGATACGAGCAGGGCAGCTACAACGTGGTCTACCACGGTGGTGGCCTGCCGGTGGCGTACCTCGAGACGAAGTAGCGGACGCACTGATCGGACGCCTATGTGGAACAGAATGCGGCTGGTAGGCCCACGCCTGGCTCGGGTTCTTCGGAAATCCAGCTGGACGAACCGGATCGCGTCGCTGGTGCTGCTGCTGACCCTGGTGGCCGCGGCCGTACCGGACCTGATCGCGCCCTTCGATCCGGTCAAGGCGGTGCCAGTGGACAGGATGCTCGGCATAGGCGTCGACGGTCATCTGTTGGGCACGGATGCCATCGGCCGGGACATCTTCAGCCGCCTCGTCTACGGCTCCCGGGCCGTGTGGACGGTCGCGCTGGCGGTGTCGGCGGGGAGCCTGTTGCTGGGCTCCCTGCTCGGCGCCACCTCGGGGTACATCGGGGGCGCGTTCGACGCGGTGGTGTCCCGGGCCATCGACGGAGTGCTGGCGTTTCCGCCGGTCCTGTTGGGACTCGTGCTGGCGGCGATCGCCGGGCCAGGTACCTGGACGGCGATCGCCGCCCTGGCGGTCGTCTTCACGCCGTTGACGACCCGGGTCATGCGGGCATCTGTCCTGGCTGAGCGGGGCGCCGCCTACGTCCATGCCTCGGCCGGACTTGGGCACCGTCCCATCGTGACGTTGGTGCGAGAGGTGCTTCCTAACACGATCGGTCCGATGATCGTGGTGACGACCCTCATCGCATCGCGCGCCATCATCGTCGAGGCCAGCCTGAGCTTCTTGGGGGTCGGCACCCAGCCGCCCCAACCCAGCTGGGGGCTCATGGCGGCCGAGGCCCAGCAGTACATCTTCATCGCGCCGGGCCAGGTGCTGATTCCGGTACTCACCCTGGCCGCGGTGGTTCTGTCTCTCAACTTCATCGGGGATGCCATGGCTGAGGTCCTGGATCCGGAAAGCCGGTCGGTCCGGGTGAACACCAGGTGACGGACATTCACGGCGAAGGCACAGCACTCCGCGGTGCGACCGCGACCGTGGCCCCACTGCTGTCGGTGCGCGACATGACCGTCGTGACGCGGGGGTCGCAGGTCCCGATCGTGTCGGACTTCAATTTGGACATTGCCCCGGGCGAGACCGTGGGTATCGTCGGCGAGTCCGGCTGCGGCAAGACCACCGCGGTGCTGGGCATGCTCGGGCTGCTCGACCCGCGGCAACTGGCCATCTCGGGGTCGGCGCGCTACGGCGACACGGACCTCATCGCGGCGCCGGATACGGTGCGCCGTCAGATCTGGGGCCGCGACGTCGGCATCATCTACCAGGACGCGCTGCGGGCGCTGAACCCGGTGATGACGGTTGGCCAGCAGATCGCGGAAGTCTTCGAGGCGCACGGCGGGCGCCCCGATGCCAAGGAGGAGGTCGTCAACCTCCTGGCCCGGGTCGGCATCGCCTCGCCCGAGGTACGGCAGCACAGCTACCCGCACGAACTGTCGGGAGGCATGCGCCAGCGCGTCATGGCGGCCATCGCCGTCGCCATGCGGCCGCGCCTGCTGGTCGCGGACGAACCCACCACGGCCCTCGATGTCACCATCCAGGCCCAGGTGCTCGAGCTCATCCGCGGCCTGGTCGCCGAGATGAACATGGCGACGGTCCTGATCAGCCATGATCTCGGCGTCATCGCCGGCATGTGCGATCGGGTCGTGGTGCTGTACGCGGGCCGGATCGTGGAGCAGGGCGACGCGGCGGCGGTGTTCGAGGCGCCGCGGCACCCCTACACGCGGGCTCTGCTGCGCGCCACGCCCGGGTACGTCGGAAAGGTCGCGGGCCGGTTCAACTTCATCCCGGGCACGCCGCCGGCCCCGAGCGCGGCCCGCGTGGGCTGCGCGTTCCGCGAACGCTGCAGTGAGGCCACCGACGCCTGCACCGCGCGTACGCCCGAGCTGGTCGAGATCGGGGCGGGAATTGAGGTCGCCTGCTTCCACCCGATCGACCCGGCGCGGACGGAGGATCGCGGGCCGGCCAAAGGTTCGGCCCGAGCCGGCTCCGGGGTGGTCACCGTGATCGAGCGTGGGCCCGCTCAACCGACGGAGGAACCGCAGGCCACACCCATCCTGGAGGCCCGCAACGTCACCCGGGTGTACGGCCGACGCAGCTGGCTGCGCCGGTCTGCCGCCGTGGCGCTGGCGGTGGATGGCGTCACCCTCACGGTGCGGGCCGGTGAGTGCGTCGGCCTCGTCGGCGAGTCCGGGTCCGGCAAGTCCACGCTGGGCCGGCTCCTGGTGGGCATGGAGGACCCGACCTCCGGGGAGATCGTCTTCGACGGGCGGCCGGTCAGCCGCATGAGCGGGGCGGAACGGCGAGCCTTCCGTCGGAGCGCCCAGATGATCTACCAGGATCCGCGCAGCTCGCTGAACCGCAGCTACTCGGTCGGGTCGATCCTGCGCACGGCGCTGCGGGCCGGCGGGGCGGATTCGTCCGATGTAGACGCCCAGGTGGCGGACGTCCTGGAGCGCGTCGGCCTGAGCGCCCGGTACGCCGAGCGGTATCCCATGTCCCTCTCCGGCGGCGAGTGTCAGCGGGTGGCCATCGCCCGGGCGCTGTGCGTGCGACCCAAGGTGCTCGTGGCCGACGAGGCGATCTCCAGCCTCGACGTCTCGGTGCAGGGGCAGATCCTGAACCTGCTGGCCGACATCCAGCGGGACACCGGCATCGGCATTGTGTTCATCGCGCACGATCTCGGGGTCGTCCGCGAGCTGTGCGATACCGCGGCGGTGATGTACCTCGGCCGCATCGTCGAACAGGGTCCGGCCAAGGACGTCCTCAGCGTTCCCCAGCACCCGTACTCGATGGCGCTCAAGTCGGCCGCCCCCATCCCCGATCCTCGACGCGAGCGTTCCCGGCGGCGGATCATCCTGCTCGGTGACCCGCCGAGCGCCCTGGCGCCGCCCAAGGGCTGCGCCTTCCACACCCGTTGCCCGGTCGGGCCGCTCAACCACCCCGACCGAACCGCGTGCATCGACGACCGCCCCGACCTGCGGTCTCCCGACGGGGCCGGTCACGCGGTCGCGTGCCACTACGTGGGCAGTGACGCCAACACAGCCCTGTTAGGTCAGGTGACGTAGGGTGCTGCGATTCATCGTCTCCCGACTGGTGAGCACGGTCGGAGCGCTGTTCGTCCTCACGGTCGTGACCTTCGTGATGGTGCGGCTCATGCCCGGAGACGTGGTCACGACGCTGACCGGCATCGAGAATGTCAGCGACGAGGCGCGAGAGCGGATCACCCGCGAGTACGGCCTCGACCAGCCACTGCCGGTGCAGTACCTCCGCTGGCTCAGCCATGTGGTGCAGGGCGACCTGGGCCGGACGGCCCTGACCGGGCAGCCCGTGGCCTCCGTGCTCGCCGAGAAGATCGTGCCGTCCCTGCAGATCGCCATCCTCGCGGTGATGGTGAGCGTCGTCGTGGCCGTGAGCCTCGGTACCCTGGCGGCGGTGCGTCGCGGACGGCTGTCCGACCGGTTCGCCACGCTGACCGCGATCGTGGGTACCAGCCTGCCCGACTTCGTCGTCGGTCTGCTCCTGATCGTGCTGCTGGCCCGGACGTTCGGGTTAGCGACCTTCGGCTACGAGCCGCTGTCCGAAGGGTTCCTCACCTGGGCCCGGCACATCGTCCTGCCCGTGCTCGCGCTGTCGCTGGGCCTGATCGGTCTGCTCACCCGACTGACGAAGACGGCGGTTCGGGAGACGCTCCAGCAGGAGTACGTACGCACCGCCCGCAGCAAGGGCGTCCACGGCTGGCGTCTGCTGTGGCGGCACATCCTGCGGCCGTCGTTGATACCGGTCATCACCTCGGCCGGCCTGCAGCTCGTGGCCGTCATCGGCGGCGTGGTCGTGATCGAGGTCGTGTTCTCCATTCCGGGCATGGGGAAGCTGATCTTCGATGCATTGCGGCAGCGCGACTATGCGGTCATCCAGGCCGCCACGCTGGCGATCGGCTGTGTGGCGGTGGCCGTCAGCCTGCTCGTGGATGTCATCTACCGGCAGCTCGATCCCCGCCTGCGGCGCTAGCCGCGGCTTGCCGACGCCGGAAGAGACGTCGCCGACGCGACGAACGACGTGCCAACGAACCCGATTTCACGAACGAATCCGACAGCACGAACGAACCCGCCGCCACGAACGAAGGAGTGAGGACATGTCCGACGTCATGGACTACATCCACCTGCAGAACCTGTACGGGCGGTACTGCTTCGCCCTGGACTACGGGACGACGGCCGACCTGTTGGACTGCTTCACCCCGGACGGCGTGTTCTCACTCAGTGACCGGGGGGACTTCGTGGGGCACGAGCAGATCGCCGCGCTCATCGACGCCTCGGCCGAAGGCCGGAACCGGCACCAGATCATGAACCTGGTCATCGACTCGATCGCGAACGGCGAGGCGAAGTGCCGGGCCTACTTCCTGTTGCTGCGCACTCGTGACGCGGCCGTCATGTCCTACGGCCACTACCAGGACACCGCGGTCAAGTGCCCCGACGGCGTCTGGCGCTGGTCTCTCAAGCGCGTCATCTTCGACTGGCGGGACGAGGCGTACGCGCGTCGGTCCGAGTCGCAGACCGTCGAGCGGCTGCTGGGCCAGGGCTGAGTCTTCGTGACGTGCGAGCGCTCGCGGTAACCGGGATCGGCGCTTGCTGATGGTGGCGAGTGGCGGTCCCGGCGGCGGGGCGCTCATCGCGTCGGGTGGGTGGCCTCCAGCAGCACCAGCACGCACGCGTTTCCATCGGTGCCGGAAACCCCGCCACCCATGGTCTCCACCAACCCCAGCCGGGGCCCGGGAACCTGCCGGGCCCCCGCCTGGCCGCGCAGCTGCCAGGTGATCTCCGCGATCTGGGCCACGCCGGTGGCCCCGAGCGGGTGACCCCGCGAGAGCAGTCCGCCCGACGGGTTGATGGGTAGGGATCCGCCGAGCCCGGTGCGACCCGCCAGCGCGGCCGGGCCGGCCTCGCCTTCGCCGGTCAGCCCGAGCGCCTCGGTGGTGACGAGTTCACCGATGGTGAAGGCGTCATGCATCTCGCATACGTCGATATCTTCCGGGTTCACGCCGCTCGTCTGGTACAGCCGCTGCGCGGTGTCGCGGACCAACTGGTAGCCCCACACGTTCGGGCTGCGATGGTCCCAGAGGCCGCCCGTCTGGTGGACCGAGGCCCGCACGCGCACGTCGCCGGCCACGCCGCGAGGTCCACCCACGATCGCGGCGGCGGCGCCGTCGGAGATGGGGCTGCACTGCAGCAGCGTCAGCGGGTCGGCGATGGGCTTGGACGCGAGCACCTCGGCGATGCTGTAGTCGCCGCCGTACTGGGCCTTGTCGTTGTGCTTGGCGTGCGCGTGGTTCTTCACCGACACGGCGGCCAACTGGTCGAGCGTGACCCGGCCCTCGTACAGCCACCGCGTGGCCGCCAGGGCGTACAGGGCCGGCAGGGCGAGCCCGGCTCGTCCCTCCGGGTCCGAGTCCTCGGGCAGGATGGGGCCGCGAAACACGGTGCTCAGCTGCTCGATTCCCAGCACGAGCACGCGATCGAACCGGCCGGACGCCACCGCGGTGACCGCCTCGTGGAATGCGGAGGTGCCGCTGGCGCAGGCGTTCTCGATGGTCAGCACCGGCGGACCGGAGATGCCCAGGCCGTGGAGCACGCGCTGCGCCACCCCGGGGGCGCCGAACACGGACCCCACGAAGACGGCGTCGAACCGGTTGTCGTACCGGTCGGGGCCGTCGCGGTCGGCATCGGCGATCGCCTCCTCGACCGCCTGCCAGGCCAGCGTGGCGAGCGGGGTGTCCGGCTGCTTGCCGAAGCGGGACATGCCGACCCCGTGGATGTAGACGTTCACGCCAGCACCTCCACCACCGCGTCACCCGCGTCGTTGCGTCCGCGCAGTCGCACACGGGCCCCCACGGGGACGACGTCGCTGGCGGGAGCGCCGTCCGGTCCGGCCACGTGGGCGAGAATGCGCGGCCCCTCCTGAAGATCGACATACGCAAGTTGGTACGGCGGCTCGCGATCGCCCACGGGAATGCGGACGGTCGTGGCTGACCACACCACGCCGTCCGGACCGAACCGTTCGGTCTCGACCGGTCCTCGGCAGACGGGGCAGCGCAGCCGGGCAAACGCCACCGGATAGCCACACTCGGTGCAGCGGACTCCGATCACCCGGACCACGCCATCGGTGGTGTCGAGTTGCGGCCGTGGGTCGGGCATCGCGGTCCTCCCGAGCAGGGTTATACCAAACACATGGTAGGTTACGGCTCCCGAATTCGCACGGTCACAGTCCCGAGCCGATCGGACTCGTCGGCTCATTCGCGTCCGCGCCGGGGCGGCCACGGCCAGGCGCGCCGACCGGACGGCGACCCGGGGGCACGACGGCTAGGCGACTGGATGGTAGGCTATTTACGCTTGTCCAGCGTTTCGATGGGGGAGTGAACCGTAAGTGCCGCGACCGAGCCGATGGGACGACGTGGTTGCGGCGGCGGCCAAGGTCTTCAGCGAGAAGGGATTCGGCGGGTCGTCCCTCGAGGACGTGGCCCGCGAGGTGGGGATGCTGAAGGGCAGCCTCTACAACTACATCTCCTCTAAGGAAGATCTGCTCTTCGCCGTCGTCACTCCGCCCGCCCAGCGACTCCTCGACCAGGCCCGGGAGCTCTCCGAGACCGACCTGCCCGCCTCGGAGAAGCTTCGGCGGCTCACCCGCACCCATGTCGAGATCATCCACGAGTACTTTCCGTACGTTAACGTTTACGTACATGAGATCGTGGGCCGGCAGGTTTCCGACGAGTGGTCCGAAATGGACCGTGAGTATCTGAGGCTGCTCGAAGGAATCCTGGCCGAGGGTGAGAAGCAGGGCCTGTTCGCGCCCGGGCTGCCACGTCGCGTCGCCGCCCTCTCCCTGGTCGGCGCATTGAACTGGATGACCCGGTGGTACCGACCGGGGGATCCCGCGGCCGCCCAGGCCATCGCCGACCAGATCACCGACGTGTTCCTCTCCGGGTTGCTGTCGCGGCACTGACGGGTGGGCGGTCGCCCTGGACGACCGCCGCTGGCGTCTCATCCGGCTCGTCAGGCGTTATGCCCGGGTGAGCAGCCGCCGATCAGATGGCGGTCCAGCCACCATCGACCACGAGCAGCTGTCCCGTCATGTAGCTGCTCGCCTCGCTGGCCAGGTACAGCAGGGCGCCGTCGAGCTCCTCCGGCCGCCCGGGCCGGCCCATCGGCGTCCGCTTGGCCAGCCAGGCCAGCGACCGGTCATCGGTCATCATGTCGCCCGTCATCTCGCTCGGGAACCAGCCGGGCACCAATGCGTTGACACGCACGCCCCGGCGAGCCCATTGGGCGGCCAGCTCCCGGGTCAGGTTGACCAGCGCACCCTTGGCCGCGGCATAGCCGGCCAGCGGGATCTGCCCGGAGCCGACGATGCCCAGGATGGAGCTCACGTTGATGACCACACCCCCGCGCCCGGCCGGACCGGTCATGGTGCGCGCGGCCTCGCGGGCCAGCGTGAACGCGGCCGTCACGTTGACGGTCAGCGTGGTGGCGAAGTCCTCGGTCGTCTCATCGAACGCCGGCACCGTGACCGACCGCCCCGCGTTGTTCACCAGGATGTCGAGCTGGCCGTAGTGCGCCACGCAGGCGTCCACCGCGTGCGTCGCCGCCGCGGGATCGGCCAAATCGGCCGGAAGCACCAACGCGTCGGGGAGCTGGTCGGCGAGCGCGGTGAGGCGGTCGACCCGGCGGGCGACCAGGGCCACCTTGGCCCCCGCGGCCGCCAGCACTCGGCTGAACCGGTGGCCCAGGCCGGAACTGGCGCCGGTCACGAGGGCCACCTTGCCGTCGAGGCTGAACAGCGTCGCCGGGTTGGGAACGTCGGGTGATTCGGTCACGGCGCGACCCGCTCCCGCCGGTCCGGCCGCCACGTCCGTTCGTAGCTGTCCTGGGCGTTGCCGTACCGCTTGCGCAGTTCGCTCTTCTGAATCTTCTGGCTGCCGGTGCGCGGAAACTCGCTCAGGACCTGGAGGAAGCGCGGCACCTTGAACGCGGCCAGCCGCTGGGCACAGTGCTGCAACAGATCCTCGAAGAGTTCGGGAGTGGCCGAGTATCCATCTTGGAGGATGAGGAGGGCCTTGACCTCCTGGCCCACCACGTCATCCGGCACTCCGACCACGGCGGCGCTGGCGACGGCCGGGTGATCGGTGAGGACGGCCTCGACCTCCACCGAGCTGATGTTCTCGCCCGCCCGGCGCACGATGTCCTTCTGCCGGTCGACGTAGTAGTACCACCCGTCCGCGTCCCGGGTCGCGAGGTCGCCGGTCCGGAACCAGGGGCTGTCGAAGGCCTGCGCGGTCGCCTCCGGGTCGTTGTGGTACCCGCGGAACAGGCCGGGACCGTGCACCTGCAGGTGACCGACCTGGCCGGGCGGCACTTCGACGCCGTTGTCGTCGACGATCCGGACGTGCTTGCCCGGCACGACGGTGCCGACCGTGCGTGTGCCGACCTTGCGGTCGGGCACAAGCCGGGTGGCCAGATCCATACCGGTCTCCGTCATGCCGAAGACCTCGAGCATCGCGATGCCGAACCGCTCCTCGAAGGCGGCGTGGATGTCGGCCGGAATGCCCGCGCCGAAACCGACGCGCAGGGTGTTGTCCCGGTCGGCAGGGTCGGGCGGAAGTTTGTACAGCGCGGCGGGAATGACCCCGAGGTAGCTGAACTCCGTGACCGAGTGCTGGCGCACCACCGACCAGAACCGGCTGGCCGAGAAGCGGTCCTCGAGGATCAGCCGGGCCCGCGTGGTCAGCGACGTGGTGACCGAGGAGACCTGGGCGTTCATGTGGAACAGCGGCAGGACGCACAGCATGACGTCCGCATCGGTGAGCTGAAGCTGGTCCGCCACTGCGTTCGCGCCGATCCGGTAGTACTCGTGCCCCAGCAGGCAGCCCTTGGGGTGCCCGGTGGTTCCGGAGGTGTAGAGGATCGAGGCGATGTCGTCGGGCGTCGGGCGATAGACGTCGTCGACGCCCAGCGGGTCGTAGCGCAGCAGGTCGTCCATCGTCAGCAGGCCGGGCACGTCGGGTGTCCGGATGCCCACCACGGTGTGCACGTGGGGCAACTGGTCGCGGATTTCCTGCATGACCTCGACGGTGCTGGCGTCGACGAACACGGCGACCGCCTCGGCGTGCGCCAGCACGTAGCGCGCTTCGGCGGCGCGGAAACCGCTGTTCACCGGAACCGCGACGCCGCCCGCGAGGACCGTGCCGAACCAGCCCAGCAGGAACTCCACGCCGTTTCCGGCGAACAGGCCGACCCGCTGTCCCGGGCAGAGACCGCGATCGAGCAGGGCCGAGGCGACCGCGCGGGCTTCCTCCCAGAACTGCCCGAACGTCCGACTCTCCCGCGGTGTCGTCAGCCACTGTCGATGGCCGGCCTCCGCGGCCGCCTCCCGTAACAGGGCACCCAGTGACATATCCACCCTCGGCCTCCACTGGTCGTTGCCAAACCTCCGGTTTGTTTGCCTCAGTGTAGGGGTCCCGTGGCCTTTGGCGAACCAGCCGATTGACGGATCGTGTAAGCAAACGGTAGGTTGCCTAAGGAGGGCAGCCCCAAACAGGAGGTGCGGCGTGGCGCGTTCCGTCGTTCTCGCCGGCGGAGTCAGAACACCCTTTGGCCGGTTCGGCGGCAAGTTGGCGGCGTACGACGTTAGCCGGCTTGCGGTGCCGGTCGTCAAGGAGGTCATGCGCCGAGTGGGCGTCGCGCCCGAGGACGTGGACCACCTCGTTTTCGGGAACACGATTCACAGCACGGCCGATGCTCCCTTCGGCGCCCGCGTCGTCACGCTGGAATCCGGCCTGCCCATCACGACCCGCTCTCTCGGCGTGATCCGCGCCTGCGGCACCGGACTTCAGGCGATCGTCTCCGCCGCCGAGCAGATCGCCCTCGGGCGGTCGGAGGTCGCCGTCGCGGCCGGCGCGGAGGTCTACTCGCAGGCGCCGCACGTCATTCGGGCCCGGTGGGGAGTGAAGCGGGGCGTCCCCCCGGTCGAAGACATGCTGGACTGGGCATATCGAGATCCCTTCGACGGCGCGTTGATGGGGGAGACGGCCGAGCGGCTCTCCGACTACGCCGGCATCGGGCGCGAGCGGCAGGACGCGTACGCCCTCGAAAGCCAACGCCGTACGCAGCGCGCGACCGAACTGGGCTACCTGGCCGAGGAGATCCTTCCCCTCCCCGAGCTCGCGGTGGACGAGTTCCCGCGTCCACATACGACCGCGGAGAAGCTGGCCGGAATGCCCACGCCCTTCCGTGAGGGCGGCCGGGTCACGCCGGGCAACTCGTCGGGGGTCAACGACGGGGCGGCCGCCATGATGGTGCTGGCCGAGGAGGCGGCCGAGCGACTGGGCGTGCAGCCGTGGGCCCGGATCGTGGACTGGGCCGTCGTCGGGTGCGAGCCCGGGCTCATGGGTCGAGGCCCCGTACCCGCCACCCAGGCCGTGTTCGCCCGCACCGGACTCCGCGCCGAAGACATAGACGTAGCGGAGATCAATGAGGCGTTCGCCGTGGTGGTGCTCCACGCCATGGACGAGCTGGGCCTCGACCACGAGCGAACGAACCCGAACGGCGGGGCCATCTCCATCGGGCATCCGCCCGGCGCGACGGGCCTACGGATGATGATCGCCGCGCTGAACCAGTTGCACCGCACGGGCGGGCGGTACGGGTTGGTCACGATGTGCCTGGGCGCCGGTCAGGGCATGGCGATGATCGTGGAGAACCTGCGAGGGCGGGCTACATGACCGACCCCGTCGTTCGGGTCACCGTGGACCGGCGCATCTGCGTGGGATCGGGCAACTGCGTCGCGGTCGACCCCACGGACTTCGACATCGTCGATGGTAAGTCCCAGCCGGCGCGGCCGGAGACGACGCTCACCGCGGAGCTCACCGACGCGGTGCTGGATTGTCCCGTGCGCGCGATCAGCGTGTGGAGTACGCAGACCGGCGAACGGCTCCGCCTTGACGACCACGATGGCGACGGGCGCCGATGAGGCCGCTTGGTCGACGAATGCGAACGAGTGCTGGGCCGCACCTGTGAGCAAAGGAGAGCTGGGTATGCCCGCTGACGGAATGCTGGATGCCGCAGCGGTAGCCGACCCGTACGCCTACTTCGGGGCGTTGCGCTCGGCCGACCCGGTGCACTGGAACGAGCGTTATCGCGCCTGGGTGATCACGCGGTACGACGACGTGTCGGCGGCGCTGCGGGATCCGCGCATCTCCTCGGACCGGATCACACCGCTGCTCAACCGGTGGCGAGCGCGCGCCGACGCTGATCCGCTGTTCATCGAGACGTTGGAACAGCTGGCCGGATGGATGGTCTTCAAGGACGGCGACGACCACAGCCGGCTGCGTCGGCTGGTCTACCGGGCGTTCACCCCGCGCATGGTGCGGTCCATGCAGGCGGACATCGCTGCAATCGCCGATCGGTTGCTGGACGAGATGGCGGCCGAACCGGTGGTGGACCTCATCCGACAGTTCGCCTTTCCGCTGCCCGCGATCGTCATCGCCGGCATGCTCGGGGTGCCACCGGAGGACCGGGATCTGTTCAAGGCGTGGTCCGACGACATCACCGCGCTCGTCTTCGGAGGCCTGGACGACGCGGGCCGGTATGAGCGGGCCGCCCAGGGCATGCGGAATCTGGTGCAGTATCTGTCGGCCCTGATTGCCCAGTACCGGACGAGCCCGGCCGAGAACCTCGTCAGCGCCCTGATCCGGGCTCGCGAAGAGAACGACATGCTCTCCGAGGCCGAGATCCTCTCCACCTGCATCCTGTTGCTGTTCGGCGGCCACGAGACCACCACGAACCTCATCGGGAACGGGCTGCTCGCTCTGCTGAACCATCCGGACCAGCGGCGGCTCCTGGACGGCAACCCCGGCCTCGTCACCTCGGCTATCGAGGAGTTCCTCCGTTTTGATGGTCCGGCCAAGTCGGTGGTCCGGATCGCGAAGGAGCCGGTGACCATCCGCGATCGCACGATCGAGCCTGGAGCACGCATCTACCTGGTGCTGGCGGCCGCGAACCGGGATCCGGAGGCCTTCGACCATCCGGACGAGCTCGACATCACCCGCGATCCCAACCCGCACGTCGGGTTCGGCATGGGCCCGCACTACTGCCTCGGCTCGGCCCTGGCCCGACTCGAGGCGGCCGAAGCGATCAGCCGGGTGCTCGGCCGGTACCCGCGCCTGCGCCTGGCCACGACCGACCTGGCGTGGCATCCCGTGATGCTGTCGCGAGGCCTCGTGAAGCTGCCGGTCGTCCTCGACGGCTAGTAAGCGTCCGTATGTCACCGGCCCGATGACTGCGGGCCCGGCGGATCGCGTCGGGGTGGCGCAGGCTGCGCCTGGCGTCGGCGCAGGCCCCCGGGGCCCGCCTTCGTTTCCGCGCTCGTGACCGCGCGTTCTCGGAATCGACAGCCCCGGGGTCGGTTCACACCAGGGCTCGCTCCGGTTCGATGAAGGTGGCGGCCAGGTCGTTGAGGAAGGCGGTCGCGTCGGCCCCGTCGAGGAACCGGTGGTCGAAGCTCAACGAGCAGGTCATCACGGGTCCCGCTTCCAGGCAGCCGTCGGTGACCCGCGGTCGCGTGGTGATCCGGGAGCACCAGAGCGTGGCGATCTGCGGTGGGTTGATCAGCGGGGTGGTGCCCACGATCGGCAGGCGCTCCAGGCCGCCGGTGCTCGAGACGGTGAACGTACCGTCCACAATGTCCTCCCGCCGCAACCGCGACGTGCGGGCACGCTCCGCCAGATCAGCCAGTTCGGCCCGGAGCTCCAGGGGTCGGCGCCGGGCCGCGTCGCGCAGGACCGGCACGACCAGCCCGTCGTCCGTGGCGACCGCCACGGCGAGGTTGACCGCGGGGTGGAGCAGCAGGTCGCCCGTGGCCTCGTCGACGGTGGCGTTGAACCGGGGATGGCGCGTGAGCACACGGGCGATGGCGGCCAACAGTACGGGAAGGACGCCCAGCCGCTGGCCCGAGCCGTCCGGCACTGGTATCTCGGCGAGCCGAAGGATACCGTCGCCGTGGACCTCGAAGGTCGTGGTCGCCGTGGCGTACGTCTGGGCCGAGTACCGCATCCGTTCGAACGCGGTTGCACGGACCCCCCGCGGCCGCTCGCGGCGTACACCGTCCATCGTGGAGCTAACCGGGCCGGGAGCCGAGGTCGACGCGGCTGGAGCCGGCGTGGTCAGGGCCGGCGTCGTTGATGCTGGTGTGGCTGGTGCTGGCGTTTCCGGTGCGGGCGTGGTCCGCGGTGAGGGGGCCGGAGCGACTGCGGCCAAGGCGGGCGGCGTCGGGGCGGGCGCGGTCGGGGGAACGCGGCCGAGGGATTCGGCGGCCGCCATGACGTCGGCACGCAGGATGCGGCCGCCGGGCCCGCTGCCCCGTACGGTCGCGAGGTCGATACCGAGCTGACTGGCCAGGCGTCGGGTCGGCGGCGTGGCGAGCGCGCGGGGATTCCTCGGCCCCGCGTGGGTGGCCGCCGGAGCGGGGTGGGCGTCGGTCGGCGGTGCGGGCGGGACCGAGCCCGAAGCACGATCAGCGTCGATGGTCAGCAGGGCCGTGCCCACCGGGACCACGTCGCCCACCGCATGGTGCAGGGCCGTGACTGTGCCGTCCCACGGAGAGGGAAGCTCCACGTTGACCTTGTCCGTGCTGATTTCCACCAAGGGCTGGCCCTCGACGACCCGGTCGCCGGGCGCCACCAGCCAGCCGAGGATCTCGGCCTCGGCGATGCCTTCGCCGACATCGGGCAGCAGGAACTCGACCACTAGAACTCGTACTCCATCACGCGTCGAATGGCGGCGCGAATACGGGCCTCATCGGGCCGGAAGTATTCGTCGCCGGTACTGAAGGAGTAGGGCAGGTCGTGGCCGGCGACCCGCTCGGCCGGTGCACACAGGTACTCAAATGCTCGACTGTGTACCAGTGCGACCAGCTCGGCGCCGAAGCCACCCGAGAATGGCGCCTCGTGCACCACGACCAGTCGCCCCGTGCGGCGGACCGAGGCCAGCACGGTGTCGATGTCGAGGGGTACGAGGCACCGCAGGTCGATCACCTCGACGCTCCAGCTACGGGCGGCGGCCAGTTCATCGGCGACCGCGGTCGCGCGCAGGACCGTGGGGCCCCAGGTGATGACGGTGACGTCGTCCCCGGGGCGGACCACGCGGGCCTGCCCGAGCGGTGCCGCCACACCGTCGTCGACGACCTCGCCGCGCAGCGTCCGGTAGAGCGGGACGGGTTCGAGCACGAGCACGGGGTCGGGATCGCGGATCGCCGCGAGCAACAGCCGGTAGCAGTCGTCCGGCGTGCTCGGCACCGCGATTTTGATGCCGCCGCCGTGTACGTAGTACGCCTCAGGGCTCTGCGAGTGCCAGAACCCGCCCTTGATGCCGCCGTACGAGGGCGCCCGTACCACCATGGGGCAGGTGTACTCGCCCGCGGTGACCCACCGGTACTTCGAGCCGCAGAACATGATCTGCTCGAAGGCGTCGTGGATGAAGCCGGAGAACTGAATCTCCGCGATCGGCTTCAGGCCGTACAGGGCCATCCCGACCGCGTGCGCCACGATGCCCTTCTCGTCCAGCGGGGTGTCGATGACGCGATCGGGCCCGAAGCGTTGGGCCAGGCCCTGGGAGGCGCGGAAGATGCCGCCGCTGACCCCGACGTCCTCGCCGAGCAGCACGACATCCTCGTCATGGCTCATCTCCCAGGCCATGGCGGCGTTGATGGCTTCCAGCACGGTCATGGTGGTCATGGCGTTGCCCCGTCGACGAGGTCGGCGAGGAGGCGCTCCCGCTGCTCGGCGAGGAGCCACGTCTCCTCGGCGAAGACATGCTCGAACTGGTCCGCTGGCCCGGGTAGTGGCTTGGCTTCGGCACGGTGGATCGCGTCGCGGACGCGGTCGCGGATCGTGCGCACCAGGGCCGCGTCGTCGTCCTCGGTCCAGCCCGTGTAGGTCGCAAGGAAGCCGCGGGTCCGCGCGATGGGGTCCCATTCGGCCCAGGCCTCGACCTCGGACCGTGTGCGGTACAGGTCGGGGTTGTCCGACGAGGTGTGGAAGCCGAGGCGGTAGGTCACCGCCTCGATGAGCGTCGCCCCGCGCTGGGGGGCCGCCTCCCACGCCTGCCGGGTGACCTCGTGGACGGCGAAGATGTCGTTGCCGTCGACCCGCTGTCCCACGACCGCGTACGCGTCGGCCTTCTGGGCGAAGGTTTCCGACGCCGTCTGGCGGTCGGTCGGGGTGGAGACGGCCCATCCGTTGTTCTGGCAGAAGAAGATGACCGGCGGTCGGAAGATGCCCGCGAAGTTGAGCGCGCTGTGGAACTCGCCCCGGGACGTGGCGCCGTCACCAAAGTAGACGATGAAGCGGGTGTCGTGTCCCTTGAGGCGGGCGGCCCAGGCGGCCCCCGCGGCGTGAGGGATGTATGAACCTACCTGCGTCGTGCAGGGCACGATGTTGCGGCGCCGATCGCCCAGCAGGAGCGGCAGCCGGCGACCCTGGAGCGGCTCGTCGCGACGGCCGAACACCTGGCTGAAGATCTGCTCGAGGCTCGCGCCGCGCAGCAGCATCACGCCGGGTTCTCGGTCGGCCAGGAAGACCCAGTCCCGGTCGCGCAGCGCCGCCGCCGACGCGACGTGAGCCGCTTCCTGCCCGCGGGAAGGAATCCAGAAGTGCACGCGCCCGGCCCGCTGCAGCTCCCAACCGCGCTCGTCGAGCACCCGGACGGTGACCATGATTTCGTAGAGCCGCCGGACCTGCTCGGGCGTGAGGCCGGGATCCTCCCCGTCGTGGAGCCGGCCGTGCCGGTCGATCACCTGGCGGATGCCGGCCTCTCTCGCGTGCTGCAGGACGACCGGCTGCGGCTCTCGTGGGCTCCCGAGGAAGGAACTCCCCTGGGGTCGCGCAGCCTTCGTCATGCAGCCCTCCACTGTCGCCTGCACCGCAGCGCGCTTTCAGCAAAATCCTTAACGGTAGCCAAATCCTTAATGCCGATCGGCCGGTTGTCAACCGGGCGTTTGGTTATAGGGGTTGGCTGCGGAGCCCGCTGGGTCCGGGCCGGTCCGAAGCGGCGGCGACGTCGCCCGCGGCGATCAGGCCGCGTAAACCCGAGCGCCGGCCCTGGATGCAATCGATGAATCGGGTTGTCTGGCTGTCCGCTCGCGCGGTCGTGTGGTCGGGGGAGTGATCGTCGTTCGTCGACGAATTGCCAACGGGGAGGCGAGCCCGGCGCGGTCGTGGCGGGCCACCGCGTTGTTCGTCGCGGAGATTCTCTGCACCCCGGGGAGCCTGCTCGACCATCCCCTTCTGGTCGCGCACGTGGCGCGGTTGCTGCTGCGCGGGCTGCTGGTCTGCCATCCCCCACCGTCCCACACGCTGCGGGGCCGTAGCGGCCGCCCACGGCGGCTAACGAGGCGGGGACATGGCGGTGGGGCCGTCGGGGCGGCGCCTCGATGGTGGGTCCGTAGCCATCGGCGTCGAGGTCATAGCCATGTGTCCACACCGCCTCGGCTGGATTAGCACCGCCTCGGCTGGATGTAGCACCGCGTCGGCTGGATGTAGCACCGCGTCGGCTGGATGTAGCACCGCGTCGGCTGGACGTGGTAACGCTTCGCCCGGACGCTGACATGCCGGACGTGGATCGTTTCGCTACACTCCGGCGCGTGTCGGGTGGCAGGCATCGAGCGCCGAGCGCCGGGATCGACGCCAGCCAGGCTCTGCGGTCCCTGAAGACGATTCGGTGGTCTCTGCAGCGCGTGGCGATCGCGTTGGCGATCCTCTCAGCTATTGCCGTCGCTCCGTTCGGGGGGTGGTCGGCCGCCGCGCACGGGCCCGCCGGTCCGCCGCCGCGCTTGGAGGTCGACCAGGTCAGTGAGGGTGGGCCGTGGAAGATCACGATCACCGGTGGGCGCCTTCTCGATGACCAGCCGCCCCTGCGGGCGACCGACCCCAACAATCGGTGGGTGATCATCCTGGCCACGGTGGAGGTCACCGCGGACACCAGCCGCAAGGACATCGCCGACGCGCTGCGCATCTCCGGGGCCGAGGGCCTGGTCGATGACGACGAGCCCGGCACGGTCGCCCTGGTCAGCGACTTCACGCAGTACCCGACCCTGCATCCGGGCCTGCCCGAGTCGGTGCTCTTCGCCTGGGAGCAGTCGGCGACGGCACCCGTGCCGACGGAGGTGGAGGTCACCATCTTCGGCAAGACGTTGCGGCCTGACAGCCTTTCGGGCTTGCGGCAGTGGTTGGATCTCGCACCTCGGGCGGTGGTCCGGGTGCCCATCGTCGATCGGCGGGGCCTGTGAGCGGCGAGTCGACGCGGGGGGTCCTGGGCCGGATCGCGTACGGTCTGGTCGCGGTCGTGGTCCTGCTGGGCACGGTCAGCCTCGGGATGTGGCTGAAGACGTACGCCGACGACGTCGATGCCGCGCAGCGCCCCTTCGTGGTGGAGGCCGACGTCGGAGAGCCGGCGCACGGCCGCACGTTCGAGGCGACCGCGCTCGAGGTACGGGGCGCGGGGATCGTCTACGACGCCGGGCTCGACCATCCCACGAACGGCGTCTGGCTCATCGTGAAGGTGCGCGTCGCCGCGCTCGACGAACCGGTCAACGTCGGCTACGCGGCCGTACGGGACAGCGCCGGTCGGATCTACCTCGCCAGCAACCGGGTCAACCAGCCGCTCATCGGCGGGCGAACGCTGCAGCCGAATCTGTCGGTGGTGGGGGAGATCGCCTTCGAAGTACCGCGCGACGTGGCCGGGTCACTGACGGTCGAGCTCGCGGAGAAGTCTTTCGACCAGCGGATGGACAGCCTGCTGCGGCTGCGGCTGGGACCCCTCGGCCGGGACACCCTCGACCGGTGGGCCGACGATCCGGAACCGGCGACCCTGATGGCAACGGAGTTAGCGGTATGAGTTCTTCGCCCCAACCCGCGTATCCGCCTCCGCCCGGGTACCCGCCGCCATCCGAACATCCGCAGCCGCCAGCGCCAACGTATCCGCCAGCGCAAACGTATCCACCGGGACACGTGCCTGCACCCAGTGGTGTGCCGGCGCCGAGCCCCGTCAATCCGCCGGCGCAGCCAACTCCGCCGAGCCCTGCCGGCCAGCCGAGCCCGGTCAACCCACCGGGCCCGGCGTCGGCACCTGGCTCGGCGCCGCCACCGGGATATGCCCAGCCACCGGGCTATGCGTATCCGCCCGGGTATGCGTACCCGCCGGGCTATCCGCCGCCGCCCGGGTATCCGCCTGCGCCTGGCCATCCGAACGCCTATCCACCGCCCGGGCCGCCCCCGGGGCAGCCGGGTGCACCCGCGTACCCGACTCCGGGGTATCCCGCACCGCCGGGCTATCCGCCGGCGCCGCCGCCGGGCTACCCGGTCCCGCCCGGCTACCCGGCGCCCCCGGGTTATCCGGTCCCGCCCGCCCCACCTGGCCCGGTCGGGCCACCCGGTCAGGCGGTGCCGTCCGGCTACCCATCTCAGCCGGCTCCACCTCAGCCGGCCCCTCCGCCGAGCCAGCCCGTCCCGCCGAGCCAGCCCGTCCCGCCGAGCCAGCCCGTCCCGCCGAGCCAGGCGGCCCCAGCATCGGAATCGGGATCGGCGTCCGCCGAGTCGGGGCCGTCCGAGTCGCCCTCGCCAGCCTCAGCACCGCCGCGTGGTCGCGGCTGGTGGCGGCGGAACTGGTGGGCCCTGGTGGCCATGCCGGCGCTGGTCGTGGGTTCGGTCGGATACAACATCGTTGACGGATACGACAAGTGGCAGAACCAGACGCCGCGCGAGGCCGTGACCGCGTCGCCCGGCGAGTGGGTGGAGTTCGGCGGCGGGCGGCTTCGGTTGCGGTCGCTGGAGGAAGTGGACGTACCGACCGATTACCTGGGTCGACCGATCGACCTGCCGTCGGCCGTCCGGGTCTGGCAGGCCGTCCTTGACATCGATGCTCCCGAGGACGCCTCGCTCGAGGCGTGTGAGGTCCGGCTCCAGGACGCGGCCGGCGACACCTACACCGCGAATCCCGCCGAGCTGTCCGACGCGGACATCGAGTCGTTCTACGGCTGCCTGCGTCCGTTTGACGCGCCGGAGACGGGGCCCTTCACGGTGACGGCGACCTTTCTCACGCCTGCGGTCCCCGTCACCGGCATCCGGGTCACGGTGGCGAGCGAGCTGCCGCGCTACGCCTGGCTGACCCCGCCCGACTGATCCGTCGTCGGTCGGGTCTCCGGCGTGGGAACCGACGGCGCGGTCGCGGCCGGTGACGCAGGCGCGGCCGGCGGCGTGGACGTCGTCTCTTCCGCGGGCGCCGACTCGCTCGTCGAGGCCGGCGCGAGTTCGATGCCGCGGCGGGCGACGCGCTCGACCATGGCCGCGACCAGGCAGGTGACGGCCACGACCGCGATCGCGGTGTTGAGCGGGGAGAGCCAGTAGGACAGCGGAGCCCACCGCGTCCACAGGTCCTGGGGACCAATGAGGAGCCGTTCGATCTCCCACAGCCACCGGGTCCCCGCCAACAGGGCAGGAACAAGGACGCACAGCAGCGCCATGGGGATCAGACCGGCCCGGAAGATGAGCCGGATTCCGTTGGTCAGCGGACCGAACCGGGTGTTCAGGTCGCTCCGGACGCCGTCGGCGAGCCACCGGACCGGTCGGGGCATCGAGGACAGCCAACCGGGCGGCGGCGTGTTCGGCGACCCGTCCAGGGACGCGCTGGCCGCCTTCCGGGAGATCACCAGACCGAGCAGCAGCCAGGACACGGGCGCCAACAGCACTGCCTCCGCATTGGCCAGCTGCGTCCCGACCCACATGACCACGCCGCGGGCCGGCCCGGTGGCGTCCGCCATCCCTGTCCAGATTGTGGACAGCCAGACGAAGACCTGGCGGTCCTGGAGCCACTCGCCGCCCAGGCCGACCTGACGGGCCAGGCCACCGACCCACAGCAGCTCCAGGTACCCCGAGACCACCGCGATGCCCAGCCAGGCCCGCGTCTGCTGCCAGCGCGGTACCAGCCAGCGCAGCACCACCACGGCCACCAGCCCGCCGATGAGCGACATGCGGCCGTAGAACGGGAGCCGACTGGTCACGTCGACGGTGTCGGGCGAGGTGAATATGTCGGGATTGGCCAGAACCTCGGCGACGAAGACCTCGTAGAAGTATCTCGAGAAGTCTTCCCGCAGCAGGCCCAGCGCGGCGTAGACGCCGAGGAACGGGATGAGCAGGCTCGTGAGCTGGCGCAGATGGTCGCCCAGGGTGGCTCGGCCGGTGTGGGTAGGCGAGGAGCTGCGGGCCACCGTCAGCATGAGGACGAGACACGCCAGCATTACCAACGGACCGGTGAGGAACACCACCAGGCCCAGGGTGGCGTCGAACTGGCTGACCCGGACGCCGGCCTGCAGCAACCAGTGCTTGGCGGCCAGCCCGAGGAAAGCGAGCGCGAACAGTACCGGCCAGTGGCGCCACCACAGCCGGGCCGCGGTGGCGAGCAGGCTCCCGGCCTCCACAATGGACTTCACCGGTCCGTCCCACGGCCGACGGGTCGCCGCGGCCGGGGGCTCCGGCGGCTGCTCGACTGGTGTCTCACGCGGCTCGGGGGCGGTGGCTACGGCCGACGCTGGGTACCACGCCGGTCCGGCGGGCGGCCCTCCCGGTTGCGGCAGCATGGAGCACACCTTAGTAGAGCCACCCAACCCCGGCATGCCCGTGCCGCTGGTCGCCGTCGGAACGATCGATCGACCGTTCTCCGAGTCTCGGACTGATCTTGGTGGCGGAGTCTCGGTGATGGGCAACCGCGCCGGTGACGCGCCGATCGTGCACCCGACCGGCGCCGGGCGGCGAGACCTACTGGTGCAGGCGCTGCTCAGGGGGCGACGTGGGGCGATCGCCGGCTCGGGACCGGACGAGTCCGGCTAAGCGACCGACCACGGTTTCGATGGTGAGCGTGACCGCGCAGAGGATGGCGATCGAGCCGGGAACGAACACCAGGAGATTGTCGATGCGCTCCCAGGCGGCCGGGCTCCACAGCGCCACCCAGGTCAGTATGAGAGCGATCGCGGTGGTGGCCTCGCCGATGAGGCTCGTCAGCGTGAAGACGAGCGCTCGCGCGTGGTGTCGCTCCGCCTGTTTGCGCGATATGTGGAAGTCGACCCCGAAGGCGATCAGCAGGAGCACGAACACCGACAGCAGCAGTCCCAGGTCGCCGCTGGTGAGCTCACGCACGCCGGACGTCCCCCCGTGATCGGAGCCGACCCGTCGACATCCGTCGGCTTCCCCGTCCATGCTCGGTCCCCCGGTCGGGGTGATCGCGACCATCGCACCCGATCGTGAAGCTCCTGCGTTCCGGAGGCGGGGTTCTCGCGCACGTCGATCGCAGGGCAGGTCAGGTTCCCCGTACGGGTTGCGGCCCATCCTAGGGGTGCTCGGCGCGGTCGGTGCCCGATTCGGCGGTTCCGACCGGCCGGTGTGACCGCAGGCAGCGTCTGCGGCTCGGCCGCCGGCCGTCACGGCGGCGGCGCAGTCTCTACGATCGCTGGATATGGACGAGCTGGTGGCGCTGTACGCGGAGGGCGACCTGGCCGGCCGGGTCGTGGGGGCGGCGCCGCGCAGTGAGGTGCGCGCGCGTAACCTGCCGCACGCGGCCACCGCGGTGCTGCTGCGCGACGGTGCGGGCCGCGTCTACGTCCATCGACGTACGCAAACTAAAGACATCTATCCGGGCTGTCACGATGTCTGGGCCGGCGGTGTGGTGCTTCAGGGCGAGGACCCGGACCAGGCGGCGCAACGGGAACTCGCCGAGGAGCTTGGAGTGCACGGGTGTCCGCTGACGCCGCTGCTGCGGTACTGGTACGCCGACGAGGCGACGAGCTACCTCGCTTTCGTCTATGAGGCCCGTTACGACCCCGACCGCCACGGACCGATCGTGCACCAGCCAACGGAGGTCGCCGACGGCTGGTGGCTCGACTGGGACGACCTGCTGGCGCGGCTGGCCGACCCGACCTGGCCGTTCGTGCCCGACGGCCGCGCCACCCTCGACCGGTACCTTGCGCTCGGCCGCCCGCGCTGACCGGGCCAGGGACGCAGCCGACCCGTCAGGCCGACCTCAGCCGACCGACACCGTCGCGAGCGCGCGCAGACGGTCGGCCAGAGTCTCCTGGTAGAAGTCGAAGAAGCCGTCGGGGTCGGGTCCGGCATTCTGCAGGACGAGGTGGTCGAACCCGGCGTCGGCGTACTTCCGGACCGCGGTCACGTGGACCTGTGGGTCGGGGCCGACGGCGAACTGCTGCCGAATCGCGTCCTCGGTGACGGTGCGGGTGGCGGCTTCGAAGTTGACGGGGTTCGGTAGCTCGCTCATGACCTTCCACCCGGTCACGGCCCACCGACTGGTCTGCCAGGCCGCCCGCACTGCCTGCTCCTCGTCCGGTGCCCAGGCGAGCGGCACCTCGGCGTAGCACGGTCCGCGGCCACCGTGGTGCTGGTAGGCCTGAACCAGGTCGGGATTCGGCTCGGTGGCGAACATCCCGTCGCCGAACTCGGCCGCGATCCGCGCCGAGGCCGGACCGCTGGCGGCCACCACGATGGGTGGCGGTTGGTCGGGCAGGTCGAAGACGCGTGCGTCCTCTACGCGGAAGTATCGGCCTTCGTACGAGCGGTATCCTCCCTGCCACAGCAGCCGAATGATCTCCAGCGCCTCCCGCAGCCGCGCGTGCCGTTCACGCACGTTCGGAAACCCCTGGCCAACGACGTGCTCATTGAGTCGTTCGCCCGCCCCGACCCCGAGGGTGAACCGTCCACCGGAGACGATGGCGAGCGTGGCGGCGGCTTGGGCGATGATCGCGGGGTGGTACCGCATGGTCGGGCAGGTGACGCCGGTGACCAGACCGATCCGTTCGGTGCGGGCGGCGATTGCGCCGAACACCGTCCAGGTGAACGGCGAGTGTCCCTGAACCTCGAGCCAGGGATGGAAATGGTCGCTCATGTCGACGAAGTCGAAGCCCACCTGCTCGGCGCGGACCGCCTGCCGAATGAGCTCGTTCGGCCCGAACGCCTCGGTCGCCAGCTTGTAGCCGATCCGCATGCGGCCTCCCACCCCGAGACTGCCCACCCCGCTACCTTCCCACCGTTGGCCACCGGGGAGCGGCGATACATCGGAAGTTCGATCTCGAGGGAGCGGCCGCCCGAGTGGGTGAACCGCGCCGACGTGGAACCGTACGGCGCCGCTCCTGCGGTACGCATACGCGACAGCGATGGTGAGGAGGCCGCGCAATGAGCCAGCCAGAGGAGACCAGAATCAAGACGAGCAAGACCGATCCCGTGATCATGCGACCCGACGAAAACCCCGACCGGCGCGTCGACCAGATTCCTCCGCGAGCGAAGGAGGACCAAGGGCAGGTACGGGTCGAACGCGAGGGTGAGCTGCGTCCGGCCGACGAGTCGTCCGCCTAGGCGCGGACGAGCAACAGGCTCAACCCGACGTTCACCCGTGCCGCGGCCGATCGGGGCAAGGGGCGGGTGACTACGGGCGCGGGCGGTCACCCTCGCCGGGGTCCGGTGCCCGGGGCCACAATGGGGTCGGCAGCGAGGACCGTGACCCAGGGAAGGCCCATCCCGGTGATCATCACTCACATCGGCGGCCCCACGGCTCTGATCGAGCTGGATGGGTGGCGTCTGCTCACCGATCCGACGTTCGACCCGCCGGGACAGCGGTACCACTTCGGGTGGGGTGCCTCGTCGGTCAAGCTCACCGGGCCGGCCGTGGCCATCGAGGACCTCCTGCCCATCGATGCCGTGCTGCTCACCCACGATCACCACGGCGACAACCTCGACGCGGCCGGTCGGGCGATGCTGGCGCACGCGCGCATCGTGCTCACGACCGTCCGGGGTGCCCGCCGGCTCGGCCTGCGCTGCGTGCGTGGGCTGGCGGCCGGCGACGTGACCCGGTTGGCCGCGCCGGGCAAGCCGGACCTGGCCATTACCGCCACCCCGGCGCGCCACGGCCCGCCGGTCTCCCGGCCGATCGTGGGCGACGTCATCGGGTTCGCCGTGCACCGGCCCGACCAACGGACGGTTCGGCTATGGGTCACCGGTGACACCGTGCTGTACCGACGGTTGCGTCGGGCCGTGTTTGAGATGGATATCGATGTGATGCTCGTGCATGTAGGGGGTGTCCGGTTCCCGATCAGCGGGCCCGTGCGGTACACGATGACGGGGCGCGCCGCCGTCGATCTGGTCGCCGCCGTACGGCCGCGGGTGGCCGTTCCGGTGCACTACGAGGGGTGGTCCCACTTCGCCGATGGCCGGGCCGCCGTCGAGCAGGCGCTCGCGGCCGCGCCCGACGACGTCCGACGCCGGGTCCGTTGGCTGCCCATCGGGACCCGGCAGAGCGTGTGACCGCGCCCGGTCGCGTACCGCCGGCTCGACCTGGGTGCGCTTGACCCGGCCGTGCTTGAGTTGACCGTTCTCGATTTGACCAAGCACGATTCAATTGTGCTCGAATTCAGCGCGCACGGGCCGGGTGTCGCCGGCGGTTTGCCCGGTCGGCCGGGTCTGGGCTGGCCAGCGCGGCGATCCGGTCGCGGTGCTTGGTCATCCACGGGGTGATCGCCTCGGCCGGCATGGGCCGGGCGAAGAGGTAGCCCTGGCCGTACCGGCAGCCCACCTGGGCGGCGAGATCTCGTTCCTGCGGGGTCTCGACCCCTTCGGCGATGACCTCCAGTTCGAGGATCCGGGTGAGCTGCACGATTCCCTCGACGAGGTCGCGCTGGGTGCGGCTCGCCGTCATGGACGCGACGAACTGACGATCGAGCTTGATGCGGTCGACCGGGACCCGGCCGAGATAGCTGAGGGCCGAGTAGCCGGTGCCGAAGTCGTCGATCGCGATCTGTATCCCCATGCCCCGCAACCGCTGCAGGTCGCCCCACACCGCCTCGTCGCTGAGCACAGCGCCCTCGGTGATTTCGAGGTGGAGCCGCGACGCCGGTAGACCGTTCGTGGCGAGCTTGCGCTGAATGCCCTCGAAGAAGTCGGGTGTGCCGAACTGGATCGGCGATACATTGACGGCTATAAAAGGCGGTTCCGAGGCCATAGAGTCCCATTCACGGGCGTCGCGGATCGCGGTCGACAGGGCCCAGTCGCCGATGGGAATGATGAGTCGCGACTCCTCGGCGACATCGATGAACGCGGTGGGCGAGAGTCGACCGTACGTGGGATGCTGCCAGCGGAGCAGGGCTTCGAAGCCGGCCACGATCCCGGTCTGCAGGTCGACGACCGGCTGGTAGAGCAGCGTGAGTTCGCGGTCCGCCAAGGCATTCTTCAGGGCTGACCGCAGTTCCAGCCGTTCGATGACGTTGCTGCGGGCGGTGGGCTCGTAGAGGTGCCATCGACCCCGCCCCTCGTCCCGGGCGATGAGAAACGCGAGCTCGGCCTGGCGGGCCAGTTCCTGCGCGGTCTTCGCTTCGGCGGTGGTCGCCACGCCGGCCGTGGCCGTGCACGAGATGACGATGTGGTTGACCTCGATCGGCCAGGCCACCGCCTCGAGCAGGCGGCCGGCGATGGCCTCGGCGTCGGACGGCCGGTCGATGTCGGCGACCAGGGCGAAGCGGTCGCCCGCAACCCGCCCGACCAGGCCGGGCGGCGGCAGTGATTCGGCCAGGCGCCCGGCGACGGTCCGCAGCACCGCGTCCCCGACGTCGAGACCGTACTGTGCGTTAATCAACTTGAAGTCGTCTATGTCAAGGGTGATCATGCAGACCAGCGCGTCCCGGTGGGTTTCGAGCTCCTGCCGGACCCTTTCCCGGACGAGCAGACCGCTCACGAGTCCGGTCAGGGGGTCGCGGGACGCCCGCTCGGTCAGCTCCCGTTCGAGTTGGCGCTGCTCGGTGACGTCGCGGATGGTGACCAGCAGCCCGCGGACCGACGGCTCGGTGCTGGTGACCTGACGACAGGCGACGTCGAGTTCGGCCGGCGGACCGTCGGGGCGGGGAAGAAGCCAGGTCGCCGTGTCCACGCCCTCAGCCGGTTCGACCATCACGTCGGCCGGTGGCGGGACAGTCTCCGGCAAGTGTCTCACCGCGGCCACCCGCCCGCGGTCGGGCGGCGTCTCCCGCTCCCGTGCGCGTTCGAGCAGTTCCGTGGCGGCGGCGCGGGTCGCTTCCCCGACCAGGTCCGGCAGCCTCGCCCCCACCACGTCACGCGTGTCGAACAGCGGGCCCGCGGACGGGCTGGCCAGCACGATCCGGTTCTCGTCGTCGACGAGCAGGATGACGTCCCCGCTGGTCTGCGCCACGGCGTTGATGTACTCCTCGATCGTCCGCCGGACGAGTTCGCCGCGGAGCCGGATCCGTTCCAGGACCAGGCACGCCTGAGTGGCCAGGACGTCGACGCGGGGCCAGACCCGGTCGATGGCGGACCGGGTGCCCTGCAGGTAGAGGCTCAACAGGCCCGTCCCGTTGTTCTGACAGATGGGATAGGCCAGGGCGGGACCGCTGGTGAGCCGCCCCAGGACGGCCGCAGGTGGAGGGTCGACGACCGCGACCATCCGCAGCGGAGCATCGGGCGGGGCCGGCGACACGTAATCGGTGGCGGCGCGTAGGCCGACCGTCGTCCGTCCCGTGCCCAGCAGCGGCACGCTCGTCTCGAGCGTCGCCATGACGGCGCCGACGTCGGTGGCCGCCGCGACGTCGGCCACCGCCCGGCGGAGGGCCTGCTCGCCCCCGACCTGGTTGCGCAGGTTCACGGCGACGCCGACGAGCTGGGCCAGCACCAGAGCCAGCATGGCGGCCGACGCGGTGGCGACCAGGGGTTCGTACCACGGTCGGGTTTCCTGGAACGTGGACAACATCAGCAGGGTGACCGGCAGGACGGCGGCCACGGCCAGCAGACCAAGCCGGAGGGGGACCGAGCGCTGGTACGGGTGACCGGGCTGACCGAGGTCCCTCATGGTGGGCAGTAGCGCGGCCAGTCCCCAGGTACCCGCGAAGATCAGCCAACCCAGCCCGGTGGTGGTGGCGGCCACGAGCATCCCGCGTACGGTCGCCAGGCTGAACAGCAGGTCAGAGGCGAGCAGGCCGACGATGCCCACAGCCAGCAGTCCCAGGGGCCCGTTCCACCGCTGGGACGTGACGAGGTGAATGGTGGCGGCGAGCAGCACCACGTCCCGGGCCACGAAGAAGATTCGGGCCCCGGCCTGGATGGCGGGCAGGTCCGGCGTCACCGCGAAGGGGACGGCGACCAGCACGCCCACCAGCAGGCCCGTGCCGAGGACCAGGATGGCCACGTCCACCACGGCGGTGAGGTCGCGGCGAGCGCGCCGGGCCAGGCCCACGACACCGACGATCAGGACGACCGACATCACGGCCAGCAGGCCGTAGAGGGCCGGGCTGGCCGGTTGGTACACCATCAGCGGTTGGGGCAGCAGCCAGGTGGTGACCTGTCCCACCGTGCTCAGTAGGAGAGCGGTCACCAGGCAGTACCACGGCCATCGGCGGACCGGCCGGTGCCGGCGGACGCCGTAGCCCATCGCAACCGAGCCGGTCAGGCCGGCCAGGCCGATCATGAACGGCTGCAACGGGCGAGCGGTCGCGGCAACGGCGGCCAGCACCACCATCCAGGCCCCGTACGCGACCACGACCCGCTGCAACGGCATCAGGACCCCCGTACCTTGCCGTGTTACGGTCACTGTACCGAGCGTGCTGATAGCCTCGCGGAGAGTAGCCGCGATGCCCCCGCGGCGCCCCGATCGGGACTCGCGGGGTCGATGACGGGTGCCCGACCGCACGGTTTGCGCGATCGCGGCCGACTGTGACTCCACTGTGGATAGTCGTCGCCGGTCGGCGTATGGACGTGGTCGGCGGTGGGCATCGAGCGCTCCGACGCCCCGGCCGGGCCGGGGCCGACCCACCCGGTTTTGTCGACAGGGCGTCTGTATGATGGCGACGCCGTGTCGGCAACCCGAGGGGATCACAGCCATGTGGCAGTTCGTGGGGAATCTCGTCGCCCGGTCGCGCCTTCGGGCGCTGCTCGTGGTGGTCGTCTGGGTGCTGCTGGCGGGCATCGTCCCGCAGATCGCCCCGGCGGTGGATGACGTCAAGGAGGACGGCGGAACGAACGTGCCGGTCCCCGGGTCACAGTCCGAGGCCGCCCGGGACCTGCTGCTGCAGAGCTTCCCCGACCAGCAGGGCGTCCCGGCCATCATCGTGGTCCACGACCCGGACGGTCTGGACGCCGCCAGCGAGGCCGAGGTGGCGCGCATCACCGAAGCCCTGACCGGTCCCAATCGTCCGGCTCATGTGGACGGTGTGGTGAGCACGGCCACAGTCCCGCAGGCCCGGGCCACCCTCGTCTCGCCGGACGGGACGACCTCGATGATCCTGGTCTCCATCACGGGCGTGCCGAGCACGGACGAGCGGTTCGCCGAGACCGTCCGGCAGATCCGCGACATCACCGGAACCGGCACCGACAGTATTGAGATTCGTCTTACCGGACCGGCTGGGATCGCCACCGACACCGTGGAGATCTTCCGCAACGCCGACCTGGTGCTGCTCTTGTTCACGGTGCTGCTGGTGCTCGTGATCCTGCTGGTGGTCTACCGGTCCCCGCTGCTTGCGCTGATCCCGCTCGTGGGGGTGGGCATCGCCATGCAGCTCACGAACGCCATCGGCGCCGCCCTGGCCAAGGCGGGCGTCATCGCCATCGACTCCCAGGCCGCGTCCATCATGACCGTGCTGCTGTTCGGGGCCGGTACCGACTACGCGCTGTTCCTGCTGATGCGCTTCCGTGAAGAGCTCGCGGACACGCCGGATCGGTTCGCGGCGATGCGGGCCAGCCTGAGCAAGGTGGGCGGCGCGATCCTCTCGGCTGGCGGCACGGTCGTGCTGGCCCTGCTCACGCTCCTGCTCGCGGTGGTGCCGAGCACCCGCGAGTTCGGCCCGTTCCTCGCCCTCAGCGTCGTCATCATGCTGCTGGTCGGCCTCACGTTCGTGCCCGCCATGGTGACGTTGCTCGGCCGGGCCGCCTTCTGGCCCATGAAGCGGCTGCACCGCGACCCCGGCGAGCGGTCGTTCTGGGGCCGGATCGCCACCGCCGTGGGGCGCCGGCCGGCCATGCTCGCCGTGGCGAGCGTGGTGCTGCTGGGGGCGCTGGCCACGGGTGTGTTGGGCTACCGGCCGAACGCCAACCTGATCAGCGACCTGCGCGGCGAGACCGACTCGCAGCGCGGCCAGCAGATTCTCGAGCAGGCGTTCCCGCCGGGCGAGCTGGCCCCGACCACGGTTCTGGTCCAGGCCGACGATCCCCGCTCGGCCGCCGAGGTCGTCGCGAACGCGATTCGCGACATCGATGGAGTGGAACGGGTCGAGGCTCCGGTCGTCGCCCCGTCCGGCGACGTGGCCCGGCTGCGCGTGGTGTACGCCGACGACCCCTACGGCACGCCCGCGCTGGAGCGCACGGCCGAGATTCGCGAGGTCGCCGCGCAGGCCCTGCCCGACGGGACGGTGCTGGTGGGCGGCGAGAGCGCGAACGCGTTGGACAACCGGCGTGGGGACATCCGGGACTTCACGATCATCACGATCGCCATGGCCGTGCTGATCCTCGCGGTGCTGACGCTGCTGCTGCGGGCGCTGGTGGCGCCGTTCGTCCTCCTGGCGACCACGGCGCTGTCGCTGCTGGCCGCGCTCGGCGTCACGGTCTTGACCTGGGTGACCTTCGGTGGTCAGGCCGGGACCAACAACCGGGTGCTGCTCTACTCGCTGATCTTCCTGGTCGCCCTGGGGATCGACTACAACATCCTGCTGGCCAGCCGCATCCGGGAGGAGATGGACAGCCACGGCTTCGCCGATGGCGTGCGGGTCGCGCTGACACGCACCGGTGGCGTCATCACCTCGGCCGGGCTGATTCTCGCCGGCACGTTCGCCGTGCTGATGACCCAGCCGCTGAACTCCTTGCTGCAGTTCGGGTTTGCGATGGCGGTCGGCCTCCTGCTCGACACGTTCGTCATCCGCGGGCTGTTGGTGCCGTCGCTGTTCCTCCTGATCGGCCCGCGCGTGTGGTTTCCCCGTCGGCTGGGTCGGTCGGCCGAACCCGCCGCGGTCGAAGGCTGACGAGGGACGGCCGAACCGGATCGGTCGTGGCTAGCATCGGCGTATGCCAAAGATCGCCGCTCCGACGGTCGCCGAGCATCGCGCCCGGCAGCGCGACCTGCTCGTGTCGGCGGCGCGGGATCTGTTGCTGGATGGTGGGTACCCGGCGCTGACCTTCAGCGCGCTCGCCGCTCGTACCGGGCTGGCGAGGCCGACCATCTACACCTACTTCGGCTCCAAGGACGACCTGGTGGTCGCGCTGTGTGAGGCCGAGTTCCCGCTCGTCGCCGCCGAGATCGAGCGGGCCGTCGAACGGGCCACGACGCCGCGGGACCAGATCGCCGCCTTCGTCCGCGCACAGCTGCGGGTCGCCCAGCAACGCCGCTACCGGATCGTGCACGCGCTGGCGAGCGCGCCGTTGGCCGACGAGGCGCGGCAGCGGATCATGGCGTTGCACCGGGAACTGGTGCCCAGCGCCGTACCCCTTTTCGTACGCGCCGGTCATCCGCGGCCGGCGTTGGCGGCGGCGTTGCTGCAGGGCCTGATCAACGCGGCCGTGGCCGCCCTCGACGCGGGCGAGCCACCCCGCCGCGTCATGGAGTTGACGGTCCGGGCCGTGCTCGACGGCCTCGCCGACGGCGTGGGGGCCACCGCCGGGCCGGCCGACGACGGATCTACGCCCAGGCCGGTCACGCCCACGAAGTGAGATCCACCGGGTGACGAGCCTGCCCCGGCCGAGTCCACGCGTGGGCGCGGATCAGCCGAACGCGGCCTCGTAGCGGCGCTTGACCTCCTCGGCCACCGACTGGTCGGGCAGTCCGCTGAAGCAGAGCTCCTCGTACTCGTCGGGCATCAGTGCGCGCACGCGTTCCTGGTAGTCGGCTCCGGGTGGCACGACCTGAACGACGGGCGGGTCGGTCAGGCGCACCACGATGGGGCCGTCCGCCCGGCTGGACTGCAGGTACGGCAGGCCGCGGCGGCCGACGGCGCAGAAGTAGTAGCCATAGACCGTCTCGACGTCTTCGATGACGGTGGCCGACGCGGGCTCGACGCCGAAGACGGCCACCCCACAGAAGATGCGGTCGTCGTCCCCGACCTCGTGGCCGTGGTCGTGGTGCTCGGCCGGGCTCACCTGTTCCAAGGCGCGGGCGGCCCGCTCGGCGGCAGCCGCCTCGAGGGTCGGCGGACCCGACGCTTGCGATGAGCGGTCCAGGAGACGGGGGACGAGCAGCACGAGTAGGAGCACGACGGCGGCGACCTCTGGTATCAGCCACCACAGGCGCCGACGCTTTCGACGGTCCCACGGCGTGGTGGCCCCATCGGGCGTTGACACATCCAGATCCTATCACCGTGACTGTTGTCGAATCTATAGTTGGGTTCGCCTGAATCGACGCGACGCCCGGGCGGTGCGGCTGCGCGATCATGAACACAGACCTAAATATCGGTACTCGATGTTGCGTGCCCTATCCGGACGTGTTCCAATGTTGGCTGGGGTCTCCAGGACCGGGTGCGAGGACGCCGGTTCTGGCCACGCCCGGTAACCCCCGCCAGGCGAGGACCGCAGCTCGCCGACTGAGCGCGCCTGTCGGCGCCTGCAACCCCACCGTCACCGTCCCATTGCCACGGAGGGGAAACAGATCGTGAGTATCAGACGCAGGCTGGCGGTGTACGCCGCTGCCCTGGTGGCGGCGGCCGGGGTCGCGGCCCTGGCCGTCCAGGCTCCGGCCCAAGCCCACGGCGCGCCGCTGGTGCCCGGTAGCCGGACCTGGCTGTGCTACCTGGACGGCCTTACACCGCAGGGCAACATCGTGCCGAAGAACCCGGCGTGTGCGGCCGCCGTGGCTCAGAGCGGCACCAACTCGCTGTACAACTGGTTCGGCGTGCTCCGCTCGGACGCCAACGGGCGGACCGTGGGCTACATCCCGGACGGCAACCTGTGCAGCGGCGCCAACCCGTCGTTCCTGGGCTTCGACCTGGCTCGTAACGACTGGCCGGTCACCCACCTGACCGCGGGGGCGCCCATCCAGATCCGTTACAACAACTGGGCCCACCACCCGGGAACGTTCTACGTCTACGTCACCAAGGACAGCTGGAGCCCGACGCGGCCGCTGGCCTGGAGTGACCTGGAGGAGCAGCCGTTCAGCGTGGTCACCAACCCGCCGTCGATCGGCGGCCCCGGCAGCAACGACGGCTACTACTACTGGAACGCCACGCTGCCGGCGAACAAGAGCGGCCGGCACATCATTTACATGCGTTGGGTCCGCTCGGACAGCGCGGAGAACTTCTTCAGCTGCTCCGACGTGGTCTTCGACGGCGGCAACGGCGAGGTGACCGGCATCGGTGAGACCGACCCGGGTGAGCCCGGTGAGCCCGGTGAGCCGGGTGAGCCGGGTGAGCCGGGTGAGCCGGGTGAGCCGGGCGGTGAGTGCACCGTGAGCGTTACGGTCACCAACTCGTGGCCGGGTGGTTTCCAGGGCGAGGCCACCGTGCAGGCCGGGTCGTCGGGCGTCAACGGATGGACGGTCACCCTGACCAACCCGTCCGGCCAGAGCATCTCGCAAGTGTGGAACGGCAACGTGATCTCGAACAACGGCGGCACGGTCCAAGTCCGCAATGCGGACTGGAACGGGTCGCTACCGCCCAACGGGTCGACCACATTCGGGTTCCTCGGTAGCGGATCCGGTACGCCGTCCGCACCCAGCGGTACCTGCACCAGTCCGTAGTAGTCAGACATGACCATCCGGTCCGGTGCCTGCGCGCGGCACCGGACCGGATGTCCACTCTGGACTGCAAAGCCCAGGACTGCGAAACATCAGACGCGAATCACCGGACGCCAAGTCGTCGGGCCGGCCGCAACCGTCCGTACGGCGGCGATGTGGGCCCCGGTGACGGGGTGACCACATCCGAGCCGGGTGGCCGTGCGGGCGTACGCGGGCGCAGGGCGTACGGCCTGGACAGCAACAGCAACCGTCTCCTCACCTAGCGGTTGGCTCGTCCCGGGGCCCGCTCGCCGGCCCGCGCTCTCAGCCCGCCGCCCTCTTGATGAGGGCGGCGATTCGCTTCTCGTCGTCGGCCGTCAGTGTGGTCAACGCGAAGGCGGTCGGCCACATCGTGCCCTCGTCGAGGTGGGCGCTGTCGTTGAAGCCGAGCGTCGCGTACCGCGTATTGAACTTGCTCGCGGCCTGGAAGAAGCAGACGACCTTGCCGTCCCGGGCGTACGCCGGCATCCCGTACCAGGTCTTCGGAACCAGCTCGGGCGCATTGGCCTTGACGATGGCGTGAATCCGCTCGGCCAGAACCCGATCGCGTTCCGGCATCTCGGCGATCTTGGTGAGGACGTCGCTCTCCCCGTCCTGCTTGGCCCGCGAGCCACGGCGTGCCGCCTTCAGCTCCTGGGCGCGCTCCTTCATGGCCGCCCGTTCCTCGGCGGTGAAGCCGTCGGCCGGGGCATCGGCGGCCTTCCGGGCTGACTTCGCCTTGGTCTCTGGCATCGTTCACCCCTGCTCAGGTTCGTCCCTGTCTGGGTCGGGTGGGGACGATCATCATGCTAGGGGCCGGGCCCCGCGGACGGCTTCTCCAATCCTGATCGGTTCGCCCGGGCCGGCGGCGGGCGAATACCCCCCGGGGGTGTCGGTAGGCTGGTGGTCATGACGACGCACGCTCACGGCCATCCGGCGCCCACCTCCACCGGCCCGACGCGGGGCTACAGCGCGACCAAGGACCAGTTGCTGGCCCGGATCCGGCGCATCGAGGGCCAGGTCCGTGGCATCGCGAAGATGGTCGAGGACGATCGGTACTGCATTGACGTCCTGACCCAGATCGCGGCTATCCAGGCCGCGCTCGACAAGGTGGGCCTGGGGTTGCTGGACGGCCACGCCCGCCACTGCATGCGTCAGGGCGTGACCGAGGGGCGGGCGGACGAGATGACCACCGAGATGATGGCCGCCGTGGGTCGTCTGATGAAGCGCGGCTGACCGGGGTTCGAGTTGTCGGATGAACCCCCCGGGGGTATGGTGTCGTCCGGGAGCGAGGATACCCACCTGGGGTATCGTGAGGAGGCGGAGATGGAGACCGTCTACACGGTCAAGGGGATGACCTGCGGCCATTGCGTCAACGCGGTCACGGAAGAGATCGGCAAGCTTGCCGGGGTGTCGGGGGTCACAGTCGACCTCGCCAGCGGGGCCGTCACCGTCACCAGCGAGGCCCCGCTCGATCGGCAGGTCGTCGCCGCCGCGGTCGAGGAAGCCGGCTACGAGCTCGTGTCATGACCGTCCCGCTCAGGCTGGGCCTGTTCGTGCTCGGCCTGGTGGCGGTCTTCGCGGTGTCGTTCGGCGTCGGTCGGCTGACCGGCCCCGCCGCACCGGCCGACACGGGTCACGAGATGCGCCCGGGCCCGGCGGCCACGAGTGACGGTGGACACATTGGCGAGGACGGCGTGCCGGAGGAGAGCGATGAGCACCGATAGCGCCGGGCTGGTTCGGGCGACGCGCCAGATCGAGCTGGCTATCGGCGGCATGACTTGCGCCTCCTGCGCCGCGCGAATTGAGAAGAAGCTCAACCGGATCGACGGGGTCACGGCCACGGTCAACTACGCCACGGAGAAGGCCTCGGTGACCTATCCGGAGACGGTCAGCGTCGAGGACCTCATCGCCACCGTCGAGGCCACCGGCTACACGGCGACCGTTCCGGTCGCACAGCCCGACGATGAGGCGGGCGAGTCCGACGCCGACCACGAATTGGCGGGCCTGCGCCGCCGTCTGTGGATCTCAGCACTGCTGGCCGCCCCGGTCGTCGTTCTCGCCATGGTGCCCGCCTGGCAGTTCACCTACTGGCAGTGGCTGTCGCTCACGCTCGCCGCCCCCGTGGTCGTCTACGGGGGCGCGCCGTTCCACCGGGCCGCCTGGACCAACCTGCGGCACGGTGCCGCGACCATGGACACCCTGATCTCGATGGGTACGCTCGCGGCCTTCGCCTGGTCGCTGTGGGCGCTGTTCTTCGGCACCGCCGGAGTACCGGGCACGACCCACGGCTTCACCCTGTCCATCGCCCGCCAGGACGGCATGGACAGCATCTACCTCGAGGTCGCCGCGGCCGTCACGGTGTTCATCCTCGCCGGCCGATACTTCGAGGCGCGGGCCAAGCGCCGGGCCGGGGCCGCGTTGCGCGCGCTGCTCGAACTCGGAGCCAAGGACGTCAGCGTGCTCCGCGACGGTCGCGAGCAACGCATTCCCATCGACCAGCTCGCGGTCGGTGACCTGTTCGTGGTTCGGCCCGGCGAGAAGATCGCCACCGACGGAACGGTGCAGGAAGGGGCGTCGGCGGTTGACGTCTCCATGCTCACCGGCGAATCCGTGCCCGTCGAGGTCGGCGTGGGGGACACCGTGGTCGGCGCGACGGTCAACGTAGGCGGCCGCCTGGTCGTGCGCGCCGAACGGGTCGGCACCGACACGCAGCTGGCCCAGATGGCCCGTCTCGTCGAGCAGGCCCAGACCGGCAAGGCGGCGGTGCAGCGCCTGGCCGACCGCATCTCGGCCGTCTTCGTACCCATCGTCATCGGTCTCGCCGTGGCCACCCTCGGCTTCTGGCTCGGCACCGGCGCCGGCCCGGCCGCCGCCTTCACCGCGGCCGTCGCCGTGCTCATCATCGCCTGCCCGTGTGCGCTCGGACTGGCCACGCCCACCGCGTTGCTGGTCGGTACCGGTCGCGGCGCCCAGCTCGGCATCCTCATCAAGGGTCCGGAGGTCCTGGAGTCCACCCGACGCATCGACACCGTGCTGCTCGACAAGACCGGCACCGTCACCAGTGGACAGATGGCTCTGGTCGATGTCGTCACCGATGTGGGCACCGACCGGGCGACCGCGCTGCGGCTCGTGGGCGCCGCCGAGGCCGCCTCCGAGCACCCCATTGCACAGGCCGTCGCCGACGGCGCCCGGGCCGAGCTCGGCGACCTGCCTCCCGTGACCGAGTTCGCCAGTACGCAGGGCCTCGGCGTCACCGCGACCGTGGAGGGGACCCGCGTGGTGGTCGGCCGGGCCACCCTGCTCGCCCGCCACGGCCTGACCGTGCCGGCCGAACTCGACCAGGCCCGCCAGGCGGCCGAGGACGCCGGCCGGACCGCCATCCTGGCCGGGTGGAACGGCAGCGCCCGTGCCGTGTTCTCGGTGGCGGACGTCGTGAAGGCGACCAGCGCCGCCGCCGTGGCCGAGCTGCGCGCGCTCGGGCTCACGCCAATCCTGCTGACCGGCGACAACGCTACCGTCGCCCGGGCCATCGCCGTCCAGGTCGGGATCGACCAGGTGATTGCCGAGGTCCTGCCGGCCGGCAAGGTCGATGTCGTCAAGGACCTGCAGCGGCAGGGCCGGGTCGTGGCCATGGTCGGCGACGGCGTCAACGACGCCGCCGCGCTCGCCCAAGCCGACCTCGGCCTGGCCATCGGCACCGGCGCCGACGCCGCCATCGAGGCGGCGGACCTCACGCTGGTGCGCGGCGACCTGCGCGCCGTCGCCGACGCCATCCGCCTGTCCCGTCGGACCCTCGCCACCATCAAGGGCAACCTGTTCTGGGCCTTCGCCTACAACGTCGCCGCCCTGCCCGTGGCCGCGGCCGGCCTGCTCAACCCGATGATCGCTGGCGCGGCCATGGCCCTGTCGTCGGTCTTCGTCGTCAGCAACAGCCTGAGGCTGCGGCGGTTCCGGTCGATCACCGCGACTGCCTGACCCCGGTCGCCCTCGCCCGGTGGCTCAGGGCCGGGCAAAGTGGAGGAGGGTAGGCGAACCTAACAAGCAGGGTGTTCGGTGGGTTGGCCCCTCGGGACCGGGGTACGAGTACCCGTGGGGAGAGGAGTCCGCCATGACGAACATCCAGCAACCCGAGATGCGCCGCAGCCGACGGACGCCGCTGGTCCAGGACAGCAAGGGGCCGCGCTCCGGCGGGAGTGCTCGGTCGAGCAAGGAGCGCCGGCGCGTGCCGGCCGGGCAGGCGTCGCCGTACGAGCCCGACCGTCGACGGACCCAGGGATCGGCCGAGCCCACCGGGCGGCCGGCCGAGGGCGACTAGCCCGCGTCGACGGCGTTGGCGGATTGCCCGGCTGCCGCCGGGGCGCCCGGGCCTGCAGACGGACTTGCCGGGCCGTCGATTACGGGGCTGCCGATGGAACTCGCGCGCCGGCCACTGGGGGTTCTACGAGTGGGAAACGAGCCTTGACTTTGCGCGCGCTCGAAGTCCTAACGTCGCGCGCATGCAGTATCGATTCCTTGGTCGCACCGGGCTGCAGGTCAGCGAGCTGTGCCTGGGCACAATGTCGTTCGGCAGTTGGACCGACGAGCCAACGGCCCACCGCATGCTCGACCTCTTCGTCGACCGCGGGGGCAACTTCATCGACACGGCCGACGTCTATGGCGCAGGTGCGTCGGAGGAGGTCATCGGCCGCTGGCTGCGCGGGCGCCGTCGCGACGACCTGGTCATCGCGACCAAGGCGTACGGCGACATGGGCCCGGGCCCCAACGACGGCGGCGCCGGCCGGAAGCACCTGCTGTCGGCGGTCGAGGCCAGCCTGCGCCGACTCCGCACCGACTATATTGACCTATATCAGATACATGTCTTCGACGACGGCACCCCGCTCGAGGAGACGCTGTCCACTCTCGATGCTCTGGTGCGGTCAGGCAAGGTGCGGTACGTCGGGGCCAGCAACTTCGCCGGCTGGCAACTGCAGAAGGCGTTGGACCTGGCGCGTCAGCACGGCTGGGAGCCGTTCTGCGCCCTGCAGCCGCTGTACAACCTGCTCGACCGGGAGGCCGAGTGGGACCTGCTGCCCATCTGCCGCGCCGAAGGCCTCGGTGTCCTCGCGTGGAGCCCGCTGCGGGGCGGCTGGCTGTCGGGGCGCTACCGCCGAGGCATGACCGCTCCGGAATCGGGCAGCCGGATCGACACCGACCCCGAGGCCAAGGGCTGGCCCGAGGCGTGGGCGACGTACGCCACCGAACGGACGTGGCAGATCATCGATGCCCTGTTCGAGGTGGCCGAGAAGACCGGCCGTACCCCGGCCCAGGTGGCCCTGCGCTGGGTCATGCACACCCCGCCCGGGGTCATCCCGATCGTCGGGGCCCGCACGGTCGAGCAGCTCGCGGACAACCTCGGGGCGGCTGACGCGCCGCTGGCCGAGGAGCACGTGGCCCGGCTCACCGCGGTGAGCGACCGTCCGCTGCCCTACCCATTCGGCCTGCTGCAGCGGTTCCGTCGCCGCGGGTAACGGGGGCGGGCCGGGCCAGGGAGGTCGCGGGCGCACCGGTCCAGGACGGGCCGCGGCCGTCCGGTGGGGTTCCCCGGAGGGGGGGCCGGGGAACCCCACCGGGATGCCGTTACGACGCGCTGCAGGTCAGCGTCGGTACCTCGTTGGTGGAGTTCCACGTTCCGAGGAAGCCGAACGTCGTGCTGGCGTTTGGTCCGAGTGATCCGTTGTACGGCGCGTTCCGGACCGTGATGGACGATCCGTTACTGCTCAGGTCACCGTTCCAGAGCTGGGTGATCGTCTGTCCATTGGTGAAGGTCCAGTTCACCGTCCATTGTGAAATGGCCGTGCTGCCCGCCTGCACCGTGACCTCGGCCTGGAAGCCGCCCGGGTACTGGTTGACGACGGCGTACGTCGCCGTGCAGCTGCCCGGCGGGTTCGACGTCGGCCCGCCGCTCGTGGGCCCGCCGCTCGTCGGTCCGCTGCTCGTCGGTCCGCTGCTCGTCGGTCCGGTCGGGGATCCGGTCGGCGGCACGAGGTGCGGCTGCAGGATTGCGTACTTCTGCTGGTTGATGGAGTACCAGTCGTCGAGCGCGATCCCACCGGTGTCGCCCGAGTTCGGGTTCCACGACCAGTACGTGAACGACATCCCGTTCTCGGTCAGGTAGTTCATCAGCGTGGTGAGCCACTGCACGTCGAGCGGGTTGGCCAGCGTGCTGCCGAACTCGCCCAGCAGGATCGGGGCCACGTTCTGCTTGGCGATCTTGCCCCAGAAGTGGTCCCAGACGGCGGGCAGGTTGTTGGGGAAGTCCGGGTCGTTGAACCACGGCTGACGGTCGTACACCGAGATGGCGTAGTCGTGCGGGGCGTAGACGAGACGGTTGGGCACGTTGAGCCGAACCGGCTGCTCGATGGCCTGGGACAGGTTGCCGCCCCACCAGTCGCAGTTCTGCCACGGGTCGGGCACGTTGTCCCACGCGTTCGGGTTGCCGCCGGAGAGGCAGCTCACGCCCTCCACGAAGATGAGCCAGTTGGGGTTGACTTCGAGGATCGCGTTGCCGATCCGCTCGGCGGCCAGCCGCCAGTCACGGGCGGGGTCGCCGCAGCCCCAGCAGGCGCCCGTGCCGTTGGGGTCCGTACCCTCGGCGTGCGGCTCGTTGAACAGGTCGGCCCCGATCACCGTGGTGTTGCCCGCGTACCGCTGGGCCAGCATCTGCCAGTCGGCGATCATGCTCGCCTCGGACACGGTCGGGGTGTACCACAGCGCGGTCTGGCCAGCGGCCGTCGGCCGGTGCCGGTCCAGGATGACGCGCATGCCCTTGCTGCCGGCGTACTCGATGACCTTGTCGAGGATCTCCAGCGGGTGGAGGCCGATCAGATCGGGGTTGGTCCACGTGTTGATGCTCGTGGCCGTCGCCCCCGGCCGCAGCGCGTCACCGGAGTACGGGATGCGCAGCGTGTTGAAGCCGAGCTCGGCCATCCGGTCGATCTGCCCCCGCCACGTGGCCGGTGGGCTGGCCCACAACCCGTGGAAGGTCCGGTTGTCGGTCTCCATGCCGAACCAGTTGATGCCGGTGAGGCGGACGGTCGCCCCGGTCGCATCGACGATTCGGTTGCCGTCGGTGCGCAGGTAGCCGGTGCCGGTCCCGGCGGCCGTGGCCGGCGCCGCGCTGATCGTGATGGCAATGAGGACGGTAGCCGCCGCCGTGATCGCCGCCGCGATCGCCCCGATGAGGCGGCGTGGCCTGATGTGCCGAAGAGAGTTGGCTGATTGATGAGGATTGGTGGCGAGAGGAGGGTTGGAGGTCATGCGTGATCTCCGTTCCGGGCGCAATGAAGCGGCGCGGCAGCGCTACCGCGCCGGTGGACGGTCGCGGAGTTCCGTGCCCGGGACGGGGGTTATCCCAGTGGCATCCCCACGTACGGGATGCAGAGTACGCAATCGATCTGGTCTTTGTCGATAGCCATCCACCACCGAAACCCGGCCACCGCCGTCGCCCGTCCACCGCCCGGCGGGGGCGGGATCACGCGTCCCAGTAGACCTCGACGCGCCAGCCGTCGGGGTCGAGGCACTTGAACGACACGTGCTCCGGCTCGTCGTAGCGCTCGACCACCGGTACGCCCGCGGCCTCGAGAGCCGCCAGCTTCTCCCGCACGGCCTCCGGACCGGGCATCGCGAAGCCGAAGTGCAGGAAGTACGGGAACGGGTCCGGCGGCTCACCCGGGTGCAGGGCAAGGTCGAAGCCGTCCTCGTTGCGGACGATGATGGTGCCGTCGTCGAACCGCTGGGCCGTGGCCGGGTCGAAGCCGAAGTGCCGGTGGTAGAAGTCGAGGCTACGCTGCTGGTCACGGACCGGCAGGCCGAGGTGAGACAGTCGCATGTGAACTAGTTTCACCAGTCACGGGCCCGGGCGGGCAACTGATAATCGGAGACCGGCCGTCCGCGTCCGGCCCGGCCGGTCAGGCGGTGGTCCGGTCCAGGGTGTCGCAGACGTACTGCCAGGCGGGTTCGGCGAGCCGGTCGGACAGGACGGTGAAGAGCTCGACGCTGTGGCGGCCGGGCCAGTCGGCCGGCAGCAGCTGCGGGGGCAGACCCGGATCGATGTAGGGAATCGTGCGCCACACGTCGATGCCGGCCACGTAGATCCGGAAGGCCTCGGCGGCCGAGGGTTGACGGTCGGGCAGCCGGGTACTCATCGCCGCGATGAAGTCCCGGTGGGCTGACTCGATGGCGGCCAGGTCCCACCACTGGGCCACCGCGTCTTCGATGCGGCCCGCGACCCGGGGGAGTTCGGTGCGGAACAGCGTGGCGTGGCGGCGGATGTTGAGCTCGTGCAGGATCTCCTCCACCTCGTCGGCGAGGTAGTCGGGGCAGATCCACAGGCCCGGGGCCACGATCCCGCAGCCGATCCAGTGCAGGCGTCGCCGTAGTTGATGGCGCACGGCCCGCTGCTGTTCCGGCAGCGAGAACGAGATGAGGCACCAGGGGTCGTCGATCGACATGGACCGGGGCGTGAAGATGCGCCGGTCCCCGCGCTGCAGCATGCGAACGGCCCCGGGGTGGACGGCGTAGCCCGGAACCCCGTCGCGGCGGACGCCCACGATGACGGCCCGCTTCTTCAGCCGGGCGATCGCGGTGCGAGTCAGGGGCGGCGCCGAGCCGACCTCCTCGGCCAGCCGGACCAGGGCGGCCGTCGCCATCCAGCCGCCGGCCCGGCGCAGGTAGAGACCGACGATGGTGAGCACCAGTGACGCGGCGCTGCCGGGACGGGACGTGACGTCGTCGGTCGCGATGATCGTGTCACCAGCGTCGGCGCCGTCAGCAGCGTCACCGATCCCGTCATCCGCCTCCGGGTCGCCCGCTTCGCTGATCACGGCCTTGGCTCTGCCCGTGGTCATGGCTCGGTGGTCATCGCAGGACGTTCCGCAGCTCCTCGCCGATGGCGCGCACCCCGACCTCCACCTCGGCGAACGTGGTGCTCAACGGCGACAGTCCGATCCGGATGCCGTCGGGCGCGCGGAAGTCCGGGATCACCCCGCGTTCCCACAGCCGGTCGATGATCTCCCGGAAGCGGGGATGGGCGACAGTGACGTGACTGCCCCGGGCCCGCTCGTTCGCCGGTGAGGCCAGGGTGGCGCCGAGCGGCAGGACGTACGCGCGCAGCAGCTCGTCGGTGAAGCGGGTCAGGGCGAGCGACTTCTCCCGAATGGCCGACAGGCCTGCGGCCTCGATGAGGTCGAGCATGGCCTCCATGGCGAGCATGGCGAAGATCGGGGGCGTGCCGCTGACGAACCGGCGGATGTCGTCGGCCGGCTCGTAGGCCTCCTTCATGGCGAACACGTCGGCCGCGCCCATCCACCCCCAGATCGGCTGACGCAGCTGTCGGTGCAGCGAGGCGTTGACATACGCGATCGCGGGCGACCCGGGTCCTCCGTTGAGGTACTTGTAGGAGCACCCCACGGCGAGGTCGACCCCGCACTCGTCGAGGCGCACGGGGAGGACACCGATGCTGTGGCACAGGTCCCACAGCATGTAGGCGCCCGCCTGGTGAGCCAGCTCGGTGATGGCCGCCATGTCGGCGATCGCACCCGAGCGGTACGCGACGTGGCTGAGCACGACCACGGCCGTCCGCTCCGACACCGCCTGGGCCACCTGGTCAGGTTGGACGCCGATGGTGCGGTCGGCGTGGATCCACCGGATCGTGAGCCCACGCTCGGCCGCGATGCCCTCGACCACGAACCGGTCGGTTGGGAAGTTGTCGTCGTCGATGACGATCTCGGTCCGATCCGGACGGTGGTCGACCGCGGCACGAATGAGCTTGTAGAGCAGCACGGTCGTGGAGTCGCCTACGAACGTCTGGCCCGGGGCCGCGCCGAGCAGGGACCGGCCGATCCGGTCGCCGAGGACGTACGGCTTGGCCATCCAGGATTCGTCCCAGCGTCGGATCAGGCGGGTGCCCCACTCGTACGTGGTGAAGTCGTGGACGCGGGCGGGGAACGACGCGAGGGGCCGACCGAGCGAGTTTCCGTCCAGGTAGGAGACGACTCCCGGGGCTCGGACGAAGCGGCCGGTGAAGTGGTGCAGCGGGTCGGCCCGGTCGAGCTCGGCCGCCCGCGCCGCGAGGTCGTGGTGATCCGGTGGGGTCATCGTCGCCGCCTATGCCTCCTCGACCGGGGAGCGCTCCTCCAGTTCGGTGCGGACAGCGTAGATCTCCGGGAAGAAGGTGAGATCCAGGGCCCGCCGGAGGAACGCCACTCCGCTCGAGCCGCCCGTGCCCTTCTTCGTGCCGATCGTGCGGGCGACGGTCCGCAAGTGGCGGAAGCGCCACATCTGGAAGTTGTCCTCCAGGTCCACCAGCTCCTCGCACGTCTCGTAGGCCCGCCAGTGCTGGTGCTCGTTGCGGTAGATGGCGGCGAAGACCGGGACCAGCTCGGGGGTGAAGACGTGGGCCTTGGTGACGTCGCGTTCCAGCACGGCGGCAGGCACGGGGTGACCGTGGCGGGCCAGGTACCGCAGGAACTCGTCGTAGAGGCTCGGCCGGTGCAGCTCCTCCAGCAGCATGGCGTGGTTGGCCGGCTCGGCCTCGAAGATCTTGAGCATCTTGGCGTTCTTGTTGCCCAGGGCGAACTCCACCGCCCGGTACTGGGCCGACTGGAAGCCGGATGCGTTGCCCAACGCGCCCCGGAACTGGACGTACTCGGTCGGCGTCAACGTGGCCAGCACCGACCACTGCTGGATCAGGGTCTCCTGAATGTGCTTGATGCGGGCCAGGCGCTTGAGGGCGGCCGCCAGGTCGTCCTCGGCGAGCAGGGTCCGGGCCGAGTCGAGCTCGTGGCGGATGAGCTTGAGCCACAGCTCGCTCGTTTGATGCATGATGATGAATAGCATCTCGTCGTGGTGCGGCGGCGTGCTCCGGGGATGCTGAGCACCGAGCACCTGGTCCAGCGCCAGATAGGCGCCGTAGCTCATCGTCGTCGACAGATCGGTGACGATGCCTGACTCGAGCGGCCTGGTGTTCTCCGCGATCGGCATGACGACCCTCCTCCGGCAGTGCGGACGACGGCCGGGCGGGATCGCGTCAGGCCTGTCGACTGGGCCTGCACTCGACAGGGCCTGATCCAGTCGACAGATCCGGGCCGGAACCCCGCGCGGCGGCCGTCGGCGCGCGGTGGCCGCGGTGTCGGGGGCACCGCGGCGGGTGCCGCTGAGTATTGCACTATCCTGCCGGTCGTCACAATAGCGTCATGCGTGGCCCGGACTGCCGGCGAGCAACCTGAGCAGCCGGATTGGTTCACGCGTGATCGCGGTGAGGCGGTCGTACGGTCTGACAACGCCGATTGCCTCACGGCGATCAAGGAGCGTGATCACTGTGAGGCAGTGATGCGTCGGCGCGGGCCCGGTCGCCTCACGGCGATCACGACCGGCCGGTGGGTCAGCGCAGCGCGGGCAGGCGGGCCCCGACCATGCCGGCCGCCAGGGTCGCCCCGTCGGACGGGTCGATGATGAGAAATGCACCGGTGCGTCGGATCCGGCCGTAGTCGTCGACGGGCAACGGTTCGGCCGTACGCAGGCTCGCCCGGCCGATCTCGTTGAGCGACAGCGACTCCGGTTCCGGCACGATCGTGAGGCTCTGCTCGTCGAACCGGGCCGACAGTTCGGTCACCATGGCCTGGGTCACCCGCGTTCCGTGCTTGACCAGCACCCGGGCTCCCGGGCGCAGCGGCCGGTCACCCAGCCAGGCCAGGGTGGCGTCGAACTCGTCGGTCACGGTCGGGGCCTCGGAAACCGCGGCGATCAGATCACCCCGGGCGATGTCGATGTCGTCGGCCAGGATGAGGGTCACCGACTGGCCCGCCTGGGCCTCGTCCAACTCGCCGTCGGGGGTGTCGATGCGGGATACGGTGGTGTGCACCCCGGCCGGCAGGACCACGATCTCGTCCCCGGGCCGGACCGTGCCGGCGGCGACCCGACCGGCGTAACCCCGGTAGTCCGGGAACTCAGCGGTGCGGGGGCGGATCACGTACTGCACCGGGAACCGGAACGGCATGTCATGCGGCTCCGGCTCGACCGGCACCGTCTCCAGGTGCTCGAGCAGCGTCGGGCCGGTGTACCACGGCGTACGGTCGGAGCGCTCGACCACGTTGTCCCCGTGCAGGGCCGACACCGGGATGACCCGTACCGCCTCGGGCGTGTAGCCCAGCCCGTGCACGTACGTGTCGAACTCCTTGGCGATGAGCGTGAAGGTCTCCTCGCTGTACCCGACCAGATCGATCTTGTTGACGGCCAGGACGAGGTGGGGCACGCCCAGCAGGGCCACCACGGCCGCGTGCCGACGGGTCTGCTCCACGATCCCTTTCCGGGCATCGACCAGCAGCACGGCGAGCTGGGCGGTCGAGGCCCCGGTCACCGTGTTGCGGGTGTACTGCACGTGACCCGGGGTGTCGGCCAGCACGAACGAACGGCGGGGCGTGGCGAAGTAGCGGTAGGCCACGTCGATCGTGATGCCCTGCTCCCGCTCCGATCGCAGCCCGTCGACGAGCAGGGAGAGATCCGGGGTGGACAGTCCCTTGTCGACGCTGGCCCGGTGGACGTCGTCCAGCTGGTCGGCCAGCACCGACTTGGTGTCGTAGAGCAGCCGACCGACCAGAGTGGACTTGCCGTCGTCGACGCTGCCCGCCGTGGCCAGCCGCAGCAGGTCGCGGTGGTCGTGCGGATCGCCGGCGGCCACCATCAGAAGTACCCCTCCCGCTTGCGGTCCTCCATAGCCGCGGCCGACAGGCGGTCGTCCGCGCGAGTCGCGCCCCGTTCGGTGAGCCGACTGGCCGATACCTCGGCGATCACCGCCTCGATGTCGGTGGCATCCGACTCCACGGCACCGGTGCACGAGCCGTCGCCGACGGTGCGGAAGCGAACCATCAGCTCCACGATCTGTTCGTCGGGCCGGGGCGTGAGCCAGGGTCCGGGGGTCAGCCACATCCCGTCGCGGCGCACCACGCGACGGCGGTGCGCGAAGTAGATCGACGGCAGCTCGATGCGCTCCCGGGCGATGTAGCGCCAGACGTCCAACTCGGTCCAGTTCGACAGCGGGAACACCCGGACGTGCTCGCCCGGCCGGTGCCGTCCGTTGTAGAGGTCCCACAGCTCCGGGCGCTGGCGACGCGGTTCCCACTGGCCGAACGTGTTACGCAGGCTGAAGATCCGTTCCTTGGCCCGAGCCCGTTCCTCGTCCCGACGGCCACCACCGAGGACCGCGTCGAACCGATGGGCCGCGATCGCGTCCAGCAGCGGCACGGTCTGCAGCGGGTTGCGGGTACCGTCGGGCCGTTCCGTCAGCCGACCGTCGTCGATGTACTCCTGCACGCTGGCCACGATCAGGCGCAGCCCGTACCGCGCGACCGTACGGTCGCGGAACTCGAGGACCTCGGGGAAGTTGTGGCCAGTGTCCACATGCAGCAGCGGGAACGGCACCGGAGCCGGCCAGAACGCCTTGACCGCCAGGTGCAGCAGTACGGTCGAGTCCTTGCCGCCCGAGAACAGGATCACTGGACGGTCGAACTCGCCCGCGACTTCGCGGATGATGTGGATCGCCTCGGACTCCAGACGGCCCAGGACGTCCAGGCGGGTGGGCACGGCGAGCGTCATGGCTACCTATCCCTGCGGTTCTGCGGTGGAGCCGACCGGCCCGGCCGGCTGGAGGTCGATGCCCTGGAGGTCGAGGCCCGGCCGGTTGGGGCGGTCGGTCCGGGCGTGCAGGCCGCATTCGGTCTTGCCCAGGCCGGCCCACCGGCCGCTGCGCGCGCCCTGGCCGGGCAGCGGCTTGCTGGTGCACGGTTCACAGCCGATCGACAGATATCCCGCTTGGACCAGCGGGTTCTGCAGGATCCCGCGCTGCGCGATGTAGGCGTCGAACTCTTCGTCCGACCAGGCCGCGATCGGGTTCACCTTGACGAGCCCGTTGAGCTCGTCCCACTGAACGATCGGAGTATTGGCCCGCGTCGGGGCGTCGACCCGGCGTACGCCGGTGACCCAGGCGTCGTAGCCGGCCAGGACGCGTTGCAGGGGAACGACCTTGCGGAGGTGGCAACAGCGGTCGGGGTCCGTACGGTACAGCTGCCCGAACTGCGCCTCCTGGTCGGCCACCGACTGCTCGGGCTCGGCGTTGATGATCCGGACCTCGGGATAGACCACCGCAACCGCGTCCCGGGTGCCGATGGTCTCGACGAAGTGGTAACCCGTGTCCAGGAACAGCACGTCGAGGTCACGCTTCACCTGGTACGCCAGGTCGATCAGGACGGCATCCTGCATGTTCGATGCCACGATCCAGCGATCGCCGAACGTCTCGGCGGTCCAGGCCAGCGCCTCCGCCGCGGTGGCATCGGCCAGCTCCTGCTGGGCCTTCTCGGCCAGCGCGCGCAGCTGCGTACTCAATTCGGGTCCTTCGTTCGTGGCGCTCGCGCGCTGACGGAGAGGACCCCGATCGGATCATTCAGCCGCAGCGCCCGGCGCCGGCTGAGTGGACAGACAGTGGCGGCGGGTCAGCAGTGACCACACACCGCGCTACACACGCGACGGTAATCCACGTGGCGACGCACCACGAGGAGGACTTCGATCGCGGTGAACACGAGGCAAGCCTGTCATGGGAGGGCCAGGTTGGTCCAGTCAACATCCGCATCCTGGGATGCCGTCACCCGGACGGGCGCCGGTGTCGAGGCTGACCACCCCAACCGGGCAAACGCGGCGGCATTGTGGTGAATGCCCCGTATCAGGACCTAAGACGGCCGTATCCGTACATAAGGTAGAGCGTGTCGGCTGAGTGGAGCGCGTTGGGTGAGGGCCGCCGCCGACGATACGTCGCGCTCTTCGTGATGATCACGGTCACCGTCGCGGCCGCCGCGACCCTGGCGTTGGCCGTGCCGAAAGCGATTCGGTTCTTCGACGACGCCCCCGCCGGGTTCTGGGCCATGGCCCTGGGCGCGCTGGTGGTGGACATTCCACTGTTCGGGGCCTTCAGCCGGGAGGACCCGAGGGTCCGCTCCACGCTGTCGATCTGCTACACCTTCGCGATCTTCGTGTTATACGGGGCCGCTCCGGCGCTCGTGGTGCAGGCCATTGCCGGCGTGGCGAGCGTGGTCGGGCAGCGCTACAACCTCCGCGGGGTCGTCTATATCCCCGCTCGCCTGGTGCTCGCTACGGCGGCCGCCGAGCTCGTCGTCGGTGTCGTCTATCCGCGGCCGGTCACCGACCAGGGCACCGGGCTCAGTCGCGATGAGCTGCTTGCCTTCCTGCTGCTGGCCCTGGTGTGGCTCGTGGTCAGCTTCGGGTTGCTGGTGGCGGCGTTCGTCCCGACGCAGGGGGCCGACCTGCGGCAGAGGTTCTCCGAGGTCTGGGCCGATCTCGTCCTCGCGGCCGCGGCGGTGCTCGTGGTGGCGCCGCTGCTGATCGCCATCCGGGGGTGGTGGTCGCTGCTGGTCGTCGTACCCCTCATGATCTGGAACCAGCTCACCCGCGAGCAGTTGCGCCGTGAGCAGGAGTGGGCCCGGGAGCCCGAGACCGGGCTGCTCAACCGGCGCGGGCTGGTGGCGGGCGTCCGGTCGATCACGGCGGAAGACTCCGCCGCCCCGCAGGGCCTGCGGCCGTTCGGCATCATCCTGGTCGCCTTCGAATCGGTGCTGGCCATCAACCGGACGCTCGGACGGGACCTCTACGTGAAGGTCGTCGGGGCGGCGTCCAGTCGATTGATCGATGCCTACGGCGAGAATCGGGCGGCCCGGCTCTCCGGAGAGGCCATCGCGATTCTCGTGCCCGACCTGACCGAGCCGGACGCGCTCACCGCGACCGAGGCGGCCCTCGCGGTGCTCGATCCGCCCGTCGAGGTCGACGACATTTCGTTCGCCCTCGATGCGGCGGCCGGCGTGGCGCTGTCGCCCCAGCACGGTCGGGACCTGAGCGACCTGTTGATGAAGGCCGAGCTGACGGCGGCCGAAGCCCGCCGGACCGGGCAGCGGGTCGGGCTCTACGTGTCCCGAGCGACCGAGCTGGCCGAGCGGCGGATCACGCTGCTGCGCGAACTGCACACGGTGCTGCGCGATCCCGCTCGTCATCACGAGATCGCCGTGCTCTACCAACCCCAGGTCGACCTGGACACCGGCCGGCTGGCCGCCGTCGAGGCCCTGCTGCGCTGGACGCATCCCGAGTGGGGAGCCATTCCGGCCGACATCCTGATCGAGTCCATCGAGCCTAGCGAGATCATGCATGATTTGACCTTCCACGTGCTCGAGCGGGTGGTCGACCAGATGCGCCGCTGGAACGAACAGGGCGAGCCGTTGCGGGTTTCGGTCAACGTCAGCGTGCAGGACCTGCACCGCCCGGACTTCGTGGCGGAGCTGGGCCAGCTGGTCGACGAGCACGACGTCGCCCCGAGCCAGCTCGCCATCGAGATCACCGAACGCATGCTCATCAGCGACATCGAGCGGGTCAGTATGGTCGCCCGTGCCCTCGCCGAGCGGGGTATCGGCCTGTCGCTGGACGACTTCGGCACCGGTTACGCCTCGTTGCAGCAGCTGCGCCAGCTCCCGCTACGGGAGGTCAAAGTGGACCGGTCCTACATCAGCGGCGTGGTCGACAACCCGACCGACCGGGCCATCGTGGCCAGCGTGCACCAACTGGCGCGCGCGTTGGGGGTGGACGTGGTGGCCGAGGGCGTGGAGGACGAGGGGATCGCCCAAGCCCTGGCCGAGCTCCCCGGCATGATCGGCCAGGGTTGGTACTTCGGCCGCCCGATGTCGACCGAGGAGCTTGGCGACTGGTGCCACATCCTGCCCGGGCCGATTTCGAACGGGCGCCGGTTCCGGCGGTTGGTCGAGCGGCCGCGGTGGCGTCGGGCTGGGTCGCGCTGATCACCGGTCACGCGGGCGAGGCCGGCGGTGGGATCGTGGCGGGCGGGCGGAAGCGGTACCGGGCCGGGTCGAGCCCGGTCTGCGCGAGCGCCTCGGTCATGAACTGCCGCCAGATCGCCGCCGGGTGCGTCGAGCCGTAGACGTCCGCGCCATCGCGGGTCACCAGCGGGGAGCCGTCGGTGGTGCCGAGCCAGACCGCCGCTGCGAGCGCGCCGGTGTAGCCGACCATCCACGCGTGGGCGTTGTGCGTCGTGGTGCCGGCCTGCCAGGTGCCGGTCTTGCCGGCGGAGTCCCAGCCGTTGTCCAACTGGGCCGACGGGACCTGGCTCAGCACCCAGGTCAGCTCATCGACCTGCTCGGTGGTCAGGCCGATGTCCGTACGGGTGAGCTGCTCCGCGTAGACCCGCACTCCGTCGCGGGTCACCTTCCGCACGAAGTGCAGGCCGGCTCGTTGGCCGCCCGCCGCGAGCGTGGCCACGCCGCCCGCGTGGTCGAGCACCGTGACCCCGAACTGCCCGATGCCGACCTCGGTGGTGAACATGCTGACGTCCGCGCCCGGGACGAGGTCGACGCGCTGCCCATCGTCTGTCCACAGTGCAGCGATTCCCGCCCGCCGAGCCATGTCGATGACGCGAGCCGGGCCGAGGCGCTCCGTCAGCTCGAAGAACGGGACGTTGAGCGAGGCGACCGTCGCCTCCCACAGGGTGCAGGTCGGCTGGCAGCCGGCCGCGGCGGCGTTGCGGACCGGTCCGGTCGGCGACTGGTAGGTCCGACCGCTGGCGGGGAACTCCTTGACGTCGGGCGAGTCCCAGACCGACGTCAGTGAGATGCCCTGCCGCAGGGCCTCGGCGAGCGTGTAGATCTTGAATGATGAGCCGGGCGGGTGCTGGCCGAAGCCGCTCGGCTCGCCCGCGGCATCGAAGTACCAGCCCGCGTGGTCGGCCCCCGTCCCGTCGGCGCCGCCGTAGTAGGCGAGCACCCGGCCGGTGCCCGGCTCTACCGCGACGAGCGCCGCCTGCCAGGTCTCTGGTTGGTTGCGGACGACATCAGGGGCGGTCGCGCGTCGAATGTCGGCCGCCGCCTCGGCGGCCGCCTGGATGCGCGGATCGAGCGTGGTGACGATGTGGAAGCCGCCGTTGCCGATGTAGTCAAAGGCCTGCCCTCGGAACGGTTCGCGCTGGCGCAGCTCGCTCAGGACGTGCCGGACCGCCATGCCGGTCGGGCCGTCCAGCCGACGCAGGTCGGCGTCGGGGTCCACCGCTCGCACGGTGGTCGGATAGGTCAGCGCCTGCGCCTCCTCCGGCGTCAGGTACCCCAGCTCGACCATGCCGTCGCGGACGTACTCCCACCGCGACAGGGAGTTCGCCGCCGCGATGTTCCCTCGGGCCGGGTCGTACCCGGGGCTGCCGTCGGGGTCGGCGGGGTCCGGCTCCGGTTGCTTCACGAGCGTGGCCAGCACCATGGCTTCGGCCACCGTCACCTGCTGGTCCACCGGCGCGCTGCGCCGGGCCGTCTTCCCGAAGAAGGCGTCGGCGGCGGCTTCGATGCCGTACGCGCCGCGGCCGAAGGGAACCGTGTTGAGATAGAAGGCAAGGATCTCGTCCTTGCTGTACGACCGCGTGAGCTTCCACGCCAGCACGGCTTCGCGGGCCTTGCGGGCGTACGTCACCCCGGTCAGGCCGGCGGCCAGCCGTGCATACTGTTGCGTGATCGTCGATGCGCCCTGGATGTCGCGTCCGGTCGCGTTGTTCCACGCCGCCCGCGCGACGGCGCGCAGGTCGACCCCCTCGTTTTCCCAGAAGGTACGGTCTTCGGCCGCCACGATCGCCTGCTTGACCGCGTCGCTGATCTCGTCGGGTTCGAGGATGATCCGATTCACCGAACCGAGGCGCGCGATCGGCGTCACTCCATCGGCGAAGTAGACGGTGCTCGTCTCGGGCAACGGCAACTGGGCCGGCAGCGGCACGCGGTCTATGACGTAGCCGAGCGTGGCCAGGCCGGCGGCGACCACCACGGGCATCAGCAGGACGGCGATGGCCAAGCGCCGGCGGCGGGCTCGACGGGCCCGCTCCTTGCGAAGCAGTTGGGCGTAGTGGCGCCGGGCCGCCCGGTCGCGTTCGATCGCCCGGCGCTGCTGTTCAGCCAGTATCTGGGCCTGCCGCTGGGCGGCGAGCCGGGCGGCCTCGGCCTGTCGGCGCGCGATCTCCGCCTGTCGCTGGGCCTGCCGCCGATACTCACGCTCCTGTCGCCGGTGCTCCCGCTCCTGCCGCCGGCGCGCCCGCCGCTGCGCCGCGTCGTGCCAAGCCCGGGCGCTCGCGGTGACGAGCCCGCGGACACCGTCGCGGCCCGTGGCCGCGACGCGGCGGGCACGGTCGCGGCCGGTGGCCGCGACTCGGCGCACACCCTCACGGCCGGCCGCCCAGGCCCGGAGGACACCGTCGGGTCGCAGCCGGCGCGTCCAGCCGCCACCCGGTTCGCTTGCCGGGTGCGGCGAGAGTTGGGCTGGGTCGATGTCTGGATCGCGCTCGTCCGGCGCCGGGTCCATGGCCTCACGGTCGCACACGATCGGTCCGGCTTCAACGACCGACGGGCTCACCGTCTGGCGTCGCTGGCCGGCCGGGGTATTGCGGGTTGGATGGTCCGGCCGGCTGGCGACTCTCCTCAGTGGACCTTGGTGGGCCTTGATGGACGTGGGCGCCGCTCCCGCCCGGCGGCGGAGGACGGGCGCGGCGCCCACGTGTCTCGTGGTCGGTTCTCGCGTTTCTGGCTAGTGGTTACTGCGTCACGTGGTCACTGCATCGCAGTGGTCCCGCATCCGCGGTCACTGCGGCGAGCAGTCGGGGAACGTGGGCAGCGGGCCACCCGAGGGCCGAGTGCCCTGGAAGCCCCACTCAACGCTCTGGCCCGCGGGGACGTCGCCGTTGTAGCTGACGTTGCTTCCCGTCCGGTTGGTGCCGGAGCCGCTGATGGTCACGTTCCACGAGTTGATGATGCTCGTGCTGGGACCGATCGTGAACGGGATCGACCAGCCCGAGCGCGGGCCCTGTACCTGAACGTACGCCACGAACCCGTTGTCCCACGCGTCGATGCGGTAGGTGCAACCGCCGCTGGGGCCAGGGCCGCCGCCGTCGGAGGTGGTCACGTTGACGATCGACGAGTAGGACGACGAGCCGGCCGAGTTGGTCGCCCGCACACGGTAGCGGTAGGTCGTGTTGGGCGACAGGCCGGTGTCGGTGAACGACGTGCTGCTCGACGTGCCGACCTGGGTGAAGGACGTGCTGCTCGCGCCGGTGGCCCGCTCGATCAGGTAGCTCGAGACCGTTCCGGAGGAGGGCGCCCAGCTGAGGGTGACGGAGTTCGATGTCACGGTGGTAGCCGTCGGCGTGCCCGGCGTGCCCGGCGGGCTGGTGGGTCCGCTGCCGCCGCCGACGGTGACGGAGAAGGAGTTCACCGCCAGGCCCACCCCGCCGATCCACGGCTCGAACCCGGCCTGCACGCTGGTGAGGTACCACGAGGTGTTACCGAAGTTCGAGCCCCGGGTGATGGCGTCGAGGATGAAGTCCCGGGCGTTGAAGCTGATGCTCGTGATGGGCAGCGACGTCGCCAGGTAGGAGACCACGTTGTTCTGGCCGTTGCTGCCGACCCAGACCTGCCAGCTGCGCCCGGCCAGGGTCACCGTGCCGACGGGCGAGCCGATCGGCTGGATCGAGCCCTGACGGTTGAGCCAGATCATGATCTCGGTGTCCTGGACGCCGCTCACGTCGGTGTCGGCGTTGATCCAGATGTCGTAGGCGGCGTTCCAGGTACCGCTGCTCGGGTACGTCAAGCTGATCGAGGTATTGACGTCGCCCATGGTGCTGATCTGGGCCGGCAGCGGCGAGTTCGGGCTGCAGTTGGTGTAGTGGCAACCCAGGTAGATCGCCGGGTACGACGCCGGCGCTCCGGACAGGTTGCCCATGCCGTCCTGCTGGATGATGGTGAAGCCGTTCGCCGTGGTCTCAATGCATTGAGGCCCGTCGCTTCCCCACCGGTTGTTCATGATTATGTAGTTGCCCGCGACGACCGAGCCGTACTGCTCGCAGATCGTGGCCGCCTGTGCGGGTTGGGCGATGGCCAGGGACACCCCGACCGTGGCGGCCGTGAGGGCGGCGGCCGAGGCGATTCTGGTCACCATGCGCCGAGCCCGCGAGCTGGCCGTCGGCTCCCGTCGTGGAAGCGCTTCCATGCTCTGCTCCTTCCAGGGCGTGTGAAGAGGAGTCAGACCCCCTCGTTGGGTCAACGGGTCGCGGGGGGTGGCACCGCTTCGCCGGTGGCCGAACGGCCGGTCGGAAGCTCAGGGTTCATCGATCAGTAGCTCCCGGGGCGGTGACGCGACCGTGGACAAAGATGCCGACGGTTGTGGGACGGTGTCGGCCTTGTCGACGATACGGGGGAATATTCGATGATCGCCAGAGGTACGGTTTCGCGCCCGGACGCCGGCGCGGCGGCGTCCGGGTGGCCCCTCGGGCGTCTCGATGGCGGTCACGGCGACGATTCATGATCATCATGGCGACGAACGTCGCTACATCGTTGCGTTGGCAAACGAACCTCTTGCGGTGGGAGCGTTCCCATGCCATGCTGCGCATAGCTCAGCCGGGTCTGTCGATGAAGGACAGCCGAGGCCTTCGTTGACAGAACACGGTGCGTACCTCTGGTCAGAGGCGTCTCGGCCCGTCCCTGCCTGAGGTGCGCGCATTGTCAGCCGCGACCACCGACGCGGCGAACATCCCGTCCCCATCACCCGTGCGCGGCACGGTCCGTCCCACCTGTCCAGGGTCAGGCCGCGCACGGGCTCTCAACCGGGTCTACCCGGTTGCCCAAGGAGATGCTGCATATGGCGCTACGTATCCGTCTCAAAGACCGGCGACGGTGGCTTCCCCTCGCGGGCGTCGCGACCCTCGCCACCGGTGGCCTCGTACTCATCCCCGTCACCGCGGCCCACGCCGCGGTCTCCTGCAGCGTCGACTACACACAGGCGTGGTCGAACAGCAGCCAGTTCGGGGCCAACGTCGTCATCCACAATACCGGAGACGCGGTCAACGGATGGTCGTTGGTCTTCGACTTCCCCAACAACGCCACGATTCAAAACGGCTGGCCGGTGTCGTTCTCCCAGTCCGGCAACCGGGTGACCATCTCCAGCAACGCTGAGTGGAACGCTCAGATCCCCAGCGGCGGCGAGTTCACCGTGGGCTTCAACGCCAACGGGCAGTTCGCCATGCCGCAAAGCTTCACGTTCAACGGGGTGACCTGTGGCGACGATGTTCCGCAGCCGCAGGCGCTCGTGGTGGAGCCGACATCGGTGACCGTGCCTGAGGGTGGTACCGCCAGCTTCACGGTGCGGCTGCAGTCGGCGCCGTCGGGGACCGTGACGGTCACCAGCACGGCCGGCAGCGGCGACTCCGACATCACGATTGTCTCGGGGGCGACGCTGACGTTCGACTCCAACAACTGGCAGACGCCGCAGACCGTCACCCTGGCCGCGGCGGAGGACTCGGACACCACCAACGGATCGCGGACGATCACGGTCTCGGCGCCCGGCCTGCCCTCGGTCACCGTCACCGCCACCGAGCAGGACAACGACGGCGGTCCGGTCCAGCAGGCGCTGATCGTGTCGCCGACGTCGGTCTCCGTGCCTGAGGGTGGTACCGCCAGCTTCACGGTGCGGCTGCAGTCGGCGCCGTCGGGGACCGTGACGGTCACCAGCACGGCCGGCAGCGGCGACTCCGACATCACGATTGTCTCGGGGGCGACGCTGACGTTCGACTCCAACAACTGGCAGACGCCGCAGACCGTCACGCTGGCCGCGGCCCAGGACTCCGACACGACCAACGGCAGCCGGACCATCACGGTCTCCTCGGCCGGGCTGACGTCGGTCACGGTCACCGCGACCGAAATCGATGACGACGTCCCGGCGGGCCAGAAGGTGGAAAACCCGTACGCCGGCGCGGACGGGTACATCAACCCCGAGTGGCGCGACCGGGTGCTGGCCGAGGCCGACAACCACAGCGGTGCCCTGGCCAACCAGATGCGCAACATCGCGAACACCTCCACCGCGGTCTGGCTGGACCGGATCGGCGCCATTACCGACGGTCTCGGGCTGGAGGGGCACCTGGACGAGGCCCTGGCCCAGGACGCGGCCAACGGGTCGCAGCCGCTGGTCATCACGGTCGTGATCTACGACCTGCCCAACCGTGACTGCGCGGCGGCGGCCTCCAGCGGTGAGCTGCTCATCGCCCAGGGCGGTATGGCTCGCTACAAGGCCGAGTACATCGACGTCATTCGGTCGATCATGGCGCAGCCGAAGTACGCCAACCTGCGGATCGCCCTGATCATCGAGCCGGACTCGCTGCCCAACCTGGTCACCAACCTCAACACCCCGGAGTGCGCCGAGGCGAACGGCCCCGGTGGGTACCGAGAGGGCATCCGGTACGCGGTGAGCCAGCTCTCCTCGCTGCCCAACACGTACCTCTACATCGACGCCGCCCACTCGGGCTGGCTGGGCTGGCCGAACAACTTCGACGGTTTCCTCCAGGTGATGGACAGCACCTTCCTGCCCAGCCAGGGTGGCCCCGGCTACGACAAGATCCACGGGCTCATCACCAACACGGCCAACTACACCCCGCTTGAGGAGGTCTTCCTGCCCAACCCGCAGGCGCAGGTGGGCGGCCAGCAGGTGATGTCGGCGACGTTCTACGAGTGGAACCCGCGGTTCGACGAGCGTGACTTCGCCTCGGACCTGCAGGCCGCGTTCCAGGCCCGCGGCTGCAACGCGCCGAACACCTGCGGCGTCCTCATCGACACCTCGCGCAACGGGTGGGGTGGCCCGAACCGGCCCACGCAGGCGAGCTCGTCGACCGACCTGAACACCTTCGTCAACCAGAGCCGGATCGACCGGCGGCCCCACCGGGGTGGTTGGTGCAACCAGGCCGGCGCGGGCATCGGCGAGCGTCCGACCGCCAACACGGGTATCGCGGGCATCGACGCCTTCGTCTGGGTCAAGCCGCCGGGCGAGTCCGACGGTGTGAGCCAGGATGGCATCGTGGACCCGACCGACCCGGCCAAGAGGTTCGACCCGATGTGCGACCCGAACGGCCAGAGCCGGTACAACAGCGCGTACCCGACCAACGCCCTGCCGAACGCGCCGCACGCGGGCCGGTGGTTCCCCGAGCAGTTCGCGCAGCTTGTCCAGAACGCCTACCCGGCCATTCCGTCCACGCCCTGACCGTCCGGAAAGGACAGTCGCGACAGTGGTCCCTTCAGGGACGCCGGAAGGTCGTCCCTGAAGGGACCCCCGGAAGGTCCTGACGGACAACAAGACGCCGGCCCGGTGCGAGGGGGTCGCACCGGGCCGGTCAGGACGGGCCCGTTACCTGGTGAGGTCGATTATGAAGCGAGGACTCTTCTGGGGTCTCGCGGTCGTCGGCGGTCTGGTGGCCTCCACGTTCATCGCCGGGCAACCCGCTCACGCTGCCACCGGCATCCGGGTCGTGAACGGGGTGCTCGTCGAGGCCAACGGTACACCGCTGAAGCTGCGCGGTATCAACCATCCGCACGCCTGGTACACCCACCAGACCAGTTCCTTCGCCAACATCAAGGCGGCCGGGGCCAACTCGGTCCGCGTCGTGCTCAGCGGCGGCCGGTGGCCGGCCAACGACGCCGCTGACGTGGCGAACGTCATCAACCTCTGTAAGTTCAATCGTCTGATTTGCGTATTGGAGAATCACGACACGACCGGCTACGGCGAGCAGGGTGGGGCCGTCTCGCTCGACGCCGCGGTCGACTACTGGATCAGCGTGCAGAGCGCGCTGACCGGTCAGGAGGACTACGTCATCCTGAACATCGGCAACGAGCCCTTCGGCAACACCCCGGTGACGCCGGGGTGGACCGAGGCGACGATCAACGCGATCCAGCGCCTCCGTAACGCCGGGTTCGAGCACACCATCATGGTGGACGCGCCGAACTGGGGCCAGGACTGGCAGTTCGTCATGCGGGACAACGCGCCCCAGGTGCTCGCCGCCGATCCCACGGGCAACGTCATCTTCAGCGTCCACATGTACGGCGTCTTCGACACCGCGGCCGAGGTCGACGCGTACGTGGACTCGTTCACGAGCCGCAACCTGGCCCTGTGCATCTGTGAGTTCGGGTTCAACCACTCCGACGGCAACCCGGACGAGGACGCCATCATGGCCAAGGCCGAGTTGGCCGGCATCGGTCTCATGGGCTGGTCCTGGAGCGGCAACGGCGGTGGGGTCGAGTACCTCGACATGGTGGTGAACTTCAACCCCGCGCAGCGCACCGCGTGGGGGGAGCGGTTCATCACCGGCCCGAACGGGCTGTCGACCACCTCGGCCGAGGCGACCATCTTCGGCGGCAGCACCCCGCCCGAGGTTCCGGGCGCACCGGGCACGCCGGCCGTGTCGGGGGTCGCGTCCAACTCGGTGACGCTGACGTGGAGCGCGTCGTCGGGGACGGTGACCGGCTACCAGATCGAGCGGGCGACGGGGGCGACCAGCACCTCGTTCACCCAGGTCGGCACGTCGAGCACCACGTCGTTCACCGACACCGGTCTGGCGGCCGACACCACCTACCGGTACCGCGTGCGGGCCGTCAACGCTGCCGGTCCGTCGCCTTACAGCGGCATCGTCAACGTCACCACCAGCGGGACCCCCGCCGGTGGCTGCACGGCAACCTACACCAAGGTCAACGAATGGCCGGGTGGCTTCCAGGGCCAGGTCACGGTGACCAACACCGGCAGCACGCCGGTCACCGGTTGGTCGGTCGGGGTCACCTTCACTGGCGGTCAACAGATGACCCAGATCTGGGGCGGTCGCACGACGCTGGGCTCGAACCCGTACACGGTCGTGAATGAGACCTGGAACGGCGACCTGGCGCCGAACGCGTCGACCAGCTTCGGCTTTCTCGGCAGTTGGAGCGGCACCAACCCGTCGCCGTCCCTGAGCTGCAGCGCCACCCCGTAATTCGTTCGGGTCCGTCCCGAAGTCCCATCCCCTGCGGGCTACGCCCGCCCGTCCTAGGAGATAAGTAGATGCAAATCGCCAGATTAGGCTGGCTACGCCGCCGGAAAGCGCGGTGGGCGGCGATCGCGACGGCGGGAACCGTCGTGGCCGCCAGCGCCGTGCTGATTCCGGCGTCGGTGGCCAACGCCGCACCCGGGTGTTCGGTGACGTACACCAAGACATGGGACAACGGCAGCGGCTTCGGCGCCAACATCGAGATCACCAACACGGGTGACCCGATCACCAGCGGCTGGAGCCTGACCTTCACCTTCCCCGGCAACCAGCAGGTCGACCACGGCTGGCCGGTCGCGTTCTCCCAGTCGGGGAGCACCGTGACCATCTCCAGCAACGCCGAGTGGAACGCGCAGCTGAACACCGGACAGACGTTCGTCGTCGGGTTCAACGGCAACTACAGCGGCCAGAACGTCGACCCCACCACCTTCGCGCTCAACGGCACGACCTGCGGGGAGATCGGCACACCGAGCCTGGTCGTCACGCCCACCACCGTGAGCGTGCCCGAGGGTGGCATGGCCACCTTCTCCGTGCGGCTCTCCTCCGCCCCGTCCGGCACCGTGACCGTCACCTCGACCCGGACCTCGGGCGACAGCGACATCACGGTTACCGCGGGCGGCACGCTCACCTTCACCCCGCAGAACTTCGCGACCCCGCAGAACGTGACGCTCTCGGCGGCCCAGGACGCGGACACCGTCAACGGCACCGCCACGATCACGGTGTCGGCCACGGGTGGCATCGCGAGCGAGACGGTGACCGCGATCGAGGCCGACGACGACTCGACGCTGTCCATTGTGGTCGAACCCACGACGTTGAGCGTCCCCGAGGGCGGCAGCGCGAGCTTCAGCGTACGGCTGTCGGGCCAGCCCAGCTCGGACGTGACGGTGACGTGCGCGCTCGCGTCGACCGGTGACCCGGACATCACGCTCAGCGGCGGCAGCCTCACGTTCACGCCGCAGAACTGGGCGACGCCCCAGAACGTCACCGTGAGCGCGGCCGAGGATGCCGACACCACCAACGGCACCCGGGTGGTCGACTGCAGCGCGTCCGGGCTGGTGACGGTGTCGGTGACGGTCACCGAGGCGGACAACGATGGCGGGCCGACGCAGGCCATCGTGGTGACGCCGACCAGCGTCGACGTTCCCGAGGGCGGCACCGCCACGTTCGGGGTCCGGCTGGCGGCCCAGCCGAGCAGCACCGTGACGGTGACCTGCACCGCCGGAAGCGGTGACTCGGACATCACGGTCGTGGCGGGTACCGGCACGAAGACCTTCACCTCGGCGAACTGGAACGTCGACCAGGAGGTCACCCTGGCCGCGGCCGAGGACTCCGACACCGACAACGGCACCCGGACCATCACCTGCGCCTCGTCCGGGCTGGACTCGGTGTCGGTGACCGCGACCGAGGTCGACAACGACTCGGCTCAGGCGATCGTCGTGTCGCCCACCTCGGTCTCTGTGCCGGAGGGCTCGACCGCCATCTTCGGCGTCCGGCTGGCCGCCCAGCCGAGCAGCAACGTCACCGTGACCTGCACCGAGGGCGCGGGTGACTCGGACATCACGGTGGTGTCGGGTACCGGGACGAAGACCTTCACCCCGGCCAACTACAGCATCGAGCAGAACGTGGAGCTCGCCGCGGCCGAGGACGCCGACCAGGCCCACGGCGTGCGCACGATCGTCTGCAGCGCCAGCGGCCTGCCGTCGGTCGAGGTGACCGCCACCGAGATCGACAACGACGCCGCCGAGAACGAGTACCTCACCGAGTTCCTGATCCAGTACGACAAGATCAAGAACCCGGCGAACGGCTACTTCTCGCCCGAGGGGATTCCGTACCACTCGATCGAGACGCTGCTGGTCGAGGCGCCCGACCACGGCCACGAGACGACCTCGGAGGCGTTCAGCTTCTGGATGTGGCTCGAGGCGATGTACGGCAAGGTGACCGGAAACTGGGCGCCGTTCAACAACGCCTGGAACATCACTGAGCAGTACATCATCCCGAGCGCGGCGGGCCAGCCGGGCGGGATGACGAGCTACAACCCGAACGACCCGGCCGACTACGCGCCGGAGTTCAACGAGCCGAGCCAGTACCCGTCCCCGCTGAACAGCAGCGTGACGGTGGGCCAGGACCCGCTGGCGAACGAGCTGCAGCAGACGTACGGCAACCGGCTCATGTACGCCATGCACTGGCTGCTCGACGTCGACAACGTGTACGGCTTCGGCAACGGCCGTGGCGCCAACCTGACCGAGTGCGGTGACAACACCGAGCGGGTCACGTACATCAACACCTACCAGCGCGGCCCGCAGGAGTCGGTGTGGGAGACCGTGCCGCACCCGTCCTGCGACACCCAGCGGTTCGGGTCGGCCCAGGGCTTCCCGCCGCTGTTCATCCAGGGCTCGGCCGGTAACCAGTGGCGCTACACCGCCGCGCCCGACGCCGACGCCCGGGCCGTCCAGGCCGCCTACTGGGCGCTGGTCTGGGCGACCGAGCAGGGCAACCAGTCGCAGATCGCGGGCTCGCTGGCCAAGGCGGCCAAGCTGGGCGACTACCTGCGGTACGCCATGTACGACAAGTACTTCAAGAACCCCGGCTGCACCAACCCGAACTGCACCGCGGGGACCGGCAAGAGCAGCTCCAACTACCTGATCAACTGGTACTTCGCGTGGGGCGGTGACAACGCCGGCCAGTGGTCGTGGCGGATCGGCTCCAGCCACAACCACATGGGCTACCAGAACCCGTTCGCGGCCTGGGTCCTGTCGGAGGGTCCGACGGCGCTGCGTCCGCAGTCGCCGACCGCGGACGACGACTGGGCGCAGAGCCTGACCCGGCAGTTGCAGTTCTACGCGTGGCTGCAGTCGGACGAGGGCGCGATCGCCGGTGGGGCCACCAACAGCTGGGACGGCGCCTACGGGACGCCGCCGGCGGGTACGCCAACCTTCTTCGGGCTGGCGTACGACGTCGACCCGGTGTACCACGACCCGCCGTCGAACCGGTGGTTCGGCTTCCAGGTGTGGAGCATGCACCGGGTGGCTGAGCTGTACCACGTGACGGGCGACGAGCGGGCCCGGCCGATCCTCGACAAGTGGGTCGCCTGGGCTCTGAGCGAGACCACGCTCGGCAGCGGTAGCACCTACAGCGTCCCGAGCGACATGGAGTGGAGTGGCGCTCCGGCCGGCAACTTCAACAACCCGGACCCGGACGCCATGCCGCCGGCCAACCCGAACCTGCACGTGACGGTGACGGCGTACACCAACGACATCGGCGTGACCGCGGCCTACGTGCGGACGCTCATCCGCTACGCGGCCGCCGTGGGCAACACCCCGCTGGGCCAGCAGGCCAAGGACACCGCCAAGGGCCTGCTCGACCGGATGCTGCTGCTCAAGGACGACAAGGGCATCAGCGTCTGCGAGACCCGCGAGGACTACGAGCGGTTCGACGATGTGTGGACCTCGTCCAACCAGAAGGGTCTGTACATCCCGTCCGGGTTCAACGGAACGATGCCCAACGGTGACCTGATTCAGCCGGGGGCCACGTTCCTGTCCATCCGTTCCTTCTACAACAGCGACCAGACGCCGACCTGCACCGGCGGGCCCGGCTCCGGCATGGCGGCGATCAACGCCTACATGTCGGGCAACGGTCCGGCGCCGCAGTTCCGGTACCACCGGTTCTGGGCTCAGACCGACGCCGCGCTGGCGCTGGCCGACTACGGCCTGCTGTTCCCGAACGGCTGACAGCTCGCCACAGGTGCCCGTGAGGGCACCGATCACCCGGCGTCCATAGGGGACATCCCGCTCCGCGAGTGTCCCTTATGGACGCCCAGGGGCCCGGTGCGATCCACGCCCTCGCACCGGGCCCCTTTCCCCTTCCCGCCCGGCGTGTCACCACGCTCACGCGGGCTCTGCTCTCCCGGTCGGCCGGCCTCTCTCGATCACCGTGAGGCGATCGTGCGCTGAGGAGCGCAGAACTGCCTCACGCTGATCATGGGTGATGATCGCGATGAGGCGATCATGCGGCGGCGAGCGTACGAGTGCCTCACGGCGATCATGGCTGGGAGGCCCGGGCTCGGGGCGACCTCAGGGCACGCGGTTCCTGGTCACGCGGTTTTGGTCGCGCGATCCAGTGGACCGGTTGCGGTCGGGCCCTTACCCTGGCCCGGTCGCGGCGGGGATACTGCCCAGGGCGGGTCGGCGCCCGGTCCGGCCGGCGACGACGCGAGGAGGCGGCGGTGGCAGGCACAGAATCGCTGACGATGTCCCGGCAGGACCTGGACTTCCTGCTCTACGACTGGTTGGCGGTCGATCGGCTGGTGGAGCGTGAGCGGTTCGCGGCCCACTCGCGCGAGACGTTCGACGCGGTCCTGGACCTGGGGGCGACCATCGCCGAGGAGAGGTTCGTCGCGGCGAACCGCGTCGCCGACGTCGAAGAGCCGTGGATGGGCGACGACGGGCGCATCCGGCTCCCCAAGGCAACCCACGACGCCGTGGCGGCGTACCTGGCCTCGGGGCTGTCCGCGGCCATCTTCGACCAGGAGCTCGGCGGTCACCAGCTGCCCGTGACCGTCCACAGCGCCGTGAGCCTCTGGTTCCAGGCGGCCAGCACGAGCATCTTCGCCTACCCGTCCCTGGCGATCGGCAACGCCAACACCATCCGGGCGCACGGCTCGCCCGAGCAGATCGAGCGCTTCGTCCGGCCCATCGTGGCGGGCCGGTGGCTCGGGACGATGTGCCTGTCGGAACCGGAGGCGGGATCGTCGTTGGCCGACGTCCGCACGCGGGCCGTGCGCCAGGCCGACGGCCGCTACCGGCTCTTCGGCACCAAGATGTGGATCTCCGCCGGCGACCACGAGCTCACCGAGAACATCGTGCACCTCGTGCTGGCCCGGACCGGAGCACTCGAGGAAGGCGTCAAGGGCCTGTCGCTGTTCATCGTGCCTAAGTACGTGGTGGACGACTCCGGGCGGCTCGGCGAGCGGAACGACGTCGTGGTGGCCGGGCTCAACCACAAGATGGGCTACCGCGGTACCACCAACACGTTGCTGAGCTTCGGCGAAGGGCGGCACCGGCCTGCGGGCGAGGCGGGTGCCCTCGGCGAGATCGTGGGCCGCGAAGGCCAGGGCCTCGCGTACATGTTTCACATGATGAACGAGGCCCGGATCGCGGTCGGAGCGGGTGCGGTGGCCCTCGGGTACACCGGCTACCTTCGGTCGCTGGCGTACGCGCGGACCCGGACCCAGGGACGGCCGCTCGGCCACAAGCAGGCGGGCCAGCCGCCCGTGCCGATCATCCGCCACCCCGACGTGCGGCGGATGCTCCTGACGCAGAAGGCGTGCGTGGAAGGCGGGCTGGCTCTCGTCCTCTACGCGGCCCGTCTGGTCGATGAGCGCCAGACCGCGCCCACCGAGGAGGACCGGTCCGCGGCCGGGCTCCTCCTCGACGTCCTCACCCCCGTCGTCAAGGCCTGGCCCTCCCAGTGGTGTCTGCACGCCAACGATCTGGCCATCCAGGTCCACGGTGGGTACGGCTACACCCGCGACTACCCGGTGGAGCAGCTCTACCGGGACAACCGGCTCAACCCGATCCACGAGGGCACCAACGGGATCCAGGCGCTGGACCTGCTGGGCCGCAAGGCCCTCCTGCACGGCGGCGCCGGCCTGGCGTTGCTACTGGAGCGCATGCGCGCCACGGCGACCCGGGCCGGGGAGCACGCCGCTCTCGCCCCCTACGGCGCGGACCTGTCGCGCTGCGCCGACCGGATCGAGGCGACGACCCGGCGACTGTGGGAAGCCGGCGACCCCGCGACCGCGCTGGCGAACGCCTCCGCCTACCTCGAGGTGGTCGGGCACGTCACCGTGGCCTGGCTCTGGCTCGAGCAGCTGCTCGCGGTCGGCGACCGTACGGGCGCCTTCTTCGACGGCAAGCGGGCCGCGGCCCGGCACTTCTACCGGTACCTGCTGCCGAGCATCCACCCCATGCTCGACCTGCTGGACAGCCGGGACACGTCGTTGATCGATTTGGACGATTCGATGCTGTAATGCCTGGATCGAGCGACGACTCGACCGTGTGACGACTCGCTTCGCGCTAATTCTGGTACGTTGCCCTATTTAGTCACGTCGGAGGCGTCCGGTTCCGTCAGCCGTCACCGTCATTCGGCGTGACCGATCGCACGGTGAGGGTGGTGACGGCCGGTGGTTCCGGCACCGGCGCGGGCTCCGGCGGAACCGGCGCGGCCGCTGACTCGTCGGCGCGTGGGGCCGTCGACTCGGCGGCGCGGGCCGGTGACGGCGGGGTGCCGGTGGGGAACAGGAACAGGGACACGAGGTTCACGCCGAGGTAGGCCACCGCGCCCAACACCAGGCTGCCGGTGGCGATATAGGCGATGGTGAGTATCGTTCCGCGGAAACCGGCGCCGATCATTCCGCGCCAGCCCATGGAGGCGTGGGCCGCCACGTAGAGGATGAGACTTCCGACCGCGGCCACCAGCACGGGCAGGTGATAGAGGTGGACGCCGACGCCGACGAGCAGGCCGCGGAAGACGACCTCTTCGGTAATCGCCCCCGTGACGGCGATCGCGACGGCGACTCGCCGTTCCGGCGACGTGCGGGGGAGAAGCGGCGCGTCGGGGCGGCGCGGCATGACCGCGCCCCGGCGTAGGCGGAGCCGCCACCCCAGCGCGCCCAGCACGGAGCCGACCACCCAAGCGGGAGCGTACGCCCAAGCGGCGACGTTGATGAGGTCGCTCTGATCGAAGCGTGGCCAGGCCCAGCCGAGATCGGCGGCGCTGAGATCGACGCTGATCAGCGCGATCAAGGGTGACAGGGCCGCCACGGCCCACGGCAGCAGGGCCAGGCGTCGGTACATGCGCCGGCGTCGGGCCGGGTCGGCCTCGGCAAGCGCACGGACGCGCTCCCGTCGTCGGAAGTTCAGCACCGCGTTCACCAGCAGCCACCCGAAGGCGACGCCGACCAGGACATGGGTGAGCACCACGAGAGCCCCGTCCATGGCACGCGATCCTGCCGGTCAGCGGCGGGCCTGAGCAACTCCCCGATCGGCCACGGTCATGGTCGCGCCGGAACCCGGCGTGGGGCGCTGGTGGTGCACGCGGCTCGGCGGGCGGCGGCGCAGGTACAGCTCGGCGACGAGCAGGTTCGGAACCCAGCACAGGAAGGGCACGAACACGTAGGACCGAGTGAAGGCCTCAGGCAGCGCATACCCGGCGGCCAGGTGAGCGCCCATGAGCAGAGCGAGCCACAGGCGCAGGGTCACGGCCGCGTAGGTCAGCGCGAAGGCCCGCACCATCCAGCGCCGGTGCGCCGTGACGTCACCGCGGCGGATCGCGACGACCGCCGTGACCGCGAAGGCGACCCACAGGACCCCGAGCAGGCCGAAGCCCGCGGTCCCTACCGGGCCGGCCAGGTTGGTGGTCGACAGCACGGCGCCGGCCACGCCACCGACGATCATGCTGCCCACGGCCGCCCGACCGATCGCTCGGTGGGCGCGGGGAACGCGGTCGCGCAGCCGGGCGATGAACTGCAGAGGGGACAGGGCCAGGGCCAGCCCACCCCCGATGACGTGGGCGTAGAACGCGACCTGGATCGCAGCCGACCGGTCGGCGTAGTTGGCCGCGATCGCTCCGGTCGGCGTTTCGGCCAGGGTCGACAGCGACTCCGTCAGGTACGGCAGGGGTGCGTACACGGCGATGGCGGCGGCGCTCAGCGTGAACCAGGCGAAGCCGGCCCGGGCGGCGGCGCGGCTGGGTCGTCTGCGGAAGACGTCGGTTGTCATGGTCCATCCCCTTGGGGTGTTGGTGAACAAGCGCGGCCAGCGTAGGTACGGCACGGGGCCGAATGCGTCCCGCAGGCGAGTGGACCGGCCGTGCTGCATGAGGGGGAGACCGCCTACCCCAGGTGAGGGAGATCATCGTGGGGCGCGCCCCGGCCAGTTCGCCCGTGGCTCGGCGGCGAGTCAGGATGGGGCATGCCCACCCACCCCGACGGCCGAGCGGGCCGTGGCGCTCGTACCCGCTGGCCGACGCTGGCCGACGTCGGACTGGCGGCCGCCCTGGCCGTCGGGCCGATGGGCCTGAGCCTGCTGGTCTCCAAAGGCCCCGAGTTCCGCCCGGTCGACGGCTTCGCCGTGGCCCTGGTGGTGGCTTCGGCCGCCGCGGTGGCCTGGCGCCGGCGGGCACCCCTGCCAGTGCTGACGATCACGGCAGCGATCGTGGTTGTCAATGCGGTCGCCGGCTACCCCGTCCTCGCCGTGCAGTGGCCGGTATGGATAGCGCTGTACACGTGCTTCGCCTGGTCGAGCTGGCGCGTACGCGTGGCCGCGGTGGTGGTCACCGGGCTCGGCATCGCGGGCTATATGTACTTCAACCCGGTCCCGGTGGGGGCGAACGACCTGGCCAGCATCTCCCTGTCCGTGCTCGTCGCGATCGTCACCGGCGAGGCCGCCTGCAGCCGTCGGGCCTACGCAGCCGAGATCGAGGCCCGCCTGGACAGCGAGCGACGGGAGCGAGCCATGATGGCGGAGCGGGCCGTGCAGGATGAGCGCCTCCGCTGGGCCCGGGATCTGCACGACGCGGTCGGCCACGCGGTGAACGTCATGGTGATGCAGGCCGGCGTGGCGCGACGGGTCTTCGCCGAGAACCCCGGCTTCGCCCAGGAGGCGCTGCGCCACATCGAGAGCGTGGGGCGGGAGGCGCTCGATGAGCTGGACCGGCTGCTGCGCTCCGAGGGCGGGTTGGACGACGACGGCGGGACGGTCGAGGACCTGGTCGCCCTGGTTGAGCGGGTCCGCTCGGCGGGTCGAGGGATCGACCTTGATCTGGCTCCGGTCTGCCTGAGTCCGTCGGCGTCCCGCGCCCTCTACCGCGTCGTGCAGGAGGCGGTGACGAACGCGCTGAAGCACAGCCACGGCCACATCCAGATCACGGTGCGACCGGACGGCGAGCGGGTCGCCGTGGAGGTTTACAACAGTGCCGCAGGCGGCGAAGTTGGCGCGGCATCGACCCCGGGCCGGGGCCTGATCAACATGCGCGAGCGGGTTCGGCTCGAAGGGGGCGACTTCGAGGCGGGGCCGGTGGCGGGCGGCTTCCGCGTCCGGGCGACCCTACCGGCTCGGCGGCGGGTCGAGGAGCCGGTGACGTCGTGATCTCCGTGCTGCTGGTTGATGACGACGCACTCGTCCGCAGCGGGCTGCGGGCGCTGATCGACGCGGAACCCGACCTGACCGTGGTCGGTGAGGCGGCCAATGGGCGTGACGGCGTGGAACTGGCCCGCCGCCTGCGCCCCGACGTGGTCGTCATGGACATCCGGATGCCGGTCCGCGATGGCACCTCGGCCACCCGAGAGATTGTGTCCTTGCCACCGCCCCGACCGTACGTCCTCGTGCTGACGACCTTCGACCTGGACGACGTCGTCGACGACGCGATCGCCGCGGGCGCGGACGGCTTCCTGCTCAAACGCGCCTCACCCGAGGATCTCGTGGCCGGCATCCGGACGGTGGCGGCCGGCGATGCGGTGCTCTCTCCGGCGGTGACGCGCCGCCTGTTCCACCTGCACGCCCGCCGCCAGTCCCGCCCGGTGCCGAGCGTGCAGCTCACGGAGCGGGAGGCCGACGTGTTGCGGGCGCTGGCCAGCGGCCTGTCTACGACAGACATAGCCAGGTCGATGTATGTGACGACCGAGACGGTTCGGACGCACATCAAGCACATCCTGGCCAAGCTCGACGTGCGCGACCGTACGCAGGCCGTGGTCTGGGCCTACCGCAGCGGGTTCATGGACCAGCGGTCCTGACCGCGGCTGCGACCGGGGTGCCGGGAAAGTCAGTGGGTCGATGCCGGTCGGCATGGCAGGCTGGGTGGCATGACGGATATGCGTATCGCCATTCTCGGACTCGGGCGTATGGGGAGCGCGATGGCGCGGCGCTTGTCGGCCGAGGGGTGGGAGGTGGTCGGCTGGCACCGGTCGGGTAAGCCGGTCGACGGGGTGACGGTGGAAGAGGACCTGTCCGCGGCGCTCGCGTCCGCGGCGGTCGCCGTGCTCAGCGTCTTCGACGACGCCGCCTGCACCGAGGTGCTCGCGCAGGTCCGCGCCGTCCGGCCGGATGGCCTGCGCGTGGTCAACACCAGCACGACCAGTCCGTCCGCGGCCGCCCGCTTCGCCGCGGAGCTCGGGTCGGCCTATGTGCACGCCCCGGTCGTCGGCTCCGTGCCGGCGGTGGCCTCGGGCACCCTGCAGATCCTGGCTGGCGGTGATTCGGCGGCGGTCGAGGCGGTGACGCCGGTGCTCGCGGCGCTCGGCACGGTCATCCACGTTGGACAGCCCGAGACCGCGGCCGCCGTCAAGCTGGTGGCCAACGGGGTGCTCGCCGGCGTCGTAGCCACGGTGGGGGACGCGCTGCGCCAGGCCGACGCGCTCGGGCTGGATCGTACGCTCGTGCTGGACGTCCTCGAGCGCGGACCCGTCGGTGGTTTCGTCCGGGCCCGGCGGGACGGGCTCGCCGGTGGGGCCACCCGCCCGGCGCACTTCGCGGTCGAAGGGCTCGCCAAGGATCAGGCGCTGCTCGCCGCGGCCTCGGGGCAGCCGTGGCCGCCGGCCCGGGACATCGAGGCCGCCCTCGATCGGGGCGCGGTCCAGCCCGACGACGACATCGCCGCGCTCGCCACGGCGCCCGCGGTCGACGACGGAGTCCGCGCTCCGTTGGAGGCGTACATCCGCGGGCACGCGACCGGCGACCCGAGCCACTTCCTTGACGCGTTCCTGCCCACCGCCCACATCGAAGGGCTGCGCGACGGCACCTTCGTCTCGTGGACGCTGGACGAGTACATGGGGCTGTTTCCGGGCCATCCGGCCCCGGACGAGGCGGAACGTCGTCGACGTATCGATGAAATTGTCGTCGTGGGTTCGGTCGCGACGGCCACCATGACGCTTTACCACGGAGCGACCACGTTCACCGACATGTTCCTGTTGGTGCGCACGGACGTCGGGTGGCGTATCGCCAACAAGATCTACCATCGCCACTGATCGAAGGGTGCGCCGACCAACCGGTGGTTGACGGCCGGTTTCGCCCGGGCTCGGGCCGGACGTGAGCGGCGGCGGCGCGTCAGATGATCATCGGGACGTGCCCCGCCCGCCTACCGTTCGGTATCTTGCTCACCGAAACGGACGCACCAACGGTGATGCGGGAGGTCAGCGTGGCGTGGCCGCAGTCGCCGACGAGCCTCGGCGCTGTGCTGCGTCATGTTCACCTCAGCGGAGCGGTGTCCCGGACCGCCCTGGCCGAACGGCTGGGGGTCAACCGCAGCACCGTGAAGGGGCTGATCGCCGATCTCGTGGCGGCCGGCCTGGTCCGGGAGGAACCACCGGCCGACACGAACCGTCCGGGGCGGCCGTCGCTCGTGGTCCGGCCCGAGCCGAGCCGCGCGTACGTACTGGCCTTCGACGTCGCGGTCGACCGGCTGGTGGCGGCTCGGGTTGATCTCGGCGGCGCGATCGTCGAGCGGTATGAGGCGGTGCGCCCGCGGTCGGGGCCCGACCTGGAGCTGGTGGTCGATGTGTTGGCTCGGTTCGGCCGGCGGCTGCACGCCTCGGCCCCGGCCGGCTCGGCCTGCGTGGGCGTAGGGGCCTCCTACTGCGGCATGATCCGGCCCGGCGACGGCATGGTGCGCTACGGTCCCGACCTCGGGTGGGTCGACCAGGCCTTCGGGGCCGAGCTCGGGCGCCGCCTCGGGCTCGGCCTGCCGGTCGCCGTGGGCAACGAGGCGCACCTCGGGGCGCAGGCCGAGCAGCAGCGCGGGGCGGGCATCGGGCATCAGAACCTCATCTATCTGCATGGCGACGTCGGCGTCGGGGGCGGGATCATCGTCGGCGGCTCCCTGCTGGCGGGCGACGGCGGCTACGGCTGCGAGGTCGGCCACATGATCGTCAATCCGTACGATGGTCGTCGATGTCTGTGCGGCTCGCAGGGCTGCTTCGAGGCCGAGGTTGGTGAGCGGGCCCTGCTAGACCTCGCGGGCCGGCCCAGCACCGAGTTCGGCTGGGACGCCGTACGGTCCGTTGTGGACGATGCCAACCGGGGCGACCCCGTCGCCCAGGAGGCCGTCCGTAAGGTCGGGGACTGGCTCGGTATCGGCGTTGTGAATTTGATCAATCTCTTCAACCCGGGCATGGTCATCTTCGGGGGGACCCTGCGGGACGTGTACCCGGCCGCCACCGACCAGGTGCGGGCGCGGATCGCGGCGAACGTCCTGCCTGTGGCCCGGGAGCGGGTGCGGCTGCGCATCTCGGGTCTCGGGTACGACACGACCCTCGTCGGTGCGGCCGAGTTGGGGTTCGCCCCGCTGCTGGCCGATCCGTTGGGCACGCTCGCCCGCGCGGCCTGATTCCGACCGGTCCGGATCGGGGGCCGCCCCGCGTTCCAGGCCTCGCCGGCCGTTCGGGTCCGTCCTACGTTTCGGGTCCGTCCTACGTTTCGGGCCTGTCCACGAACGGGTTGGCCGCCGGACAGCCGGGGTTTTCGGCACGATCCAACGCTCTGGTGAGCCTCGCCGGTTTTCCTCGGGAAACGGGCCGGTCGGGCCGGGGCGGGGCGGCATAGTGGGCCGGTAGGGATTGCAGAGCGGGGGCCTGATCATGACGCGACCCACGTGGGACCAACCCACGATCGTGGACGACTTCGAGGTCGTCCTCCGCGGTGACCTGCCCGCCGACGTGGCGGAGTACGCCCGGAGCCAGATCGCACCCGAGGGTGATCACATCGGTGAGCCGGTCTTTCACACCCGGGTCAAACTGACTCACCAGGCCAACCCGGCAATCGAGCGCCCGGTCCGCGCGCAGGTCAACCTGCACCTCAAGGACCGCATGGTGCGCGCGCAAGCGGCCGGCCTCAACGGCTACGAGGCGATCGACCGGCTCCGGGAACGCCTGCGGGCCCGGCTGGCCCGGTACGCCCGGCACTGGGAGGCCATCCGAGGCGCCCGGCCCACGGGCGAGCCCCATGAGTGGCGCCACGGGGAACCGCCCATCCAGCGCCCACCCTTCTACCCGCGCCCTATGGAGGAGCGCCAGATCATTCGCCACAAGACCTTCGCACCCCGCCGGATCCGCCCGGACGAGGCGGCGTACGAGATGGAGCAACTCGACTATGACTTTCATCTGTTCACCGACGAGCTGACGGCGCTGGATGCCGTCATCTACCGGACCGACTCCGGCTACGAACTGCAGCGGGTGACCAGCCGGCCGGAGACCGCAATCGACATCGCGCCGATCCGGCTCAACGCGCAGCCGGCGCCGCGACTGTCGGTGGAGCAGGCGCGGGAGCGGCTGGAGCTGTCGGCGGCCCCGTTCGTGTTCTTCGAGGACCCGGACAGCAGACGCGGATCGGTCCTGTACCACCGCTACGACGGCCACTACGGCCTCATCACACCGTCCGAGTAGCCCTCATGGGGCGACTCGGACGCGCCGCACGGAGAGTTGTCGGGGCGTGTGACGAGGTGCTATCGTGGGGTCGTCCCCCGATGTTGAGGTGCGTACGAGTTGCCGGGGACTCTCATCCGATTCTTCCGCATCTTCTGCTCCGTACGCCCGTTGATGTGCGGCGTCGCCCCATCTGACCGTCCTGTGACGACGGTGTCGTGAACTACTTCCTCGTGCTCCTATCTTTCGTTTCTTCTATCTCTGAAGGAGATCCATGGCTGCTGTCGCGAGCGGTACCCGTTCCCGTGTGGGTGCGGCGGGTGCCGCGTCCCGTCAGGTGAGCACGTCCCGTCAGGCGGGTGGTGCGTCCCGTGCGGCGAGTACGGCTGCCCGTGAGGCGAGTACGGCAACTCGTCAGCGGCGGCGCACGGCGTCGCGTCGGTCGGCTGCGGATGTGCGGGCCGCGAGCACGCCGACTGCCGGTGCGCCGGCTGCGGCTGGGTCGGCTGTGGTGGTGTCGACTGGGTCGCCGGTGGGTGATGGTTTGGTCCCCGTGACGGGGATTTTGGATGTGCGGGACAGTTTCGCGTTCGTGCGGACGGCGGGGTATCTGCCGGGTCCGGATGACGTGTATGTGTCGATGACGTTTGTGAAGAAGTACGGGTTGCGGCCGGGGGATGAGATCACCGGGGCGGCCCGGTCCGGTAGTGGGGAGCGTAACGAGCCGCTGGTGCGCCTGGACGCGGTCAACGGCATGCCGCCCGAGGAGGCTCGTCGGCGTCCCGAGTTCCATCAGCTGACCCCGTTGTACCCGCAGGAACGGCTGCGCCTGGAGACCGAGCCGCATCAGATGATCGGCCGGGTCATCGACCTGGTCATGCCGATCGGCAAGGGGCAGCGGGCGCTGATCGTATCCCCGCCCAAGGCGGGCAAGACGACGGTGCTGCAGGCGATGGCCAACGCGATCGCGGCCAACAACCCCGAGTGCCACCTGATGATGGTGCTGGTCGACGAGCGGCCCGAAGAGGTCACCGACATGCAGCGCACCGTCAAAGGCGAGGTCATCGCCGCGACGTTCGACCGGCCCCCGACCGACCACACCCTGCTGGCCGAGCTGGCCATCGAACGGGCCAAGCGGCTGGTCGAACACGGCCAGGACGTGGTCGTGCTGCTGGACTCCATCACCCGGCTCGGCCGCGCCTACAACCTCACCACCAGCGGCTCCGGCCGGACGCTCTCGGGTGGTATCGACACCACCGCCCTGTACCCGCCCAAGCGGCTGCTCGGCGCCGCCCGCAACATCGAAAACGGCGGGTCGCTGACCATCATCGCCACCGCCCTGGTCGAGACCGGGTCGCAAATGGACGCGGTCATCTTCGAAGAGTTCAAAGGAACCGGCAACGCCGAGCTCAAACTCGACCGCAAGATCGCCGACAAGCGCATCTTCCCCGCCATCGACATCGAGGCCTCCGGCACCCGTCACGAACACGGCCTGCTCACCCCCACCGAACACGCCATCACCACCAAACTCCGCCGCGCCCTCACCCCGCTTGGCTCCCACACCGCCATCGAACAACTCCTCGACCACCTCCGCCGCACCACCAGCAACGACGAATTCCTCACCACCCTCGCCCGCGCCGAAAGCCGCAACCGCTGAACCCGCGGCGCCGTTCAGGCGGGCGGAGGGGCCTGGCTGGGAGGCGACCGGATCGTCTCTATAGGACGGTCTGGGGCGTGGGGCCGCCGGGCGGATCAGCGACGGCGACGCTGGCCCGGCCGGCCGCCCAGCGCGGGGATTCGGTGCCGCAGCGGTCGGGTTCGGTCGATGACGCGGCGCAGCGGCGACTCGGTCGGTGGGGGTCGCCGGCCGGGCTGCGGTGGCGCGGGTTGCAGGGTCGTGCGCAGTCGCTCCAACAGCGTCAGCATCTCGCCCCGGAGCGGCCAGGCGGGCGTGTGGGGCGAGGTGTCGGCGCGCAGGCGTTCGGCCACCTCGGCCTGCCGTTCGCTCGCGCCGGCCAGGCGACGGTCGGCCTCCGCCTTCAACGCCTCCCGGTCAACCGACTTGGAGAGGGCGAGCCGTCCGTAGGCCCGCAGTACGCCGGCGAGTTCCCGCAGCTCCTGGGCGATCCGCTCGGCCGCGCGGGGGTCGTGGATCGGGCTCGCCTCGTCGGGCAGGGCGGCGCTGTCGTTGAGCGAACGGGCGATCGCCCGGATGTTCAGGGTGGCGTGCTCCAGGCGCTCCAGCCGGGCTCGCAGATACACCCGGGGGTCGGCGACGAGCGGCCGGCGGGGGTTCAGCTTGACGCTCTCTTCGGCCTGGTTGAGCGCCCCCTCCACCCGTTTCGCCTCGTCGGTGAGTGCCCGAGCCCGTGACACCCAGGCCTGGGCGCGCTGCGGACCACGGCCGCTCGCGAGGTCTTCGGCCATCTCGTCCAGGAGATCGGCGAGGCCGCGGCTGAGGTCGTCGACCGCCTCCTCGGCCGGCTGCACGCGCAGGGGCGCGACCAGCAGGTTGGACGCCAGCCCGGCGGCGGCCCCGATGAGGGTGGCCACGATGCGGCCCTCGACGGCGGTCTCGGTGGGCAGCGAGAGGATCAGCATGGCACTGATGGGCACCTCGAGCACGCTGTCGCCCAGGCGCAGGGCGTAGCCCACGGCGAGAGCGGCCGCGATCGCGATGCCCAGGCTCCACCAGGTGAAGCCGAGCGCGTTGGACAGGCCCAGGGCGACGAGCACGCCCAGGATCACGCTGGCGATGCGTTGCAGCGCCGTCCGCAGGGTCTGGTAGAGGGTCACCTGGACGACGATCAACGCGGTGAGCGGGGCCAGGATCCCGTCACCGGTCACCTGGCGCGCCACCACGAAGGCCACGACCGCGGTCACGGTGAGGCGCACGATCGTGAGGATCGTGGGTTGGGCGCGGCGGCGGGCCAGCTCCAGCGATTCCTGAGCCGGGCGGTGCAGCACGCGACGCACCGTGTCCGTCACCGCTCGGCTCTGGCGGCGCACGAGACCGGGTATGTCAGCCATTGACGCCTGACGTTATCCGAACTGGCCGGTCGCCGGGCTGGAATCGGCCAGGTCCGTTCGGACGGGGACGGCGGTGGCGAGCCCGTCCGGCGTGGACGGTGCCGGGTGGACCCGACGCCGTCGCCAGCACGCCCCAGCGGTGCCGTTCGGGCGTAGTGCGCCGGCAGGCGCAGTAGTGCCGATCGGGGGCAGTAGTGCTCTGACGGGCGGGCCGGGCGAGACGGCCCGGGTGTGGCGGCCGGATCGGCGGGCGAGCCACTCCGGCCGCCGCACGGACCGTTTCTGCCGGAGACGGGCTATTCCTGCAGGAAGGCCAGTAGCTCCGGGTTGACCACGTCGGCGTGGGTCCACCCGATGTTGTGCGGGCCGCCCTCGACCGGCACCAGGCGCGCGTCCTTCATGAGCGGAGGCAGGCGCTTGGCGGTCGACGCGAACGGCAGGATGCGGTCCTCGGTGCCGTGCATGATGAGCACGGGCACGTCGATCGTGCCCACGTCGTCCCGGAAGTCGGTCAACCACGTGTCGACGCAGGCGTACGTGGCGTGCGCCGAGGCCTGAGCCGCCACATGGAACCACGCGTGCCACACCTCGTCGCTGACCCGCGTGCCCTGCAGCTTGTCGACGTTGACGAAGTCGTCGAGGAACTGCTTGAGGAAGACGTACCGGTCCTGTTCGATGGTCGCCTTGAGCTTGTCGAACACGGACTGGTCGACGCCCTCGGGGTTGTCGCCGGTCTTCAGCAGGAACGGTGGCAGCGCGCCGAGCAGGACGGCCTTGCTCACCCGATCCGAGCCGTAGCGGCTCAGGTAACGGGTCACCTCGCCGGTCCCCATGGAGAAGCCGACCAGGATGGCGTCCCGTAGGTCCAGCGTGTCGAGCAGGATCTTCAGGTCAGCCGCGAACGTGTCGTAGTCGTAGCCGACCGTGGGCTGGCTCGACCACCCAAAGCCACGGCGGTCGTATGTGATGACCCGGTAGCCGGCCTGGAGCAGCTCCCGCTTCTGCTTTTCCCAGGAATGTCCGTTGAGCGGGTATCCGTGAACCATCACCACCGGCTGTCCGCTGCCGTGGTCTTCATAGTAGAGATGGATGTCGTGGCCGTTCTCGGTACCGACCGTCACGGTTGGCATGGGAGTCCCCCCTCACTCCTACGGTCGATTCGCGAGCCACGTTACCGGCGTGACCGACCCGAGGGGATGCATTCTGGATCTTCCCGCTGAGCTGGCTTGGCCCTAGGCTGCCGGTCATGCGCTGGCCCCTCGCACGCGTCACGCTCGGTGTCGCGATCCTCATTGACGTCCTGCGAGTCTTTCTCCCCTCGCTCATCACGATTTTCGGCTCGGCCGGCAGCACCCCAGCGGAGCTCATTGGCGTCTATGCGCTGGTGTGGTTCCTGGCCGCGTTCCTTGCCGTCCCGGCCGCCCGCCTGATCCGGCCCACGATCGTCGCGGTGGCCGGCGCGGCCCTGCTCGCCATCGGGCGGATCGCCCTGCAGCTCACTGACGGCGGGTCGCCGCAGCTTTACGTGGCGAGTGTGGCGCTGCTCGGCGGCCTGTGGTGGCTGGTGGGGACAGCCATGGCCGGGCCGGCACCCGTGATCGGCGGCGCGGTCTGGGGGTTGGCGGTCGCGACGGGGCTGCACGCCGCCCTGGACACAGTGGACCTGGTGTGGCGGGACGGAGTCGGGCCAGTCGGGCTCGTGGTACTCGAGGCGGTAGCGTTCATAGCCCTGCTGGTGTGGCCGACAACCCGCGCGGAATCTCCGTCGTCCGCCGGGGATTCGTCCTCCACGGGGAATTCGTCTTCCACAGTGGATTCAACACCGCCGGCCCGCGCGTTCCTGGTGATCGGGCCGGCCCTCCTGTTGTGGAACCTCTACCCCGGCAACCCGGCGCACGCCCAGGCGGCCGACGGGTGGGCGCCGGTTCCGGCCTCGGTGGTCGTGGCGGTGGCCGGATTCCTCGCGACCGTGCTCGCCGCCCGACCGCGTTGGACCGGCCACCCGATCGTCCCCGGGGTCGTGCTCGTCGCTTCGGCGGCCGGGTTCGCCTTCGGGGAGGCCACCATCGACGGCGTGCACGGCGTGGCGCCGGCGTGGACGGTCGTGGCCCAGGTCGTCGGGGCGCTGGCGCTGGGCGCCTGCCTGGGCTGGGCGGCCACGCTCACCGCGGCCGTCGACCGGCCGTATCGTCGTGGCCTGCTGCTGGCGACCGGGTTGCTGCTGTTCATGCTCTTCGCGTTCGCCTACTACGCGGCGTACGACCTGGGTGTGCCGAACGACTACGTACCGATCCTGGTCGCGCTGGTCGTCGCGGCGCCCGCGGCTGTGGGCGTCCACCGTGGACAGACCGTACGGTCGGGGCGGCCCGTGGTCGCGGCGCTGGCCGGGGCCGTCGTGGCGGCCGTCGCCGCCGCGCTCGTGCCGGTGTGGCGCCCCGCGGCCGTCGCCCCCGAGCCGCCGGTCGAGGGTCTGCGGATCGCGGCGTACAACATCCGGATGGGCTTCGGCGTGGCCGGCACGCTGACCCTGCGCGAGCAGGTCGAGGTCCTGCGCGAGCTGCGGCCGCACGTCATCGCGCTGAGCGAGGTGGATCGGGCGTGGTTCCTCAACGGCGGCCACGACGACCTGCGCTTGATCGCTGAGAGCCTCGGGCTGCGCATGATCTGGGCGCCGGCGGCGGACGAGGTGTGGGGTGACGCGCTGCTCACCAACCTGCCGGTGACGTCGGTGCGCAACCACGTCCTCGTCCGCGGGGGCCCGACCGGCGCTCAGGCGCTCGAGGTGGGCCTGCGCTGGGAGGGCCGCGACATCACGGTGATCGCCACCCATCTGCAGCCGCCGTCGGGCTGGGAGCCGCTGGACCAGGTCGAGCAGTTGGCCGACATCGTCCGGGCGGCGCCGAAGCCGGTGGTGGTCGCCGGTGATCTCAACCTCGAGCCGGGCGAGCCGGCGTGGGACGTGCTCATGGCGGCCGGGTTGGTCGACGCCTTCGCCGGTCAGCGGCCGTTCGTGACGATCCCCTCCATCCGGCACGAGGACGCCCAGATCGACCACATCCTCACTACACCGGGCTTCCGCTTCGTTGACCCGGCCCACCCCGACGTGCCGCACTCCGACCACCGCCCGGTCGCCGTCACCCTCGTCCCCGCGACCTGACATCCACCGTTCGGGAACGCTCCGTCGGGTGGCCGGCACGGCAAGAATGTAGACTGGATTTATGTAGACGTGATCTACGTAGTTTGAGTCTACGTAGGTCCGATACACCAGGCGGCGGAGACGAAGGGGATTCGTGGCGGCGGGCTTTGTCGGTCGGAAGGCGGAACTGGCCCTGCTGGCGAAGCGGCTGGACCGGGTCCGGGTCGAGGGGGCCGGGCTGGCCGTGGCCATTCGCGGGCGCCGCCAGGTCGGCAAGTCGCGCCTGGTGCAGGAGTTCTGCGACCGCGCCCAGGTGCCGTACGTCTTCTACACGGCGACCAAGGGCGCCTCGAGCGTCGAGGCTGTGTCGGCGTTCCTCGCCGAACTGCGGGGCTCGGGCCTGCCGGCCGATTCCGACCTGGTGCCGGCCTCGGCCCAGGGTTGGCCGGACGCGTTCCGCGCTCTGGCCGCCGCGCTTCCGGACGCCCCGTCGATCGTCGTCCTCGACGAGCTCCCGTGGCTGGCCGAGCAGGATCCGGTCTTCGACGGCGCGCTGCAGACCGCGTGGGACCGCCTGCTGTCCCGCAAGCCCGTCCTCCTGTTGCTGCTCGGCAGCGACATCCACATGATGGAGCGCCTGACGGCGTACGACCGGCCGTTCTTCGGCCGGGCTGACACCCTGGTCCTCGGCCCGCTCAACCCGGCCGAGATCGCGGATGCTGTCGGTCTCTCCGGCGCCGATGCGATCGATGCGGCCCTCATCACGGGTGGGCTGCCTGGAATCGTGCGGGCCTGGCCCACGGGTATGGCACCGCTGGACTTCCTCGAATCGGAGTGCGCCGATCCGGCCTCGGTGCTCGTCAGTATCCCCGAAGCCGTACTGCTCGCCGAGTTTCCCGCGCCCGACCAGGCCCGTCGGGTGCTGGAGGCGATCGGCGGCGGGAACCGTACGTTCGGAAACATCGCGGCGACCGCGGGTAGCGCCGGGGCCCCGCTCGCCTCCGGCCTGCTGTCGCCCCTGTTGCGCCGGCTCGTGAACGAGAAACGCGTGTTGGCTGTGGACGAGCCGCTGTCGACCAAGGCGGGTCGACCCGCGCTGTACCGGGTGGCGGACAGCAATCTGCGCCTGTACCTCGCGATGCTGCGGGAGGCGCAGGAACAGGCCCGGCGTGGTCGCCCGCAGGCCGCCGTCGCGCTGGTGCGTCGCCGGTGGTCGAGCTGGCGCGGGCGAGCCGTCGAGCCCTTGATCCGCCAGGCGCTGGAGCTCGCCGCGCTCGCCGGTGAGCTGCCCTGGCCCGATGCCCGCGTGGTCGGTGGCTGGTGGAACCGGCAGTTCAACCCGGAGGTCGACCTGGTCGGCGCCGATCGCGGGCCGGTGGCCGGCGCCGTGTACTTCGCGGGATCGATCAAGTGGTTGGCCAGCCCGGTCGACGGGCGTGACGTGGCCGACCTCGCCCTGGCAGCCAGCCAGGTGCCGGGCTTCGACGGTGCGCGATGCGGGCTGATGGTGGTGTCGCACAGCGGCCTGGCCCCCACAGTGGACTCATCGCTCGTGGATGTCCACTGGGGACCGGAGGAGGTGCTCGGCGCCTGGCGCGCCTGACCGTACGGTCGCCGGTCCTCAGGCCGAGTCCGCGGGGCGGCTCGTGGTGACCGGGCGGGCCGAGAGGATGGTGCCGCCGCGGCCGATGCGGTAGCGAACGCCACGCCAGGTCAGCTCGCGGGAGAACAGGCCGCGGGCGAAGAGGACGGGAACGGCGAGCAGCTCATAGACGGGCAACCAGACCATCGCCCCGGCGCCCCGCCACCCGTACGCCCGCGCGTGCAGGACCAGCGCGCTGGCCCAGCGCAGGGCGGCGACGGCCGCGACGGTGAGCAACGCCGGGGCCAGCCCGACGCCGGCCAGGACCGCCACCACCGTCGATACCGCGGCGAACAGCAGCGGATGCCAACTCGAGGCGATGGTCAGGTAGGTGGGCAGTCCTTCGGCCCGCAGCAGGGTGAGCCATTTCAGTACGTGACGGATGCCGCCGCCCAGGCCGAGGTTCTCGTAGGGGATCCGCACGGTACGGGGAATCAGGATCGTACGCAGGCCGGCCGCCACGACGGCCCGTCCGATCGCGGCGTCGTCGCTGACCGTGGTGCCGAATCGGCCGAGGTCACCGAGGCGACGCCGGGCCTCGCCCGACATGAGCCACAGCCCGCCGGTGATGAAGCCGGCGTTGCTCGACAGCGCCACCGCGGCCATGTTGAGTTGGTAGTAGTAGTTGCTGTAAAGGGCGACGAGGAGCCCACCGAGCGGACCGGGGCCCACGTACTGCGGCAGGAAGTACGCCACCCCGGCGTCGGTCCGGCTCAGGTGGGCCAGGCCGAGCGCCAGCGTGTCCGCATCGACCCGTACGTCGGCGTCGATGGAGGCGAGGGTGTCGTAGCGGGCCTGGGCGAAGCCGGCGGCCAGGTTGTGCTGCTTACCCATGCGCGACCCGGCCGGTCCGCTGATCACGATGGACGAGGCCACGTCCGGGTGCCGCTGCTGGACCCGAACCGTCACCTCGTGGGCCAGGTCGTCGGGCGACTCCATGGCGATGAGGTACTCGACCGGAACGGGGACCCGCGAGGCGAACAGAGCGTCCAGATTGGACTCGGTGTGGGCGTCGGTGCCCTTGATCGGCACGACGACCGACAGCCCGTCCGCCGTGACCGGGGTCGCTGGTCCCGGCCGGAACCGCAACGCGACGACGACCGTCGCGGCCAGGCACGGTAGGGCGGCCAGGGCCACGACACACCACAGCACTGTCACGCCAACCATGACACCACTCGGCCGCCTGTCGCGCGACCGGGGGTTGTCGATATGGCGGCTTGGCTCGCGCGGCCACCCGAGCCGTCACGGGCAGCGCGGAGGCTGCGGACCGGGGCGGGGCGGTGCGGACGGTCGTCGTTCTAGAGCGACGCCTTGGGTTCGTCGGGAGTGCGGCTGGTCGTGAGCGGTCCGGTGGTCCGGGCGGTGTAGTCCTGGATCCACTCGTCCTTCCAGGTCTGGTCGTACTGCTGCTCGTTGCAGCTGGGCCGGTAGGCCGCGATGAGCTCGCGGGCGATCTGCTCACGGTGCGATCGCAGGCCCCCGGGTACCTCGTACCAGCAGACGTACACGCGCCACTTGCCGCCGGCCCGCTTGATCCAGCAGCCGGCGGCCGGGTGGGCGAACGGGAAGGGCTCGGTGGAGAGGTCGTCGCTGTGGCCGACGTAGGCGACGGCGTACCGCTCCGTGGCGGGGTCGGGCTTGTAGAGGATCGCGTACACGGCCGGGCGGGCCGGCGGCGTCCACCCACCGAGCACCCGCGGCCCCTCGAACGGGTACCCGGCCAGCGACCCGAGTCGAATCATCGGAGCTCACCCATCGGTCTGGTGTCGTGACGCGTCCAGCGCGAGCGGCGTCAGAACTCGTCCTCGTCGGCCTCGCTGGTCGCGTCGGCGTCGACGATCGGCCAAGCCGGCAGGCCGGCCCGCTCGACCGCCCGGGTGAACTCGGCCCGGCCGAGCTCAATGGCCTGCTCGGCGGTGTCAGCCTCGACCACCAGTTGCGCACCGTAGCGATTGGTGCCGATGCCTGAGGCGATCCCGCCGGACGCGGCCACCGCGTCGGCGAGCTCGACGATCTGCTCGCGACTCATGATCTGGTCGCCCTCGGCGACGACCGTCACGCTCCACTTCATCCGGCACCTCCCGGCCGATGGCCCTCTCCGACGGTCCCAGCAGGCAGTCCTTCTCGGGAACGGAGTCCGTTCTTCGAACGGTCCCAGCAGACTACGTCAGCGCGGCCAGCCGCATGGCCAGCTCCTCCAGGCCTCGCAGGTCCTGTCCGCCTACCAGCAGGTCGACGTACGGCTCGACCACCATCATTCCGAGCGTGGTCGCGCGGTAGCCGGCTGCGCGGCCCGTAGACCGGCCCGTCGGCTGGGCGTGCGGGTTCACCCAGACGATGCGGTGGCACAGCCGGGACAGTCGCTCCATGGCGGTGGCGAGCACGTCGGGGTCGCCGCGGTCGAGCCCGTCCGAGCAGATGACGACGATCGCTCCGCGGCCGAGGCCGCGCCGGCCCCAGTCCCGCACGAACGCGGTCAGGCAGTCGCCGATGCGGGTTCCGCCCTCCCAGTCCACGACCGTCTTGGCCGCCCGCGCCAGGGCGTCGTCGACGTTGCGTCGGCGCAGGGCCGGCGTCACCCGGGTGAGCCGCGTGCCGAAGCAGAACGCCTCGACCCGATCGGTGGCCCGGGTCGCCGAGTGGGCGAACTGCAGCAGGGCGCGCGAGTAGTCCGCCATCGACCCCGAGACGTCGAGGATCAGCACGAGACGCCGCGGGCGGTACTGGCGGGCCCGCCATCGGAGGACGGGCAGGTCGCCGTGGCGTCGCATCATCTCGCGCACCGTCCGGCGAGGGTCGGGAGTCCGGCCTCGCGGGGCCGGACGCAGCCGGCGGGTGCGACGTCGGGGCGGGGCGAGCCGCATGGTGGCCATGATCCGGCGGAGCGCGGCCAGTTCCTCCGGCGTGCAGGCCGCGAAGGACTTGTCACGCAGGATGTCCACTGTGGAGGCCATCAGGCCGAGCATCGCCTGGTGCTCCTCGGGATTGGCCGGACCCGGATCGACCGCGGGGATCTGCAGGACCGAGGCGGTGGTGGCCACCGTCCGGATCACGGTCCGGGCCGGCGGCGTGGTGTCGTCGGCCTCGCCCAGAAAGTACGCGCGGAAGACCCGGTCGTAGACCGGAATCTGCTCGCGTCGGGTGACCACGATGGAGCGTCCGGCCCAGTAGAGGTCGACCAGGTCGGTCGGGTCGAGCGCCGCCATGGCCTGGCAGTAGGTGATCACCTCGCCGGAGCCGACGGCGATGCCCGCGCGACGCAGGTGGCGGGCGAAGTCCACCAGCACCGCGACGATCGGCGCGTACGGCCCTGTCGAGGCCGTCCTGTCATTCACGGGCAGCAATCCGGTCGAGGTTGCGCCGGGCCAGGTCAAGGTCGTCGCGCTCCTTGATGACCGCGCCCAGGGTGTCGCTGACCGTACGGGCGTCGAGGTCGGTCTCGCCCAGCACCTCCAGCGTGCGGACCCAGTCGATGGTCTCCGCGACGCCGGGCGGCTTGGCCAGGTCCAGCGCCCGCAACCGGTTGACCGCCGCCACCACCTTGCGGGTCAACGCTTCCGACACCCCGGGCGCCCGGGTCAGCACGATCGCCACCTCCCGGTCCGGGTCGGGGTAGTCCACCCAGTGGTAGAGGCAGCGCCGCTTCAGCGCGTCGTGCAGCTCCCGCGTCCGGTTGGAGGTGAGGATGACCAGCGGCGGCGCCTCCGCGCGGATCGTGCCGACCTCCGGCACGGTGATCTGGAAGTCGGAGAGCACCTCGAGCAGGAACGCCTCGAACTCGTCATCGGCACGGTCGATTTCGTCGATGAGCAGGACCGCCTGCCGGCCGGCCCGTACGGCCTCCAGCAGCGGCCGCTCCAGCAGGAACCGGGGCCCGAAGAGCTTCTCGACTGAGTCGTCGGCCGCCAGCTCCCGCTGCGAGAGCGCCCGGATGTAGAGCATCTGGCGGGCGTAGTCCCACTCGTACAGGGCCTGGTTGGTGTCGATGCCCTCGTAGCACTGTAAGCGGATCAGGCGTCGGTTCAGCACGCTCGCCAGCGTCTTGGCGACCTCGGTCTTGCCGACGCCCACCTCACCCTCGATGAGAATCGGCCGGTCCAGGGTCAGGCCCACGAACAGCGTCGTGGCCAGCCCGCGATCGGCCAGGTAGCCGCCGTCCCGCAGAGCCTGCGTCAGGTCGGCAACGGACTCGAATTTCTCCATAATTCAGCTCTGCTCGCGCGGTCCCAGCACGAGGTCCCGGACCGAACCGCCGCTGGAGCCCAGCTTTCCTTCGCGGCGCAGTCGCTCCCGCCAGGCCGTGCGGAGATCCGTGCCGGGCTCGGCCAGGCCGTCGAAGGTGAAGTCCCGCATGTTGCGGCAGACCTTGGCCGGGGCGCACTCCTCGTCGAACGCGGCCACGCTCCGCTCGTCGGCGGCCCAGATCGTACGAAGCACATCGAGGCCCTGGGGCGGACGGTCCGCACCCGAAGCCGCCGTGGCCGGACCTGCGACCGTTTCGTCAGGAGATGTCATGGTCGCCTCCTCGGTGACGCCGCTTCGCGTGCCTCAACACTAGGCGCGGGCCGCGGCTCACGCGACGACACATTAAGTCTTCGCTTAGCCGGGGTCGAGGTCATCGCTCAGCCGGGCCGGGCGCTCGGCACCTGGTTCGTCGGGTGGTCAGCGTGGAGGGCAGTGATGCTCAGCCGGTCGGGATCGGACAGGTGTCCTCATACGGTATCGATGGAAGGAAACTCGCCCACTCGTCCTCGGTGAGCCCGCGACCGGCGACCGCGCAGGCGTACTCGGTGAGGCTGGCCCGGAGGTCGTCGACCCGCGAGTAGTCCCACAGGTACGTCCGGCCCTCCACGAAGCGGCTGACGATCAGCGTGCGGCCGTGAGGCGCGACAGCGACGTCCCCCCGGGTCGACCACCGGCCGACCCGCACCGGCCGGGCCGGGTAGCTGACGTCCCACAGGGATATACCGGTGAAGCCGGACGCCACGACGAACCGTCCGTCCGGCGAGAACGCCACCATGTCGACCGACAGATCAATCAGGCGCGTCGGCGAGCGCCCGAGCATGACCGGCCGGGCCGGATCGGTGAAGTCCCACAAGGTGATCGCCCCGGCCTCGTCGCCGGCGGCCAGCATGGACCCGTCCGGTGAGAACGCCACGGCGTTCACCGGGTCGAGGTGCTGGGTCAGCGGTCCGCTGAGGAGCTTCGGACCCGCCGGATCGCTGACGTCCCACACGATGACGCGCGAGAATCCGGTGCCCATCACGAGGAGGCGCCCGTCCGGCGAGAAGGCCACCGCCCGGACCGGTTCGCCGTCGCGGCTGAGCTGGATGCCGTACGGACTGTCCGGGTCGGTGATGTCCCAGATGATCAGACCCATCTCCTCGCTCGCGGTGGCGAGGTGGCGACTGTCGGGCGAGAACACCGCGGTCGCGTTCGGGCCGGCGCGGAGCGCGAGGCCGCGCTGCGTGACGCGGGCCGGATCGTGGATGTCCCACACCCGCACCAGGCGGTCGGAGGACGATCCGGCCGTGGCTAGGAGCCGGCCATCGGGTGAGACCGTGGCGCGGGCCGGGTACACGGCCAGAGCCCGGGGCTCGGCGAGCCGTCGGGGCCGGCTCGGGTCGGTGATGTCATACAGCGTCAACTGTTCGTCGTCGATGACGGCCAGCGTGCGTCCGTCCGGGAACGGGGCCGCGGCGCTGCCCTCGATGGTCGCTACCGTCGGATACGGCGGGTCGACCATGCGCAGTGAGACGTAGCCGTTACCGGATCCGGCCGCAAGCGTGGCGCCGTCCGGCGAGAAATGCAGCCGCTGAATGGAACTGTCGAACGACTCGGAACGGGTGCTGACCGGCGTGGCCGAGCGGCGGGGCAGGTCGAGGTTGAAGATGGTCAGAGTAGGCATGGCCCCGCCCGCGGCCAGCTGCCCGGAGGGTGAGAACGCCACCGCGTAGATCCACTCCGAGAATTCGATACTCGCAGCCGGCTCGGCCGCGCGTGGATCGTTGATGTCCCACACCTCGACGCCGTCGCGGAACCCGCCGGTGGCGACCAGTGCCCCGCCCGGATGGAAGGCGACGGTGCGGATGGCGCCGCCGGCGGCCGTGGCGAACACCGCCACCCGCGTCACGGACTCAGGATTCGCGATGTCCCACACGATGAGCTCGCCATCGCGACCGCCGGTGGCCAGGTGGCGGCCGTCCGGCGAGAGCGCGGCCGCCCAGATCTCGTCGCCGTGCACCAGGGGCAGGCCGATCCGCCGGGGCCGGTCCGGCTCGGTGATGTCCCAGAGGATGGCCAGGCCGTCCAGGCCGGCGGTGACGAGAATCGGCTGCTCGGGGGCGAACAGCGCCGCGCTGACCGCGTTGGCGTGGCCGCGTACCGGGTCACCGACCTGGACCGGGTTACTCGGATCGCGGACGTCCCAGATCATGACGAGACCGTCGGCGCTGGCGGTGGCGAGCAGGTCGCCATCCGCCGAGTACTGCACGTCGAAGATGATGTCGGTGTGCCCGCTCGACAGTTCGCCGAGGAGGCGCGGCCGGCCGGACGAACGTAGGTCCCACAGGCGTACGGTGTGGTCGAACCCGGCGGTCGCGAGGGTCGCGCCGTCCGGCGAGTAGGCGATCCCCCGTACCGCGCCCGTGTGCCCCACCAGCGTGGCCGTGATGTCGCTGTTGGCCGTGTAGCCGAGGAGGCTTGCGCGGACCTGCTCGTCGTCGCGCAGCCGCAGCGCGGCCAGGCCCAGCCGAGCGGCGGCGGGATATTCGGCTGCTTCGATCGGTACGTCGGTCCGAACGAGCAGGTCGGCCTCGGCCAGGAGCTGCCGCGCCAGGGCATCGCGGAGACCCTGCTCGGCCCGCGCGCGCTGCTGGTCGGCCAGCTCCTCCTGCTCGCGGGCCAAGTTCCGCAGCTCGTTTGCCACGCGAGTGCGGTTCACCGCGACCACCGTGCCCACGCCGGCCAGGACCACGAGCGCGGTGAGGGTGGCGATGGTGGCGCGGATGAGGTGTTGGGTGCGGCGGTGTTGGCGGATGTCGGCGCCGACGAGGTCGTCTTTGCTGAGGCCGTGGAGGGGTGCGGCGAGGTCGGCGATGCGGTCGCGGAAGGTGGTGTTGCGGAGGGTGAGTTGGTCGGTGGGGAGGTTGCGGAGGTCGACCCAGCGGGGTTCTTGGGTGAGGCGGCCGTACAGGGGTGGGGGGAGGCAGGTGGTTCGGGTGGGGTCGAAGTCGCCGGTGGTGGGGTTCCAGTGGAGTTCGCCGTCGGTGACGGCGATGAGGAGGGTGTTGGGTGGGTTGTGGTCGAGCCAGTAGGTGACTTCGCGGGCGACCCATTCGGAGGTGGTGGCTTGGGGGGAGGCGAGGAGGATGAAGTAGTGACTGGAGTCCATAGCTGCCTGGATCGATGGCCAGAGGGCCTCGGTGGCGGCCAGGCTCGAGTTGTCCCGAAAGACCCGCAACGCGCGGGGCTTGTGCCAGGGCTTGTTCAGCTGCTGCAGGGCGTCGCGTACGGCGAGGGACAGGCCAGCGTCCGCGGCATGGCTGTATGACAGGAACGCGGCGTACCTTTTGTCCACATCAGACCCCGTGAGTGCGACGTCGTCCACGGCACCCTACCGTGTCCGGCCCAGTGTTGAGGTTCACGGCAACCGCCGATGGGTATGAGTACCAGAATGCCCGTGGTGAATTGTGAAATTCGCTCACGTTAATTGGCCGGATTCGACCGTCCGGCCCGCCGAACGCGGCGGGCGGGGGCTAGGCATCGACCGGGCTTGCGCGCTCACGGAGCGGGGTGGCGGGCGCGCCCGAGCGCACGGCCAGGGCCTCGGCGAGGATCGCGACGGCCACCTCGGGCGGGGTCCGGGCGCCGATGTCCAGGCCGGCCGGTCCGTGCACCCGAGCCAGGTCGGTCACGCCGCGGTAGGCCAGCCAGTCGGCCCGGGCCCGCTGCATGCGGTGGGAGCCGAGCGATCCGATGTAGCCGGCCTCGCTGGCCAGGGCCGCCTGCAGCGCCGTCCCGGCCAGTTCCAGGTCGTGGGCGGCCACCACGACACCGTCCAGGGCGGAGAGCCCGGCGATCAGGCCGGTGGCGTGGCCTGGCTCGGTCGCGACCCGAACCTGCCAGCCGAGCAGCTCGGCGTGGCGACGCAGCGCGTCGACGATCGGGCCCGCGCCCGCGATCACCAGCTTCGGCACCGGCCACAGCACGGTGACGACTGCATTGCCGATCATGAGTGTGCTGCTGGCCCCCTGACCGAACAGGCGGGCCGCCTCCTCACCGGCGTCCGCGACCGTGTCCCGGTCGTAGAGATCAACGGATGTCACCTGGTCGCCGTCGAGGCGGGTCACCAGACAGAGCGCGTCCCGGCGGCGCAGCCGGTCCCACAGCGCCTCCGGCATCCGGGCCGCCTCGACGAGCAGGCAGTGCGCCTGACCGCCGACGGGCAGGCCGACGAGCTGAGCCTCGACATCGGCGACGCTCACCCGTACCAGGCGGTCGGAGCGCTCCCGGGCGAGCTGGGCGAGGTGGTCGTTGGCCGCGCCGCGGAGCACCGCGCCGATCCGTCCGCCGCCCGGAGTGATCGCCAAGGCCTCGTTGGCGTCCCGAGCCCGGCTCGGTTCCGAGCCCGGCTCCCGGCGATCACCGAAACCGTCGATCGCAACCGCCCAGGCCACGTCGACCCGGGTTCCGGCCCGCAGGCAGGCAGCCACGCTCACCGCGATGTCGTACACGTCGGCAGCGTAGGTCAGCCGGACGGCATTGCCGAGTCGGCCGGGACGGCAGGGCTGCGTCGGCCGCGAGTACGGCCTCCTCGGCCGCGTCGGTGTTGCCGACCCGGCGTGACGGGTCAATGATCGGGGTCAAGCGCCCTAGACTTTGGCCCGTCGCTGTCATTGGGGGGCCGCCCGGAGGGAGTGGGGTGACACCGACTCAGTTGCGTGCGTACGCCGCGGTGGCTCGGCTCGGTTCGGTGAAACAGGCCGCCGCCGACCTTGATGTGTCCGAGGCGGCGATCTCGCTGCACGTCGGCCAACTGCGGCGCGAGCTCGGCGACAAGCTCTTCGTCCGGACGAACTCGGGTCTCGCCTTCACGCCTGGCGGTCTCCGTCTGGCCAGTCGGGCGGTGGAGATGCTGAGCCTGCAGGACCAGACGATCCTCGAGGTCCGTCAGGCCGGCGAGGGGCGGCGGCTGCTGCGCCTGGCCACCTCGGCCCTGTTCGCCGAGCACTCCGCTCCCGGGCTCATCGACCTGTTCGCCGATCGGGCGCGTGATCTCGATATCGAGATGAGTAGTCACAACCCCGAACGGTTCGAGACGCTCCTGCTCACGCGAACGGTCGACGCGGCGATCGGGCCCCGCCCGGCCGCCGTCGATCCGGGGATCACGAGCACGGACTTCCTCAATGTCCAGGTCGTGGCCGTGGCCGCGCCGGGTCATCCGATGACCCGGGTCACCCCGACCGCGGCCGAGCTACGGGAGCAGACCTGGCTGCTGGGCCCGTCGGCCGCGTACGGCACCGGCGTCATCCCGGACATGCTGCGTCGCGTCGGGGTGCCGGAGGAGCGCCAGCGCATCTTCCAGAGCCAGGCGGCGGCAACGGCCGAGGCGAAGCGCGGTAACGGCATCGCCCTCGTGGTCGCGTTCGCGGTGGCGCCCGACCTGGCCAGCGGCGTTCTCAAGCGGGTGTCCGCGCCAGCGCTGCAGGCCCAGGGAACGTGGAGCATTCTCACTCTTTCCCCGCCCCAGGCCCCGGACGCAGCGGTCGAGCTGACACGCTTCATCACCACACCGCGGGCCACCCAGGCGATGCTGCGCGGCAGCGGGGTCACCGTGGGCCGGTTCAAGCCGGCCATCCACGTGACTCTCTGGAGCTAGCCCCGGCCGCGGGCCAGCACCGCCCGAGCCCGCCGCGCGGATCAGGCCGGTGGCGCGGCAGGGCGAGCGGCTGCCTCGGTCATGGCCGCCCACACCCGGGACGGGGTGAGCGGCATGTCGATGTGGCGAACTCCGAACGGCCGCAGGGCGTCGACCACGGCGTTGACGATGGCGGGCGGCGAGCCCACCGTGGCCGACTCCCCGATGCCCTTGGCCCCCAGGGGATGGTGGGGCGACGGCGTGACCGTCGCGGCGGTCTCGAAGTCCGGCACCTCCAGGGCGGACGGCAGCAGGTAGTCCATCAGCGATCCGGCCAGGCAGTTGCCCAGCTCGTCGAAGGCGATCATCTGCATGAGCGCCATGCCGATGCCGTCGGTCAGGCCGCGGTGCACCTGACCCTCCACGATCATCGGGTTGATCCGGGTGCCGCAGTCGTCGACCGCGATGAAGCGGCGCACCCGGACGACCGCCGTACCCGGGTCGATGTCGACGACGCAGATGTAGCAGCCGTACGGGTTGGTCAGCGCGGGCGGGTCGTAGGCCAGCTCGGCCCGCAGGCCGGACTCCAGGTGCGCGGGCAGGTCGGGCCCGTACGCGAAGCGGGCGATCTCGCCGATGGTGACCGCGCTCGACTCGTCGCCGGCCACGTGGAACGCCCCCTTCGTCCACCGTAGATCGTCCGGCGAGACCTCGAGCATGGCCGCCGCGATCTGCCGGGCCGTCTCGCGAATCCGTCGGGCCGCCAGCGCGGCCGCCGCGCCCGAGACCGCGGTCGACCGGCTTCCGTACGTGCCCAGACCGTAGGGGGTCCGCTCGGTGTCGCCGTGCACGACCCGGATGTCCTCGGGCGAGATGCCGAGCTCCTCGGCCACGATCTGGGCGAACGTGGTCTCGTGGCCCTGTCCCTGGGTCTGGCACGACACGCGCAGCTCGGCGCCACCGTGGGGGTGCACGACGAGCGACGCGGCGTCGGCCATGCCGAGCCCCTTGATGTCCATGTGTCGACGCGGGCCCGCGCCGACGGCCTCGGTGAAGAACGAGACGCCGATCCCCATGAGCTCGCCGCGCGCCCGACGCTGGGCCTGCTCGCGCCGCAGGGCATCGTAGTCGGCCAGCCGCAACGCCTCCTGCAGGGTCGCCGCGTAGTCGCCGGAGTCGTACGTCCAGCCGGTGGCCGTCCGGTAGGGGAACTGCTCGGCCCGCAGGAGGTTACGTCGGCGCAGCTCCACCGGGTCCAGGTTCAGCTCGGCGGCCAGGCAGTCGACCAGCCGCTCGATGAGGTACACGGCCTCGGTGATCCGGAACGAGCAGGCGTACGCGACCCCACCCGGGGCCTTGTTCGTGTAGACGGCGGTCACGTGGCAGTACGCCGCGCCGATGTCGTAGCTGCCGGTGAAGACGCCGCCGAAGAAGCCAGCCGGGTAGCGACTGGGCACGGCCACCGCGTTGAACGCGCCGTGGTCGGCCAGCACGGTGGCCCGGACGGCGAGGATCCGGCCGTCGCGCGTGGCCGCGATCTCGCCGGTCATGTGGTAGTCCCGGGCGAACGCGGTGGAGACGAGGTTCTCGTACCGGTCCTCGATCCACTTGACCGGACGGCCCAGCATCCAGGAGGCCACCATCGCGCAGATGTAGCCGGGATAGATGGGCACCTTGTTGCCGAACCCCCCGCCGATGTCGGGCGAGATCACGCGGATCCGGTGCTCGGGCAACCCGGTCAGGGCCGCGTACAGGGTGCGGTGGGCGTGCGGGGCCTGGGTAGTGCACCACACGGTCAACGTCTGCTCGATCGGATCGAAGTCGGCCACCGCCCCGCACGTCTCCAGCGGCGTGGGGTGCACCCGCGGATAGACCATCTCCTGGCGTACGGTCACCACGTCATTCCGGGCGAAGACGGCGTCGACCGCAGCCTTGTCGCCGGCCTCCCAATCGAAGCAGTGGTTGGGCGGTCCGGGCTTTCCCGCCGCCACCAGGTCGTCGCGGATCACCGGCGCGTCCGGGTCGAGCGCGGCGCGGGGGTCGACGACCGGGGGCAGGGGCTCGTACTCGACGTCGATGAGTTCCAGCGCGTCCCGGGCCGCGTACCGGTCGGTCGCCACGACGAACGCCACCTCCTGACCCTGGTAGCGGACCTTGTCGGTGGCGAGCACGGCCTGGACGTCGTCGGCGAGCGTCGGCATCCAGGCCAGGTTGCGGCCGTCGTGAGGCGTCGTCGGCTTGTCTGAGGCCCGCGGTGGGGCGGCCAGCCCGGGCAGGTTGGCGAGCATCTCGCCCGTGACGACGAGCTTCACCTTCGGGTGGGCCTGGGCGGCGGTGGTGTCGATGCGCACGATGCGGGCGTGGGCCAGCGGAGATCGCAGGATCGCCAGGTGCAGCAGCCCGGGGAGCGCGATGTCGTCGAGGAACCGGCCCCGACCCCGCAGGAAGCGAGCATCCTCCTTGCGCGGCATCCGGCCGTGGCCGATGGGCCGCGGGTCGGCCGGTTCATCGTGGACCCGGTCCCCGGGCCCGTGCCCCTCGGGCCGGTGCCCGTTGCGGTGGTGGGCCCCGATTGTCTGGCCGGCGTGTTCTGGGCCGGCGTGGAGCCGTTCGGTCGCCGTCACTGGCCCCCCTCGCTGGTCGCGGTCCGGTTACGCCTCTCCTCGGCAGCGGCCCAGCGGATGGCGCGCACGATCGAGGCGTAGCCGGTGCACCGACACACCTGACCCGAGATCGCTTCCCGGATCTCCGCCTCGGACGGGTCCGGGTTTCGGTCGAGCAGGGCCCGGGCGGTCATCAGCATGCCCGGCGTACAGAATCCACATTGGACGCCGTGGCAGGCGAGGAACGCCCGCTGCACGACGTCCAGCTCACCGCCGGCCTCCAGCCCTTCGACCGTGCGGACCTCGTGGCCGTCGGCCATCACGGTCAGCACGGTGCAGGACTTCACCGGCTCGCCGTCGAGCCACACGGCGCAGGCGCCGCAGTTGCTGGTGTCGCAGCCCCAGTGCGTGCCCGTCAGGCCGAGCTCGTCGCGCAGGAAGTGCACCAGCAGCAGGCGCGGTTCGACGTCGCGGCGGACCCGTTCGCCGTTGATCGTCACGGTAACCCACATGCTCATCAATCCCTGGACGCTCCGGAAGGGGCCTGGGGGTCGTCGGCGAGCAGATCGTCGCCGCTGGCCCGGGCCACGGCCCGGCGCAGCGTGCGCCGGGTCAGCTCGGCCGCGAGGTGCCGTTTGTACTCCGCGTGGCCGCGCTGGTCGGTGACGGGCGAGCAGTACTGGGCCGCGATGGCCCCCGCCTGGGCGAAGAGCTCCTCGGACGGAGCCTGCCCGCGCAGCGCCTGGGCGACCGCGGGAATTCCGGTGGTGTTCGGACCCACGGCAGCGAGACCGACGCGGGCGTCGGTGATGACGCCGTCGGCGAGCCAGACCGCGGCGCCGCAGGAGACGATGGCCCAGTCGCCGGCCCGCCGGCCGACCTTCTCGTACGCGCTGGAGCCGCCGGGGCGCAGCGGAATCCGGATCTCGATGAGCATCTCGTCCGGACCCACCGCGGTCTCGTAGGGACCCCGGTAGAACTCGGCCATGCTGACCACGCGCTCGCCCCCGGGGCCGCGGATCACGCAGCTCGCGTCCAGGGTCGTGCAGACGGCCGTCAGGTCCTCGGACGGGTCGGCCTGGCAGAGCGCGCCGCCGATCGTGCCCCGGTTGCGCACCAGCGGGTCGGCGATGACCCGCTCCGCCTCCGAGAAGATCGGGCAGGTTCGGCGCAGAATCTCGCTCTCGAGCAGCTCCCGGTGGCGGGTCAGGGCGCCGATGCGGATCACACCGTCCGGAATCACCCCGTCCTCGGTGCTCTCCGCCTCGTCGCCCGAGTCCGAGCGGGCGGTCCGGGCGCCGGCGGTCCGGCGCCGCCCGGTTCGCGACCCGGCCGAACGCGGTCGGGCCGGATCGGGCTCGACCCGGATGTAGGCGAGCTCGCGGCGCAGGTCATTGATGTCGATGAGATAGTCGACGGTGACCAGGCGGAGCTTCATCATCGGCAGCAGACTGTGCCCTCCGGCGATCAGGCGGGCGCTGGCGCCGAGGCGCCCCAGCAGTTCGATCGCGTGGTCCACGCTGGTCGCCCGTTCGTACTCGAACGGAGCCGGGACTTGCATGTCGGGGACCTTAGCAGGGTGTATTCACGCTTCCCTTGATCCCGGCACTTCCGGCGTATCCCGACGAACCCGGCTGGATTGTCGGACGCCCGCCCGGCGGTGCGGGCGTGCCGCGTAAGTGATCGCTTAATCACCGGTTGCGAGATCGGTGTGACCGGGCGCACTATGACGCGCACTACCCACGACCGCCCGATCCGTCCCCGCGCCGCCCTGCCTGGCTGTGGGCTGTTCGGGCCAACCGGCGACGACGCCCCCTCGGGGTGTCGTCCGAGGAAGGGTGTACTGATGTCGGTCGAATCGATGGGTGGCCGTACCGGCAACCCGCGCCTGTACGAGTTGATCGAGCACGCGCCCAAGACCGGTCGCAGCCCTACGATTTGGGCATGGCCGCAGATAGTTGAGTACTTCAAGATCGCGGCGCAGCCCGTGCAGGGGCCCTGGCCGCCGCATCAGGAGCCGCGGCCCGACCCGAGCGCGGAGTCGCTGCCCGTGGCGATTCCCGACCCGGCTTCGCGTTAGCCCGGCCGGCTCGTCGAGCCGGTCCCGTGTCTTGCCACCCCGACAGGCCACCTGTGACCAGGAGAGGGCATGTATCCCCCACGGTTTCGCTATGAGGCGCCGCGCTCCATCGACGAGGCGATCGCCCTGCTGCAGTCCGGAGGCGGTGAGGCGAAGGTGCTCGCGGGCGGCCAGAGCCTGGTGCCGCTGCTGAAGCTGCGCTTCGCCTCACCGGAGCTGCTCGTCGACATCAACAACCTGCCCGGGCTGAACTACCACCGGGTGGACCCCGACGGCACGCTCCGCATCGGGGCGCTGTGCCGGCACGTCGACCTGGAGCGGTCGACGATCCTGCCCGAACGGTCGCCGACCATGGCGGCCGCTGCCCCCCTGGTGGCCGACCCGATCGTCCGTACGCGCGGCACGCTCGTCGGCTCCCTCTGCCACGCCGACCCGCAGGGCGACTGGGCCGCCGTGGTCACCGCGCTCGGCGGCTCGATCGTGGCCCAGGGGCCCAACGGCCGCCGCACGATTCCCGTCGCCGAGTTCGTCACCGGTCCGTTCCAGAACGCCCTGGCCTACGACGAGATCGCGGTGGAGGCGGTCATCCCCGCGCCCAAGGGCACGGTCGCGGGCGGCTACCTCAAGCTGGAACGGCGAGTCGGCGACTTCGCCACCGCGGGCGTGGCGGTCGCACTGGAGCTGAACGGGGCAACGGTGACCCGGGCCGGCATCGGCCTGACCGGGGTCGGCCCCAGCACCATCAACGCGACCGAGGCCGCGCAGGTGCTGGTCGGCAAGCCGTTGTCGGCCGAGACCATCAGCGGCGCCGCCGAGCTCGCCGCGGCGGCGGCCCAGCCCAAGACCGACCACCGCGGCAGCGCCGCCTACAAGCGGCACATCGTCGCAACCTTCGTCGAGCGCATCCTGACCCGCGTCAACGGGTCCGTACAGAGGGCGGCCTGAGCATGACCAGCTTGTTCGAGGAGATCCACGAAGCGCCACCCGCCGATGTACCGACCCGGCGGGTGACCATCACCGTCAACGGGCAGCGGCGCACCGTCGAGATCGAGCCACGGCTGCTGCTGGCCCACCTGCTGCGCCACGGGCTGCGGCTCACCGGCACCCACACCGGCTGCGACACCAGCAACTGCGGTGCCTGCACCGTGCTCTTCGACGGCGAGCCGATCAAGAGCTGCACCATGCTCGCGGTCCAGGCCGACGGGCACGAGGTGACCACAGTGGAGGGTCTGGCCGGACCGAGCGAACTGCACCCCATCCAGGAGGGGTTCCGGGACGAGCACGGCCTCCAGTGCGGTTTCTGCACCCCCGGCATGATGATGGCCGCCAAGGCGCTGCTCGACCGTAACCCGGACCCCACCGAGGAAGAGGTGCGCTGGGCGCTGTCGGGCAACCTGTGCCGCTGCACCGGCTACCAGAACATCGTCAAGGCCGTGCTGGCGGCCGCCCGGAAGATGCGGGGCGACGCCCCGGCTGAGTCCTCGGGCGGCACTGAGTCATCGGGTGGGAGGGAGTCGTCGTGACACAGGCCTTGGACGAGCTCAAGATCGGCGGCCTCGGCGCGAGCCGCAAGCGGGTCGAGGACAACCGGTTCATTCGCGGCAAGGGCACGTACATCGACGACATCGTGCTGCCCGGCATGCTCCACATGGAGATCCTCCGCAGCCCGGTGGCCCACGCCCGGATCCGCTCGATCGACACGAGCAAGGCGTGGGAGATCCCGGGCGTACGGCTGGTGCTGACCGGGGAGATGCTGGCCAGCCGCAACCTGGCCTGGATGCCCACCCTCTCCTACGACACCCAGGCGGTCCTCGCCACCGACAAGGTGCGCTTCCAGGGGCAGGAGGTCGCCGCGGTCATCGCCGACGACCCGTACATCGCCAAGGACGCCTGCGAGGCGATCGTGGTCGACTACGAGCCGCTGCCGGTGATCGTCAACCCGACGCAGGCCCTGGCCGAGGACGCCCCGGTGATCCGGGACGACAAGGAGAACCAGCACGACAACGTGGTGTTCGAGTGGCAGGTCGGCGACAAGGAGGCGACCGACCGGGCCTTCGAGCAGGCCGACGTCATCTCCACGCTGGACCTGCACTACCCGCGCTCGCACCCGTCGCCGATCGAGTGCTGTGGGTCGATCGCCGACTTCAACCGGGCGACCCAGAAGCTGACCGTCTACCTGACCACCCAGGCGCCGCACATCATCCGGGCCGCGGTGGCCCTGGTGGCGGAGCTGCCCGAGCACATGATCCGCATCATCGCTCCGGACATCGGCGGCGGCTTCGGCAACAAGGTGCCGGTCTACCCCGGGTACGTGGTGTCGATTCTCGCCTCGATCCTGCTGGAGCGGCCGGTCAAGTGGATCGAGGACAAGACCGGCAACCTCATCTCGACCGGGTTCGGCCGGGACATCTACCTGCACGGCGAGATGGCGCTGCGTAAGGACGGCAAGATCCTCGCGGTGCGCATGCACACCACCTCCGACCACGGGGCCTTCTACTCCGACGCCCAGCCGAGCAAGTTCCGCATCGGCCTGCTGCACTCCGCCTTCTCCTGCTACGACATCCCGGTCGCGTACCTGCACAACCGCGGCGTCTACACCAACAAGGCGCCCGGCGGCGTGGCGTACCGGTGCTCGTTCCGGGTCACCGAGGCGATGTACTTCCAGGAGCGGATGATGCACGCCGCCGCGAACGACCTCGGGATGGACCAGGCGGAGTTCCGGCGGATCAACCTGGTGCGCGACGACGACTTCCCGCACCGCACCGCGTTCGGCTTCCTCACCGACTCCGGCCAGTACGTCAAGTGCCTCGACAAGGCGCTGGAGGCGATCGGCTACGAGGACTTCCTCAAACAGAAGGAGGAGGCGAAGAAGCAGGGCCGCCTGCTCGGCATCGGCATCTCGACCATGACCGAGCCGCTGGGCGCCGGCAACAGCCGCGAGTTCGACATCCTCGGGATCAAGATGTTCGACTCGGCCGAGCTGCGGGTGCACATCACCGGCCGCGCGCTGCTGCGCACCGGGGCGAAGACCCAGGGCCAGGGCCACGAGACGACCTGGGCCCAGATCGTGGCGCACGAGCTCGGCATCCCGGCCGAGGACGTGGTCGTCGAGGAGGGCGACACCGACACGGCGCCCTTCGGGATGGGCACGTACGCCTCCCGGAGCACCCCGGTCGCCGGGGCGGCGGTGGCGATGGCGGCCCGCAAGGTGCGCGCCAAGGCCCGCAAGCTCGCCGCGCACCTGCTGGAGGTGTCCGAAGAGGACCTCGAGTGGGAGCTGGGGCGGTTCTACGTGCGCAGCGCCCCCGAGCGCGGGGTGTCCATCCAGGAGGCGGCGGCCGCCGCCTACAGCAACATGCCCGACGGCCTGGAGCCGGGCCTGGAGGCGGTCGCCTACTACGACCCGCCGAACATGACGTGGCCGTTCGCCGCCTACGTGGTGACCGTCGAGGTCGACCCGAAGACCGGCGTCTGGGACGTGCTGCGGGTGGTCGCGGTCGACGACTGCGGGGTCCGGATCAACCCCATGATCGTCGAGGGCCAGATCATGGGCGGCCTGACCGAGGCGTTCGCCAAGGCGTCCATGCAGTACATCACCTTCGATGCGGAGGGCAACTGCATCGGATCGAACTACATGGACTACCTGCTGCCCACGGCCTGGGAGACCCCCGGGTTCGAGCTGCACGAGGTGGTCACCCCGTCGCCGCACCACCCGTTCGGCGCCAAGGGTGTGGGCGAGTGCGCCACGGTCGGCGGGCCGGCCGCGTTCGTCAACGCGGTCCTGGACGCCATCAAGGACACCGGCGTGCGCAACATCGACATGCCGCTGTTGCCCCACCGGGTCTACGAAGCCCTGACCGAGCGGCACGACGTCTCCGGCGCGCCGCCGGTCCGGATGGACTGACCTGCGGGGGGGCAAGCCCCCCGCATACCCCCAGCCAACTCGACCGGCGGAGGGCCCCGGCCCTCCGCCCACCCCTCCGAGCACGACCGGCGACGGTCGCCTCGCACAGCACCACAGGCAAGGATGCATCGATGCACGATCCGATGAGCGGCTCGGCCGCCCCGCCGGTCGACCCGAGCGTGGACGGATGGGAGGTCCTGGACCAGGCCCGCCAGCTGCGCCAACGCGGTGAGGAGTTCGTGCTCGCCACCGTGGTGTGGCGCTCGGGTCCCTCGTCCGGCCAGCCGGGCGCCCGGGCGGTGATCACGGCATCCGGCCAGATCTACGGGTGGATCGGCGGTGCCTGTGCCGAGCCCGTCGTGGTGCGGGAGGCGCAGCGGGTGCTGGCCGAGGGGACGCCGAAGCTGCTCGCGCTCGGGCCGGCGGAGACCTTCACCGCGCTCCCGGAGGGGATGGTGGCGGTTCCCATTTCCTGCCAGAGCGAGGGTGCGTTGCAGGTCTACCTCGAGCCGGTGCTTCCGGCCCCCCACCTGGTGGTGGTCGGCCGGTCGCCCATGGCGCACACGCTGGTCGCGCTGGCCCGGACGCTCGGCTGGCGAGCCGACCGGCACGACTGGGAGCGGTTCACGTCGGCCGACGTCACGGCGCACAGCCTCGTCGTGATCGCCACGCAGGGCCATGGCGACGAGGAGGCGCTCGAGCAGGTCATGGCCAGCGGCCGCGGGGCGGGGGGTCACGACGCGGGGGGTAGCGACGCGGGAGGTGGAGGGCTGCCGGCGTTCATCGGGCTGGTCGCCTCCCGCCGCCGGGGGGAGTCCGTCCTGGGGGCGCTCGCCGACAAGGGCGTACCGCGGCACCTGCTCGACCGGGTGCGCGTACCGGTCGGGCTCGACCTCGGCCACACGACGCATCGGGAGATCGCGGTCGCGATCCTCGCCGAACTGGTGAAGCTGCGGGCCGCCGGCGAGCTGCGTCTCAGCGCCGGCGCAGGTCGTACGGCGGTTCCGCCGGCCGGCCCCGGCCCGGCGCGCGACCCGGTCTGCGGCATGACCGTACCGGCCGACGCGTCGAGCCGACCGTACGAGTACGAGGGCGTGACCTACTACTTCTGCTGCCCCGGGTGCCGTCGCGCGTTCGAGCGGGACCCGTTGGCCTACCTCAATCCGGTGGACCCTGGCCAGCCCTCCGCCCCCACCCACCAACCCGTGGAGGCTGGCCAGCCCGCCACCCTCACCCAACCACCCGTGGAGGCGGTCCTTCCCGCCACCCCCACCCA